>Ga0335075_10004778_pt1 | contig 21102 bp, 18 predicted proteins | sample Lox_Sample_24_FD_206723 | JGI IMG/M metagenome (GOLD analysis project Ga0335075, IMG submission 206723) | Soil microbial communities from Loxahatchee National Wildlife Refuge, Florida, United States - Lox_Sample_2.4 | ecosystem: Environmental > Terrestrial > Soil > Wetlands | place: USA...
CCTGACCTCAGAGTAGTAAGCATTGTGCGTCCTTTGTCTGGACTTGGACTTCGTGATGTTTTCTTCGTTTGTGGTGCTAAGGTGCTACTTGTCATACTTGCCGTCCTTGATGCATTCGGCATGGTTGATGGACTTGACGCACTTTTTCCAACTACTGCACGCTCAGAGCTGTTCTTCGACAGCATGGTAGGCCGTTGTGGCAGTAATGGACTGGGTCGAGACAGATCAGGATAACTCATCGCAGGTATTGTGCCACCTCCAATCCAACCCTTCTCCGCATTATCCGAGTCAGAAGACTTGCTCGGCGCTTGCTTCGACACTTTGGAAAGTTTGCCATTGGCAGTGGCGCCTACAACATTGTTCCCTTCGTCGTCAGCCTGGCTTTCCAACCGTGATTGCTTTAAAGCCTCTAGGAGGTCGACGCGCTCCTTGCACTGCATTTCCATATCTTTGATACTATCAATGAAGGCTTTCTCGGTCTCTGATTGCGGTCTATAGCCTGCAGGAACTCGATAAGCATTATGGTAGTAAATCTGATCGAGGGCTGATCGCCATGATCGCAGCGCTTCTGCTTCATTCCCCTACAGTATAGCACGATGGAGTTAGCAGTTTACCTTTACCTTCGGTCCTAAGTCATTATATGAAACTTGACACTTATTGTTAAGGCTAGAGAAGCATACCTGGCTTTCGAAATACACCGCAGTGTTGCAAATTAAGTAGCACTCATCGTATGTTTTCTGCAATGAGGAGGCAGTCTTGCTTCGCATCATGACAGCTGATAGCAGAGCGTTGCTGGCCCATAGATTGCCCTTTCAATTGTTATGAACCGCTGTGGGTTGCTGGTCATGAGAGCAGTGGATCTTAACTCAGGGTCCTTGCTGTTCCGGCCCTGGAAGGTGTGACGTAGCTAGGGTCGCTAGTGACTTTAGACGCGACTTCTCCAAAAAAGGAAAGGAACTGAAGTTATTGAAATAGATGCTGCTAATGGTTAAATATAACGCAATTACCTAAAGTGTCTAACTTTTGCTTCGTATCGTGTAGAGTTCTTCAGACACATGTATGAGGCTGGATGCGGGTCCACAATTATTTCGCCGCTAACAAAAAGGCTGTCGATCCGTTTAAGCACGGCGCGCAAATAGCAGCGGATATCCATCGCCAGCTTTTTCATAGCAGTACACATCTATTGCGAACTGATGATATTAGAAATTGTAATGGCATCCACGCAGCCTCTAAAGACTGTTAAGAACCTTAATAACCTCGCCCTTCCGAGTGGTAACATGAATATCTTGGGTAGGTAAAATGTCACGCGAGCATTCAGTAATAATGGGCCTCGACTGCCTGTCGCGGCTGAGCCTTCATATTGTATTATGGAGGATTTTTCCTCTAATTCATGAGTATTTCTACTTGTGGTGATTGTTTTCTGGTCATGATTACCTAACCAACAACCGATAATCTTCTACGATATCCATTCCAGAGCCGCCTTGTACTGTATCTTGACTTTTGCATATCCAAGTCCTCAAGTGAGAAGTACACGTATTTCTCCACTCGTCCTAGGGAACAAAGCTCGCAAGCCTCTAGGTTCCACCTCCTCCTCCAAATCCGCTGACGGTTCCATGATTTTGTCCGCGGCCACGATCTTGTCCTCCACAGTCTCAAAATCCTCGCAGAATCTATCTGCCGCCTTCTCCGTGATTTCTCGTGCCAGCTTCGAGCTTTGTAATTGATTGAGGTTTTCCATGGCGTCCATTAGGGCAGAAGGCAGAAAGTCATCTAGTATCTGACTAGCATCGATCAAAGCTTGTGGTTGGAAAGCTTCTAGTGAAGGAAGACGAGAGAGATCAAAGGCGCCACCGGAGGTTGGCTCCAGGGCTTGAAGTAATGGTTGAAGACCAGAACTCTGGAGGAAAAATTCATAGCGGTCATCAACCAGGTCTTCCGAGTGCTCTGCAATATTATCGTCTATGGCTGCGACCCGTCCCTTGGTAAAGTCGAATGGCAACAGGGCGGTTCTAGCGGCCAGCAGACAATTAATAGAGAAAATGGTGTTCGCGGGTGATGGTAAGCTCTGTGCCAAATTGTCACTGGCTGCCATGTAAGGGTCGAAAGCGTGCACCAAAATGTTTTCGAACTCCTTTTCCCTACTATCGGCAGCTGTGAAGGACGTTTCGTAAGTCTTCATGATCGCAGTGAGTTGTTTGAGACAATCTTGCAAGAAGTCAGGGGGGCCTAAATCAGCAGGTGCATGTTGCAAATCTCCTTGCAGGCTTGCAAGATGATCGCGCAGTAGAGCACGAAATTGTCGTAGGGCAGATCCCTCCAGGCCTGCGAGGGTTTCTAGAAGCACGGAGTCATGCCCGAGGAGCCTCGAAAATGTTACCCGGTAGAAATTGAGAAGGTTTGCTATCTTATACGCCATGATTGTCTCCTCGTGAGTCTGAATTACTTGCTCAATACGCTGTCGCAACACACGTGCGACTCCAGTGACATCTCTGTCAACCAATTCATTGAGCGCCTTTAGTCCATCAAAGGTACCGATTTCTTCATCTTCAGAGTATTTGTGCCATGGTTCGTTGTCTCTGCCTGCTTGTATACCTTTCGCGATTTCGTCGCCCTCTGAGATGAAAAACACCTCAAGAGCTTCACGCTCACTCACTGTAGCAGAATGAGTCCATGCTAACATGTCTCCAATATAACGGAGTGGATCATGAGCCACAAGCTCAATTGGCTTCACAGACTTGTCCTCCTCCCCAGAGACCAATGTGCCGGTCAGTGCGGTGAAGAAAGCATCTGATAAGATGTGCTCACGCACTTCAGCGAAGTAGTCGAGACAATTTTGGAATAATGAGGGCCTTTCGGCCAGAACTCGTAAAGCTCTGCGGATTGAGGAACTAATTTGAGGATTTTCTAGATTGAGCGACTTGAATTCTCTTTGGATCCACCGGTACAGCTTTTGGAAAGCACCATTTAGATTTCTAGACACCTGCTCGAGTATTTCGAGCCCAAGGCTTTGATTTTCGGTTCCTAAAAGGATCTCGCAATCGCTCTGAAGTCTCTTGGCCCGGGCCAAGACTGCAAAGTACCTGTCATTGACAGGTTCCGCAGTAGAGGTTAGGACTGCAACATCGTCATCAGACATAATAAAATGGGCATTGAAAGCTTGGAGGAGCTGCTGTTTTGTCTCATTTTGTTCTCTCTGAGTCAATAATGCTGACGCTTCTTCAAGTACTGGCGCAGTTTCCCGATGAGCAGCATTTATGTGTCGCCGCATCTCTTCACAGCTCTGGTTTAGATGTGATATAGTATGACCAATACGTTTGAGTTGCTTCATTAAGATCAGGCTCTCATCAATGGAGGCGAGGAAGACGGGCGTACCTCAGCAACCAGACCGAATTCTCGAATAATGTCCCCATTGCTGTCGATTACATCTTTCTGAATATCGAGACGCAATTGACGGCGGGTTTCCGCATTACTCTCGACCCCCCGTTCATCTAACAGGCTAAGTGCATCCCTTATCTCAAGATCTGCATAAGAAGCTGAAAGCACACTGGTGACCTTTGACGATATGTTGGACCGAGAAGCATTAAAAGACGCTGTAGGTGATGCCGGAGACGCGGAAGGCCTTTCGAAGTCGTCAATGGCCGAAGGGCGCCTAACAAGAAAATAGTCATTCGTCATTGCAAGAGCATATCCTGAGGAAATCAAAGCTCTTAGGATTGCACCTCGTTGCACATTTAGAATACTTTACTCTGAATCTCAAGTCAGGTGATCTTATTCTGAAGAAAAGGAAATATATTTTGGCACGAAATATCCAGGCACCAGGGTCGGGGGGTGGCACGCCGACGCTACAGGGGCCCCTGCTCTGGTCAAGTGCCGCCCCGTGCGCCCCTCATGGTACCTTACGTTACGCGTGAGCATCTCAAGGCGGCAGGAACAATGTAATGACTTGGCTTCTATGGCAAGACATACTTGAAAATATGTCTGCAGGAGATCTTAGACGCTTCCGCACCCTGCCTTCTCCTCTTTCGTCATCAAACGAGCCCGTGCTTTTAAATGCATGAGCTCCCAGCTATTGAGGACCGCCATCTACGGTTCCTACTTTCTAAAGCTTTTTCTGCGCCGCTCGCAAAGGCACCTGCGCCTGCAGGAAGCAGTTTGATAAACGACAGAAGTCGTCATGATGGCTTCTAATATCCTGTCAAAGCTCTTGCCATCCAATAACATGGCTCCCTCGATTTACGAAGACCTCCGAGCTCATGATGAAGCTTCTGAGCCGTCGGACCTTGAAGAGCGTGCTGGCTTAGTCTTAGATGAGGAGAATCTCGGCGATGCATTTCACGACTACGATTTGGGTCGTGCTGATGTTTTTGAAGGGGATGATAGTCGAGCGACAACAGAGAGCACGGCTTTCCTGCCACAACAACGCGGCAGACGACTCCCAACACAGACCAGAAATGAAGCTAAGAATACGAAGGATAATAGCAAGCCGGATTGGATAGCTCAGTCACCAAGAATACTGGAGGATGATGGCGATGATGATGTGCCCGCGTCTCTTTTGATCGAAGGAGATGACGTAGCAGGTCCCAGTCAACCCCCACAACAACGAAGCACACGACCACAAAGGGCCGACAAGCCTCACTCAGTACCTGAACCAGCTACAAATGACACGAGATCTCGATGGGATGCAGCCCAAGCACATCAACAATTGCATCAGGAAGATGACGTTAGTCGACTGCCACCTATGGTTCCCAAACGAGCGCTGCCCATGGGAAGTCCACGCGATAAAGCCCTTTGGACCTGGCTGAACGCCACGAATCTCGACCACTTTATTGGAGAGGTTTACGATTACTATACTGCAGCAGGAATATGGTGCATATGTCTTCAAAGAATTCTGAGCCTTCTGTAAATGCTCACTTCCCTGCGATGACATCCCACTAACATGTGACAGTACAATAGCTTTTGTTGCTGCCTTTACCACCTTCCTCACACAGTGCATTCATTATGATCTACTTCCACATAGCAAGCACATGAAAGAAATTTTAGTGGAGCAGTGCACAACGAAAATGAGTGGAGCGTGGAATTTTGGAATATGGCTTCTCGCTCTATACCTCATCTGGAAATTTTGTGCCTATCTCAACGACATCCGCCGTTTGAAAAGAATGCATGATTTCTATCTGCATCTTCTCAATGTTCCAGATAGTGACATGCAAACAATCTCCTGGCAAGATATTGTCGCTCGAATAATGGCATTGCGTGACGCCAACCCCCTCACTGCGGAGAAGCCTTCGCCAGCATTGAAAAGGTACATGGGCAGTCAATCAAAGGAACGCCTTGATGCACACGATATAGCCAACAGACTTATGCGAAGAGAGAATTATCTCATCGCTCTATTCAACAAAGAGATATTGGATTTGACTCTACCTCTTCCATTTTTTCGAAACAGGCAAATCTTCTCTCAGACCATCGAATGGAACTTGAACTACTGCATTCTAGACCTCATATTCAACGAACATGGCCAAGTTCGGCAACTTGTCTTAAAGGACACCCACCGACGTCAGCTTAGCAACGCGTTGCGTAGTCGATTTATGTTCGCAGGTTTTATGAATGTGATTTGTGCTCCTGTCGCTGTCATCTACCTATTAATATATTACTTCTTCAAGTACTTCAACGTCAGTTAGCCTTACTTATTTTATGATCACCGCTAACATGCCTGACAGGAATACCAAAAAAACCCGTCGGCCATTGGATCACGCCAATACACACCTTTGGCAAAGTGGAAATTCCGCGAGTTTAATGAGCTTCCACACTTGTTTGAGAAACGCATCAATATGTCATACCCATTTGCTTCACGCTATGTGGAACAATTCCCTAAGATGAAAATGGTTCATGTCTTTAGATTCGTCTCCTTTGTTGCAGGCGCAATCGTCTCGGTGCTTGCACTTGCTTCTGTATTCGACCCAGATTTGTTCCTTGGCTTCGAAATCACCTCTGAAAGAACAGTGATCTTCTATCTTGGTGTATTTGGAACGATATGGGCAGTCGCCCATGGAGCAATCCCGGAAGAGAACATGGTTTTTGATCCAGAATACGCCTTACGAAATGTGATAGAGTACACCCATTATATGCCAAATCAGTGGAAAGATCGCTTACACAGCGACGAAGTGAAGAGGGAGTTCTCAGAGCTCTATCAGATGAAGATCGTCATCTTCCTCGAGGAAGTTCTCAGCATCATCTTCACTCCTTTCGTACTCTGGCTTAGTCTGCCACAATGTAGCGATCGTATTATTGACTTCTTTCGGGAATTTACTATCCATGTCGATGGTCTAGGCTATGTCTGTTCCTTTGCTGTCTTTGATTTCAAGAAAGGAATTGGAAACACGTTACAGCAAGGCTCAGGCAATTCCGGCGAAGGATTGCGAGACGATTACTACTCCACCAAGCATGGCAAGATGGCTGCCTCATACTATGGCTTCATAGACAATTATGTCACAAATCCGAAGACGGGCATTCCTGGTCACATCCCTCCAGGGATAAGACCCCAATTTCACCCGCCTCCAGCTTTCCCTGGACTCATGTCACCAACTTTGGCAGCGGATATGGCTGTTTCGCGCATGGGTCGTAGTGAGCGTCCAAGAAGTCGCGCTCCTGCTGGTGCTAGTCTCCCAACAGCTCGTACTCCTCGCTTTCCCCCAAGTGCAGCTCATGCTTCGCCTATGCCATCCATGCTCTTAGATCCGCACCATCAACCTTCCACTTCTGGATTTGGTGGCGGCAGGAGCGTACACAATAGACGTAATTCTCGGTCAAGATACCTACCTTCCAGAAATATCATTGAAGATCCGATCGAGGATGAAGAAGAAGAAGAAGAAGAAGAGGCAGCTGTTGCTGACAGACGCGCTGCTGGAGACCTGTCTGGCCCCGAGATTAGTGGGCTTGATGAATCGAGATGGGAGACTTCGCCAACAAGAAATACCCAGAAGATAGCAGAGGAAGAAGAAAGCGCCAGCGGAAATGCTGGAGGTGTGTTGGGCCTCCTCTACCAGTTTCATCAAAAGGCGCAATCGGACGGAAGAACCCCCGGAGTACATATTTGAATATCCTAAGGGTCATTATTTGCATTTAAATCTCACACTTAGGCATACATAAGGGCTGGTTGAGATATTGCATGGCGTCAGATTTTGTGCAACAAGAACTTTGCATTTTTGGACTGTTGAAATTATTATGCCTGGGAACAATCCCTCTTAGAAACTACTCATTTGACATTTTAGAATCTTACAAACATCTACCAGCATATATGTGACCATGTTGACAAGTTCGCGAGCATAGATCGTATCCCATATTCCTTGCTAGACGCTAAACGATCATTTAAGTCATGAAATCTACTTCTCTTGCTTATTTTTTTTGGCCAGGTGCGATTTCGGAGTTCCAAAAGCCCTCGGAAACATAGGAGGCAAGGGAAATATTGCCCTCCTTACCAATCAAGATCTAGCCATAAGGCCAAAATTAATTCTAAGAAAAGGCTGCTGACAGCCAGTGTGATGCGAAAAAGACTTTTGCCTGCATGGATAAAAGGAAAAGAAAGCATGAGCATCACATTTCTCGCTACGCGCATTTACGGCGTGAACACGGACGATACGGAGTAGGCTGGCTACCGAGTAAAGTTATCAGATGGAGTGGCGGCGCGCAATCTGGAATAGCAAACACTAGCTTATATGTCTCATCATCACAGTGAGGGTTACGTACCCACTTTACCTAATATAAGACGGTTCATTTCTATCCCAGCTTGAGCAAAGACTGAATATAGCTGTAAGTGACGAGAATTTTCCATAAGCAATAGTTACATTTTAGATGCGGTTTAGAAGTGCAAAAGACCGAGGCTGGAGCCTTGACCACTGACCCCTGCTTAGAATTACCGACTATTTTCTTTGATGCACCGTCATTGATTTTGAGCTTCTCTACCACACGTGTCGCTCTCCATTTCGACCTCACGAGCCCTTGTGACGTGCTATAGAGGCCGCCTACCCTCCTACAGCTGTTCGCCCTCTCAATCCGTCGCCCTGGCACTGCAATCGAAGACATACGGCGGCGCATCTGCGGGCGTGGGTCAAATGGCCCAGCCGGATGCACAGCCTGTCGAGGAGTATGAGTATGTTTGGAGCTCTGCTTCAAGCGGCATTGAATGTTTGAGACGTGCCGATGCTGATATGTGTTCGACAGCTATGAATCTTTACCACCCAATTTCTCCCTGCTCCAGAACATGGTTGCAGGTGCATTTGCTGGCATAGCTGTAGGACAAACGCCAAATATCCAAGGAAGTTTCAAATACTCAAATGCTGATTACTGGACAGGAACATACGGTTATGTATCCCATTGATGCAATCAAGGTCCGTCTTAACGTTTACATACAAGAAATATGACTAATAGCGATATAGACTCGAATGCAAATCCTGAATCCTACTCCCTCCGCAGTATACAATGGCATAATTCAAGGCGGCTACCGAATAGCTACGGGGGAGGGAATCCTCGGTCTATGGCGCGGCATGTCCAGCGTGATCGTCGGAGCAGGTTAGTAGGCGTGGTATGACGAACTTTGTAAAAGGTATTAACAGAATTGTAGGCCCAGCACATGCTGTCTATTTTGCAACGTATGAAGGGGTAAAGCAGCTAATGGGCGGGAACCAGGCTGGAATACATCATCCACTGGCTGCTGGTATGCTTTCTGAAGACCTCTGCTTCTGTGATGTGACTAACGTTACATAGCTACAAGCGGAGCATGCGCCACGATTGCGAGTGATGCTCTCATGAATCCTTTCGACGGTACGAGCCAATTTTCTGTACTTTTGGCCTACTAACTAACAACACACAGTCATAAAACAGAGAATGCAGATCCATAACTCTAATAAGATGTATAAGTCTATGTTTGACTGCGCGAGATACGTCTACAGATCAGAGGGCGTTTCCGCGTTCTACGTGTCCTACCCCACGACTCTTTCAATGACGGTGCCATTCACTGCCCTACAATTCCTTGCATACGAATCGATCTCCACAGCAATTAATCCTACCAAGAAATATGATCCTGTAACGCACTGCTCAGCAGGAGCTGTTGCGGGAGGCTTCGCAGCTGCTCTCACGACCCCAATGGATGTTGTCAAGACTATGCTACAGACGAGAGGAACGGCCACGGATCCGGAACTGCGAAAGGTCAATGGATTCCTTGAAGGCTGTCGCCTGCTACAAAAAAGAGAAGGTCTCAGGGGTTTCTTTAAAGGCGTACGGCCAAGGGTTGTGACTACGATGCCGAGTACAGCCATCTGCTGGTCGGCATACGAGGCTTGCAAGTATGAATTTATCTTCCAGATTAAATTTTTTTTATTTATTAACATACATAGGGCCTACTTTATCCGGCACAACGACTCGTTGATATGATCATTGAATCTTTCGTGGGGAGTTCGTATCGTCTCCCGTACTAGCACCGGATGAACAACCTTCCGTGCCGTGATTACTTCTAGCCTTTGGATCGGCCCTTTTCCGCAAGCATCAAACTGGTTGCTCTAAGTTTATTGATGAGGATATTTTCAACCTCAAATTACACGAATATGAAGCGATACGATGGCTTAAGGTCACGTGATTAATATTTAGGCCATCTTCGGCGGCTAGGTTATTATAGCGGCACACAAATCTTTCTAATTTTCTCAACCTGTACATACATCTCTTAGATTCGCTATAGTGTGTTTCATTGATGGCATCTAGCTCCGCAACGAGCTGGGCGGCGGAATCACGGCGTTCACGAGAGAAAGCATGGTATGCAGCGACCAAAAAGAGGGTTATGTTTTCTGGGATTAGAGAGGTTATCTCTATGTACCATTTCCATGTTGTTGAAGCTGGCTGCTGGAAAGATGCGTATTTGACGCAATAACATGGTATTTATCTGAGCTTGTGCATTTTTTTGTGATCTTATGGATGTGAGCCAATGCATACATATTACAGGGTGGATACAAGGAACGATGGTAATGATGGAATTGTGGTCTGTGAGTTCTATTATGCTCTTCTCTATGATTATTCCTACGATCATATATACACGCTCTAACACCAACAACATCCACTACATCCCCACCTACCTTACCCAATAACGATGCCTTGGCTCCGCTACTGCCTGATAGTTCGTATATATTGTGGGCTGATTGGGTGTAGCTAGCTTTTCCATATAAGGGGTTGATCTAGCCCTAATAGGAATATTAATGGTGGAATGTAATAATAAGCAAGATACACATACGTATAATTAGGAGCCTATGTAAGGTCAGTAGGAAAACCACATCAAACAAAACGCAGTCAATTATGGTAAATGATCATCTAGAACGAAGAGCAACTCTTCACACTATTCCCGGCATATATATCTGGAGTTACAGCATCAGATGGGAAGTATGCTACTAATTTGTAGGGCTTCGACTAGCGGATTCTATAGCGGAGCGGTTGGTGTGAAAATAGTCGTTACTGAGAGAATAACCGTTCTTTGGAATCCACAAACCCTGCAGCCACCTGCTTGAGGCACCGCCACTATGGCATAGTAGGTCAACCTCGATTCTATCAGCCCTCTTGTATCAATCGTGTCGATCGAGAGCTTTGTGAAAGATGATGCATATTTGCGAAGGTCTAATTTAGATTTTGTTCACTGGTATCTTGCACTTGTGCCTCAAAGATGAACTGAAATCATTCGCTGAAATATATACATAGCATGCTCCCATGCTCTCATACCCTTGTTTGTCCTTTACTTCGAGACCCGCGACGGAGTTACAGCATATGTCGGTCGTACAAATCTGCCAGTCGCGAAGATATTAGCAGTAGACATAAAGCTGTTCTCAAGGTTCACGTACCGGTCTGAGTTATACACTGCAGTGTTACTTCCCATTAATTCCTTCTCCCTTGCCAAATCGGCATAATGTCTCCGTACTAGATCTCGGTCCTCTTCTGCCGTCAGCAGAGGGATGAGATGGATTCTAGACCACATCTTTTCGCGAGCCAGCTCACTGTGCATCGAGTAAGAAATGGTCCAAGTAATGCATGGCCACCGGACTCCGCTAAGTCCCTCAGTGTTGGCTTGAAGGCTTACTTTTGTTCTCGGATTCCTTTCCCAACTTTCCAAAAGCCATATGTCATTATACCAGCGACTGCCATCAACATATACGCCGGTCGGAAACCTCGAGCAGGAAGGTTGCGCTGTTCGTGGCACCATGTTAGCTTCATTCCTCACTGTTAGACGCAGTTAGAGGTTAAATACTAACTTTATATTGTACTGGCTCATAGCCTCCAATTGGAGGCAGATCTTGAGGCATGGCGGATGTAGTACCAGCTCAATTGGTCTTTGACGTTTCGTCGCATGTCGTCGAGTTCGACATCGATTCGGAAGCGGTAAATGGTATGCGCTAACCGTTTTGGGCCGAAAACTTTATTTTCTGCCGAACTCTCAAGAGCACGTGGAATGATATTCTCGTAATTAGACCTTTTCAATTCCAAGAAGTGAATCCGCAATGTGCTATTAAGCGCTGAAATAATTATGGCACAGTCAGAGGAACGTCTGTCAAAGATTCGAAAGCTAGATTCGGATTTAGACTATGATCGGGTTGCAGAGTTTGCTCCCTCTGCGGTTGTTGGGTCCTTGAAAGAGAGCACTGATGAAACAGTCACCTCGACTAAGAATGTAGCTGCCCAAATTTGTTCTTCGGCTTCTCAAGAGGGTGGAACTGTTTTATTGAATCTCAATGGCAATGAAGATGTGCATGAAACCAAACCGTCACTGCCTCTGTCAAAAAACCAGCTTAAGAAGCTCCGCAATAAGCAAAAGTGGGAGGAAGGTAGAGAATACCGCAAGGCCAAACGGAGAGAGAAAATCAAGGAAAAGAAGATACGTAAAGCTGAAGCACGAGCGACTATAGACCTACAGACTGCGGACGACGTCCTATCAACACCTAATCATCCTGAGAGAAATACTCAACGGCCGGTACAGTTACCAATCACCTTCATCTTGGACTGCGATTTCGACGGCCTCATGACAGAAGCTGAGCTGATATCACTCGGCTCACAGCTCACTAGATGCTACTCGGACAATAAGAGTGCCTCGTATCGAGCGCATTTAGTCGTCAGTTCGTTTGGCGGAAAGCTTAAGCACCGATTCGAGACAGTCCTCGCTAGCAACCATTTAGGTTGGAAAGGCGTAAAATTCACAGCAGATGATTTCGTTGCTGCCGCTGCGGAAGCGGATGCTGTGATGCGAGGCTCACAAGGCGGCCAATTTGTTGGAGCTTTTACTGGTTTAACGAATGCTGATGGGTCTGGTGACGTGGTGTACGGCGCTCCACCTGAAGAATCAAATGCAGACGCCAATGACCAAGCTATAAAGCCCTCGTACGAGCCTTCTATTGTGTATCTAACTTCCGATTCACCTCATACACTTGATGTTCTCTCACCATACACAACGTACATTATCGGCGGCCTTGTTGATAAAAATCGGCATAAAGGAATATGTTATAAACGCGCGATGTCACGAGGCACTCCAACAGCCAAGCTACCCATCGGCGAATACATGACGATGCAAAGCAGGTCGGTGCTGGCTACAAATCACGTGGCCGAGATCATGCTCAGGTGGTTAGAGTACGGAGACTGGGCAAAGGCATTTCTAGACGTCATTCCTAAGAGGAAAGAGGCCAAACTGAAAGTCAGGAAACGGGCAGATGAAGGTCTGCGAGACGGAAAAGATGGCCATACCAGCAACGGCTCGCAGGAAGATTGAAATCCTGAGAAAGGTGGATAGGATAATATACATTGGAAAGGATTCGGGGATAGTACAGACGAATCGATGCCACAGCTCGGGATATAATGATAGCCCCCAACCACTGTGTATTTGCTGTACCATCACGCATTATAGAAGGTATAATTTACGTCCGAGACAGCAGTCGCGGAGTTCACGCATTGGCGGCTGTATCAAATGGCATTTCGGCTTCTTATTTCATAAGGCTCCAGTCATCCCGAGAACTTTAGCTACTAACCCCCAAATATACGAGCTTCAAGATACATGTTCGACATCACCGTCAGGATTTCTATATGATTTACGAGCTGAACAACGTGGTGCTCAAGACATGTTGGTCTTGGTATGAATGGCAAGACTTTTTCAACCCCTGTATCTCTACAATACCGCCTCCCTTATCGCTCTCCTGTTATCGATTGTCCACAGCAAAGTAAATTGAAATCAATATCAGGAGCGCTAAATATCTTACTCGAGACGCTTTCCACCCGTTCTTCGCCTTTATTTCTTGCTTGTGCTACCCTTCTTGATGAGATCCATTCGGATTAACCGATCCTCCTAGCTTCTGGAGGAGGGTTTAGCGGGATCGTATCTTAGGACCTCACGTCTTCGTCACTTCTTTGGTCTTGGAGAGGTCTATGCCCATTGCCAACTGTCAGCCCCGGAACAAGCTGGAACAAGTCTGCTTCCCAGAGGAATTCTAACAGGACAGTATTATCAGACTCATTCATTCATTGCTTTGGTATCATGCCCATTCTACCTTTCTTGCCAACATCAAACTAACTCAAATGGTAGATTGTTCTGTTACTATTGTATTTAAGATGTGTGGTAATAAACGCCCCCTCATTAGTCGCCGAGAACTGCAAGCTTTGGTGGCCAGTAGAGATGCTTTCCTGGGAAACTGTTCTGCAGTTGAGAACGACGTCGCTGAACCAACAGGTTTCACTCCGCTATCACTTCCCCATGCTTCCCAAATGCCCACATTTACCAACCCTGGCCAAACTATAGGGCAGTTGAGCTTACCAGTCAACAACTTTGTAGCGGTTATCCGCAAAGCCAACCGCAGAGTGCTCGTTGCAGACGACGACATGAACTTCGGTGCGGTTTCTATCCAAACTGGCATTGACGTTAATGAGAAAGGAGATATCAAGGCATTAAGAGCTGCTTGGGCAAGACACCAAGCTAAGCAGGTCAATCTCGTTCCGGACCATTGCCATCACACTCGCAGAGCAGCAGACCACCGCGAGGCTTCTCACTTGCAGCAACAGCAGCTTGGGGACTTCAATGCCGGCTTCCGCGCTCTTCCTGCTGAAGTTAGGGATATGATTTTTTGCTTCGCTATTGAATGGGATGGCAAGAAGACCCCCCGACTTATCGTTGGGTTGCGCACAACATGGAACGATCCGAACCAACAGCTGTACAAAGCAGCATTAAGAGCCTTCCATTCTAGATACACGTTCGTGCTTACCCGGAAGAATTCTTATACGATGGATCCTCGAAGAGATGATGCCATGTTACCTGTTGTCTGGGATACAATTAGAAATCTTGAGATTAGGCATGAGTAGGCATGATCCGCACCGCTCCTTTGAATTTCCTACTAAACCCTCACAGATATATGGGACCGAACCACAGAGGCGACCCCTTTCTTTTCGTCCACCACACCCCAGATGGTACTATACCCTGTCCTTTCAGCCCATGTACTCGGTGCGACTTTCGAACCATCAGCCTAGCTAAAATGGTGCGCAAGCTCCATCTCGATTTTGGCGATTCCTGTCATTGCATCATGGACTCTATTGAGGGCATCTGCAGGCTCGCCATCGAAGAGATGCACCACCTTGAGCGCCTCGTGCTTACTCTATCTAATCTCCGGTGCATCCATAGCGATGGGTATGTGACATTCCTGATCAATAAGATCAATGAGGCGACGAAAGAGACAGGTAGACTGCTATCGGTCGGTTCGAAGGCTTTCTCGAACAGTCCGGATCACGAGGATTTCGCTTCTGAGTCCTGGTTCTGGCAGACTACTGAGCCACGCAGTCACCTGTGCTGGGTGGATAATTGGGTTAAGAAAATTGCGGAAGATGAGGCTGCCGCGGAGGCTCTTTTTGGCAAGCGTCGTCTTACTGCGGCATCTGCTACTGCGGCATCTGCTACTGCAGCTCCTGCTACTACTGCAACTCCTGCTACTACAGCCCTTGCTATTAACGCTCCCGCTACTACGGCTCCTGTTAGTACGACTCCTATTATTAATGCTGATGCTAATGACGATGGTTCTTCTAAGCTTGATTTTGACGATGAGCCTGATTTCGATGATAGTGATCCTGAGGAGGAGTATTTCGATTATTTCATGCTAGCTCCGCAATAGGTCATTTTGCTTGGCTGTCCTGTGTGACAGAATCTCATGTTTTCTACGACTTCATGTCTTCACGCCGTTCTGGACCTTCCTGGATTTCGATGCCTTAATGCATTCAATGGTCTTCATGCTTTTCAAGGTCTCAACGCATCTCATGGGTTTTACGAATTCATGGTATCCCGGAATTCATGGCATCTACGCGTTCACGATGTCTATTAATCAATGGTCTTCACGAATCTCATGGTTTCGACGCATCTCACGTCTTTAGCATCAACACAGCTAAAGGGTGCGTCCCGCGGGAGGAAGGCAGAGAAGACAAGTAATGCAAACTGTACCGATACAAATTTCCTTTTAGTCGTTCTCCAATCTTGCGCAGGACAGGACAGCTAGACTGTCACCCGTACAGCGCACTCACCCATTCACGGGCAAATTGTCTTCAGTTTTCCATGAAAAAGCTTTAAAGCTGAGAGCCAATTGCATTCTATCTTTGGCTTCCTTGAGTTTCGATTGCTGGCTTCACTACATACGGTGAAGGCGCTGTGCACCAAACTGCTCTTATAGGACAGGACACCTGATTCGCCAAGGCCCTTTTTGGTCAAATAATACACAACGGTTGCATTAGAATGACTCGTACCGACCACTACATGACCATGACTGTACTGCAATGCGTGATGCACAGAGATATCTAAATATACATATGCGCCATATGCACCAGATAACCGTATGATCGCCACATGAAACTAAAACTGCTCCTCAATAGTACGGTAGGCCCCCACTTCCATTGCCATTCTGCTGACCTTGCGGCGGCGGTTGGTGTTGGTACTGCGGATACTGTTGATATTGCTGCTGTTGCTGTTGGTATTGCTGCGGGGCAGGTTGGTATTGCTGAGGTGCAGATTGCTGTTGTGAATACCCCATTTGTTGTGATGAGGCGTAGCTATTCTGTTGCTGAGGCAAGTCATCATATGTCATCCCACCATTGTAGCTCTGCTGCGGAGCCATGGCGACATTGGTGGATACATCATCAAGCGACCTGTAGTTGTGACCACCGCCTCCACCTCGCCCTCGCCCGCGACCTCCTGCCCCAGCATTGCCGCCACGATGGCCAGCGCCGCGGTAGCTGCGAGCAGACGTATCGTTTCCACGATGTCCGCCACGTGCTCCTTGACCACGACCGCGGCTGTTTTGCTGGTATCCACCACGTCCATTCTGATGACCCTGGTGTCCACTTGGTTGCCTGACGGATTCATCATCTTGCGCGTGCTTCCTCTTGAAGTTTTTGTTGGGAAACAAGCTTTCGTACTCATTTTCCTTTGGATCTTCCTCCTCGATTCGCAGAAGCACTTTCTCACCGACCACAGTCTCGAAGATGAATGCTTTATCGGCCGGTACAGGCTGCCAATTCTGGATCTTACCTGCATCGATCGGCTTTGCACCTTTCCGAACCGCAAGCACTACTATTGGTACCGGGTTTTCAGTGTAGTATTTTGCGCTCTGAGGCACAGGTCGGACAGAAGCGGCCCATATCTTATTTTCGAAACAAGCAGTGCCAGTAACTTCCCAAAGTAACCTGTTTCCCATTCCTCCAACTTTATCGAGAATACTGTTCGGGCATGGTCGCGGCGTGATGAGTACATTATTGGCGAGATATTTTAACTCTGCGTCTGGCATGTTTTGTGGTATCTGAGCAAGCGTCAGTAGCTTTTGGGTGTCAGCGTTGGTGATCAAATAGCCAGTATAGAAAACCGTTTTCTTAATCTGAAGGCGTGGTGACTTTCTTCCCTTACTAACTGCATGGTTATGGTCGTTGATGAGACGCTGAACCTCAGCCGTCTCAACAACTGGATCCAGTAAAGTAGCGCCATCTGCCACCTGTATTACTTCGGTGGTAATGGGCCCACGAGTGGGCTTTCCGCCAATACCATTTTGACGTTTGTTGTATTCCATGAAGAAGTCACGGAATCCTTTGACATGCTTGATGCGGTCCTCATAAACTCGAATTTCTTCCGCGCTCTTGTATGTTTCTATGAGAGTCTCAAGAAAAACTTGTTTGAAAACCATCGTACTGGAGAATCGTTGGTTATTTGGCCCTGTTTTCGGCTTCAAGACCACCATGTCAACGTCCATGCCTCTGCTTGCCAGCATCCTCCTGATCAATTCTGAAAACCCATCTTCGGACCGTCCGGTCAACATTACTGATAGAGCATCCTTCTGTTCCATGCTCAACTTAATGAGCTGAACGATATGTTCATTCCACCAGCCCTCCCATGCTCGTGGTTCTTCTTTCTCGACGCCTTCGCCAGTCGCGGCGAGAATTCTAGAGTCGTGCCACCAACCGCCATTTGCGAACGTTTCCTGTGTCTGTAGAAATCCTATTGTGGGGCCATTCCATAGCTTGGGATTTGGGAGTGGGCTATTAAAGACTGGAACCAGAGTCAGAGGTGGAAGACAGAATGCGGAGTAGAGCTTACGAGTGTTGTCAAAATCATAGACATGAAGAGCTTTGATCTTATCGACATCTGTAATCATGCGTTAGTCTACCAGATATATCGTTAATAAACCAACCCTACTTACGTGGTAGCTGCTTGTTTGCTACAGACCATCTATTCAACGCCGTCACAGTGTGCTGAAGAGAAGATACCCCGCCGGCAAATCCATTTGCGCCGTAAGACATTGAACTTGCTGCCGCCATTCGACAACTACTCACAGCTCTCAAGCTGCGAAAATCCCTCAGTAGCACATGTGCGATCGGTATGGTAATCATACGGATGTGATTGCGTTGCCAAATAAGTAGAGGACTCCGTCATTCGCTGAGTCTATTCGATCTCGCTTCGCAGCCGTGGCTCAGACCGAAGACGTAGGAACAACGCGCGACTGTCGCAAACTATACTGATCCGTCATATGAGCTTCATGATTATGGCTTCAAAACAAGCAGTACGATTTGTTGCAGCTTCTACAAAGTCCGGCCTGGATTCTATTCATTTGCAATGTCATGTCAAGCCTGGCGCAAGCAAGCAGCGTGAAGGTATTGCTGCCATCAACGACGAGGCTGTTGAATTATGTGTTGCTGCAACAGCGCGTGAAGGCGAGGCTAATAAGGCCGTAAGAGACGTGATTAGCGATATCTTAGACGTTCCAAAGAGCAGCGTTGAGGTCGTCAAGGGGCAGAAATCAAGAGACAAGACTATAGCGATATTTGGGATCGATGCACGTGGGAACGAACAAGGCTGTATTGCTAAGATCAGAAAGCAGTTACAGGAGTCCGCCAAATGAGAAACACCATAGACACATAAGCAGCCCATTACGCCGTCTAACCTTCACGTCCGATAATACACTAGAATTCCATAGCCTCCGCTGACGGTGCGGTTTCTTCCCTTTCTCGTTTGATCTTTACCCCTTTCTCATCCCTGATGAGGGCCATCACAAATGATCTGAAATAATCAACGTACGGCTTGAGACTCGTCTTTTCCCAGTCCTGGATGCTCTTTCCTTCACTAGTTTCGCCGTCACTGGGATTCTGCCATTGGTCGATTTGCCCCAATAATTCTGTTACCGTGGGCACGCCTAAAGGATCGAATGCTTCAAGTTGTCGAGTATCGATAGGTACACATACCCTCCCAGTGCCAGGATGTACAACAAAGGGGCTTTTAAGAAGATGATTGAGCTTCTTGCTGACTTCGATATCCAGTCGTGGATAGGTGTACTCGAGTACGATATCTTGCTTAGCTTCAAGGAGTGCTTTCGCATCCAGGGTCTTGCTGGCGCCCGCCTTCGCCAGTGCATCGATATCCGCCCATTTGGAGGACGAGGCTCGACCAGGCGCGGAATCCCATTTCTTGCGCAAAGAATCGTTGAGGGTTCTATCTGGAAGTAGCTCTAGGAGACGTTCAGACTTTTCGGGGGACGCCCAAGGGTCCTGGTCTTCAAGGACGTCAGACACAAAATGAGACTTAAGTGTTTCAAGACTTCGCCTGTTGTAGTATTAGCATGTTAAATGTCTCGAGCCCGGGAAAGAAGAACATACGCAACATGGGGATGCAGAGGCCTCTTGAGATTGATCTTCTTTCCACTCTGAGCGCCTCCCTTGATAACTTCAAGATACCCAGCAATTGCCCTTCTTCTCTGATCGTCCATTTCTCTAGCCTTCTTATCACAAACCCAAGCATGTGCGCCTCTTCGACCAGAATAAACCCAAATAATATGTCTAAAGCCAAAGTCATCTCTTAATGCTACGTCGACTACCTTGATTGCCATAGTTATAAATTGCCAACATTTATTACATATGTTTGCCTTATCGCAACACGTTCGAATGTCATCATAGTCTGTCAAATCGATATCAAAACACAGCTCCTTAGCTAGTGGTTTGAAAGCACTCGACTTGCGAAGTGTCTTTCGGTCCCGTGGGTTTGTTGTATATACGGGCCCGATTTCGAATCGAGATGGCATAAGGCGAAGAACGTCTTTTCGGAGGCTGCTCTTCTTAGCCAGGTAACAAAACCCACATACTACAGGATCACTCACAGGTCTGCCGTATGGAAGGACTGGTACCGCAGATAAGCATCGTTTTGTAAAGTAAATGCAAACTCACGATGCCCAAAATCATTGGACGGTATTGGAGAATGGTTGAGCCATTGGAATAAATACCTCCAAGGGAATAGGCGCTGGTAGAAAGATCGCATAACCTCTATATCAGAAGGTCGTGCAGAAGGTCCTAGATTTCTATACGATGAATTAGCTTTGAGCAGCAATATCACGCTTTTCAAAACTGACATTGGAGACGCTGGAGCCTCTGGCGAGCTCGACATCTTGATGTTTGAACTTGGAAATTCTTCGTCTGACTCGACATCCGCAAATAGATCCTCCAGTTTTACCTCCTGCTTCTCTACAGCTGCAAAGGGGACAGAATTCTCAACTGCAGCAGCAGGTTCACCACTCGTTTCTATCATTGCCATCTCGTGATCTTGACCCTCCTCATCATGCTCAGAAGCATACTCATTGGCTTCGACATCCGTTACCATCGGCTCGACATCGGGCTCCTGTGCCTCGGGAGATACGGAATGAGGCATCCTGATAGAGAATTTATATGGGCAATTCTGGTCCTGTATGCACTGTGCTATCAGCAAGTGCAACAGTATATTTCTTTTCTCGGAAGTTCTGCGTAATGATACGTCTATGATCTATCAATTCGGAAAAGTTGGGGAGACGCGTTTGGTGAGACGCGATTGACAAGGATAATTTTAGCGCGTTTATTTCTTTATGGGCATCTTACTCCCTAACCTCACGAGATTTGGGATTGCAATGCCACAGAACAAAATGGCATAACACAGTTCATTACCTGACAGAAGGAGATGAGTATGACATTCCTACAAACGCCCTGGAGTCATGCAAATGACCGTCAACACCGGTTAGGTGCCGTGAAGCCGGCTGCATGTCCTATCGACCGCGAAATCTCTCCTGTTGTGAAAAGCTTCTCACTCTGGTTCCCTGCCCTCTATCGGGATCACACCGTCGCCAGACCGGACCTTACGAGTCGCAATAGCTGAATCAGATAATCTTTAGAGTCGATCCAATGTAGTCTTTGACTAGTTTCTCTAGCTGCGAGCGCTCAGGCAGATAAGATCCCAGAGTCTCAGTAAGGTACAGTCGTGACAGGTCGCAAATCATTTGATAGGGAAAGGGTGGGAGCTGCTATACGATCACAAGCCCAGCTGTCAATAATACCAGTATAACAGGTAAAATCTTCTCACAATTCGTTATATCGTAAACACTGTTGCAAAAGTCACAAGCGATAAGTATGCTTGGAAAAAGCAATCAAGCCCTGAATTACAGTAATCGTCTGCATTTGCATACCGGCTACTTTCATAAAACCATATTCCGTAAAATAACCCCGCATACAATTCATGCAATTTCGCTCATCGAGGAATAGTGAGTCCTGCAAAGTTGATCTGTGATCATG
>Ga0335075_10004779_pt1 | contig 21099 bp, 19 predicted proteins | sample Lox_Sample_24_FD_206723 | JGI IMG/M metagenome (GOLD analysis project Ga0335075, IMG submission 206723) | Soil microbial communities from Loxahatchee National Wildlife Refuge, Florida, United States - Lox_Sample_2.4 | ecosystem: Environmental > Terrestrial > Soil > Wetlands | place: USA...
AAGAAGGAACAGCGCCGCAATGATCGACGCTAAAGGGCTGTATCCCTGGCTCATGTCGAGAACCGCCTTGAACACGAGCGAAGCTGCGACTACCGGCACGACATGCCCCACGAGAAAGTTGCTGACGAAGTCGTTAGTCACGCGCTCGATCCCAGCTGTGTACTGCGCGCCGTTGGCTCCCGCGATTGAAAGCTGTTGGGCTCCGGGCACCGACTCCTGCACGAGCCACTGGCTTACCCCTGGCAAGCTGAGCAGGAAACATCCCCACAGCAGCCACTTCAAAAAGCCGCCACTGGCCTCAAAGTTCATTCCCCCTTCCGAGCGCAGTCTCATGCCCGCCATAACGAACGCACCCAGCGAGGCCGGGATGGCGAGATCCATGAGAAGGCCGAGAATGGCTCTGAAGACCAGCGGCGCCTGCATAACCGCCTACCCCACTGCCTGACCTTGTGCGATGAAGTACTCGATGAGCCGAAGGATGCCGGAAACGCAGATGAGACCTCCGGCGGTCATCGCCGAAGGGAGCCAACTGCGCCCGCTCCTCCACTGCAGGATGGTTGCGACGACGGCGATGCCGGCGCCCACAGGACAAATCACGTTGCACAGCCAGTTGACGGCATTCAAGAATGCGCCTTCCGGTTGCGACGCGGTCTGCCCCTGGACGGCCTGTCCCGTCGCCGGAGTTGTGCCGAGGTTTTGAGCCAGGCTGGCGCAGGGCGCCAGTACAGCTGCTCCAATGGAGGAAGCGAGCAGGAACGCCTGCACGTGCTTTTGCCAGGCGCGCACTGTCCGCACGAACGACTGAACCATAAACTTGCCTCCTTGACGGGGATCCGTCGCCGAAGAAAATCACATGGTTTGTCGATTCGTGCAAACGAGCAGCTACAGCACGCAAATATTGTCTGGGCCGACGTTACGCTTCGCTAATCGAGAACATCGACCTGCTTCCTTCTATAGAAGAGTTGATCTGACGTCGTTTTTTCTAAGGACGATGTGGAGCGCAGCGTGGACGGGGAGATGCATGCCCCGCTCTTTCAACAAAAGCCTGGTATGCAGCTTTTCTTCTTTCGAAAGACTCCATGACCGGCCCGGATTTTCTCAAGCGGTCCGCTGTTTTTCAACAAAAGCCTGGTACGCAGCTTTTCTTCATTCGAAAGACCTGATCATCGGCTCGGGCATGATCAGGAACCTCTACTGGTTGTGGTCAGACTCTGCAGTCGATCTAACGCGGTCTGGCAGCTCAGGATTCCCGATTGAGAATGTCAAGGTAACTGCCGTAGAGAAACAGGCGTCCTCTTCGCTTCCCGCTGGACTCTCGCAGGATGCCGGCCTCAATCATGCGATCCACCGCCGCAGACGCGGTTGGAAAGCTCACCTTCATCTCGCGGGCCGCATGCCTGATCGAGAAAAGCGGGTTGGCTTGGGCATACCTGTAGACCAGGAGCGCAGAAGCTGCACCGCGGCCGAAGCGCTCAATCTTTTCCTTGTCTGCATTGAAGAGTTTGTCGATGTTGCCGGCCGTCCGCGCCGCCTGATTGGCGGTGTCGCGGACACCTTGCAGGAAGAAGTCGAGCCAGGCTCTCCAACCTTCGCTTTCTCGTGTTTCATTGAGCCGGTCATAGTAAAGGCGCCGATGCTTTTTGAAGAAAAGGCTGAGATAGAGAACGGGCTCGCGCAGCACTTCCTCGGCACAAAGCATGAAGGTGATGAGAAGCCTGCCGACTCTGCCATTGCCGTCGAGGAAAGGATGGATCGATTCGAACTGTGCGTGTACGAGGCCCGCCTTTATTAGCAGGGGTAGCGATGAGCCCTCTTGATGGATGAAGGTCTCCAGTTGTCCCATGCAGTCGGAGACATATTCAGGCGGAGGTGGGACGTACGCCGCGTTGCCGGGCCGGCTTCCGCCGATCCAGTTCTGGCTCCTTCTGAATTGCCCTGGCTGTGCGTGACTGCCACGCCCCTTTGCCAAGAGCACCTCGTGAATTTCGCGGATGAGACGAAGCGAGAGAGGAAAGCCGTCCCGCATGCGTTTCAGGCCATGATTCAGGGCTGCCACATAGTTGGAGACTTCTTGCACGTCGTCCAGAGGAACGCCAGGTGTTTCTGCGTTCTCATAAAGCAAGAGATCGGAGAGAGAAGATTGCGTCCCCTCGATCTGAGACGAGAGAACCGCCTCCTTACGAACGTAAGAGTAGAGGAAGAGCTTAAGGTCAGGGAGAGAAGAGGTTGTGCCATCCAGCCGGCCGATGGCCTGGTTCGCTTCGGCAAGGATGGCTTGAAGTGATGCCAAATCGAGTACCCGCGGATTTGGAGGCAGGGGCGGGGGAAGGAACGCGCGAACTCTCTCACCGGAAAGAGTTGAAATCACGTACCGGTTTCGGGGCGCCGTCCTGGGGTGCCTGACCATAGCTTTAACTGGTTCATCTACTATTAAAGCATATTGCGCTTTCATTTAATAACGAAATCCGCTATTTAAAGTTGTCTCCTCATCGGTCCTGGTGGTCTCAAGCGGTCCCGCCTGTTTTTCAACAAAAGCCTAGTATGCAGCTTTTCTTCTTTCGAAAGACATCACCATCGCCCGGTTGTCTCCCAAGCCGCCCTGTCTGTCTTTCAACAAAAGCCAGGTATGCAGCTTTTCTTCTTTCGAAAGACATTATCTGAATGGTTGGGTTCATCACTCCGTCACGGTTGTTCTGCACTCGCAGACTGGCTGAGACCTATACCCACGTGCGGAATTTGAATCATCTTGTCAGAACCCTGGGAGTTCGCAGCTGCCGACTTCTCAAACACGACGTAGACTTCCGTTCCGGCTGGAACGCTGACGACAATATGTTCCATTGTCAGCATCTGCATGATTTGTTCGTCGCCGGCGTTCCCGATGTTGTTCGCAACCTGCATTCTCATCAAATCGTCTTCGCTAAATGCGCTATTGGCGCTTGGTGCTCCAACCATCATCGCCGCTGTCTCGCCGATTCCAGAGAGCGACCTGACGAGCATGCTTTTGCCCCTCTGCCTTCCCGTGACCTGTCCCTTAATCGCCTGGAGATTCATGTCGGCTCCGACAGCATCAATGGGAACGCTTGACCCATCCGGAAACTCGATGGACGAGAAGGTGATGTTCATTAGACCCGAGGGGTCGGCCTGAGTGATCTTCCCGACTACGCGCGCCCCAGCTGGAATAATTACTTCGCCGTCACGCTCATAGTTGTACTCGACGGCAGCAACGACGGGAGCGTGCACAGCGGTTGAAGCCATCGATTCCAGCCGCGCCGCCACACGGTAGCCGGGCGCAAGACCGAGATTATTCGGCCCTGTTGTCAGGCCTACCGATCCTGAACGAGGAGCTGATTGCTCATGTGCAGTAAAGACAAGGGAAGGCTGGCTAAGTGCGTCCTCAGCCTTTTTCTCCGCCTGTTGATTCTGTGCAGTCTCACTTCCGTAGGGCGGAGGTGTCCACTTCCCCTGCCGATTTGGATTGGTGTCGGGTTCCTCAAACTTTCCAATCCCGCCGAGACTCTTCGGCGACTGCACCGACTTGCCCAAAGATTGGGGTTGTGCGAGATGCGGCGATTTTGTCCGTTCAATGTCGGACGCATTCACGGCTCCGGATTCAGATGCGCCGTTGGGCGTAGGTTTCACTTTATTGTTCGGAACAAGATCCCCAGATGTTGTTCCTGTGTGCGCCTGACCGAGATTCGGGGTTCCGGCCTCTTCCATTGTTCTCTTTCGGTTCTTGCCCGTGGTTGAAAGCAGGGCAACCATTGCGATCGCGAATATTGCCAGTGCCCCTGCGACAATCAGCATTGTCGCCAGGTGCCCGCCTCGTGGACCGGGTGCCTTCTTGAGCACGAAAGGGCGTTTTGAGATGCGCCCTGGCGAGACTCCCTCACTGCCTTCCGCGGCAGCGTCGATAGCACCGATCTTCTCCGGCTGATCTGTATTCTGGACTACGTCTGTTGAAGCCATACTTCACCTCACCCTTGTTGAAGTCCTCGTGATCTCACTCACCGGGCGCAACGAACGGCAATTGCAGTAAGAGTGGATGATCTACTGCGCTTGCTGTCGCTATTTCTAATACGAGCCGGTCCGCACTCTGCTTGAAGCCCGGCCGGGAGAATTCGACTGCGCCATCCGCCCGCTGCCCCGGAGCCAGCCGCCGTGCGCTCAGCCGGAACTCTGCAACTGGCACTTGGTCGGCCAGTGTCTGCTTCCGCTTTTTCTTCTTGCCGGCATCGTGATCAGGACTTCGCAACTCAACCTGCGGAGGCAGCACTTCTATCCAGTGACCGCTGGTGTTCACGACCGAGTACGCCACGAGCATTCTTTCTCCGCGGTTCTGCACATTGCCGAGAGCGGCCAGAATCGCCTCAGTCGATACTCCACCGCTAGCATTTCCGGCTTGCTTTTCCATTCCATTTGCCCACCCCGGACTAGCAAGGTCTTCTTGTTCCCGCAGTGCCATGTCGATGGGCGTTGCTTGCGCGGGTGGATCCTTGGGTACGGGGGCATTTCCGGCCAGCGCGTCGGTTGAGCCGATTAGAAAGCTCTGCCTCGGTTCGTAATTCACCACGAAATCCACCGGCGCTGTCGAAGCCTGACCGTTGGATAGCAATCGGATGCTGATTTCCTGACCTGACTTGAGAGCAATGATCAGATTGCTGACGGCCGCATCGGCCGAGGTAGGTTTGATGAAAACCAGCCGCGGATCATCGGTGGAGTGTTCCACCTTGAACAAAGTCGGCGCTCCTACCGCAACCGAGGTCACGGGCTCAGGCAGTCGAATCGTCGTTGTGAAGAGAGGCCGAAGGTGAATGTCGCTAACTGTACTACCCGTGATCGGAAGATCAAGGACTGTTGGGTCCACTTGCGGGCTGGAGACGTTGGGGATGTTCGCTTCCTGGGCGAAGACCCCGCCCACTCCCAGTACACTGACAATAAGGATCGCAGCGATCAGTCGAAAATGGTTCACCTCAGTTTCCTCCTGCCAGCGGCGCATTTCCGCGGCCAGCTTCGTCGGATACTTCGCGGCGGTAGCGAGCGCGGACCGCTTCCACATAGGCCAAGACATCGGGATTGCGATAGGCCAAACCTTTTTGGAGAATGTGACTCGGACCGCAATAGTAAGCCGCGACGGCAAGGCGCATATCGCCGTGAAATGCGACCAACAGTTCCGAAAGATACCGAACGCCTCCTCCGAGGTTCTCGATTACGGAGAACCGATTCCCTACGCCGTACATCGCCGCTGTTGCCGGCATCAGTTGCATGAGTCCCTCGGCATTCTTCTTTGAAATCGCCAGGGGATTCCAGGCCGATTCCTGCGCGATGATGGCGTGAACAAGTGCGCGCGGCACGCCGTAGTGGTCTGCGTAGGCATCGGCGTAATAGACGGTCTCTGGGGCCTGCGCACCTGCGCCAGCACATTCGACCGAGAACACAAGCATGGCGGATGCGGCAAACATCAGAATGAGCTTTTTCACTTTTGGATCTCCCTTCCGGTGACAACCACGCCAGACTCACAGACATCCTCCTTCGCGATATGTTCAGCGTGCTTCCCAGCCATGCGGACGATCGACTCAAACGCTTCTTTCATCAAAAGGCGCTTGCGATCACCTTCCGTCTTTGCGATCAACGGCAACATGATTTCCTTGTGCTGGGGAAGTATCCGGTCGATTCGCAATAGCTCCATGGCCATCGCGACGTCGTTCATTTCCGAGATTGAAGGCGGCTTCTCAAGGGTGTAAGCGCGAAGACTCTTGGCCAATCCCGCGATGAATCGGTGCGTTCCCACGCTCGCCTTCGGGGTGCGCTCGGCCACAATGGCCGCTTCGCGTTCGGCGTTCGGATGCTCGACCACGAGGTAGAAGCTGCGCCGGCGAAGGGGATCGCCCAGCCGGCGCTCCTGATTAGAAGTGAGGAACACGTGTGGGATGGAGGAGGCGTGTACGGTACCGAGTTTTGGAATCGATAACGTCCATATAGAAAGCAATTCCAACAGCATTGCTTCGAAGGCATAGTCAACCTTGTCAATCTCGTCGATAAGAAGAACGCAGCGCTTCTCCTGCTCGATCGCTTCGAGCAGGGGACCAGCCATAAAGAACGACCGGCCGGTGATTTCGCGCTTGATCTGCGCCCAGTCCGGGGCCTGGCCGCTCCTGCTCATAAGGAGCACGTAGAGTTCCTGGAGCGCCCGATCAAACTGTCCGATGGCTTTTTCTTCGTTAATGCCCTGATAGCACTGCAAGCGGAGGAGGGACACGCCATAAGCGCGCGCGACAGCTTGAGCGAGTTCCGTTTTACCCGCGCCAGCCGGTCCCTCGAGCAGGACTGGGCGATTGATCCGGCCCGCTAGGTAAACCGCGGTCGCCGTCTTGATATCGGTAAAGTAGCCTGCGCTCTCCAGCGCGGCGAGTGTCTCTGATGGTGACGCAAACATCCGGTCCACACTCCCGAACGGCTCTGACGTGGGGAGAGCGTAGGATGCATTTGGAATTCGGTCAAACGGGCGTCAGCGAAAGGACAACTGTCAGTGAACTGGATAGACTTGGTTGTCCGGACCCAGCCACCCCTTTTCAGTCCACCGAAACCCATAGTTGCTCTGGTAGGTCTCAATTGTCCCGGGGGCTCTATTTCCCAACTGGACCAAGTCCTTCACTTTTGCTTCGTAATAGAGCGTATAGACTTGACCGCCGTCAACCTGCTGCATTTGCCCGTTGGTTTTCGACAGGCTCAGCAGTTCCTGTGTATGTAGATTCCGGTGAATATAGTTCCAGACTGCGGTTGCATCTTTGTCATCCGGTGGCGGAGGCGTCCCTTTGCAGCCCGTAAACTCTCCGACTGCAATGCCGAATGCTGCGAGCAGGAAAAGCGAGTGAATGAGTCTCTTCATTGCGGGAGAGGTCCTTTGCGAGATTTCATTCTTTCGAGCATCGGTTTCATCTGTTCCAACGTGCTTTCGAAAGCGTCCCGTGCCTCGGACATCCCTCGTTCCGGTCCGTAGCGGATGACCAGGTGCACGATTAGAGTGCGAGCCAAGGCAAGATCCGTCAACAGAGGCAGAAAGGGTTCAGGCGCCGATTTCTCGAGCTCCTGAACGAAGGCAAGGATTTTCTCCGTATATTCGTCGCTGCGCGCCTTTCCCAGCTCGGTGATCCAGTCGGATTGCATGTCGAACTCGTTGCTCATCACCGTAGCCCCGCAGCTCATTGACTGATCCCTTTGTACCACCGTTCTCTGGACAGAGAACAGAAGCCTCCGGGGAATCCCTCGAAACTCTTCCTTTCCAAAGCTCAGGGTCGAGGAGGTTTGTTTGAGCACGAAGAAAAGGATCGGGAGAATGGAGTCCGAATGAACCATTCCTGACGCGCTCAATCTTTCCGTCAGGCAACACGACGTGGGCATCGTTGCTCGCAGTCTCTGGTGGAAAACCACTGAGCAAGGGGATCTGGTTTGAACGCATTTTTTCAGAATGGCTGCGGACGAATGGAGGCGCACCGCTATACGCCCCTTTTCGCAATTGGCTTCAGTGGCGAAAGCCTCACGTGAGTCCTTGCAATCGGCGATGAACCCGCTCGGCTATCCGTTCAGGAATCCGGATAGACGTATATCCCCTTTTTGTTCGTGTCTGGGGACGCGCTATCCTCACTACGCCCGGCTCTCGATTGAAGAGGCGTCGAATGGTGTTCTGACTGAAAAACCACCGCCTGGACAATTCGGCGACAGTGAAATGACGTTCCACATCCGGAACAGCGGCATGGGTGGTTCGCTCGCTTGCGACGGGCGCGTTTGAAGCCAGCTCGTGTTGAAGTTCCATAGCAATTCCTTTGTCTAGGTTGAAAATGGGTTCGGTTTGGGTCCTCTGAGTCGCAGTTGCCGAATTCGCACGAGCTATTAATAGCCCGTGTGCAAAACTCGGTCAAAAATGCTCTGAAAAATGAATCACGGATGTTCGCCGGCCTAAAGGAAACATGATGGAGGAGACGGTGACGAAGCAGGCCCACCAGTGGCACGCTTACTAAAACAGAGGTACTGCTTATGAAGCAGAATTTTGCCGCAATTGTTCTCGGTGGTACCGGCCAAGTTGGTGGTGCGGCTGTCACGGAGCTGCTGGCAATTCCGGAATGCCGGGAAGTGGTGATGGTCACCAGAAAGCCTATTACGGCGCGACCGCGGGTGCGCAACGTCGTTCTTGATACCGGCACAGCTGATTTTGGCGAGCGCATCGCCGCCCTTGCGCGCGAAGTTTTGAGACAAGGTCACGCCAGCGCCGTGAGCTGTGTGGGTGTGGGTTCTGGATCGAGGCGTTGGAGCGAGGAAGAACTGAAGCGGCTTGAACTCTTCGTCGTGGGTGCCTTTGCGCGTGGCTGCCACGACGCCGGAATCGGGCAGTTTTGCCTGCTTTCTGCGGTGGGAAGCACAGCCCGCAGCCGGTTGCGCTATGTCCGAGTAATGGGCATGAAGGAAGACAACGTGCGCAGCATCGGTTTTACTCGCCTCGCCATCTTTCGCCCAGGGATCATTGTCGGCAACGCTCATACCCCGGCTTGGGTCGGTTGGTTGGGAAGCCTCGTGCCTGGTCGCTTTGGCAATATCGATCAGCGAATTCTCGGTCGCTCAATCGCTGCTGAGATTGCTTTGCACAATCGAGAGGTTGGTGAAGTTATTCGCGAAAATGCTGCAATGAAAAAACTCGCTGCGCAGTTGATTCGCTGACCTTTGGATTGTCTGAGGTAACCGAGATCTTCACGCGGTTGCCTTTATCTTCTTGCCTGATTGAATCACCTGCCATCCGGCACGCTTGTTCACTGAAGCAGATGACGGCGGTGTATTCTTCGGCCCGTTGCCAGAGGCCGCCTGCCAAGCATTACGGACACTTTCCTGCAGCTGAACCTGCCGTGCCTTTACAAAAGGAGAGTAGCTCTTCTCGGTGATCTTCACCGATGCATGGCCGAGCAGCAGCGAGACCTGGTCGATAGGTACGCCGGCCAGCAGCATCTCGACGGCAAATGTGTCCCGGAACATGTGAGGATGGCAGCGTTTTGGCTCGCCATCCGCAGTTCTGATGTCAGCCGATTTGAACAAGCGGCGATAGCTTCGCTGCCAATCGGCGACGGCACTTTTCGGTTCGCCATTGCCGCTCCAGAAAAAGTAACGGGGATTGGGTTTGGGGCCGGGCGGAACGTCTTCCAGCAATTCCACAACGTGTGGTGGAAGTGGGACATATACCGGAGTTCCGGTCTTTGCCTGATAGAGCAGCAGGCTGTCGCCATGGAGGCGATGCCGTTCCAGAGTTACCGCATCGCGAATGCGGAGCCCACTCCAACGCATCAGCAGGGTCATGGTGCGAAGCCTCGCTTGATTCGCCTTCACGTCTCCGCCACCGCGCTCGCCCCGGCGGATGTAGGTTGCGGCCATAATCCTCTCGAACTCATCGGGAGGGAAGTAGTCTGTCGGCACCTGCACGACTTTGATTTTCCCAAGGCCAATGGCGGGGTTTTCGGTGAGGTAGCGACGGCGCACACAGGCCCAGAAGAACCCGATCACACGGCTCTGTTTTTTCTGCTTGGCGAGGGGACCGTCTTCCCAGGTGTTGCGGAAATTCAAAAGCGCATCGAGATCGAGCTCGTCCAGATACTCAAAGCCCTCGACGCGGGTCCAGGCAAGGAACTGCTTGCGGAAGATGGTTTCGAGCTTCTTGAGCGTGGAAGCTTCGACGCTTCGGCTCACGGCGTCGGCTAGGTAGGCGTCGACCGCCTTGGCTACCGTCACCCTGGGTCTGGGCTTGGGCCGGATCTCATGGGAAGGCGCTGCTGGCGTCTCAGGGGAGGTCGTTGGCGAAGTTGGTGGCGCTAACGTCGCTTGTAAGGTTGATTCGGCTGCGGCGACGGCGGGCCCGAACGGAGGCAGGCCTTTGGCCAGAGCTTCCTCGAGTTGCTGGCGAACAGCTTCGGCCTCGGCCCACTGGCGCGTCTTGGCGCTCTGGCGGAAGTAGTATCCGTTGATCTGACCGCCGACCCATTTGGGACAGTTGCACCGGCGGCAGGCGCGATCCTTCGAAAATTTGCAGCCAGTCGAGTGGCGGGTAAAGACGGAAAGCAGCATCGGGCTCCCACTTCTTCAGGTGAGATTGCCCGCTGATTGGGACTCGGTCAAAAGCGCGCAACGTACAAATCACGTACAAAATTGCGCTTCAAATTTGCCCTTGGAAGATAAGCTGCTGAAAATAAGCAACTTGAAGTTGGTGGAGGCGGCGGGAGTCGAACGATTTTTCCACAGCAATAGTTCAATAACTTACGTATTTTCAACTGCTTACAGAAATGCCAAAAAGCCGAAAATGCCGTTTCCTTGGTACAGTTTTGGTACAGTTTGCTGGGGACGGCGGAACCGTACCATAGAGTCGAAACCACCCAAGGCTTCAATCGGAGCACCGCGGCGCAATCGCCGCCGCCTCCACTAATCTCTAAGTCCTCTGAAGTCAATCTGAATCTTGGCCGATGCTGACCTATGGCGGAACGTCCGCCGCCTCCATACGTTTCTTTTCAGTTAGTTAGCTGACACTTGAGCTGTTGCGTACCAGAATTGTACCAGCGAGCTTATGTGTCTAGAAACGTGCTATTTACGGCTGAAGAGCCCGACACCCGAGCTGAGATGAAAATACGTCTCTAGACAAATTGTACTCATTTTGAGTACAATTGTTCTCGAAATGAGAACGATGCTCACCTCCGTCGGCGATCTGCTCTTTGGCCAGACCAGAGGGCGGGTCTTGGCGCTTCTGTATGGTGCGCCCGACGAGCCCCTCTTCGTTCGTCAAATCGCCCGCCAGGTGGAGACCAGCGTGGGGACCGTGCAGCGGGAGCTTAACTTGCTCGCCGATGCAGGACTGATCAAGCGCTCCACAGTTGGCAATCAGGTGTTTTACCAAGCCAACCGAGAACACCCGGAATATCCGGAACTGCGTGCCCTGCTGGCAAAGACCACAGGCGTCTTTCAAATGCTCAAGACTGCGCTTGCGCCGCTCTCGCCGCGGATCGATCTCGCCTTTGTATATGGTTCAGTCGCACGAGGCGAGGAGAAAGCGACGAGTGACATTGACCTCATGGTGATCGGAGCCGTCTCGCTCGACGAGGTGCTGGACGCCGTGGGTCCGGTGGAAAAGCAGTTGGGGCGTCCCGTGAACCCGACCATCTATTCTAGTGAAGACCTGAAAGCGCGGCTTCGCTCCGGCAACCACTTTCTACAATCATTGCAGAAGAGCAAGAAGGTTTTCCTGATCGGCGACGAGGATGAGTTTAGAAAAGTTAACGCAAATCGGCTGGTACAAGGCTGAGCCCAGCAGCCCCAAAGAGATCGCCGATCTCTTGAGCATCGTGGACCGCTCGCAGGCGGACTCCAGGGTGGAAGGCATCTCCGACGATCTGCGCTTCCAGGCCGCTTACAATGGCATCCTCACGCTCGCCAACATTGCTCTCCGCGCCAGCGGTTTTCGAGTGTCTCTCGGCCAGGGCCATCACCAGCGCGTGATCGAAAGCCTCGAATACACCCTGACAACGCAGGATGCCACCGCCCGCGAGAAATGGGTGCGCAAGATCAAATTGCATTCGCAAAAACGCAATACCACGAGCTATGACTTGGCCGGCGGCGTCTCGCCGACTGAACTGGCGCAGGTCATGAAAGATCTGACCGCCTTGCGGGAGCAGGTAAAGGCCTGGCTGAAGGAAATCCACCCTGACCTTCTTCACGACGATTCACACCAAAGTTGATCTATGCCTCGGGTCCGCATCGTCTGTATCAGCGACACCCACGGTCAGCACGCCAAATTGAGCGTGCCGAACGGCGACATACTCATTCATGCCGGAGATCTCATGGCATTCGGCGACACACCGAAGGAGATTGTCGATTTCAATCACTGGCTGGGCAAACAGTCCCATCGGCACAAGGTTGTCATCGCTGGAAATCATGATCTGATGTTCGAGCGCCATCCGGGCGCTGCCAGGGAACTGCTCGACAATGCCATCTATCTCGAAAACTCTGGCGTGGAACTCATGGGCCTAAAGTTCTGGGGATCGCCTGTTCAGCCCGAATTCAACAATTGGGCGTTCAATGTCGCGCGTGGCGCGGCAATCCGGCGCTATTGGCAGATGATTCCCGAAGACACAGACGTTCTGGTCACGCATGGTCCGCCGTTCGGCGTGCTGGATCAACCGCATCCCTCCACCGCTCATCTTGGGTGCGAGGAACTGGCAAAAACCATCGAGAAGATCAGACCGAGGCTTAATGTCTTTGGACATATTCATGGTGGACAGGGGCAGTTGGCCGTCAACGGGACGCGATTTGTGAACGCATCCGTCGTCAATGAGGCATACCGCTTGGTGTACGAGCCTCACGTCATCGAGATCGATGTTCCTTACCGAGAGGCATGAATCTAACGTCCGCCCCGTAGCTCTGATTCAAAAATAGCGTCGAAGGTCCAATGGCATCACGTTGACCGCGAAACGCTAACTCCCTTACGCTGAACAGGAGTCAATCGAGAGTCGCTTTCCTATGCCTGACGAGCTCATGGCTTTACCGAGCATTCCCGATGGATTGCGGGAGGCGTCGCAGCGCGGCCTCCTGGTACCATTCGTCGGAGCTGGCGTGTCGCAGTTGGCAGGATGTCCTTCATGGATCGAGTTTGCAGATGCGGCTCTGGGTGCCCTCATTAGGGAAGGCAAGTTCAGCTACTCGCAGTTGGATCAAATCCGGCATCTCAATCCCCGAGTCAAGCTGTCGTTTGCTCGGCGCCTCGCGGAAGACAGCAAAGTTGCCATTGACTACAGAAACCTCCTTCATCGCGTGGCACGACCCGACCACAAAGACGGGTGCCGAATCTACAGAAGCCTCTTTGCGCTCGGCACGACATTCGTAACGACGAACTACGATGAATGGCTGGACGAGCGTGTTCCGGAATCCAATGTCTCCCTCATTTCTTCCAGTGTCCCTGCAAATAAATCGCCACTCTCACCCATCACAGTCGTGCATCGAGTCAATGAATTCATTCCATCGCTTCTGAGTATGCCGAATGTGGTGGTTCATCTCCATGGATCGGTCCGGGACCCGGACAACATGATTGTGACAACGGGTGATTACCTCCGCCACTATGCGAATGACCGCGGTCCCGAGAATGCTCAGCAAGAAAACCGCGTTCTCACGTTCTTGGATTATTTGTTTAACAATCGAACAGTGCTTTTTGTCGGCTATGGCCTCAACGAGCTGGAAATACTCGAATACATCATTCTCAAAGCGGGCCGACGCCACGCCCCTGCCCTTCAGGAGCCGAGGCATTACATTCTGCAGGGATTCTTCTCACACGAGGAAGCGCTCCTTCGGAACTTGAGATCTTACTACCTCAACGAATGTGCAGTTCAGTTAATCCCTTTTCGCCGGGATGATAAGGATTACCGTCAATTGCTGGATGTCCTTGATAACTTCGCACAAAAGATGCCGGCGGCGCGCCCCCTAGTACTTCAGAAAGCTCTTGAGATGGAGGATCTGTTGAATGGTTAACCTGACTGCGAAACAAGAATCCTTTATTGCACTCATGAGCGAAAGCGATGAACTCGAACGCCGCGGTGTCGAGATTCTTCTCAAGCGGCCGGGCTTTGATGAATTCTTCGATGCCCTCAACGAAGCAGGCCTGTTCAAACCCGAGAGGAACCCGGCCCCCGTTCCTGCGGAGGAGGCTGGGTTTTATCGTGTACCATATTGGCCGATTCTGGATTATTTGAAGGGCGTAGCAAAGCTGAGCGGCGAACGTAACGACGTTGTTCTCTCGGAAAAGGTAATGTCGGTCATTCGCAATGTGTCACGTTGGAGGGACGCTGCAGATCGCCCTTGCGACAACTATGTGACGAATTCACAGTTCGCTGAAATGTTGAGTCTGGTTCCAACCGCCGTGGTTACAGAGGATGATATTGGCCTGATCCCGGGATGGCTGAGCGTACAGGTTGGGAAGAGATTAATTGGAAATATATTCGCCGAGCATGTTTTGCCGCGTTTGGTGGCGAGCCCGTCATCGAACGACCTTATCAAAGCGATCTTCGTACTCAGATACTGTCTCGCGATTGAGTGGAGGGATGCTAAGGAGCTTGGGGAGAGAGAACGAGTAGCCATAATGGCCGTGGACGATTACACGGCAAGACAGATTGTAGCCAAGTACGCGCGTACTTTCGGATTGAAAACCGGAGAGGCCGCAGCATCAATATTTGCTGATGGCGTACGCGAAGTGTTCAGTAGCGGTACGCGAAAAGAGTTTAGCTACCTGCATGTTCCTGCGGTGGAGGATCACGCTCAGAATCACGTGTGGCGAGAAGTTGAGAACTGCGTTGTTGTCGGTTTGCGAGAGACCCTTCTGGGCTGGTGTGATGCCGAAGAAACAACAGTCCTCCCTTTTATTGATAAGCTGCTATCTGAAGACTCGGAGATTCTCCATAGAGTTGCTATTTATGTAATCGGGCAACGGTGGGCTCTCTTGCACCCCCTTTACAAAAGAGTTTGTGAAGCGACATTTTTCACCTCCGGGCATCTTCATGAACTGTTTCATCTTTTGCAGGATCATTTCGCAGATCTCTCAGGTGACGAACAGGCTGCAACTCTCAACATCGTTCGTGCACTTCCATTGCCTCAGTGGGGCGACGACCCGGCAAGGGCGCTTCGGTGGTCACAGCTTCGTTGGCTGGCCGCGATTGGCGGAAAGGGATACGCTCCAGCCGACCAATGGATAAAAGAACTCGAATCGAGCGACCCGCCCGTACGTCTGTCAGAACATCCTGACTTCAATTCTTATATGGGAACTAGGGTAGGGCCGGGGCCAAGTCCGTATTCCCCATCGGAGATAGCCGCATTCGCCGAGGCAGGTGTTGCTGTTGAAAAGATCAATTCATTTGCTGAGCATGATGTATGGAACGGCCCGACAGTGGACGGTCTTGCCAAGGCCCTTGAGGACGCCGTGCAAGCGAGTCCGGAATCATTTCTCAAGAACTTACAACAGTTCTTGAAAGTTGGACGCCGCTACCAAAGCTCCTTGATTAGCAGTTTGCAGCGAGCCTGGGAAACTGCGAGCGCGCATGGAACACCCGATTGGAAAGATCACTGGGAAGCTGTGCTCAGTTTTTTTGAAAGCCTGGTTACGGACCAGAACTTTTGGGATGGAACGCCGACAAGCGAAAGTTACAGAGATTGGGTCGTATCCGTTATTGCAGATTTCCTTCGTTCCGGAACTACCAACGATGATCATGCATTTTCGCCTGTGCTGCTTCCTCGTGCGCAGGGGATTATTCGAATTCTCCTGGACCGGGGGGATGCCGCGAAGGAACCCGGCGGAGATCCAATGTTCACGGCTCTCAACACGCCGAAGGGGCGGGCCATTGAATCGCTTTTTAGTCATTCGTTGCGAACCTGTAGAGTCAGTGACCGTGCCAGTGGCACGCATACTGATAGATGGAGAGAGCTTCAACCGCTTTTCGATTCAGAACTGGAGAAGTGCCAGAATGCCAATTTCGAGTTCTCTACGCTATGCGGAGCTTACCTGTCACAACTTGAGTTCCTGGGAGGGGAATGGATCAAGGAGCGAATTCTCCAGGTGTTCCCGACCGATTTTCCTCTCAACGCTGCATGCGCTATCAGTGGGCTTGGACATGCTGCCCATACTCATTCCGTCTTCGCGCTGCTTTCTGGACCAGGTATTTTGGACAAAGCTTTACTGAGTGACGTCCACGGCCGCGGTGGGCGCGAGAATGTGCTTGCGCGTATCGCCTCTGGGTATCTCGGAGGTGATGAGGACCTAGAGTCCTCCCGTTTCAGAACTATCTTCGAGCATGGGACCGCTGAGGATCTGAAGTTTATTGCCAGCGTCTTTTGGAGCATTCGAGGCGAAACCATCCGGAGAGACCAAAGAGCAAAAATCCGTGCATATTGGTCAAGGTGTGTGGCGTGGAGTGCCAAGCAGCCGGAACCAGCAGCGGAATTGCTGTCTTCATTGAGCAGATTGGCCTGCTTTTTGGAAACCGCTGATGGCGAGGATCGAAAGCTTCTTGAAGCCGTTGCGCCTTACGTATACGTGGAACACAGTGTCTATGAGTTTCTCGATGAGTTAACTCGGCTTGTTGAGACCAGCCCCGAAGGTGTTAGTGCGGTACTTGGAAAGATGACCGAGTCGCGTACTCCCGACTTCGACTACCGCGACCAATTGCGAAAATTGTTGGAGGTTCTCATCGAAAAGGGAAGGAAAGAAGAAGTCATTTTTCATGCCGAACGACTTCGCAGATTGCCGGGTATGCAGGAGCTTTATAATCGTTTGACAGCCGCACATTGACACAATCAGTGGTAACAAGTTTCCGCTTGTCGTGAGGGCGGCGGAGAGGCAAACGAGCCCCGGTGTCGCCAGCGGCTTCGAGGACCTAGGCCACTATCCCAACCGCGGCCGCACACCCCTTCAATAGAGCTTCACTCGCTCAGAGGCTCGACGGAAAACTATACCTTTCAATCTACGGACGCGGCTCCAGTAGGCTCACATAAGATGAATAGGTATGTTGCTGACAGTCACGAGCACACACGGGCCTGCCACGGACCTGGGCTACCTGCTGCACAAGAATCCGGGCCGGGTCCAGACGTTCGAGCTGTCGTTTGGGAAAGCGCATGTTTTTTACCCGGAAGCGACGGCAGAGCGTTGCACGGCGGCGCTGCTTCTTGATGTTGATCCGGTTGCGCTCGTCCGCACAAGGCGCGGACCGGCTGGCGAGGGCGGTGCTCTGGACCAGTACGTCAATGACCGGCCTTATGTGGCCTCGTCATTTCTCAGCGTAGCAATCGCTCGCGTTCTCAGCAGCGCGTTGGCAGGATCGAGCAAGGGGCGCCCGGAGATGGTGAACCAGCCGTTGCCGCTGGTTGCCAGGATTACTGCGCTGCCCTGCCGGGGTGGATCGGACATTCTGAAACGCTTCGCCCGGTACGCTCCGCGCTTCAGCCTATGGGAGAGGTCCTGGAGATTCTGCTCAAGGTCCTCGCCGTAGTGCTGCCACGTCTCACCGTCCACTCCGGCTGCAGCGTGCCTCTTCAACTGCAAGTAGGCAAACCGCAGAGTGTCGATCCGGTAGATGTGATGCATCAGAGCGGTGAACTTTACATCCTTGTTCGATCTTGCTGTCTGTCGTATCTGCGCCAACTCACTGGGCGCACCGATCCGGCTCTGAGTCCGGGGTGCGTTTTGCTGGCCCAGATTCCCCTTGGCCAGACCCCTTCCCTCCATCTCCTCCGCCATCGATGTTCTGACTTTGTTCGGAGACTTCCTCGGTACTATGGGTCTGTCCGACTTCCCGCGTTCGTTCATCATCGGCTCCTGTCCTTGAACTTCCCGATGCGTCCCGCGAACAGTGGCTGCTCACGGGTGAACCCGGGATCTCCCAACTTCCGTGCAAGATGTGCCCCTACGTGCCAGGGTCACAGACCGCGCAGGACCCCGGTGAAGCTCGCAGTAACGCTCCACCGAATGTTGCCTTCCGCGTCGTGTCAGGGCGTCGGCGTCCTGAAGTTCGGGGTATTTCGCGGCTCGATAACCTGGCCCATAGTTCCTCCTGTCTACGCTTCGTATCTGACCTTGCGGTCATGCCCGCAAGACTCGGAGCCGGTGTGGCTCGCTAGGCCCTCACCGTACGGCTCTTTCATCCGCTACATCTTGCCGGTTGTGGTGCGGTCTACATCGTGTTCCTCCAAGTTGGTTGGTACTGCCCTCCGAAGAACACGGTGCTTACGCACCGGCTGTTGGCGCTGCGACACGTCATCCCCGGCTGGGTAGCTGCAGAGATACCGCGCGTTTACGCGCGTGAACATATTTGGAATCAGCAGCGTGCGGGCGACATCTGCAAACAACGCGGCGCTTACGCGATGGCAGTCGCTAACCTATTGAAAACGGACGGGTGGCGGCGAATTATGCTCGGAGCGGGCAGCGAAGCGTATTTGCGGGACCACAGCGGCGTAAACATGTTGAAAGCAAAGGATCGAAGTTACAATGGGCGTCCCGGCGCGCGCACGCGCGCGTACCCTCCGCTGCGGCGGCCATCAAGGGTCTGCGCTACGCTCCGATGAACGCGCCAAGTGCTGCGCGCCCTTGACCGCCGTCCTCGCTGCGGGTGTTAGCCAGCTATGAGAAGAATGTATTCTTCTCATGTTCCACGAACATGCGTCGTGCCACGAACTTAGCTCGAATAGAGTTCTAACGCCACCTGCACGCTTCTCATCGCTATTCGAGCGAGTCCGGCGTCCAACGGGCAGCGGTTTCAGTGCCGCCGACGTGTTTACGCGCGTGAACACGTTGCCAGCCAAGCGGTTATCAAACGTCCCGCCACGAATGCGCATCCAACCCGGTCAAGAGCCGAAACTTCAGGCACGGCGTTTCTCCGATGGCATCTTCCAGCGCCAAACCGCCCTCGTCGATTCCGCCCACGGTTCCCGCCGCGCCGGCCAGCGAGGCTTATCGGACCAAATCGATCGCGACTCGACTGACTGAAGCAGAGTTTGCCGTAGTGGAATCGGCGGCGACCAGTGCAGGTCAAAAGGTCTCCGAATGGCTCCGCGACGCTGCACTTGCCCAGGCTCATCAGGAACGGGAAGGGCAGACCGATCCGATCTTATTGGCGGAGATTCTGGGCGTTCGCGCCCTGGTATTGAACCTCTTCGCCAAGGCTTCCGAGGGACCATTGAGTAAGGAGGACCTGCGCAAGATCTCCGATTATGCCGAGGCGATCAAGGATCGGAAGGTTGAGGAAGCCCTGGCCCGAAGGCGCCGGAATGATCGCGGAAGCCAGGGGGAATAGCAGTGCGATGGCAGCGCTTGGCCGAGGCTTTCCCATGGCGAACCGCCGCGATGCTGGCCGGATTTGCTGCCTCTCTATGGTTCCTGTGGTGGACATGGTTTGCTCAGGAACTCTCGCCGCTTGAGCGCTACTATTGGCCAACTTATTTCTCAAGCACCGAAGGCGCGAAACAGCCAGGCTCCACGACACTCATCGCCCCGCTGTTTATGACCTCTCACGGCCGGAATAGCGAGATCGCTCTCGCGCCCGATGTGGACCGTGGACGGACGGGAACCCTACCTCTTCAGCTCTCGCAATCTGCCGTTGATCGGGGGTGGACGGGGATCGAGAAAGCCCAGCCAATGCGGGTCGAATCCGGCGCGCTGGAAGACCTGTTGCGGGAACGTTTCTACGCGGGCCAAGGGTTCTGGCACATGACAATGGAGCCGATACTCGACGGATGTGCCTACCTGTTGGTTTGGATCGTCATCGCAATTGTCTTCGTCCGGCGGGGATTGACAGCCGAATGGAAGGAACTTTGGACCGTTTTAGCGGAGACCGATTCGATCTCCGATTACAACTGGGATACGCCGGCGAATCGACGTGGGATTGTGGCGCGACTCGGATTGCGTTGGAATTTCCGGGAATGGGTTAATGCGCCCTTGATCAGACCTGTTCTGACCGCGTTTCAGACGAGCCGCGCAACCGAGGCGAAGCGCGATTCGGAAGTGATCCGCGAAGACATCCGCAGAGATCAGCCATCGTTGCCGGTTCCGCTGCCGCTGGATTCCGCTCCGCAACTGAGGCTGGAAGCACCTCCGATTAACCACCCCAAGAGACCGGCGAAGCCGCGCTTCATCTTCCCCGGAAGAGCGGGCATCCAGTCTGCTAATCGGAAGCCGAAACCCTGGGATGAATCGCAGTGGATTGACTGAAGGATTCGTCGAACGCTCGCCGATCTGATCAGCGAACACTCGCGATGCAGTTGCTTCTCATTTCGCAACGCTTCCGATTGATTTTCTCTTCAGGCTGCGGGTCAGCCTCCCAGCGCCCTCTTGAACGAGCAGCGGTGCGCCACTTGAGCGAACCGTCTCCGATCTTGCATTATCCTTCCAATCGCCGAACCCAAAGCCTCGCGAAGACCCGATCATGCGACCTCGAAGCGACCGACAATCGCTGGAGTTTGCGGCAGTCATTCGGCTCAGTTTGCGCGAGCGTTGCCGGGTCGATTGACCGCGCAATTGACTTTGGAATTCGGTGATAAATTCAGTTCCAATAACTGCACCAAGAAGGGCGTCGAACAATACAAGCAGAGCAACTAATGTACACGAATGTGCAGTAATGACGGGGTCGCGAGCGATGAGATTATCAAAATTCATTTGCCGTAGGACGGCTACACGCATCGAAACTGAGTTACCTTAGCCGCAAGGCAGTGCGAGATGCTGCCGCGCTCTTCCTCGGAGTTCACGCGCATGTTGACCATCTCGAAGGCCCTCTCCGCAGGGCAAGCCCAAACCTATCACTCGCGGGAGTTCGCTTCAGAGCAGCAGAACTACTGGAGCCGCGAGCGCCAAGCATACAGCGAATGGCGCGGCGCGCTTGCCGAGGAGTGGGGTTTGCGTGGTTCTGTTCGAGCAGAACACTTTTCGCGACTGAGCGAAGGCCAGCACCCGGAGAATAGCGCACAACTCATTCGGCACCAGCCAGCAAGAACCTACCAGAATGAGTACGGCAAAGAGATCACCAGCGTAGAGCACCGCGCCGGATGGGATGCGACGTTTTCCGCTCCCAAGTCGGTTTCGCTCACCGCGCTTGTTGGCGGCGATATTCGCGTGCGACAGGCACACCGCGAAAGTACGCGCGTTGCACTTGAGGAATTGGAGCGGTACACACAGGCACGCATTGGCAATGTTCATGCGCCGGAGACGACGGGAAAGTTTATCGCTGCCACGTTCGAGCACGACACGGCACGGCCCGTGGACGGATACGCCGCGCCGCAGCTCCACACCCATGCCGTGATCTTCAACGTGACCGAACGTGACAACGGCCAGTCGCGCGCGCTCCAGGAGCGCAGCTTATTTCAGTCGCAACGATATGTGACCAGTGTCTATCGCTCGGAACTCGCCATGCGGCTCCAAAAGCTGGGCTATGAGATCGAGACCGGCAGGCACGGCCAGCCAGAGATCAAGGGGTATACGAGGGAGTATTTGGAAGCATCAAGTCCGCGACGTGAGCAGATACTGGAGCACCTGATAGAGGCTGGGAGGGATGGAGCGGG
>Ga0335075_10004780_pt1 | contig 21098 bp, 14 predicted proteins | sample Lox_Sample_24_FD_206723 | JGI IMG/M metagenome (GOLD analysis project Ga0335075, IMG submission 206723) | Soil microbial communities from Loxahatchee National Wildlife Refuge, Florida, United States - Lox_Sample_2.4 | ecosystem: Environmental > Terrestrial > Soil > Wetlands | place: USA...
AAGGCTGCCAGGGTGACCTCCGCCCCGCTCCGCGGATGTCGCCGGGCGATCTCCCGGAGCGGGACGACCAGCGGAACCGGCGCGCTCGGATCAGAGGCCCAGCGGGCCGCTGCCTGTACCAGCGCGGTCGACTTCCCCATGCCCGGCAGGCCAGTCAGAAGCATCCGTGGCCATCGGCGTGCCAGGAACAGGAACGAGGTATCGCTGCCGCCGCGCACCGGTACCGACGCTCGCAGCGACGCCGCCAGCGGCTCGTAGATGATCGGCGGCAGGGCATCGGCGAGCAGCGAATACTCGAGGACGCCATCCCTGCCTGCCAGTCGCGCGCGGTACGCCGCAACGGCGTCCAGCTCTGCCCGCCGCCGTACGCCTGGTTGTCCCTCGGCATTGGCGAACACCTGCAGCTGCGCCTCGTCAAGGACCTGAAGCCAGTCGTCCAGATCACTTCCCGTGCCCGCTTTGGCCTGCTTCCAGAAGGCGCCCTGCAAAGCGCTGACAGCCGATGACCCGGAACCGGGAGCGACGATCTTCCCATCCAGCAAGTTCGCGGCCGACCTGAAGCCCTCCTCACGGGGCGACGACACCGTGACGGTCATTACCAGAGCCGCCCGAAGAACTCGGTCGGCCACCTTTTCAGGTGTCTCGGCCAGCAACCTCTTCCGCACCAGCGCGAGGGCTTTCTCCTCGCCGGCAGTGTGCGGACCCGGTACAGAGCGGCGACGGCGCTCCAGTGCATAACCAAGATCCCGCACGGGACCTCTCGGCTCCGCCGTGGCCAGTCCGACCATGTCACCAGGCCGCAGGTCGCCCACCTGCTTAGTCCACTGAGCAACGGTTGCTATGAGATGCTGGTCGCCACCGCAGACCCGCTTCGCCTGCAACCTGATCACACTGCCGTCTGCAAGCTCGCAGCAGATATCGTCAACAGGCTCGCCGGTCTCGAATGAAAGCCGAACAGGGGCTGGCCCGCTCTCAGCGTAACCGGCGGCTTCAACTCCGCGACCAGCTAGCCCATGAGCTGCTAGGTACGCGGCGACACCAGCACGGTAGACACTCCCCGCCTCATTGCCCCGGCCTCCCGACGAGGCAGCAGCAAGATCCGGCGACGGCCCGCGCGATTGCTGCCGTTCCATCACGCTCCACACGATGCTCGACGCATATCCAGCATTGTGCCGCCCGGCGAGGACGCAAGCCTGGGTTGACCGAAGGGGGGCGAGACGGCGCGCGCACTCCCGCCGCTCTGGGCGGCTAGGACGGCCTCGATGCTCACCGGCTCAGGGGCGCCCATTAGGTCGCTCTGCGCGTCCGAGGTCGACCGAATCTGCCGAATAGCGGACGTCGCGGTCCTGCATAGCTATGCGCCACCCTGCATTCAGGGACGACACGGCGCAGCAGCAGCGCAACGTTCTCATTCGTATTGCGGTTGCTCCTCCCGCCGAAGATGGTCGGAATTTTTAGCGCTACTCGGCTCAGATCCTAAAGCCGAAAAAGTGATCTTCTGTCATGGATCGACGCGGTCTCGTGATTGCGACGCGCCGACTGAGGTATCTAACATGGTCGACATCTGTAGAGTCTGGTCATTACGTCTGTGGGTCATCAGGTTCGGCCATGTTATGCTCCGCGCGCTTTCCCGACGGTAATAAAGGTCTCGACCGCGTTGGCGTGATGGCTGACAGTCGTGTTCATGTGTGGACCGTTGGCCGGTCGTTGAGGTTCTCGCTTGACGCTGCCTAGCGATCTTGGTCGCCAGCACGACCCGCGACCTGAAGCAGCGCGCGTGATCACTTCTTGTGCCGGAGCAGGATCTTGAGAGTTTCCCGGGCCTCCCTACGGAGCTCTGGGTCGGGTGCCACGATCGAGGTGACGGCCGCCAGAACGATGCAGACCGCGTACAAATCCCCGGCCGCGCTGACGACAGGGGCAACTTGGTGGAGAGCGAGCAGAAATGACATGAGGGCGTCCGTCCAGGGAACCGCCCGGCGTCCCGTGCCGGGCTCGGGTTTCTGGTGTCGGCCGTCCGGGAAGTTTCCGGCCACCAGCGAGGACGAGCAGGGCTCGCTTGTACGCTGGTCGCACGGCCCGCATGATTTGTTCCGGCCGGATAGGAATCTGGAAAAGCGCCGGAGCTGAGGGCAGGAACTGCAGGCGGGTAAATGAGTGCAGGCGGCGGGGCTGCAGGACGGTTCTGGGCTGAGTTCCGGGCGCTGTACGAGGCGGCGGGTGTACCGACGCTGGCGTACCTGGTAAGCCAGGGGAAGCGACAACTGCCGCCTGCAACAGTGAGCGACGCGACGCTCAGTGAGTGGCTAACTGGCGAGAGCGTGCCCAGCCGCCGGAACTCGCGGGTGTTCCTGGCGCTGGTGGCCGTTCTTCAGGCGCGAGCGAAAACTAAGGATACCTATGAGCCGCACCCTGAGGGGTGGTGGCTGCGACTCCTTGCGCAGGCGCAAGACGAGCGGAGCATGGCTCAGAAGGCTGGACGACCGCGACGGCCAGACGGTCCGGAGCTCACACCAGTCGGCCGAGGTCAGAAGATACCGCAGTCGCTTAGTCGGTCGGTCTATCTGGAGCAGGTAAGGCGGATCGCTCCCCCGCACTTGCAGGACAGGGAAACAGAATTGACTGAGTTGGCGCGGTACTGCCTCGATACGGATGGTGGCTCGTACGCATGGTGGCGGGCCGGGCCCTGGGCGGGCAAGTCAGCGCTCCTGTCGACTTTCGTGCTGCATCCGTCCGCTGAATTGGCGGAGCGGGTGTGGATCGTGTCATTTTTTATCACCGCCCGACTAGCCGCGTCGGATACACGAGAGGCATTCACCGACGTACTGTTGGAGCAGTTGGCTGTCCTGCTCGGCCAGTCTTTGCCGACTGTGCTGCCAGAGGCGACCCGGGAGGCTTACATGCTGAGCCTTCTGTCTCAGGCCGCGGCCACTTGCCAGGACGAGGGCAGACGGCTGGTCCTAGTGGTGGATGGGCTAGATGAGGACCGCGGGGTAACCATCGGTCCGGATGCGCACAGCATCGCTGGGCTGCTGCCCTCTGATCCGCCGGCCGGGATGCGGGTAATCGTAGCCAGCCGTCCGGATCCCCCAGTCCCCGATGACGTGCCGGACTGGCACCCGCTGAGAGACCCGGCCATCATCCGGCCACTGTTGGCGTCACCGCATGCGAGGGACGTGCAGCGGCTGGGTCGACAGGAGCTGCAGCGCCTACTGCGCGGCAGCAAGGCGGAACAGGACGTACTCGGCCTACTGACCGCCGCCCGCGGCGGTCTATCCGCCTGGGACCTTGCGGAATTGGCAGGCGTCCCGCGGTGGGAAGTGGAAGAAATCGTGCGCACCGCTGCAGGGCGGACGCTGCAAGGCCGACTAAGCCTCCTCAACCCAAGGACCCGCCCTGCGGTGTACCTGCTCGGCCACGAGGAGCTGCAGGCAGCGGCCCGGGACTATCTCGGTGACCGGCTCGTCGGCTACTACGAGAGGCTGCACGCCTGGGCTGCTCGTTACCGCGCGGGGGGTTGGCCGCCTGAGACGCCGGAGTACCTGCTCGCCGGTTACTTCAAGCTCCTAGAGGATCTAGGTGACCTGCCCAGAATGACCGAGCTTGCGGTCGACATTGACCGCCATGACCGGATGCTGGACCTTAGTGGCGGCGACGCCGTGACCCTCAGCGAGACTCTTACTACCCTGGACCGGATCGCTGTCCAGAACGACCCGGACCTGGCCAGCGCGCTGGCGCTGGCCTGCCACCGCGATCATCTCGCAGACCGCAATGCGCACATCCCCGATAACTTGCCCGCCGTACGGGCCGCGCTCGGCCAATTGCCTCGCGCGGAGGCCCTGGCCCGCTCGATCACTCACCCAGTCTCGCGGGCGAGTGCACTCGCCGAGGTCGCCGCGGCGCTGGCCCAGGCAGGGCAGTACCAGCAGGCCGAGGCCATCGCCCGCTCGATCACTCAGCCAGAGTCGCAGGCGCGCGCCCTCGCCGAGGTCGCCGGGGCGCTAGCCAAGGCAGGGCAACACGAGCAGGCCGAGGTCATCGCCGCGCAGGCCGAGGCCGTCGCCCGCTCAATCATCGGGTCGGTCTGGCAGGCGCGCGCCCTCGCCGAGGTCGCCGGGGCGCTGGCCCGGGCAGGGCAGTACCAGCAGGCCGAGGCCATAACCGGCTCAATCAGCTACGGGGACTCGCGGGCGCGTGCCCTCGCCGAGGTCGCCGCGGCGCTGGCCCAGGCAGGGCAGTACCAGCGGGCCGAGGCCATCGCCGCGCAAGCCGAGGCCGTTGCCCGCTCGATCACTCAGCCGGAGTACCAGGCGCGCGTTCTCGCCGAGGTCGCCGGGGCGCTAGCCAAGGCAGGGCAACACGAGCAGGCCGAGGCCATCGCCGCGCAGGCCGAGGCCGTCGCTCGCTCAGTCAGCCACGCGGACTCGCAGGCGAGTGCTTTGGTCAAGGTGGCAGAGACGCTAGCGTGGGCGGGGCAGTACCAGCAGGCCGAGGCCGTCGCTCGCTCGATCAGTGGCCGGGGAGGCCAGGCGCACGCCCTAGCTCGGGTGGCGGAAGCGCTGGCTCAAGCGGGGCGACACGAGCAGGCCGAGGCCATCGCAGCGAGAGCCGGGTCTCTGGCCCACTCGATCACCGACCCCGTCCGGCAGGCTGCCGTCCTAGCCGACGTTGCCGGGGCGCTGGCCAAGGCGGGGCGCTATGACAAGGCCGAGGCCATAGCCAGCGGGATTGGCTCCTCGGTCTGGCAGGGGAATGCTTTGGCCAAGATGGCGACTGCGCTGAACCACGCTGGGCGGCACGAGCGGGCCGAGGCCGTCGCCATGAAGGCCGACGCCATCGCCCGCTCAATCAACGCTCCTTTCTGGCAGGCGCGCGCCTTGACCCAGGTCGCGGAGGCGCTGGCCCACGCGGGGCGGAACGGGCAGGCCGAGGCCATCGCCGTGCAGGCCGAGGCTATCGCCCGCTCGATCAGAAACCCAGTTCCGCAGGCGAGCGTTATGGCTGATGTCGTAAGGGCATTGGCTCAGGGCGGCCAATATGACCATGCTCAGACCGTCGCCCGCTCGATCAGCAACCCGATCTGGCAGGCACGCGCTCTTATGGAGGTCGCGGAGGCGTTGACCCAGGTAGGACGGCACGAGCAGGCTGACGCCACCGCAGCGGGAGCCGGGTCTATAGCCCGCTCTATCAGGGATCCGGTCTGGCAGGCGCGCGTCCTGGTCGAGCTGGCGGGGAGGTTGATCCAGGCGAGGCAACACGAGCAGGCCGAGGCAATCGCCGCGCAGGCAGAGTCAGCCGCAGGCTTGATCGGCGACGTGGATTCGCAGGCGGGTGTCCTGGCTCAGGTCGCAGAGGTACTGGCTAAGGCAGATAGGGCGAAGACTTCATCGCGAGCAGCTGTAGCAGCCTGCGCCCTTGGGAAATGGACGATCGCTGCCAGGCCGGTGCTGCTGCTTATGCCTTCCGCGTTCCCAATGTTGGCTCGCACGCTGAGGGGAAACAGCTATGCTCAGGCCTCATCTCTCGCAGACCCACCAATCCCTGGTAATTGACGACCGCTATCAATATTCGGTGCGGCCATCTGACCGCCGGCAGCCCAAATTCCGGGCACCTTATCTGAGCGCTGTAGCATTTTCGCCTGATCTTCCACGGGCCAACGCCGCCATCAACGGCCGAACACAGATCACACGTTCCGCTTCATAGTGGATTTTCACAGAAACGCGCCTTATGCGGTAACGTGCGGGTGGACCGCGGTCTGCATTTTTATGCATTCCCGGTCATGTTGAGAGCGTCCGCATCTGCCGCAGACAGCGCGCCGACGCAGGCGACATGCAGCCGAGGCGTCTAGACCGCTGCCTTCGGGAGGACGAAGCACCGGCGCCGGATGGGCGCTCCGGGCTCAGTCATGCTGGGCGCCGTGCCCCGTCGGTATCCGGCAACTGCCGTCACGTTGAGTGATTGAGAAAGCGCAATGAGGACGCCCACCGATCCGCCGTTCGGTGCGGCGTGGGACCTCTTTGGACTCGTCAGCTGCGGCGCACAGATCAGGTCAATCTGGCGCCAGCCAGTTTCTTTCAAAGTGACGCAGCGCAGGTGACCGAAGGTCAGATAATGCCTATGAGCGTGCGTTACAAGGATTGCAAAAGCTCTATGCTGGTGCGCCGTCGAGCAGCGCGGAGACTATCTCAGCCTCGCGACCACTATGGTCCAGGTACTTGAATCTAGCGATATCGGCTCTGACTCTTTGGGCTAGATCACGTGCCTCATCGAGCTTCTGCGCGACCACTAGAACTCGAATAAGCGAGCAGCGAATCGTCGTGCGCGCTTCCACTGCAAAGCGAAAATACGTGTTGGCGCGCCTAGAAAGCAGCGTCGGTCGTCGCTCCTGCTTTGGGAACAGCTCCAGAGCCGCGCGAAGACCCGCTTCAGCGCGCTCAGAGTCATCTGTAACCACAGCGTAGTTCTCCACGGCCTGACTCAATCCCACGACTGTCGAGATCGCCAAAACGGTATCGTGAGGCTGCATGAAAGATACCAAGAAAGGATACGATTTCACGGCCAGCTCGAGCCCTCGAAGTGCTGCCGCCGCGCCTGCTTCCTTATCGGGTGTGTCCCACAGGCCGAACGCTATAGCTTCGAGCGAGCGTGCAGATTCCCGTATGGCCGTCCAGCTAGGATAATTATACGAGTAAGGCCATTCACGCGGAACATTTTCCTCTGCTTGCTCGGCGGCTGAGAGGACATGTGGTAGCAAGGACGCTGCCGATTGCCACTGCTCTCCTGATCCATCCTGGGGAATCAACTTCTGCAGCAGCAGCCACAGCGAAGCGGCGGCGTAATACGTCCATCGCTGGCGCTGTCTCGGCGTGAGTCCTATTCGAACGGCTCGCTGCACGAGCCCGTGCACGTAGAGATTGACCCCATCCATTGTTATTAAAGACTGCCGAGATAGAGCAGCTAGTAGGGCGTTAAAACTCAATTCGTCGGAGACACGCGACCGAAAATGACGCGGAGCCGTATTGGCGACACCGTGTGTCTCAGCAGCCAGAACGGGTAGCTGTCGAGGTATGGCATTACCGGCGTAGAATGAGCAGAGAGTCAGAAGGTCTTTTGCGCCTGCCTTCTCGGATTCTGCGAGGTCAGCAGATATGACCCACGTCGTTGCTATGCTGTCGTCGCGATTGAAGGCCCTTCCCGAGTCCAGAAGCTCGTCAGAATTTTGCTCCAGGAGAATTAAGTAGTTGGATGCGTCCAAGCCGGTTGCTAGCATATACGCGACGGCTTGATCCAATGCCAGAGGTACATGGAAAAGTTGTCTTGAAATGGCCTTCTTGGCTTCCGTCGGACCAGCAATGTTCGCATTAAGAAACCTTAATGAGTCACGTGACGACCAGTCATCGAGTTCTACGATCTCTGCCAATACATCAAGCTTACTTCTCGAAGTAATTATGGCTTTGCCATTACCGTTGTTTATAGGCAGAAAGTCTTGGACTTTGGCATCATTGGTGACGTCATCAAAGACTAGCAGCCATCGCTTGTGTGTCGTCAGCCAGGCCTCGACGGCTACCCTGCGGTCGCTGCCCTGTTCACCTAAGCCAAGCGCGGCAGCGATCTGTTCGAAGTCAGCCGATAGAACTTCGCGGTGGCGACTACGTATCCACCATATTAGGGCGAATTCGTTTGCATGCTCGCGGACATATGAACATATCAATTGGGTCTTGCCAACTCCGCCGGGGCCAACTACGGCAACTTGACCTCCGCGGTCAAGGGCCGTTTCGAGTTCCGTCATCACTCGCGGACGCTTCTGAAATCTGGAGCTCAGAGGAGGTGCGTGACCAGCCGGAGCCTCGAAGCTAGGTGATGTCAAGGGTTGGGGTGGTGACGACGTCGCGATCATGCCGACCGCTACAGCTGCAACTGCCACGCCGGCAAAGGCGACTTGGGAGAAGGTCGGCCACTGCGCCCAGCCGGCGGCGGCCGCCGCAAGCGCGCCGATGGTAGCCGCTGCAAATGCTATGCGTCTCCGGGCCACGCGAAGGGCGGCCAATCGGGCCCTGAACGCTTGCGATGCGCGATCGATCATGGACTCCATCGCCCCCACGAGTAGCCGAAGGCTGCGGCACTGCCTATGCGAGTATGAGGCACCTTCCAGGCTCTGTGGGTACTTAACGGCCTTTACCTTCGTGACGAAACGGCATATAAGCTAGCATTATTGTGTGGCAGTGTATGTCGGCGCCACGGCTATCGAGCGGCACTCACGCTGCGACGCAGCTTCCAGCGCCGTTCGCACTCATCAGCCGAATACAGCTCGCCAGTTCGCTCGTGATGTAGCAAGCCATGGTCCGCGTCGCCTGTCGTCCGACAGGCTGGCCGCATTGGACCCGGTCAGGACGAGGCCCCAGCGCAACCTCGATCTTCAGCGTGACGCTGAGACGCCCGAGCTCGGGCAGAGCGCTCACCGAGCCGCCGTTCTGGGCGGCCAGGACGGCCTCGATGCTCATCGGCTCAGGCGCGCCGATCAGGTCGCTCTGCGCGGCCGAGGTCGACCGGATCTGCCGCGTACAGCGCGCCAACTCGGCGGGGAAGCGGCCGACGCAGCTGGGCCGTTGCCTCAGGGCGACAGCCTTCCCAGACGAATCATGCTGTACTGAGTCGGCGGTCGAGATCAGCAGATGGCGTCACGCTGAGTGATGGCCAAGGCCAGGGAGAACGCACGCTGAGCCGCCGATCAGGCGCAAGTTCCGGTTTACCCGAGCGGAAGCCGAGGCCGCGCGTCAACGGACATTATCTGACACCGCCTGGCGAGGCTGACCTCAGGTCGGCACCGGGGCTTGAGGGCGGATCTCCGGGCGTGGCGTTCACCCTTTGTCCAGGCCCAGGCGGTGGGCGACGGCGGCTGCTTCGAGGCGGCTGGAGACGGCGAGCTTGGCGAGGATGCTGGAGACGTGGACGCTAGCGGTCTTCGGGCTGATGAACAGCGCCTGGGCGATCTGGCGGTTGCTGCGCCCGGCCGCGACCAGCGCGAGCACCTCGGCTTCGCGCGGGGTGAGCGGCGGGTTTCCCGTGGCCGCGCCGGCGGCCCCAGCCTCGGCGTGCGCGGCGAGGTCCAGGCGGGCACGTCGCGCCAGGGCCTTGACCTCGGCGTCGAGCAGGCGCGCGCCGAGCCGGCTGGTGACGGCGGCTGCGGCCCGGAGCGCGGCAGCTGCCGCGTCACGGTCGCTGTCGCTGGCCATCAGCGCCTCGGCCTGCCGGTAGCAGGCGTAGGCGACCCGGTAGGGCTGGCCGAGCTGCTGCCACGCGGCTGCCGCGGCCGCCCAGGCTGCCGGGTCAGCGCGTCCTTCGTGCCGTGTCGTTTCGGCGAGCGCGGTCGCGTGCCAGGCTGCCAGTTCGGGCAGGCCGACGGCGGCTGGGTCACAAGCGGCTTGCCGGGCTGCATCGAGCAGCGCCGCCGCGGTGCTGCCGCCGGTGGTGGTTTCTCCCGGCCGGCGCGCGCGGGCAAGCTCGGCGCGGTCGGCTTCGATGCGCACGCCGAGGGCATACAGCGGCGCGGCACAGCGCAGGTTCGCCGCGATCAGCGGCACCGCCTCGGCCACCAGCTTCCTGGCCTGCTCCAGGTCTCCGCGCCACAGTGCCAGCTCGGCAAAGCCGGCGAAGAGAGGACCGCTGTCCCAGCCCGGGTGGCCGGCGGGAAGCACGCGCCGGGCGGTGCGCAGCCGCGCCTCGGCGCCGTCGAGATCACCGAGGCCGAGGTCAAGGACGGCCCGCTGGATGAACAAGGCGACCGAGTCCGCATCGAGCAGGGCGATGTCCAGAGCCTCCCTGGAGATCTGCTCGGCCCGGTCCCATCGGCCAGCGGCGATCAGCGCCTCGGTGATCCTGGCGGCCAGCGGCGGGCCGTAGGTGCGGGCGAGGCTTTGCCGGCTGGCCTCCTGCATGCCGCCGAGCGCAGCCTCCGCAGCCTCATCGGCACGGCCGGCCGCCAGCAGCGCGTCGCAGCGGGTGACGATCGTCCGCAGCGCGTCGAGCACCTGACCTGCTCCGGTGGCGAGCTGGTACGCGGCATCGAGTTCGGCAAGGCCGGCGCCGGGCTCGCCGAGGTAGGCCCGTGCCAGGCCGAGCGCTCTGCGGGCAAGGGCCTCCTCGGCGCTGGCCCCGGTCTGCGCCGCGGTGGCGGCCGCGTCCTCGGCGAGCACCCGCGCCTGCGCGAACTGCCCAACCTGGGCGAGGTGCCAGGCGAGCGAGCCGACGACCAGCGCGCGTTCTGGTGACGGCTGGGGCGCGACCAGCCGGGCGGCCTGTTGCAGCTCGGCGAGCCAGCCAGGGTCGCCCAGCGCTTCGAGGTGGCAGCCGAGCCGTTCGCGGAGCAGGGCCAGACGCCGCGGTTGCCGCGCCTGGTCAGTCAGCGCCGCGGCTTGGCGGACCAGCTGTGCGGCGCGGAGGATGTCTCCGGCCCAGCTGGCCGCCTTCGCGCAGCGCGACAGCACGCTCACCCGGTCCCCGCCGGCCCGCTCCTCGGTATCGGGCACCTGGTCCCACAGCGCGAGCACCCGCTCAAGCTGCAACGCGGCCTCGGAAAAGGCGTAAACCTGCTCGGCGGCCACAGCGGCATCGATACTGGCCGCGAACGCGCGAGGCTGGTCACCGGCTGCTGCCCAGTGGTGGGCCCGCCACGCCGCCCGCGCTGCTGGCGGTCCCTCCGGTCCGGCGCCGGCCTCCAGGATGCCAGCCAGCGCGGCGTGCAGGCGGACCCGCTCACTTGGGAGCAGCTCGCCGTAGACCGCCTCGGCGGCCAGCACATGGCGGAACGCGTAGCCATCCCCGGCCGGCTCAGGGAGCAGCACCTGGTGATCGACCGCCTCGCGCAGGCTGGCAAGCAGCTCCGCCTCGCCCAGCTCGGTGGCTGCGGCCAGCACCGCCTGAGTGACACCCGGTCCGGCCACGGCGGCCGCGCGGAGCACCTGCTGGGCGCCCGCGCCGAGGCTGGCCAACCGGGCCAGCAGGACCTCTTGCAGACTTGGCGGCAGGGCGTCCGCGCCGACGCGCTCGGCCGCCACCACCAGCTCTTCGGCGAAGAACGGGTTACCCGCAGACCGGGCCCAGACGTTCTGCAGAAGGTGGGCAGGAGGATAGGCGCCGAGCAGCCCGGTGAGCTGCTCGGCAAGCTCGCCGCGGGTGAAGCGGGCCAGCTCCAGCCGTGACACGCGACGGTTGCGGATCAGCTCGGCAAGCAGCCCGCGCAGCGGGTGTAGCCGGTACAGCTCATCGCTGCGGAAGGTGAGCGCCACCATCACCTTGCCCGAGCGCAGGTAGGCGGCGAGGAAGGCGACCAGGTCGCGGGTGGACTGATCTGCCCAGTGCAGATCTTCGATGACCAGCAGCAGCGGTGTCTTCGCCGACAGCCGCTCGACGACGCCCAGCAGCAGGCCGAACAGGCGGCCCGGACCGTAACCAGCGGCATCGCCGTCCTGGTCCGGCCCGCTGGCCCAAGCGGGGTCGGCAAGCAGGCGGCCCAGCTCCGGCCGGGCCTGCCCGGCGACCGCCGCCAGCTCGGACTGGTCAAGTTCGCTTGCCAGGCCGCGCAGCGCCTCGATGACCGGCGCAAACGGCAGGCCCTCCCTGCCGAGCTGCACGCAGCCGCCGCGCAGTACCCGCACACCCTGCTCGCGGGCGGCGGAAGCCAGCTGACCGGCCAGCCGGGTCTTGCCCACCCCCGCCTCCCCGCCGATCACCACCAGCACCGGATCACCGCCGACCGCTCCGGCCAGCAAATCGCCCAGCAGCGCGAGGTCGGCCCTGCGGCCGATGAACGGCCCGCTCAGGAACGGGTACGCCATGGCGCCATTATCTCCGCAGCCGCCAGCACCTGCGCCTCTCGCCGGTTTCCCTGGGCACCAGGTAAGGACGACCGGGCGCGAATCTGAGGACCCCGGATAAGGCAACGTCCCAATGCCCTGCCGGCGCCCCCGGCCATACCGTCATCGGCAAGAGGTGACAAGACCCGAGCCCTGCAACAGAGCCAGCGTCAAGAACCAGCCGGGAAGAAGGGGACAGTAACGATGGCGGACATCCTGCGCCGCATCGGTGTCCGGGCGTCGACGCCGGACAACGTATACGGCGCGCTTACCACGCTGGACGGCCTGTCTGGCTGGTGGGCGGAGAACACGTCCGGGGACACCAGCCTCGGCGGCGTGATCGAGTTCCTGTTCGTACCGGGCGGGTTCGACATGAGGGTCGCCGAACTGGACCCGGGCCGACTGGTCCGCTGGGACGTCGTCGGCGACCCGGCCGAGTGGGTCGGCACCAGCATCCAGTGGGACCTGCGCCAGGACGGCGACTACACGATCGTCTTGTTCAAGCACCAGGGCTGGCGCGAGCCGGTCGAGTTCATGTACCACTGCAGCACCAAGTCGGCCACGTTCCAGCTGAGCCTCAAGCAGCTGCTCGAGACCGGCACGGGCGCACCAGATCCCCGGGACGTCAAGATCAGCGACTGGCACTGAGCCGTCCGGGGCCCGGCGCCATCGATATTCCGGCTGGAGACTTAACGCCGCCTTCGCCGCGACCACCAACACCGAGTGCGCACGCCAACGCCAGGAGGCACGCCATCATGAGCTATCGCCGGCTCGCCACCAGACCCGTGCTGACCTGGGCGCTTGTCGCCACCGGTGCCCGGCTTCCGGTGGCGATGGCGCCGCTGGCGCTGGTCTTCCTGGTCCGCGGTCGCCCCGGCGGGTATGCGCTGGGCGCCGGGCTCGCCGCCGCCTACGTGACCGGCGAGGTAGCCGGGGCCGCAGTGCTCGGGCCACGGCTGAGCCCTCAGCGGGCCCGCTTGCACTTGGCCGCCGGGCTGGCCCTCGGCGCGTGCTCGTTCGCCGGGCTCGGCCTGCTGCCCGGCGCGCCGGTGCTCGCGCTCGGCGCCTTCGCCGTCCTGGCGGGCGCCGCGCCTGCCGCTGCGCCTGGCGGCCTACGCGCCTTGCTGACCTCCCAGCTCCCGGACGGGCTCATCGTCAGGGCGCTGAGCGCGGAGTCCGTCCTTACCAACGGTGTTTGGACCGCCGCGCCCGCCCTCACCGTCACACTCGCGCTCAGCGTCACAGCGTCCGCCCCGCTGGTGCTCGCCGCTGCGCTCATGGCCGCGGCGGCGGCCGGGCTGCGGGCCCTGCCCGCAGGGTGGGAAGCAGACAGCGGTGACCGCGAGCATGTCTCGATGGCGCGGACGCTGGCCCGCGCCTGGCCGATCTACCTCACCAGCGCGGCCGTGATGTCCCTGCTGGCGCTCGCTGAACTCGCCCTGCCCGCGCTCCTGGGACAGCGGGCCATCGGTGTGGGCTGGGCGGGGCCGCTGCTCGCCGGGTTCTCGGCCGCATCGGCCCTCGGCGCGGCGCTGTACGGCACGCGCGGAAGCTGGCCCGGCTCGGTGCGCGCGCAGAGCCTGGTCCTGCTGGTGGGCATGACCGCCTGCGTAGCGCTGGCGGCCACGGCGCCTGCTCTGGCGTGGATCGCCGGCGCGCTCGCCCTCGCCGGGCTCCTGGAATCTGGCGTGCAGCTGGCGCGCAACCTGTCGCTCCGCCAGGCGCTGCCGCCAAGTGCGCACGCCGCAGGGTACTCGGTGATGTATGCCGCGGCCGGCACCGGCTACGGCGCCAGCGCGGCCCTGGCCGGGGCGGTGCAACGTGCAGCCTCACCGTCGGCCGCCATCCTCGCCGGGGCCGGGCTGACCCTGCTGCTAACGGCCGCGAGCGCCGCGGGCGAGCTTGTGCCCCAGCGACGGAGACGGGCACCTGCCGACCGCACGAGCGGCGTTCCTGCCTAGTTAACCCGTCAAGACGCCGTTGCGTGGCGTACCGGAAAGGAGAGGGTGATGCCAGAGAATAAGCGCATCTTCATGATTAACGGAGCGGCGAGCTGCGTAGCGGTACAAGGCGGTGTCGACGACCCGGCTGTGCTGCTGATCGGGTCGTCGATGCTGAGCTGGCCCGATGAGCTATGTGAGCGGCTCGTGGCCGGCGGGCGGAGGGTGATTCGTTACGACGTCCGTGACACCGGCCGTTCGGAGTCGTACCCGCCGGGCCAGCCTGGTTACTCCCTTGCCGACCTGGTCGATGACGCGGTCGGCGTGCTCGACGCGACCGCGACCGAGCGCGCTCACGTCGCCGGGATGTCGACCGGCGGCTGGATCGCCCAGCTGCTCGGCCTCAGCCACCCCGAGCGGGTCGCGACGCTCACGCTCATCGCCAGCCGGCCGAACCCATCCGGCCCGGTCGACGACGACCTCCCCGGGCACCACGACGCGGTCATGGAAGCGATCATGAACACCCCCGCCCCGGACTGGTCAGACAAGCGAGCTGTGGTCGACTACCTTGTACTGCAGGCCAGGACGCTCGCGGGGGCGGGCGCGTTCGACGAAGCCTCCGCTCGGGCTCACGCCGAGGCCGAGGTCGCCCGCACCACCGACATCCAGTGCGCGACCAACATCGCCCTCGCCGACCACGGCCCGCGCTGGCGCGAGCGGCTCGGCGAGATCACCGCGCCGACGCTCGTGCTGCACGGCGAGGACGACCCGTTCTTCCCGATCGGCAACGGCGAGGCGCTCGCCGCCGAGATCCCGCACGCTCGTCTCGTCCGGCTCGGCCGCGTCGGGCACCGGCTCCCGGCCCACGCCATCCCGATCGTCGCAAAGAAGCTAATCGCACACACGGCGGGCTGACCGGGCAACCGTCGAACCACGACAGGTCCGTACGCTGATGGACCGCTGTGCGGACGCGTGTATGCGCGAAGACGAGACCCGCATGGGGTCCTGCCTCGCGTGTGGCCGATGAGTTGGGCCTGCTCGGCAGTTAATAGGGGGGACAGCTGCACGCACCATGAATCGAGAGGACAGCGACGATGACCGACAATGAGGCGACCCGCGGAGCAAGAAGCTTTCGATTCGGTGTTGTTGCCCCACTCGGAACTGATCTGCCGGCGTGGCGAGACCAGGTGCGCCGTATTGCCGACAGCGGTTTCTCGACACTCCTGATGCCCGACGTTCAGCAGTGGCAGCCAGCGCCCGCTCCCACGTTGGCTGTCGCGGCGACTCTCGCCGACCTGCGGGTAGGTACGTGGATGTATGCCTCTCCGCTGCGCACGCCCTGGAGCTTGGCCTGGGAAGCACACTCACTGTCGGTGCTTACCGAAGGCCGCTTCGAGATGGGCATCGGCGCCGGCAGGCCCGGGATCGAGGACGAACTGTGTGAGCTGGGCCTTCCGGTGGTGACGCCGGGCCAGCGGTTGCCTCAGGTGCGCGACACTGTCACGTCGCTCAGAGAACTCGACGGCCCGGACCTCCATACGCCGGTGGTGATGGCCGTGCGTGGCCCGAAGGCCCAAGCGCTGGCGGCCGACCTGGCTGATACGGTCACGTTCTTCGCGATGCCAGGCGACTCTCGGGCCGAGATAATGCGATTGGCGGCCGAGTTTCGCGCACTCCGGGACCTCGAACTGGCGCTCCACGTGGCGGTGGTCGGCGACGCCGTCTCCCCGTTCATGACACGCCCCGACACGGACCCTGCCGCGTTGCGCGCAGCGGACTCGCTGTTGGTGCTTCCAAGTGACCCGACGGCAGCCACTGAAGAAATCCTGCGACGACGTGAGGAGGGTGGCTTCTCATATATCGTCGTCGGCGCGAACGCCGCTGATGCGCTCGCTTCTATCGTCGCCGAGCTGACCGGACATTGACTGGCAAAACCGGCACTATGGGCGAATGAGTCGACCCAGCTGCGCGTCTGGAGTCTTTGCCGACATTTAATGCCGCTGCCGTAAGCGGAACCCGCTGCGAGACGGTTCATCGCCCGATCGCGCGCTTCTCTACCGATGATCAGGCCGTCTCGGATGCGGATCCTCCTGCGAACGGCAGGCCTCCCGGCCGTCCCGCGCCGGAGCTGAGGTCACTGGTCGTTACCGGGACTAGTGGGATCACGCAGCGGACGCAACTCCGGCCCGGTCGGTGGAGCCAAGGCCTACCGGCCGAGCTTGTTGATGTGCTTGTCACCGAGCGGGGACAGCCGGGCAGCCTCCTCGTCTGCAACCGGATAGCCGGCGCACTGCAGCGCGGATGATGGCTACCGGGACGAGGAATCGCGGCCCGTCGGCGAAATCCCGGTACCCGCACGCCCGGCGGGTCTCCCGGGCGTGCTCATACGCGGTCATCTGGCGGTCGGTGTAGCGCTTGACCACCGACGGGTCAGTGATCCCCAGCTGACCCGTCCGGTAGTCCACCACGTTCCGCGGCACGTCCAGCGGATCCGGCGACAAGAACGTGCCCAGGAACCGGACGGTGCCCAGTAGCACCGCGAACCCAGCTGCGAGTGCGGGCCGCGCCGCCGCGACCAGATCACGATCGGTGTCATCGAGGAAGAAGTACCGCTCCAGCTCCGCCTGCGACGGCTCGCCTGCCAACCGGCCGTGCCCGGCAGCCTGCTCATCGGTCAGGAACTCGACCGCCACACCCCGATCACGGGCCGGCTAAGGCCAGCGCGCTACCGCTAATTCCTGCGCGGTGCCGGAGCCCTAGTCCCTCGTCCCACCCCTGACACCGGCCAACGCTGAAACTGGCCCTCTCCAGAACCAGGCGCCCCATACACCGAGCCGCGAACCCGGTGACCGATAGCGGCCACGGCGCAGACACGGCCTTAGCGGTACGGCTGCGCAGATCGATGGTCATCAAGCTGGCGGACGAGGGGCTAGCGGAAATGCCTGAGGCACCGGCAAGACCACGGCACTGCTCGTCCGCGGACGAAAGCACAGGCCAAGGCGCCATAACTAATATTCTGCGCTGACCGAACCATGACAAGCCTGAGGTCTGCAGCAAGCGCGTAATCGGCGTTATGCGCCGCGCGGCCACCGAAACTGCCATACAGAACCGCTAGCGTCGTCACGAGGTTGATCGGCAAGCCCATCACGGGAACCCCATCGTCGCGCACGACCGCACCGTAGACCGCCACGCCATGTTTGCGCGGTCCTCGCCGAGCTCGATGGCCAAGCCCGCAACGATGGGTCGATGCGCATCAGCCTGGCGGCCCTGCGGCTCGCCCAGCACAACCCACAAGAAGGCATTGCTGCGCTGACGCCGCTTCTCGACGGTTCGACACCGGGACCGCGGGCGGGCCAACCCGCCCAGGGAATGCCGGAGGTCAATTTCTGGGGATGTGTGTTCATGCTGGAGGCGATCGCCCAGGACGCGCTCGGCGACTCCCACGCCGCCGCGAGCGCCTTGGAACGCGCGCTCGACCTGGCCGAACCCGACGGCGCGCTGGAAATCTTCCTGCTGATCCCCGCGCCGGGCCTGCTCGAACGCCACACCCGGCAACACACCGCCCACGCCGCCCTGACCGCCGACATCCTCAGCCTGCTCGCCGGACGCCAGCTCGCCCCGCAACCCGCCAGGCCGCAGCCGCTGCTGGAGGCGCTGAGCGACAGCGAGATCCGGGTGCTGCGCTACCTACCGACTAACCTGACGGCGCCCCAGATCGCCAGCGAGCTGTACGTCTCCCGCAACACCGTGCGGACGCACATGCGCCACCTGTACGAAAAGCTCGGGACGCACTCCCGGGCCGACACCGTCGCCCAAGCCCGTGCCCCCGGGCTGCTGGCACCCTCCCCGCACCACGCCGGGGGACGGCTGCCCGCTGACGTCCTCCCTCTGAACCCCCGAGGTCGTGCTTCCCGGCGGCCGGGCGTGACCAGTTAGGAGTCCGCAGGGCTGCGCAAGCTGCGGGCCGAGGTCCGATAGCCGCGCCGCGCCAACGAGATCCTCAAGGCGGCATCGGCTTTCTTCACGGCGGCGCTTGACCGCCGCAACGGTCCTCGTGAGGTTCATCAGCGCACCCATCACGCTTTGCTGGCCGCCCCGCACCCGGCGTCAATCACATCAACTATGTGACGCCCGCTCACCCCGCCGGAACGCAGCCTGGACTCAGGTCGGCCAACCCGGCGGCCCCCGCCACCAAGCCCGGAGCCAGTCCGCTGATGACGGTATCACCCGGTACTGGCCTGAGTTCGCTCTAGCGACTGGGATGAGGATAGATGCGCGCAGAAGTTCCGGTGGTCTTGGTGCACGGCTCCTGGCACGGCAGCTGGTGCTGGAGTCTGGTCACAGAGCAGTTGGCCCTCCACGGCATCCGGTCCGTGGCGGTCGATCTCGACGGCCACGGGCTGAAAAGCCGCGCACCACGTGCGCGCTGGAGCCGACCGATGGACAAGAGCGCGTTCGCCACCGAGCCGTCGCCCGTTGCTGAGGTGACGGCATCGTCGGCGGCCGCGACACTCGTCAAACAGATCGGGCGAATCGGTGGCGGCCAGCCCTGCCTGGTCGTCGCGCACAGCATGGGCGGGGTGGTCGCAACCGCAGCAGCGGAGCTCGCGCCGGAGCAGTTCGCCGGGCTGGTCTACGTGACCTCGTTCGCGACGGTGGCCGGGCTGTCCGCGGCGGCTTACAACACGGCACCGGAAAACGCTGGTTCAAGATTGAGCCGGCTGATCGTGGCGGACCCGAGGGCGATCGGCGCAGCGCGCATCGACACCGGCGACGCCAGCCAGCACGACGTAATCCGCGAGACGTTCTACAACGATGTCGATGCCAATACGGCAGCTGCGGCGATCGCGCTGCTCAGCACTGATACCCCGGCGGGCATCTCGGCAGAGGCGCTGGCGGTAACGGCGCCGCGTTACGGCGCAGTCCCGCACGCCTATGTGGTGTGCACGCGGGACAACGTCATTCCGGTGGCGCTGCAACGACGCTATGTCCGGGAAGTCGACGCGGTCTCGGCCCGGCCGACCGCCGTCACCGAGCTTGACTCTTCTCACTCGCCGTTCCTGTCCTCTCCGGCCATCTTGGCCGAGGTGATCGCCTCGGTGGAACTCGGCAACCGGTGACGACCAAACAACGAACGGAAATATGCGATGCCTTGCGACGGTGCCCGCATCACGGTTCTCGACGAGAACTTTATCGACATACTGCTGCCCTCAACCGGTCGCATCACGCGATACGGAATGGATCAGCACTTCAGGCCAAAGTATGGCGAGATCCTGGCCGAGAATGGACTGAGCTTCTACGTGGAGACGTTCTACGCCGGAACCGTCACCACCATCCTATTCGACGCCGGTCTCACCGCTCCGGTAGTGCTGCACAACGCCGCACTGCTGGGCATCGACCTTGCTGACATCGACGCAATCGTGCTCAGCCACGGCCATCCCGACCACGTCGGCGGCGTGATCGGCGTGCTGGAAGCAATCGGCCGCCCGGTGCCGCTAATCGTCCACCCCGATGCGTTCGACCCCCGAATGATTGTCAAGCCATACGTCACCCTGCCAATGATCAACATTGGCTTCAGCCGGGAACGGATCGAACACGCCGGCGGTGGCCTCATCCCAGCACGCGGACCCATTCAGCTCGGTCCTGGCATGCTGACCTCGGGGGAGATGGAAACGACCCTTGACTTCGAACTCGAGGCGCCAACTGGCCGCTTCTGCGTGCACGCCGACGGGGCTGTCGAACCGGACGGCATCAACGACCACCAGGTACTCGGTATCGATATCGCGGGCGAAGGCATTCTCGTGATGGACCCGTGCGGGCACCGCGGCATCGTCAGCTCGACCGAACACATGCGCAAGCTCTTTAGCAGTGAGACCGTCTATGGCGTCATGGGCGGCTTTCACACCGGTCATCCCGGCATAAGCGCCAACCGGATCGACAACACCGCACGCAGCCTGGCCAAGTACGCACCTCAGCTTATCGCCCCCATGCACTGCAGCGGCTTTCCGCTACGACGGGCAGTCGCCGAGACCGCGCCCAATGCGCTCGAGCTGATTACCGCCGGATCCGTGATCACGGTCGGCGACGTACCCCCACAGACGCACAAGCTCCAGACCAATCCCACCCGCCGTCAGACCCCCACAGAAAGGCACGGTCATGAGCAAGATCATCGATAAGTACTCTAGCTACGACATCGCGCCGGCCGACCCTGAGCTGTTCACGACCGCCGTCGTGCAGGGAGCCGGCCGGAGCGTAACGAACGTGTTCCAGTACGAGGCGTTCGACTTCCAGCTCATGCGGTGGCTCAGCCAGACGACCTACTCCGGGGCGGAGATCGGGGAGTGCCTGTCCACTGCGCACCTGATCAAGGACTATGACATCGAGAGCTGGCTGGTGCAGTGGAGCGCGCTGGCGGAACGGGTGGAGCAGATCGGGCACGACTGCCTGGCCCGCGGGCACCGGGTGAGCGCGCGGGAGGCGTTCTTCCGTGCGACCACCTACTACGAGGCGTCGTTCTTCTTCGCGCCGGACAGCGACCCGCGCAAGGCCGGGCTCTACCACCGCCAGCGGGACGCCTTCCGGGCCGGCGGCGCCCTGCTCGATCACCCGCTCGAGGTCGTGCCCATCCCGTACGTGGGCGGCAAGATGCTGCCCGGCTATTTCCTTGCCGTGGACGACAGCGGCCGTGCCCGTCCCACGATCATGATCAACACCGGCGGTGACGGGACCTCTGAGCGCATGTACTTCAGCGGGGGCGGCGCGGCCGCCTTACGCCGCGGCTACAACGTGCTGCTGTGGGACGGCCCAGGCCAGGCTGGGGCCTACCTGGACGACCGCAGCCTGGTCTTTCGCCCCGACTGGGAAGTCCCGGCCGGCGCCGCGCTGGACTACCTGGGCACCCGCGGGGACGTCGACCACGAGCGGATCGCCTACGCCGGCTACAGCATGGGCGGCTACTTCGTGCCCCGCGCCGCGGGCCACGACCACCGGATCGCCGCCGGCGTCGCCCTTGCCCTGACCCCGGAAATGTGGCCGGGCGCGGCCTACAGCCAGGTGAAGAACAAGGAATGGTTCACCACAGCGCCGGCCGAGGACGAGCTTGCGCTTGACACCAAGGCGCAGTACGCCGCCATGGAGGTGGCGCCGCGCTGGGGCATCCCGGCCGGCCCCAGCGCCATCCCCGCCTGGGGCGAGTCCCTGAAGCGCTTCTCCTGCGCCGGCCTGGAGGACAAGATCACCTGCCCGGTCCTCAATATCTCCACGACCGGGGAAGGAAAGATCTGGTACGACAACGCCAAGGCCTTCT
>Ga0335075_10004781_pt1 | contig 21093 bp, 22 predicted proteins | sample Lox_Sample_24_FD_206723 | JGI IMG/M metagenome (GOLD analysis project Ga0335075, IMG submission 206723) | Soil microbial communities from Loxahatchee National Wildlife Refuge, Florida, United States - Lox_Sample_2.4 | ecosystem: Environmental > Terrestrial > Soil > Wetlands | place: USA...
GAGAATGGGCACATCTCGGCGGCCAGTAACTCCGCGCTCGCGCTTGCCAGCGGTGCGTTCGTGGCGTTGCTGGACCACGATGATCGGCTGCCGGTGCAGGCTTTGTATGAAATCGCCGCGGCAGTGGTGGCGTTTCCCGACGTCGATCTTCTGTTCAGCGACGAAGACCAGATCGACGATGCCGGCCGACGCTCGATGCCTTATTTCAAGCCGGGATGGAATCCGGAGCTGATGCTCGGGCACAATCTGATCAGCCATTTTGCTGCCTATCGCAGCGAACTGGTGCGGCGGGTGGGGGGATTCCGAGTGGGCCTGGAGGGCAGCCAGGACTATGACCTGGCGCTGCGCGTGCTGGCGCAAAGTGCGCCGGGGCGCATCCGGCACATCCCCGCGGTGCTGTATCACTGGCGGCGGCACAGCCGGGCGCAATCGTTCTCGGAGGCGGATCTGCAACGTTGCACTGCAGCCGCGCGGCGGGCCCTCAGCGATTATCTGGGGAGCGTCGGCACGGTGGTGCCGGCGCCCGGTCTGCCGCAATGGAACCGCATCGTCTATCCGGTTCCCGATCCGCCGCCGCTGGTGTCGGTGATCGTGCCTACCCGCGATCATGCACGGTTGCTGGCGCACTGTATCGAGGGCGTCCTGCATCGCACCGACTACCAGAACGTCGAGGTGATTATCATCGACAACGACAGCAAGGCGCGTGACGCGCTGGCTCTGCTGCAACGTCTGTCCGGGGAGCCGCGAGTCCGCGTGCTGCGCTGTCCGGGGCCGTTCAACTATGCAGCGATCAACAACCGGGGCGTGGCAGAGGCACGCGGCGAGCTTGTTCTGTTGCTGAACAACGATATCGATGTGATGCGGCGGGACTGGCTGCGGGAGATGGTGTCGCACGCGATCCGGCCGGAGATCGGGGCGGTGGGGGCTAAGCTGCTGTATCCGAACGGGCGGGTGCAGCATGGCGGCGTGACGGTCGGCGCGGGTGGCATCGCCGGACATCAGTTCGTGTTCTGCGATGGGGCCGAGCCGGGATATTTCGGGCACCTGGGGCTGGCTCGGAACGTGACGGCCGTTACCGCGGCTTGCCTGCTGGTGCGGCGGGCAACCTTCCTGGATGTTGGGGGGTTCGACGAGACCGAGCTGGCGATCGCTTTCAACGATGTGGATTTCTGCTTGCGGGTTGCGGAAACCGGACTGCTCAATGTCTGGACGCCGTATGCAGAGCTTTATCACCACGAATCGGCGTCGCGCGGACGCGACGATGCGGCGGGTAAGCGGGCGCGATTCGAGAGCGAGATCGCGTGTATGCGGCGGCGCTGGGGCCATGTGCTGCCGGCAGATCCGTTCTGGAATCCGAATTTGTCGCTCGATGATGCGCGCTGCTCGCTGGCGTTCCCGCCGCGCCGGGTCAAGCCGTGGCGTATGCCGGACGTGCACGACCGCCCTGGCCATGGAGATCGGCCATGAAGCTTGACTCATGTAAATCGAGAAGGAAGGCGAGAAGAAAGCTTTAGCACAGAGGCGCAGAGACACAGAGACTGATTCTGGTAGTTTGCGGAGGAGCTCCCTATTGCGAGGCGGAGCGGAATGATACCAATGGCCTTTGTTGCTGATGCTCGGGTCCCAAGGGCGGAATGCGCTTCGCTTTTCCGCCCTACGGGGCTGCGGAGCTCCGAGAGTCAGCGTCAGGGGCGGAGAGTTTTATGTTTGATATGAAACGAAATGACCTAGGTCGCCTCGAACAAGTCCTGGCCGATGAAGCCGCGCTGCTGCACACCGCCGGGGCAGGCGAATAAGCCACTGCCTACGTGCGTGGTGAACTGGTTCAGTGCGTCGAGCTTCGACATCGGCTCGAAAATTTTGATGAAGCCTTGGCGCGGGTCGCGCTGGTAGGCGATGAAGAACAGACCGGCATCGTACTCGAGACCTTGTCGCCATGGCGGCCAGCGCTCGGCGATGAAGTTCGTGCCGTCGTTGTAGGCGTAGCCACGGCGCAGGATCTGCGCGCCGCCGTTCAGCTCGACGGCGCCCAACCGGAGATGCGCGGTGTCCGGGATGATTGGATTGCCATCGCTATCGACCGCGTTGAAATTCGGCGGGTCGAATTCGTTCTTTCCGCCTAGCGGAGCGCCGGAATATTTTCGGCGGCCGATTACCTGTTCCTGGAAGTCGACCTCGGTGCGATCCCAGTGCTCCAGCGCCATGCGGATGCGGCGAACAACGACGTAGCTGCCGCCGCGCATCCAGTCGGGGCCCTCGTCGCCGACGAAGACGACGCGCTCCAGGCTGCCGTCGAACGGGGAGGGGGGTGTGCGGCCGGTGTTTGCTGTCGGGTTGCGGGTGCCGTCCTTGAAGCCCATCAGGTTGCGGGGGGTACGATCGGCGCCGAAATCTCCGAGGAAGCCGGCCTGCGTCCAACGCAGCGTGGCGCTGCCGTAGGTGAGGCGGGCTAGCTGCCGGACAGCGTGGAATGCCACCTGGGGATCGTCGGCGCAGGCCTGCACCGATAGATCACCGCCGGTGTGGGAGGGGACGAGCTGCTCGCCGGTGAAGGGTGGGAGATCGACCAGGGCCGGGGGGCGGCGGGCGGCGAGGCCGTAGCGATCGTGCCCGTCCTTGACGAACAGGCCGGGGCCGAAGCCGAAGGTCAGGGTCAGGCGCGCCGGGGGCAGGCCGAGCGCGTCGCCGCTGTCGGGCGCTGGTTTTGTCTCGTCCGTGCTGATCGGGGCGGCGGTCTGGCCGGACGTCATGCGTGCCGCGGCGGTGGTCCAGGCGCGCAGCAGGGCGACCAACTGGGCGGGCTGCTTTGCGGTTAGGTCGAAGGCGGCGAAATAGAGGTGGCGCTGCTGCGGGGTCGCAATGCCGGCCTGATGGTTGCCCCAGAACGGTTCTACCTGGGACGAGTCGGCCGGGTTCGCGGCGGTCTCGGTGGCCGCGCGGGCTTTCGTGGCGGCGACGAGGCCTCCGGCGGCTGCCAGGAAGCCTCGGCGGGATGCGAACGGGCAGCGATTCAATGCGCGAGCACGAGGGTGTTGACCTCGTCCTCCACGTAGTAGAAGCCGTTGCCGGCGGGGGTGACGGCGATGCCGAACAGGTCGCCGCTGCCGGGGGGCGACTGCGCCTTGTTGGCATCGACCCATTGGGCATAAAGCTGCTGGCCGGTTGTGGGGTCGATCTCTACGACCTGGCCGTTCAGGCCGTTGGTCACCAGCAGGTGGCCGTTGGGCGCGGTCACCATGGCCAACGGGCGCTGCAGGAGGCCGTCCTTGGTGACAGTCCCGCCGGTGCCGGCGCTGTCGGTCCGGGTGGCGGCATCGGGGATCGCGGCAATGCGGTTGCCAAGGGCATCCGAAACGTAAAGCTGGTTGTGCTGGCCGAGGGCGATGCCGGTCGGGCCGATGATGAATACGCCTTTGTCGGCCTGCTCGCCGAAGCCGCTGGCGATCACGGTCTGGCTGGTGACGACCGGGGGCTTGCCTTCCGGCACCGAGAGGTCGAGGCGCAGCACGGTGGCCTTGTTCACCACGGGCGACTCGTCTGCCGGGGCGCCGACCCCGAAGCCGGTGTTGCTGACGAACAGCGTCGCGGTCGAGCCGTTGTCGATCACCGCCATGTTGCCCCAGGGGCCGTTGATGTTCGGGCTGGTAATGGTGCTGGCGACGTTGCCCTGGGGATCGAGCACGATCAGGCAGCCCTGGCCTCTTGTCGCCGTGGTGCCGTCATTGCTGGGGAGGCTGCCGACAATCACCCAGCCGGTCTTCAACATGGTCATCGCAGTGGTCAGTCCGACTCCGCCGGGGCATTGCGGGAGGTGGCGGGGGATCGAGGCGAACAGGGTGAGCGAGCGGGTCGAGGGGCGGTAGTCCACGATGGTGGTCCCCAGGCCCTGCAGATTGTTCTTGTCGTTGAAATTGTCCACAAGCACGTCGCCCCGCTGGATCTTTCCCGCCGAGACCGGGGCTACGAAGATCGCGTAGGGGTTCTCGTCGCCGTTGGCCGGGACGGTGGAGGCCAGCGTGGTGTGGCGGTGCAGGTTCTCGAGGAAGCCGACCTCGTTGGCCTGGGCCGTCGCCGTGGACAAACTCGCCGCGGCCGTTGCGGCGAGTGCAAATGCCAGGGACAGACTGGGAGCACGCCATCCGCCGGTTCGCATGCCGAAGCTGCTCATCGTCGCATCTCCTGTCGGGGTCTGGGGCGTGTAGCAGGCTTGCAATTGCGATGCACTCGCAAATTGGGCGCCCCTGCCTTGCGGGCCGCGATGGGAGGGTCGGTTCAGGGGGGGCCGGTGCTGGCGAGAGCCAGGGGTTGCGCGGGCGGGGCCGGCCATGGGGGGAACATGAGGCCGGTCTGGCCGGGGATGCGAACGGGCAGGAAGCTGGGTTCGTGAGCACGACGGCCGGAGCGCGGGCGGCGTTGGCGCGTGGCCACGAGGGTGGTGAGATCGCCGCCGTAAAGGGCTAGAGCGCTGCCCAGTTCGTTCCAGGAGGCGGGGTCCATCTGCCCGGGTATGATGCCGAGATCGAGGCAAATATCGACGAGGACGGCGCCGATCGGGCGGTGACGGTCGTGGGCGGCGATCTGCTCGACCGTGGGCCGGTGGTGCGGATCCAGGATCGGTGGGCGCGGCTGTCTGGCGGTGCGCGGCTTGCGTGCGGCGGGCTGGCGGAGGGCGCGGGGCTGGATGTCGCGGCCTCGGGCAGCGCGGTTTTGGAGCCTTTGTTCGAGCGCGGCGGCGCGGAGAAGGCCGCGGGTTATGCGGGCGAGGATCAGGGCGACATCCCTGCTGCGGAAGATCGTGGCGAGGAAGCCGAAGAAGGGGAGGAGGTGCGGGACGGAGGCGTGCTGGTTGAGGGTGTCGGCGAGATCCTGGCCGTAGGTGATGAGCATGCGGACGACGCCGAGCACCTGGCCGATGCGCGGGGGCACGGGCCGAGGGGGATCGGGGTGATGGGCTTCGGGCGGGGTGATGGTGGCGTTGGACATGGGGGCGGAATAAGAGCACAGAATAGGGGTGCTGGGCAAGGACTTTCTTCCCTGACGGAGCATTTTCTTGGGCTCGCCGGGGTGGGGTGCGGAGCGGGGGGGGGGGGGGGCGGCGGACATGCCGGTGCCAGGCGCCCGCCACCATCCACAAGCGGACAAATTCGTGCCAAGCCCGTGCTAGGGTGGCTTTCATGAACGTCACTCTCCGCGAGCCCTGGACACAGGAACAGTTCTTCTCCTGGGCCGAAACTCAGGAGATCCGGTACGAGTTCGATGGGTTCCAGCCGGTCGCCGTGACTGGAGGAACCGCTGGTGCCTGTGTCATCGGCGTCAATCTCCTGGCTGCGCTGCGTGCCAGACTGCGCGGCGGCTCGTGCCGGCCGGCTAGGCCCCGACGCTGGCGTCGAGACGGTCAACGGCGCTGTCCGCTATCCCAACGCCCTTATTACCTGCACGAAGTTCGAGCTTCAGGACAAGAAGGTCCCAGGCGTTGTCGTCGTCTTCGAGGTGGTCAGCGCCAGATCGGGCGCCATCGACCGTATCGTCAAGGTCCGCGAATACGCCGCGGTCCCGTCCATCCGGCGCTATGTCATCCTGGAATCGTCGAACGTCGGCCTGACCGTCTTCGAACGCGGACATGCTGATGAAACGTGGCGCGCCTCGACACTGGATAACGACGATACCCTGCGGATGCCCGATGTCGGGATCGAAATCCCGGTCAGCCAGATCTATGAGGACATTAGCTTTTCCGACCAGAACGAGGCGTCGGACTGACGGTACCGGCGATCGAGCGTCTGGCTCCGCGATTAGGATGGGTGGGCGTCTCACTGTTCGCTTGGTGTTGGCTCAGTGGCTCGTCCCGCCCGACGCGGCGTGCCTCGCCGGGCCTTTGAGGGGATATCGAGGTACGAGCACCGCCTCCGGGAGATCGAGGATCGGCGCGAGGCTGCGGACCATGCCGAGGCTAAGCGGGCGAATGTAATTCAGCACTTCGCTGATTTTGCTTTCCGCGATACCGGCTTCCAAAGAAAGCTGCCGCCGCGTGATCCCTTTCTCTTCCATCCGAACCTTGATCGCGGCAACGGGCTGGGGGGTGACCATCGCGTGATGATGGGCCTTGTAGTTTTCGATCAGAGCGAGCAGCACTTCGAAGCGATCCCCTTCCGCGGTGCGGCGCGCTGGCTGCGAGGCAAAGTATTTCTCGGCCTTGGCGAGCGTCCAATCAGAATTGGCTTCAGTTTTCAGCGGCCGGACATCGATCACAGGGTCCCCGGGTCGATCTTGTCGCAGTCTGCATGGGTACCGACGAATTTGATCAGCACGGCTTGGTACTCGTAGGACACATGCACGATCAGACCAAAGGTTAGTTTATCAGCGGGAACGACCACGAGGCTTCTCGTCAGATCGGATTAATTCGCCCTGCCGTGGCGGCGTAACATAGCGCAGCCTACGCTGGGCGCGGTCGAGGACCGACCTGATCTCCTGCAAACTCACCGCGAGCACCTCAACGTCTTCGGCCAGTCGCGCATCTCTATTGTCGTCGTATTTGGAGAGGTAGGTGGTGACATTCCCCAATAGCTCGATTTCAAGGCCATCCTGGTTCTGAGAGTTCACCTGATCAAGAGCACCTGTGGTCTGTCGGAGCATGATGTACTCGTGTGAGTTCAGGTCGGCTCTGGGCGGATCGAACAGCCCTTGTGGCCGTTGCAAGTCGCGGACGAGGCGTCTGCCGGCGCAATTCGCGGTGGTCAGGACATTGGACTCTACAAACAGCGCTGCACAGATTCCAAACCAGACGATGGATATCGGGGACCGGTTCAGCAATTCTCCGCTGGAACGGAGGAGATCGAACGAACCATTTCCTGAAATCGCAAGCAGGAGGCCCGCTAAGAACTGACCAGCCAGAGGGTCCTGACTCGAGGGATCTAAACTGATCACAAAATCATTAAAGGCCCGTATGCGGTCTTCTCGCGACGATGTAAGGACTTTGGCTGGATTGACCGTGATCGACATGCTCGAGGCAAGGGATTGCAGAAGAGCCTCATCGACTCCCCGACCATGGATTGCATCAATGAGGAAGCGCGAGATGGTTTGCCGCGAGCGGCCGAAGGATGCCAGAGCGTCCGAGCTTCCGCCTCGTGCCGCGTGGGAGATCAGCTTCCAGATCGACACAATTTGTTCAGCTCCCGTCTGTTCCGTTACGGGACCGTGTGTCCGGCGATGGATTGCGGACCATTGCTTCGAGAGCCAGTCGAGGACTCCGGTTTGGTAGCCCGCGACGACCGCTTGGCCGAGGCTAGCCGACAGTGTCGCCGTGACGGCCGGCAATTGCGCTCTGGTACTCACGACTCGTCCGCCCGCGCGGAGATTGACCTCCGACAGAGCCGCCCCGGCCACCACGCTTGCAACGCGCTGGAGCACATCGCGGACAGGCAACTGTCGTTCCTCAAGGGCCGGGATCATTTCGACTGGAATCACACGGAAAAAAGCGGAATACGGTCGGAACGTTGCCACGTAGGTCCCAACGAAGGCAAAGAAGTCACGCAATCCGTCTGTCGGGATAGCGATCAGCGGTTGGCCACCGTTGCTCGCTTCCGATTGGTCCCAGAGCAACGTTATCACCCCGTCCCCGTAAGAGGGCGTTGCCGGTACTGATGGACGGCCGGTCGGCATGCGGCGATCGCCACCCATCCAAGCAAGGAACTCCTCCCGAGACAGCTCTGCCAACGAGAATTTCTTCATAAGAACAACTCATCGAGCGTGGGTTCAGCCGGCTTCACGGCCTTGCAAGCGCCAAGCCCCTTCTCAAAGTAGCCCGCAAGGTTTGCCTGATGGTATACTGAGAGCGACGTCTTGGTGCGGGTTACAGCCGTGTAAGTGAGATTTCGTTGTGTTGGGAAGCGCTTTAGATTGTCTGCTGCCAAGAGATGTACCGCACGGAACTCCAAACCTTTGGCACCCATCGTTGTGGAGAGGACAACCAGGCGATCTGGCGAGAAGGATGAGTAAGCACCAGCACGTTGCACATGTATCTTATCACTAATCGGAGATGCACCCAATTGGTCACGGACGGAGTCTAGATCCTCAATGCGCGGGCAGAGAACACCAATCATCTCACCAGGGTATGCAAGGAGCTGCGTCTGTATCCTGGGAATCGCGTTTGCGACCTGCTCTTCGAGAGCCAGTCCGGGAAAAACGTCAACCGTCGACGGATACTTCGCCTCGTCATAATTGGATGTTGCCTCCAGGCCATGCGGATGATCGATGAGGTTCATTATGCCGTCGGCAACCCGGCAGATTTTGAGACCATTCCGATAATGTGACGTCAGTGTTGTACGCTTGGCGCCGAGACCCTCAAGCTTGTCAAGCGCGCCCTTGTGATCACTGATTTGCTGGTCCTTGTCGCCGACAGCAAACACCCGCTCAGCGAAATTCGTGATTAGTTCAATCTCCTCGGCCGAATAGTCCTGTGCCTCATCAATGAGGATTACGTCGCAGATGTTTGCTAGCTTTCCTTCGGCGGCGACTTCCGCCAAGGCGGCGTAGAGCTTATCACGCGTCTCCTCGAAGTTTGGAGTCACTTCGAAATCCACCCCATTTGCACGCAGTAGTTCCGCGCCCCACCGTACGTAGGTTTGAATCTTATCACCGGCGAATGGGTAGTGTGTCGCGCCGGTTGCGAGGAATTCTCGCGGAGCAACAGAAGGTTCGTTTTCCCGCAGCCCGGTGGTCCAACAACGACGTGATCCTCTGCGGTTGAGAGCGCAACGACCTTCTTTTGGTCGTTATCCAGCTCCTTGGGATCAGTCCACCACGATGACTCCATTGGGTTCAGTCCACCTTCAGCTCGCTCAAATCGAGGGCCTTACCCCGGTTGGCTTCAGTTTCTAGCTGAGCACGATCCACCGCCAAGTAGATCGAATTCTCCAGCGCACCCGCGATGCTAACAGGGTTGAAGATACCACGATACACGATCACCCGCTCGCCATCCGGAGACTTGACCTGACTGGTGGTCGCAAACGCGGACACCCTTAATGCCACTGCCCGCGAGCTTACATCGACTACCTCTACCTCCACCTGGAGGGTAAGCCCAGCGAGCAGACCCTGCTGCTCGGCCGATCGAAAACCGATCTCAACCACGCTGCCGTGACGCGGCACTCGCGTCACGGTGAGCGGTGGGAGCGCCGCTGTGTTCTCGCCTCGGATCTTTCGAGCCTCGAGCTTGATAAGATTGATGGTATCCTCGATCAGGTCATCATTGCCTGATGGGCCGGCGGCGTCCGGAACCGCGAGCGCGTCGTTAAGCAGTGATCGCTTGATCACGCGCTCCCGGGCGTCTGCGCCGGCGGTAACCTTCTTGGGACTACGGAACGAGTCCCAGTTGGCGAGCTTCAACCGGGTGGTAGGGTTCTTAACCAGCGCCGCTTGGCAGGCTTCGACCAGGTATGTAGGAACAGTGATGCTGGACACGTTTGGGATGTTGTTCTGGACCGCAATCACCAGACGTGCGTATGGGTTGACGTACTCGTCGAACAAGGGGCGTTGCATAATAAGATCGTGGAGGACGCCGCCGATCTGGTATAGGGACAGCGCCCGCCAACCCTCGAAGGTATCCTCCTCCTTACGCAGCAGGAACTCGGGCGAGCTGTACTGAAGCGTCCCGACGAATGACTGAATGCCGCCCGCATCAGTAACGCCAATCTCGCCAACGGGCTTCAGCACGCCGAAATCGAGGAGGACCAGACGAGAGTAGTCATCCAGAATGATGATGTTCGATGGCTTGATGTCGCGGTGGACGAGGGACAGCGTCTCCAGATATTCACAGCACGTTGCCAACTGTCCGATGAGCCCGGGGATATTGTCGCTCGGGACCGATTGCAGACACTTTTGGAGGTTTAGTCCGTCGAGGTACTCCATTACAATGAAATGGTTCCCAGTCGTAGCGTCGACGCCCCCATCCAGGATCTGGACCATGTTCGGGTGGACCTTGCCAACGAGCGTCAGCTCGCGCTTGATCCGGGCAAGCTGCGTCTTATCGCCATATTGCTCGATGATCTCATCATCGAAGATCTTCAACGCCACGAGCTGGCCGTTTCGTGTGGCCTTGAATACCGCAGCAGATTTGCCGTGGTCGATCAACGACTCTATACGACATCCGGCGATGTCCTCGCCCTTGAGCTTAGCCTCCCACGCCCTAGCCTTGACCCTATCCATGGTTCTTTCGTCCGCTGACGGATGTCCTATCCGGCACCGGATGAGCATAGCGAAGTCGATGGGCTGATAATAGGCCACCAACCCAGGGTTTGCAGTTCCCGGGGCGCCTGCCCCGACAAGACGCCGTTCCCCACGCGGCCGCTTCCGACTCCGCCGACGCGGCTCGGCGCAGCGGCGTAGGTGGGCATCGCCAAAGGTTGTGGCAAATAGACTGAAGGGATCGGACGACCAGCCTTTCCTGGACACTCGCTGCGTGAGCCCCTCAATCCCGCCCACCGTTCCGGCCCGGCTCCGCACCGGCGGCAGGTTGCCGTGGGAGACACATAGGGGTTTGGTGGCATCATTTCGGCTAGAGAAGAGCCCGGAGCTGTGACAAGCTCGACCCCGTCGAGACTTCGGGGCGGCGAACCTCGGTTGTGCTGCCGCGTCTGTTTGGAAAGGGGAGTGCGCTCAATGGCATCGCCCCCAATGGCCATAAGCCCTACGCTCTGCCGAAGATCGCCTCGACCGGCAATTCCGCGATCATCGCCTGCGTGGACACAGACAACAACATCAATTTCTGGGAGCAGACGAACAGCCCCCCGTGGTTCAAGCATGAGACCGTGGCGACCGCGGTGGGCGGGAGTGGCGGAGTGTCCTTTCCGGCAATTGCCTGGACCGGCAATTCGGTGATTGTCTCGGCCCTCACCGGTTCAGGCGACCTCGATTTCTGGTGGCAGGGCTCCGGACATTGGCAAGGAGACGGTCGCCAATGTCGGCTGACGTTTCCACGACGCACCGCGCCGTTCCGCGAAGATGGCAATCCGATGCGTCCAGCCTCTCCACTTCAGTCTGCCCGGATTCGCGCTCCGGCCACCGATTCACCGCCCGCCAGCCGTCCACACGCGTCGCCCCGGCATCGTCGCCAGCGGTAGCGGCCTCGGCGATCGCTCCGTACCGGTGTCGGCGCGATGCCAAGCCCCTGGGGATTGCTTCGCTTCGCTCGCAATGACGGGCTGAAAAGCCCCGCGTGGACAAGGCGGGGCTTTGCGGGCAAGACCCGCGCCACACATTCGTGGGACGGGATGGACTGATGCCTCAGACCGATGTGGGCCGCTCCGAGGACCTGCTGGGCGAACTGGCCGGTTGGGTGAAGCTGGAGACGCCCACGACGGAGGCCTCGGCGGTCAACCGGCTGATGGATGTTGCGGAGGCCGAGCTGGCGCGAGCGGGCGCGGCCCTCACTCGCATCCCTGGATGCGACGGGTTCGGCGACAACCTGATCGCGCGGGTGGATTCGGCGGGGCCGGGTAATGGCAAGCCGGTCGTGATCGCCGGCCATCTGGACACGGTGTGGCCGCTGGGAACGCTGGATGTGATGCCGTACCGCGTGAACGGGCAGAGCGCGCATGGTCCGGGCATCTACGACATGAAGGCCGGCAGCTTCCTGGCGTTGCACGTGGTGCGCTCGATCCTGCGGCAGAAGGTGCGGACGCGGCGGCCGATCGTGCTGCTGCTGACTCCGGACGAGGAGGTGGGCAGCCCGACCAGCCGGGAGCTGATCGAGCGCGAGGCCGCCGGCGCCACCGCCGTGCTGATCCCGGAGCCGGCGGGCGGTAGCGGGGCCTGCGTTACGGCTCGCAAGGGGGTCGGGCGGTTCGTGCTGCGGGTGGAGGGGCTCGGGGCGCATGCCGGGGGCAATTTCCAGGACGGCGCCTCGGCGGTGGTGGAGCTGGCGCAGCAGATCCTGGCGATCCACGGGATGGTGGATCTGGAGAGCGGCATTACGCTGAACCCGGCGCCGGTGTGGGGCGGGACTCGGCCCAACGTGATCCCGCCAGAGGCGGGCTGCGAGATCGACCTTCGGGTCAACTCGGCGGCGGACGGGGAGCGGATGGAGCGGGCGATCCTGGGCCTGTCGGCGCGCACGTCGGGCTGCCGCGTGACCGTGGAAGGCGGCATGAACCGGCCGCCGTTCGCGGAGACGCCGGGCATCTCGGCGCTGTATGAGAAGGCGCGGGCGGTGGCGAAGCAGGTGGGCATCGAGCTGCCGAAACAGCACCGCGGCGGCGGGTCGGATGGGAATTTCACCGCGGCGATGGGGATTCCGACGCTGGACGGGCTGGGGTGTCCGGGGTCCGGGGCGCATGTGCGGCACGAGCATATCGTCTGGCGGGAGCTGGCGCCGCGGGCGGCGCTGATGGCGGGGCTGGTGGAGACGCTCGAGTAGACTCGTGGCGGGCGTTGGCCTGGACGCCAGGGCCTGGGTGGTCCGGGTGGGCGTGTGCGCGGCGCTGCTTGCGCTGCTGTCGCCGTTCTTCTGGGCGATCTACCGGACGATGGCGTTTCATACGCTGCCTCGGGATGATTATGCGCCGTTCCTGCTTTGGCTGGTGCGCGGTCCTGGGGGGGCGTTTCCGGACTCGCCTTATGGGTACCGGATCCTGAGCGTCGCGGCGGCGGTGCCGTTCTATTATCTGCTGCCGCCGCTGCGGCTGAGCGAGCTGCCGGCGCATGTCTCGGTGGCGTATCTGAAGGCTACGGCGGCGATTGCGTTGCTGTCGTGGCTGGGGATGGTGCTGGGCGGGTTCGCGGTGTTTCGTGTTGCGACGAGGCAGTGCGGGTTGGGGCCGCGCGATGGGCTGCTGGCCGCTGCGCTGCTGTTCCTGTTGTGCTGGCATAGCCAGGCGTATGGAATTGATCCTTTCGCGATCATGCTGGTGGCCGTTGCGGTTGCGGTGCTGCGTCGGCCGGGAGCGTTCGCCGGGGTGGCGATCGGCTCGGTGATTGCGGATGAAAAAGTGTGCCTGGTGCTGTTCCTGTGGCTTAGTGTCCGGGTGGTTCTGCACGCGCCTGATCGGCGGGAGCTTCGGGTGCAGTGGGCGGCTACGGTGGTGGCGCTGGTACTCTATGTTCTGATGCTGCGGTTGATCCATCTGCCGGGCAATGCGTATCAGTTGCAACCACAGGGCTATATGCACACGATGTTGGGCAATCTGGCGGCTAGCGTCTCGGGCAGGGGGGTGGTGCTGGATGTTGTGCCGACGCTGCTGCTGGCCGGCGTCGCGGTGGCGGGCTGGCCGGCGATGCGGGCGGGGTTGGCCGGCGGGCTGTTCCGTCGCAGCGACGCGCTGGTGGTTCCGGCGCTGGTGCTGGTGGCTCTCGCTGTCACGGACTCGTTTGATGTTGGGCGCGTCGTGATGCACGCGGCGCCGCTGTTTGTGATTCCGGTGGTCGGCTCGCTGGCGCATTGGGGACGATGGTATCAGGGCCTTGTTCGCCCGAGGTCCGAACCGTAATGCTGTTCAACTCGCAGGTCTTTATCTGCGGCTTTCTGCCGGTGGTGGTGGCGCTTTATTATGCGCTGGCTGGTCGTCGGCGGGCGCGGCAGGTTCTGATTATCGTCGCATCGCTTGTCTTTTATGGCTGGTGGGACGTGCGGTTCGTGCCCCTGCTGGTCGGGCTGACGCTGGCCAACTGGCTCGTTGCGCAGTGGTACGGTGCACGCCATGCGCGGTTTATCCCGCTGCTCGGGGTGGCGATGAATCTTGGCGTGCTGGCGGTGTTCAAGTACGCGGATTTTCTGCGGGCGACCTATTACGGCGTGCTGGGGGAGAGCTGGACGCCGTGGCACCTGATCCTGCCGCTCGGGATCAGCTTCTTCGTGTTCCAGAAGATCTCCTATCTGGTCGATCTGCGGCGAGGCGACCGGCATATCTACGGGCTGCTGGATTTCGGCATGTTCGTGATGTTCTTCCCGCAGCTTATTGCCGGGCCGATCGTCCGCCACAACGAGATCATTCCGCAATTCGCCGCCGACCCGCGCCGGCAGGAGATGTGGGAGAATCTGTCGCGCGGGTTTGCGCTGTTCGTGGTCGGGGTGGCGAAGAAGGTGGCGTTCGCCGACACGCTGGCGATGGTCGCCAATCCGCTGTTCCATCAGGCTGAGGGTGCGCCTCTGACCATGGCCCAGGCGTGGGTCGCGTGCGCTGCTTACACGCTGCAGATCTATTTCGACTTTTCTGGCTATTCCGATATGGCGATCGGGCTGGCGCGAATGTTCGGCCTGCGTCTGCCGTTCAATTTCGATGCGCCGTATCGGGCGGTGTCGGTGCGCGACTTCTGGCGGCGCTGGCACATGACGCTGTCGCGCTTTCTGCGTGATTATCTGTACATTCCGCTCGGCGGCAACCGGTGCGGTCCGGTGCGGCAGGCAGCGAACGTTATTGCCACCATGCTGCTGGGTGGGCTGTGGCACGGCGCGGGGTGGACGTTCGTTGTGTGGGGTGGACTGCACGGGGTGGCGCTGGCGGTGAACCATTTGTGGCAGGGGGCCGGGTTGCGGTTGCCTCGTGCGGTTGCCTGGTTGCTGACGTTGCTGTTCGTCATGGCCGGGTGGGTGCTGTTCCGTTGCGATAGTTTCGCCGCGGCCGGCGGGATGTTCGGCTCGATGCTGGGACTGCATGGGATTGGGCATGTTGCGCTCGACCGCGAGTTCGTGGCGGCGCTGGTCGGCGGGGCGGCGGTGGCGCTGATCGGGCCGACCAGCCAGCAGGCGGCGCTGGAACGGCTGCGGCCGCACATCTGGCTCGCCATGCCGGCCGGTGCAGCGCTGGCTTATCTGTTGCTGCTGGTGGGCGGGCGGTTGCCGAATGTCTTCATCTATTTCCAATTCTGATCCGGCGTCCGCCTGGCGCCGATTCTTTCGGCTGGCCGCCGGCACGGCTTTGGTTTGCGTGGCGGTGATCTATGCGTTCGTTGTGCTGGTCGATCCGTTCAACACGCTGCCGCTGTCGCCACCGGCCAAGCGCTGGCCGGTCGCCACCGATGCGCGATTCGCATTCCCGGCGCTGGCGCGTTCGACGCGGTTCAACAGCGCGATATTCGGCACGTCCACCAGCCGGCTGCTGCGGCCGGCGGTGCTCGATCCTCTGTTCGATGCCCGCTTCGCCAATCTGTCGATGAACAGTGCCACGGTGTACGAGCAGACCGAGCTGATGGATGTGTTCCGGCGCGCCCATCCGGCGCCGCGCGTGGTGATGGTGGGGCTGGATGTGGTGTGGTGCGTGACTGGGGATACGTATCAGAAGCTGACGGATAATCCGTTTCCTCCGTGGATGTACCGGGATGACCGGTGGGTCGGCTATCTGCACATGTTCGATCTCTATTCGGTGCAGGAGGCGGGTCAGCTCTTCGGCATCCTGATCGGCATCAAGCGGCCGGTCTATGGACGTGACGGCTATACGCGCTTCGTGCCGCCCAATGCCGAGTACGACGCGGCGCGCGCGGCGGCGCATCTGCGCGAGCGTGAAGACGAGCCCGAGGTTCCGCCTGGCGCGCGCCGCGGCCCGCCGGCGGACTGGCGCTATCCCGCGCTGGAGACGCTGCGCGCTGAGCTGGCGAAGTTCCCGGCAACGACGCGGAAGGTTCTGTTCTTTGTTCCCTACAACCACGTGCTGTTCTCGCCGGAGGGCAGCCAGGGTGCGGAGGTTTGGAACGAATGCAAACGGCGTGTCGCCGCTATCGCTGCTGATACGCCGCGCACGCTTGTGGTCGATTTCATGGTGCCAAGTTCGATCACGATGACGGACACGAATTATTGGGACGCGCTGCATTATCGGACCGGGATCGCTGATCGGCTGGCACGCGATCTCGGAGCGGCTGCTCGCGGGATCGGTTCGGGGGATGACCGCCTGCTGGGCGCGACGGGGGGAAGTTCTGAACCCTAGCACTTGACTGCGGCGCCGGACGCGGCCGTGCTTGCTTTCGCATCTGATCGCCATGACGCTGGCTGGTACCAAATCGGTGGCGTCCGGGAATATCCGGTATAGAGGAGAAGGTGATGCGAACGGCAAACGAAAGTGTAAAGATTCTGACGGTCGCCAGTTGCTCGTTTGTTGGAAACGAGCACCGTTCGCACGTCGTCGTCTCGGGCTCCTATGGCGGCAGGTATAATGCCTTCAATGCCGCGAAATGGGGTGTGCGCGGCGTGATTATGAACGACGCCGGGATCGGCAAGGACAACGCGGGTATCGTCGGGCTCGACTATCTCGACCAGATCAACCTGGCCGCGGCGACTGCGGATGCACGGACATGCCATATCGGCGATGGCGATCACATGCTCGAGCACGGCATCATCAGCAGGGTCAATGCCGCTGCCGCTGCGCTCGGCTGCTCGCCGGGTCAGAGCGTCCGGGACTGCGCCGAACTTATGCGTTCGGCAACCGTGCCGACGGCCGCGCCACCAGGCATCACCGAGGGCAACCGCTTCGTCATGCGCGACGTTCCCGGCGAACCGGTGCTGGTCTGCGCCGATTCCGTCGGAATGCTGCAATCCGACGATGCCGGTCGGATTGTTGTCACGGCGTCGCATGCAGCTCTTTCCGGAGGTCGGCCAGACAACATCGTTCCACACGACATCTACGCTGTGTTCTTCAGCGACGCGGGCGGTGGTATGGACGGGGCTGGCATCGCGCGGCTTGCCGATCTCGACCGACAGGGGATAGTAGCTGGCACCACCTCGGCCGACAGTGCTCCAATCGGCGATTCCCGCGCGCTCTACCGCGAGGGTATTCTATCACATGTCAATGAAGCTGCGGGCCGGCTCGGGGGCCGGGTTGGCATGAAGCTGAAGGAATTTATCGACCTTCTGGTCGCGACATCAAAACGGCAGCACGGCGAGGCACCAACCCGGTCTCCGTAGAACTCACGCTCTCGCTTTTCTTCCGGCTGTAGGGTAGGGCGCCCAGGGCGCCGGCTCAGATTGGCGAATCCTTGTCTGCTCGCGGGTTGAGAGCGAACGCATCGGGTGCCGTGTCGTGATAGGTGCTGCCAAAGCCGGCAAGAATCGCGCGCGAGGCCGTGTCGGGGCTGCCGAAGCAGCGGCAGGTGATCTTATCGCAGTCGTTGACTATCGCGCCCAACGGACCCTTGCCTTTCTCGTTCGCAAGGTGGGCGCGAAAGGCGTCGTCGTTGGCGTAGATTTCGACCCATTCACTGACGCCTTCGGAGGGGTAGTCGACGTGGTAGCAGATGACGCCCGGGTGCTCGAGCATCACCTTGCACAGAGCCTGCTGGTTGGATTTGAAGTCGTCGAGTTTGTCTTTCTTGATGTCCCAGCGAATTTTGAGCATGAAGGCCATTGGCAGTTCCCTTCCTTGATCAGGCATTCCTGGATGCACGGCCAATTCGTGCCGTCAAGAGGGCGAGTTGGGCACGCCCTTCAGAAGCCGTCCGGCCGCCCCATCGCGGCCCCGTAAAATGCCAGGGCCTGCCCGGTCCTGGTCCAAACCCCGGGGGAGCATGCGGTTGACCGTCCGGACCTGCCATCCACCGGGGACGATATGGGCGCCATTTGCGTCTGCACAGTTTCGTGCCTGCGATCGACTCAAAGCCGACCAGATCCGTCATCGCGCCAGGAACATGTCGGCGAGGCCATGGGCGAGCGTGCCGCTGTATCTCGCCTCCCATATCGGGTCGCCTGTGCCGCGAGGTGACACCATAACTACAACCATCTATATGACCGTGTATCCCGCCGAGCAGTCGGTATCAGCACGGAACTGGATCGAGTGCCATGGCCGCCAGCAAGTCCACCGCCGGACAGTTCGCATCAGAACTGCAAAGCCTGATCCGCGCTCATTACCCGATCATCCACATCAACACGCACGAAGAGGATCGATGCCTGCACACCGTGCGTCAGATCGCCCGGGAGCTGGGGTTCTTGGTTTTCGGTTGGAGCATCAGCCGCGGCTGCCACTTCATATGGCAAGGGCCAGAACCTATTGACCGCATGCCCGGGGGCCCGGACGTGGACCTCGTTACAGCGATCTCGTTCTTCGAGTCACAAGCCAGAATGCATACTCGCGATGGCGCTGGTCACTTGTTCGTTCTGCTCGACCCGTACCCCTATCTCTCAGAAAAGGGCGAAAATCCGGTCCATCGCCGTCGTCTGCGGGACTTCGCCATCGACATCCGCACCAACGAATATCGCGCCAACTGCCTTATCATTTCATCCAGTCCACAAATACCCGGCGAATTGGAGAAGGAAGTCACGATCATCGACTTTCCATTGCCGGATCGCGCAGAGATACAGAGCTACTTCGCTACCTTCGCTGAGAACTTCAGCAGCCAGCATCCCGTCGGGACAACGGATCCGCACATCATAGAGAAGCTGGTGGATGCCTCGCTGGGGCTGACCCTGACGGAGATCGAGGGAGCGCTGGCGCGTGCGGTGCTCGAGAACTTCTCCTTCTCAGCCGACGATGTCGAGAAGATCTTCCGGCAGAAGCAGCAAATCGTGCGCAAGAGCGGCGTCCTCGACTACATCGATACGAGCGCACTGGCTCTCTCCGATATCGGCGGGCTCGACCACCTGAAGGAGTGGTTGCGCATGCGGGCCGCCGTTCTCTCGCCGCGGGCACGCGCCTTCGGCATCGAGGCGCCTAAGGGCGTGCTGGTGACGGGCATTCCAGGTTGCGGCAAATCCTGGTCCGCCAAATGTGTCGCGGCATCCTGGCACCTGCCCTTGGTCCGGCTGGATATGGGGCGGGTTTACTCCGCGCTTGTCGGGTCGTCCGAGGAGCATATGCGCGAGGCGATCCGCACTGCCGAAGCCGTCGCGCCATGCATCCTGTGGATTGACGAGATCGAAAAAGGCTTGCCGCGCACTGGGGCACATATCGGTGACAGTGGTGTCTCGCTGCGCATCCTCGGCAAGTTCCTGACCTGGATGCAGGAAAAGACCGAGACGGTCTTTGTCTTCGCCACTGCCAACCAGATCGATCAGCTACCGCCGGAGCTGCTGCGCAAGGGACGATTTGACGAAGTATTCTTCGTCGATCTCCCGACCGATGAGGAGCGCCGGCAGATCATCGGGATCCATCTTCGTCGTGCCCGCCGTGACCCTCGGCAGTTTGACATAATGGAACTGGTCCGTCTGTCGGGGCCAGCGCATTTTGGCGACAGTGTGAGCCTGACCGGTGCGGAAATCGCCGCCTGGATCAATGAAGCGCTGATCCGAGCCTTTGATCGCTCCGAGGCGGAGCTTGTCATGGATGATTTGCGCGCCGTCGTCGAGCAGACTGTGCCATTGGCGCAAATGCGACGGGATGAAATCAGGTCAATGCGAGAGTGGGCGTCGGGCCATGCCGTTCGTGCGACATCGCCGGCAGCAAGCCATAGCTGACAGAATCGCGGTGTGGACGCTGCGGCGGGGCGTTTACATGGACCGACTCCTGCGCTTTGGCCTGCGGTGTCCGTAAGTAAACAAGTGGACACGGAGTTGCGCGGAGATCACACGGAGCTTCACGGAGTTCCCTCACCAGGCGGCAGAGCGATTGCGCCGAATTGCCGAGATCGTACGCAGCCTGAACCCGCAGCACACCACAATGTTTGCCGGCTTTCCCGTCCCGTGCGCACCGCTGTCACCTGAGGCTCTGGTCACCGCGCTGATGGCGGCGCGCAACGCCTGCACGCAGAAGACTGCGAAGATGGCCTGGAAAATCTCCGCGATTCGCGAGGGTTTTCAGAGTCGGCTGCACAGAGCGGACTTTTGCATAGCCGGCCCTATATATCCGCTTTTCACCCAATGAGGTCATCAGACAGGCCCGCTGGTGCACGCTGTCGTGTTATGGAGCGGGTGTCTGCAGATGAACCGATACCGCACAGTGGTCGGACAAGCGCTCTTTCCACTCTGCCCCGGTTTCGCGGAACACCAGCACGTGCAGGGTGTTGCGTTCCAGCCAATCCCGGGCCGCGCCGCCGGCAATGATGTGATCGATGAAACGCTCGCCGCCCCAGCAAGGGCTGGCCATGCCCTCGGTCGCGCGAACCAGCGGGGCAGCCTGTTGCAGGGCCGACCACAATGGCTCGGGGCGGCCATCACGCTCATCCATCCAGCGGTTGAAGTCGCCCATCACGACGAACGGCACATTTTCGGCTTGGCGCGCCGCAATCCACGCGGCGAGCGGCGGCACCTGGTCAGCCAGCTCCGTGCAGGCTCGGCGCGAACTGTGCTGCAGGGGCGAGTACTTGCAGCCGGTCTTGAGATGCACCGCCAGGATGCGCAGCGTTGTGCCCGCAAGATGCAGCGTGACGTCGGCGCCGCTGCGTAGCCCGCTGTGCGGCGGATCAAGCGCGGTCACGTCGGGATTGGCGGTGAACTCGATGCCGCGGCGGATCACCAGCCCAACCCGCTGCACGACATGATCATTGGTCATGTGGATCACGTAGCGGTCCGGCGGGAAGACGCGCGCGGCGATCGCCGGGCCGTCCACCTCCTGGATGGCGATCACGTCGGCGTTGAGCTCCGCGGCGTAGCGGGCCAACAGGGCGACGTCCTCAGGCTGCTTGGGCCTGGCGTCGGAGGGTAGGTCCGGATCGTCCGGGGAACGGGCCGTCAGCCACTCCAGGTTCCAGGTGGCGAGCTTGAGCTCCGCCGCCTGGGCGAGGGTGGGACAGAGCACAAGAAGCAGAAGGGCAAGAACGCGACGCATGGTCACCGCGCAATCGGATGGGCCTGGTCTTACCAACCGAATGCTAACGGGTTCCTAGCGGCTTCCGTTTCTGCCAAGGACTAATGCTCGGTCCAGAACGACCCGAGGTTGGCATGAGCCCCGTTCACGAGCGGCCCTTCGAAGCTCCGGCACGGCCTGCCGGTTCTGACCGTGTAGCGGCGGACCCGCCGTCACGTCGCCGCGCGGTGTGGCTGATGGTGGGCGCCGCTTCGGCTGGTCTGCCGCTGCCGATGATCGCACGCGCTCGCGCCTGTCAGCCGGTTCGTACCCTGAGGCCTAGTGCCTCATGTCATTGATTCTGCGGTGAATCTCTGACTCGATGCCTCCGCAACGACGGAGATGCATCGTGATCACGAAACAAAAGCCCGTAAAGAAGTACGTGGTGAAGCTCAGCACCGAGGAG
>Ga0335075_10004782_pt1 | contig 21091 bp, 14 predicted proteins | sample Lox_Sample_24_FD_206723 | JGI IMG/M metagenome (GOLD analysis project Ga0335075, IMG submission 206723) | Soil microbial communities from Loxahatchee National Wildlife Refuge, Florida, United States - Lox_Sample_2.4 | ecosystem: Environmental > Terrestrial > Soil > Wetlands | place: USA...
CCCCATGCGGAGCAGGGATTCATGCTGGGGGCGGAGCGGGTGGGAGCGCCGTTTGTGCTCGCGTTCTTCTCGCAGGAGTCGAAGTACTTTCCGCAGGCGCAGCCGGCGATGCTGAATTTTCAGGTGAACGACGTGGATGGGCTGCTGGATCGGCTGACCACGGCGGGCGTAGCGGTGGATCCGAAGCGGGAGTCGGCCAGCTACGGGCGTTTCGGCTGGTTCACCGATCCGGAGGGAAACCGGGTGGAGGTTTGGGAGCCGGCGAAGGAGAAAGTAGCTGCCGAGTCGGCGTGAAGGGTTGCGACGCCGCAGGTCTCGCGGAAGGGATTTCCACAGGGATGTTCGTGCATGGGGGTACCCCCCCCCGGGGGGGGGTGTTTTCCAGATAGTTGATTCCGCGTGGCTTGGCTCCCAGTACTGATTTGACATCGGGAGTACCTTCTGCGACAACCGGCTGCCAGATGGCGACTGGCCGGCACCGGTGCGAAGCCGGGCGAGGGTGCAGCGGAGTCAGGCTGTCAAAGAGCGCGTGGGCCAGAACTGGTCTCCCATCTATGGGTCCGCGGCTTCGATTCTCCTGGCGCGACCCGCTTCGAGCGCGGGGCGGCTATGAGACCAGTTCGATCCGCCTGGGCGGAGCCGCAATCTGGTGCAAAAGGAAAGAGCCCTGGAGGACAGGGCTCTTTGCATGTTCAGGATAGAGTTGCGGCAGATTCGGAAGCAAGGGAAATCGGGGTTGGGGTCGGTACGAAGGTAAGGGAGCGGGAGACGGTAGATGGTAGGCGGTGATCAGGCCGACGGGGTTCGCGGTGGCTTCCTAATTTGGCTGTCATAGGGGAGTCCCACTGGTATCAGATTTGCGTAGCCGGATTGTTCCTGTGCCACCAAACTGAAACAAATGTGGGTATTTTCTGGCCCTGGCGCTGATCTGCCGTGCCCTTGCTGCCCTTCCGTCCTTCCTTGAGTAAAGACCCTGTTGCTCAATTTGCTCGCTCAGTTCGGAACTCGTTGCTGCTTGTCCTGGCTGCTTGCAGAGCACAACACGCATAGCCTCGTGTAATGTCCTTTGAAATAGCCGTTCCTCCGCTGCGTTACCAGCAGTCCTGAGAGCAGTCCTAATCCACTCCGATAGTGGTTCGTTGCTGGCTTTTGCTGCTGCCGCCGCCAAATCCAGGTCATCTGCATCAAGCCGAACAGGAACGATTTTCCCTTTCGCCCCGCGATTTGGCAGCTTCGGGCGCCCCGGTCTCCTAGTTCTCTTTGCCTGTGAAGTGCTGCTCGGTGGCGTCCGCCCCACCCGTGCAGTTCAGGCCGTCGCCGTACGGATTGCTGGTGCAGGTCTCCTGCGAGTTGCCGCTCGCCGTCGTCTGCATGCGCTTGGTCCCCAGCCAGTCCGTCAGATTGTAATGATAGCCGGGGCTGGGCTGGGTTGACGAGTCGTACGTGGCCAGCAGCCGCCCGCCCGGTGCGTAAATGTTGGTATGGTTCCAACCACCTGATCCGTTCAGCTCTGTCAACTGCCGGTTGCCGCTCGTGAGGATGTAGATGGTCTCCAACGCGCCACCCGAACTGAGCTTGGCCACCCGATTGCCTTCGGCGTCGTACACGTATCCCGTCGCCTGGTTGTTGATGCTGAGGATGCGGTTCGCCCCGTCATAGGCGTACTGGTTCAGTCCATCATTCAGCAGATTACCCGCCGCGTCGTACGAGTATCCGTCGGCGCGGTTGGTGTCGCCGTTGAAGGTGAGAGACGGCTGCGTGGCCCCTCCGCCGCCGCTGCCGGTCGCCGTCTGCGACCAGCGGTTGCCGTAGCGGTCGTAGGCCCAGCTCAGGTCCATGCCGGCATCCGGCCCCGCACTCGCGTCGGCGGTCAGCACCCGATTCATATCATCATAAGTGTAGCTCCACGCCAAAGATAGTTAACTCTCCGAGGACTGGCCTTCCTCGCTTATGCTTCCACATTGGATTCCTATCGCCAGCCGCCGAATCGCCTTCCTAAAGACAACCGCGCAGAGGGCCATGAGAGCATATAGTCCGAGAATCGAAAACAAGACAATGAGACGGTTATCATTTGCAGCGCGACTATGCGGCCATTGTGTCTGGATATACCAAAACAAGCTTAGGCTGGAGAGTAATAGGAATCCAATAACAGCTGCTATACGCCTCCCTATAATACCGTAAGGCCTACTGGTAGTATTCCTAGCGGAGTAGAGCAACGGTAAAAACAATAGCTGCGGTGCGCAGCATGCACCTGTGCCAATTGCTACGCGGTCCAATGGTATGCCCAGCCACACGTGAAAAATAGGGATGCAAATTACGGCAAAGAAGAGGCACCAGCCGAAGATAACACTGGCAAACCAATGCAGAAGGCGATCATTGTTTATGATGCTCATGCCGATCTCTCTCCGATCAATCATAGGCTATAAGTGTCAAACCATCTGCGGCGCCTCGATTTCTAGCGCTAGAATGGATTCCAGATCGTTCCAGGATGAATTGCATAATGGACTCCCTCCACGACAAGTGCACCCCCGGCTAAAGCAACTCCGACGGTAACGGGCGAAGCGAGACATCCAATCCCAGTTGCACACGCGCCAACGGTAGCGCCAGCTCCACCGAGAGCGACGACGGCGCCTGAAAAAATCATAGCCCCTGGAATAATGACATGCTGCGTACCCCAATACTCAAGATCTTCCTGAGCATCCATCAATGGCTTGAGCTGGTTAACACTATCCGCTGGGTTCGTATCACTCTTCTTTGGGGTAGGATCCTGCGAAGCGGATTGCTGCGTAATGCCATTATTGCCAGTGTTGTTGGCGTTGCTCTGTTGACCTTGGTTACCGCTGCTGGCTGACGTCTTGGAGTTGTCCCCCGTCGGCTTCTGCTGTTGGGCCTTCAACGACTCCGGCCATGGATTCCAGACAACGCTCGTGCTATCCCCAACGCCATTCAGATACTTGAACGGCTGCGGACCCTGATGCAAGGTGCTTCCACGAACTCCGAACCCCGGACGCGAGTTTTCCTTTAGCAGTCCGATCAGGCAGACGGGCGGCGGCGGATACGGCGCGCTCAGAGCTGGTTCCATGCGTGGCCCGATTGTATCGTCTGGGGCTGCTGGATGCGGGGCCGGATGCGGCTGCATGGCACTGCACAGGACTACACGACGGATCGGAGACGGATTCCGGGCACAGTACATTTTTCTTTAGCTGCTAAAAACAGCGGCTAAAAGAAAATGCTCATTCCTGCTCTTCTTCGCCCGCTTCCTCGTCGAGTGCGGCGAACAGTTCCTCGGCGGCGGGATCGGGATCGGGCCGCGCTGCCGGACTCTGCCCCGGCATGGCGGCGGGATGCGTGGCCGCGTGGACCTGTTGCAGCGTGCGGATGGAGACGTGGGTATAGATCTGCGTCGTTTCGAGCTTCACATGCCCGAGGATCTCCTGGATGAAGCGGATGTCGGCTCCGTTCTCGTGCATCAGCGTCGCCATCGTGTGGCGGAACAGATGGCACGATCCGCTCTTGCCGGTGTTGGCCTTGAGCACGTAGGAGCGCACGGCCATGGTCATCATGTCGCGGTTGATCTCCTCGCCCGTATGGGCAAGGAACAGGATGCCGTGGTCGGGATCGGCCACGGCCAGCTTGGGGCGCGCCTCGGCGATGTACTTCCGCACCCAGGCCGCGGCCCGCTCGCCGATGGGCACATAGCGGTCCTTCTTGCCCTTGCCCAGGCGGATCAGGATCACGCCGCGTTCGAGATCGAGATCGTAGAGCGTCAGATGGATCAGCTCCATGCGCCGCATTCCGGTCGAGTACAGCACCTCCAGGATGGCGCGGTCGCGCAGCCCGATGGGATCGTGGATGTCGGGCTGCACCATCACCTGTTCGACCTCCGGCACGGTGAGCACGTTGCGGGGCAGGCGGCGCGGCAGGCGCGGCAGCTCGATCTCCGAGGCCGGGTTATGCAGGATGTGGTTCTGCCGCGTCAGCCAGCGGAACCACGAGCGTAGCGCAACCAGGCGCGCGTGCTGCGAGCGGAAGCTCAGCGGCTCCCCGCTGCGCTTGCGCTGGTAGAAGAGATACCGCTGATAGCTTTCGAGGATGGGCCGGGTGATCTCGACCGGATCGCTCAGCCCGCGCTCCTGGCACCACGCAAGGAAGTAGCGCACGTGCATGTGCTGGTTGCGGATCGTGTTCTCCGAGTAGTCGCGAACCCGCAACGCGCTCACGTGCGCTTCCAGCAGTCCGGCCAGCGGCGACAACGGCATGGGCGTTTCCAGCTTCGATTTCCGTTTCAGCCGCGCCATGATTTTGCCTCCGCGACTGCATGACCTGCGCCGTTGGGCCGGACAACCGGCATCGGTACGATGAGATTTTCTTCTGTGACTCCCCCTATAGTGTTTCTCGGCTCATTTCCGTTAAAAGAGCCTCCGGGCCGCATGAACACTGGCGATTCTTCACTCGCACCACCCCCGGACACCCCCCGGACCTGGGCCGGACCACCCCCGGACTTCTGCCCTTCAAGGCCGGACTTCTCGCCGTCGTAGCTGTGTTCCATCCCCGGCAGCGTGGGCCGCGCGGCCTCTGCCGCGCTATCGAAGTAAAGCTCGTAGACGAAGCTCTGGCCACGCCCGCCGCGATGCACGATCAGGTATTCGAGGTCTTCGAGCCGCGCCAGGTGCCGCTTCAGTTGCGAGTTGCTCCAGCGCGTATAGGCCCGCACGTCGCGCCGCGAGAAGCGGTACTCCTCGCGCTCGATCCGCTGCCGATCGCACTCGGCCCGGACCATCGCATCGACCATCAGGAGCAGCTTGCGCGTCTGCGCTGGCGCATCGTCAAGCGAGCGGCCCATCACTTCATCGATGATCTTCTGCGCCAGGTCCACGTCGGCCTTGGTCGCCTCGATATACTCGAAGGGCTGGCCGCGATGCACGCCGGTCTTCACTTCACGCTGCCACTGATGCAGGAGAGCGATGCTGCGGATCAGCGCAAGGTACTTGGTGTGATCGCGCCGCGTGCGCGTCATCAGGTCCGGGAAGCGCAGCTCAGGAGCCAGCTCGTTGACGACTTCGAGAGGACGTAACAACCGCTGCGCGTTCTGATGCAGCCTGCGCAACTCGCCGCGGTCTTTGCGGCGCAGCAGGCCCGCGAGCGTCTGCGATTCGCGTTGGATACGATGGATCGCCTGCGTCTGCTCGCGGTCCTCGTTCACCGTGAGCACGATGCAGCGGTTCAGCAGTTCTTCGTCGATCTCCATCTCGGTCGTGGTCAGGAAGATCATCACCGGCCCTTCGACCTTGTACTCGTGCGTGATGAGCTTGCCGCTCACCGGGTCTTTGCCCGTCGATGCGATGCTCAGCTTGTGCTCGCTCTGCAACAGCTTCAGCGCATACGAAGCCTGGCTTGCGCCCTCTTCTTCCACGATGGCCAGCACCTTGTGTTTCAGGTCCATCTCGCCCATGTAAAACAGCGACCGGCCTGTCATCGCGGAGTATTGCACCTTCTGCTCTTCGGGCACGAAGGCCAGTACCGCATCCATCAGCGAGCTTTTGCCCGCCGCCGAACTGGACTGCACAAGCACGGCCAGCGGATCGGAGAGATGCCGCGACACCGCGCCCAGATACCCAACCAGCTTGTTGGTCTCTTCGCCCACGACGCCGCACTGCGCGAAGTCGCGGACGATCCGCTCCACGAGACACGGATCGCGCAGTAGCTCCAGCGCCGCCGCGCGCTCTTCGTCGGTCATCGTGTACACCGGCTCCTTGGGTTCGAGCGCCTTTCTGATCTGCTCGTCGCGCAGCATCTCCAGCCGGAGCAACACCTGGCCCAGGTCGTGGCGGACGATCTCTTCCCTGATGCGCAGCTCTTCGGCAGCTTGCTTGATGAACACCGTGCGCTGCCGCGCCGAGGTCAGCTCCAGCGTGTCCACGTGTAGCGCCGTGTCGCCCTCCGCGTTCGCCAACAGCACGCGCAGATTCACGCGCAGCACTTCGGGACTTGTGTTCTTCTGCAAGCCGCGCACACGATACTCGCGGTCGCCGTAGCGCAGCACCACATCATCGCCGCGCATCTCGACAGGCGCGTCGATCACGTTGGCGGTCCTCGGCGGCAGGGGCAGGGACAGCGCAGCTTCGGCGGCTAAAGAAAAAACTCTCTCCTGTTCCGGTTCTGATTTTTGGGAAGACTCACTGGCAACTGCGGAAGGGATGGATTCGCTGGCTGGCTCTGCTGCTGGCTCCGGTGACGGTTGCGGCTCCGGTTCCATTACCGGGCCTGGCTCCGGCGTCGGCTCCGGTATTTCTTCCACGATGATTTTTCCTTTAGCTGCCTGCTCTTCCGCTGCCGGCGCCGCCGGCAACGGCGGCGTTGCGATCACCGGAACCTGCACGCGGCCTGCCGGCCGCGCGCCTTTGCCCATCCATGCCGCGCTCCTCAGCAGCACGCCCAGCGCCTTTGCTGCGGGCTGTGTTTTCAGCGCGTATTCGTTCGCGTCCATGCCTTTGGGGAACTGCACACGGAAGCATTCGATACCCATCTGCATCAGTTCTTCGGCCAGCTTTGTCGCTGCCTTGTCGCCCGCCTCATCGCGGTCGTAAGCGATGTACACCCGCTCCGTACCGTGCCGCTCGAAGGCCGCGCGATGATCGTCGGTGAAGCCATTGACGCCGTAGCTGGCCGTCACCTGGCGATAGCCCGCAACCCAGAACGTCAGCGCGTCGATCAGCGCCTCGCACAGGATGATTTCTTTCGAGGCTTCGAGCGCCGCCTCGTTCCACACGCCGCGATGCTCGCCGGGAAGATAGAGATGATCCGGCGTGCCTTCGCGCAGGTTCGGCGTGATCTTGCGCCCGTACATCTCCACCACTGCGCCCGCTGCGTCGAAGATGGGAACGACCACGGAACCGTTGAAGTGCTCGTGCCCGCTCTCGCGGTAGACGCCCAGACGTTGCAGCCGCCCGCGTATGTCCGCGCCTGCGGCGCGGTTCTTCGCCGGGAGCCGGTAGCCCAGCGTGCGATTGGCGAAGCCCAGCTTGAAGCGGTCGATGATCTCCGACGATTGCAGGCCGCGCCTCACAAGATACTGCTGCGCCTCCGGCGACTCTTTCAGCGTCTCGTGATAGTAGTCCACCACCTGCATCAGCAGCGCCCGGTCGTCGGCCTCCCGCGCCACCGGCGGCGGCAGCTTGCGCACGGTGCCATGTTTGACCGGCTGGATCGGAGAGGCTGCTATGGGAAGATGGTCCGCTCTCAGAAGCTCGACGGCGTGGCGGAAGCTGATGCCCTCGGCCTTCATCACCCAGTCGATGGGCGAGCCGCCCGCATTGCACGCGCCCAGGCAGTGCCAGAGGTTCTTCGCCGGTGTGATAACCAGCGACGGGTTGCGGTCGTCGTGGAAGGGGCACTTGCCGATCAGGTCCGCTCCGTGCCGCGTGAGCTTGATCCCCCGCGCCTCGGCCAGCCGCTCGACCGATACCTCCCGTTTCAGCCGCTCGACCTCCGCCTCCGGGATTCGCGCCATCGGGCCTCCTTCGCAAAAACCTGTCAAGAGGTTTTCGAGATTTTTCTGCTGTGCGTAAAATAACGGTTCATAACATATCGCGTCAAGCGTTATTGTAAATATGTCATACACTGCTCTTGTCTATGCCGAAGAAACGGACTCTAAAATTGACCCCGGTTGATTTCGGAAACGAGACCTTGGGACAGCGCCTCGCCCGCATCCGTAAGGAGCGCGGCTTTACCCAGGTTGAACTGGCCCAGCACACCGGCCTGATTCAGTCCTTGGTCTCTGATTACGAAACAGACCGTCTCAACCTCTCCGCAGAGATGGCCGTGCGCTTTGCCCTGGCTCTCGATGTCAGTACCGATGAGCTGCTGCATCCTCACGCCAAGAAGACGACAGCCAAGAAGCCCAACCGCAAGGTTCTGCGCCGCCTGGAACAGATCGAGACCCTGCCCCGCCGTAAGCAAGACGCTTTGCTCACCACCATCGATGCCTTTCTCGACAGCGCCGCCGGATAGATCGGCCCACGCACGCCCACCATTGACCGCGCACGCGCCACAGCGCACGATAGAGAAGAGAGTTTTCCGATGGCAACCGCCGCAACCAACCCGAAGCAAGAGGCTCACGAACTGATTGAGCGCCTGTCCACCGGACAGGTCATCGCGGCTGTCGGCCTTTTCAAGGCCATGCTCGATCCGGTCTCCATCGCCCTGGCGAATGCCCCCATCGATGACGAGCCGGTCAGCGAGGAAGAGGCCCGCGACATCGCCGCCGCCCGCGCTTCGCTTGCGCGCGGAGAGGGCATTCCCCACGAGGAAGTGCTCCGCGAGTTTGGCTTGACCGCTGAGGATTTCGAGCACATGGGACAGACGCCACTCGATCCCGAACCGCACCACCCCGGACAGTGAACATGGGCCGCAAGAGCATCGCCTGGCGGGATCAGGCCAAGGCCCAACTCCGCGCCATCGACCAGCCCACCGCCCTGCGTCTACTCCGCGCCCTGGCCCACTTCGCCGCCACCGGCGAGGGCGACGTGAAGCGCCTCCAGGACATCGAGCCGCCCGAGTTCCGCCTCCGCGTCGGCGACTACCGGCTCCGCTTCCACGACGACGGCCAGACCCTCTACGTCACCGCCGTCAAGCACCGCCGCGAAGCCTACCGCTGAACGGCCCTCGATCCGGCCCCGGACGCTCGCCGGGCCTGGCTCGAACCGATGCCGCACAACCTCGGATCGTGGCCGAGCTGCGTTCGACTTTGATCCGGCTCCGGGCCGCAACGCGGCCCGCCTTGCGCGTCGGCGCAAGGGATGGTGTCTCTCGGCTCCAACACATCGCCGGACGCGCCAGAGAAGCCCGCCTGCGCCCCGGCGCTGCGCGCTTCGCCGCCGGACCTGTGCGAGCCTGGATGCGCCGCCGATGGCTCCGCCGCCGCGCGGATCGTCGCCGTGGTCCCGGTCATGTGGAACATGAGAAAAAGACATTTTTTCTCATAGCTGCAAAACAGCCGCAGCGGAGCCGTCAGTCAAGGCCGCGCGTTCTTGAGCGCGCCGCGCAGCGGTCGGAGCGCAGCGCAGAGCCTTTACGGACGGCGGAGCGGAGGCTACACGCGCGTGAGCGCGCCCACGATGCCGATTCCGCCCCGGCTCTTTCTTTTCAACACGTTTACGCCAGAGCAACCAAGGTTACCGCGCCGGTAACCGCGCGCACGCCGTTTCGCCCCGAACCGCCTCATTCCACTCGCGTTGACGCGCGTAAACACGTAAACGCCAGTGTTGGCGCGGTCGCGCGCTGCATCCGATTGGCGCTGCTGACGTTAACGCCACAGCAACCGCCGGTTACCTTGCAGCAACCCGCCGGGGGTGACGTGTCACCCCTCCTGCCGACGCCGTAGGCGGCGCCGCTCTTCGGGACGCCGATGTGACACGGAACGGCGGGTTGCTACGGTGCCGCGCCGACGTCAGTTGCTCAAGGTTTCGGAGACGCTTGTACAGGCTGAAGAGCTGTCACGTTCATGTAGATCGGGGTTATTTCGCCCATAGTGTCCGACCTGTGCAAAATACCGGTTGCGATCACCCGCTGTCCCTTCATCGCCTTCGCTTTGAGTTCGAGCCCATTGTTGGCAGGCAAGCTCGGGAAGAACAACTCCAGCCGCTTCGTCGCTTTACAGTCCTCGGCTTCCCACTGAGGCTTTTCTGGAGTGCAGACTGTGTTAATGGTGTTCGGCAGTTCAAGGGCCCAGTAGGTGATCGGAGCGTCCACCTTTGGGGTCTCACCATAGCCAGGGGCTCCGTATCCGTGAACTTCGCGAAGCTCGCCGGCCAAAGCCACCTCTTGGTTCACAGGCTCAAGGACCGTCTGCCCGCCAGCTCGCAACATCCAGCAGAGCATGATAGCCAAAACAAAAACCCAGTTGCGACTTCCAGTCATTTCATCTCCTTGAACCCGCCCTGCACGCTATTGTGGTGGAGCGACATACGTCGCCGTGTTGCCCGAGGCGTTGTAACCCTCTTTGATGGCGATGTTGTACTGAAACGTCATCAGTTGTGCAGGAGTCAGAGCAGATATCTTTGTGGAGACCGGCACGCCAACGGCAGAGGCGAGAGCAGCCGCGTATTTTACTGGGTCATTTCCGTCCGCTGCAGGTGCGAATGCCTTCATTGTGTCGGAGATAGTCGAGTTCGCGTACTTACCGGTCAGAGTCGCGCCCAGAGCGTTGACTCCGGCGTCGAGGGACGAGTAAATTGCAAAACCACCGTCGCGGCCAATCGAGCCGTGGCCGGACCTCAAATCTCCAGGATTATTGTCACGGAACGGATGTGTACCCGACAGAGTCACTTTGCTCCCATCGGGATAGGTGTAGGTAACCGACTGGCCGTTAACCGAAGCCGTCGGGTTGCTCTGCTGTTGGGCCGGCGATTTGCCCTGCGATTGGTCCCCCGTTTGCGAAGTTGCAATTGTTGCGCCTCGTTCCTATTCGTTGTCCGAAACCGTGATCCACACCACAACCCCGCCGCGGATGCCGAGGGACGCATGATTCGTGCTCGGCGCGCCCTCCTTAGGCAGGTAACTGAGGATACGGCCATCTTTAGGAAGGTCAGATGCCCGTTTCTCCAGTGGGTAGGGTGACAAATAGAACTCTGGATCGGTGCGCAATTCGTCAATTTGGCTTGGTTCACCGTACTGCGAGGCGACAGCCGTCATGGAGCTACCTAGTCGAATTCCGCTCTCTGTGGCCCAAGTGGAGAAGCCACTCGCCTTGCTGATGTGCTCAACTGGGCATACGTCAATTCGGCTGAGCGTCAATCCTCTGACCAGTCGCGGGTCATCGGCTCCGCGTTCAACAACGAGGTAGATACTGTTTGCGGAATCGTAGAAACAAACATATGCGCCAGTTGGCACCGCAGACTGTCCAATCTCCGACAGAAGTTTGCGGAACTGAGTACCACCCTCTCTGTTGTTGATTGAGAACGGCCCCAGCGTGACCGGACCATGGTAGCCCGTTCCTGTGTCCGTCTGTCCCGCGATATTGACGACCCTATTGGCGGTTGCACTATCGTGCTGGCCGAAAACAGACTCCGCCGAAATGAGTGAACAGAGTGCTGCGAGCAAAATCAATACCCGATTCTTCATTGGTCTGTCCTCGTATAGGGAATTGGAACCCGTGGGTTAGCAGTCTGAAAATTTGTTATCTCTCCTCCCATCCGTTCAACGTCGGCGTTGTGAGCGCGCGTGCACCCAAACGTGGGTGTCAGCCTCTGATCAGGGTCATAGGCGTGTATACCCAAGGAGCTTCCGCCGCCATGAATCCAGCGTCCGCGGCTATCGCCAGTGTTTATCTGGGCTCCGTAGGGTCCGTAAGCCGGGCCCTTTAGTCCCTTAATCTGCCCGACGACTGTCGAATGGATTGGGCCGGCCGCACCCGGTTTGGACCTGTGATCGACCCTGACAAGCGACGTGATCCTATCCTCGTGATGTTTACCGCTGCTGTCAGTCCAATCAAATTCTGTATACCCGCCCTTTATGCTTGTGTGAAGCGACGCCGATGGCTGCTGTTGGGCCTTCAACGACTCCGGCCATGGATTCCAGACAACGCTCGTGCTATCCCCAACGCCATTCAGATACTTGAACGGCTGCGGACCCTGATGCAAGGTGCTTCCACGAACTCCGAACCCCGGACGCGAGTTTTCCTTTAGCAGTCCGATCAGGCAGACGGGCGGCGGCGGATACGGCGCGCTCAGAGCTGGTTCCATGCGTGGCCCGATTGTATCGTCTGGGGCTGCTGGATGCGGGGCCGGATGCGGCTGCATGGCACTGCACAGGACTACACGACGGATCGGAGACGGATTCCGGGCACAGTACATTTTTCTTTAGCTGCTAAAAACAGCGGCTAAAAGAAAATGCTCATTCCTGCTCTTCTTCGCCCGCTTCCTCGTCGAGTGCGGCGAACAGTTCCTCGGCGGCGGGATCGGGATCGGGCCGCGCTGCCGGACTCTGCCCCGGCATGGCGGCGGGATGCGTGGCCGCGTGGACCTGTTGCAGCGTGCGGATGGAGACGTGGGTATAGATCTGCGTCGTTTCGAGCTTCACATGCCCGAGGATCTCCTGGATGAAGCGGATGTCGGCTCCGTTCTCGTGCATCAGCGTCGCCATCGTGTGGCGGAACAGATGGCACGATCCGCTCTTGCCGGTGTTGGCCTTGAGCACGTAGGAGCGCACGGCCATGGTCATCATGTCGCGGTTGATCTCCTCGCCCGTATGGGCAAGGAACAGGATGCCGTGGTCGGGATCGGCCACGGCCAGCTTGGGGCGCGCCTCGGCGATGTACTTCCGCACCCAGGCCGCGGCCCGCTCGCCGATGGGCACATAGCGGTCCTTCTTGCCCTTGCCCAGGCGGATCAGGATCACGCCGCGTTCGAGATCGAGATCGTAGAGCGTCAGATGGATCAGCTCCATGCGCCGCATTCCGGTCGAGTACAGCACCTCCAGGATGGCGCGGTCGCGCAGCCCGATGGGATCGTGGATGTCGGGCTGCACCATCACCTGTTCGACCTCCGGCACGGTGAGCACGTTGCGGGGCAGGCGGCGCGGCAGGCGCGGCAGCTCGATCTCCGAGGCCGGGTTATGCAGGATGTGGTTCTGCCGCGTCAGCCAGCGGAACCACGAGCGTAGCGCAACCAGGCGCGCGTGCTGCGAGCGGAAGCTCAGCGGCTCCCCGCTGCGCTTGCGCTGGTAGAAGAGATACCGCTGATAGCTTTCGAGGATGGGCCGGGTGATCTCGACCGGATCGCTCAGCCCGCGCTCCTGGCACCACGCAAGGAAGTAGCGCACGTGCATGTGCTGGTTGCGGATCGTGTTCTCCGAGTAGTCGCGAACCCGCAACGCGCTCACGTGCGCTTCCAGCAGTCCGGCCAGCGGCGACAACGGCATGGGCGTTTCCAGCTTCGATTTCCGTTTCAGCCGCGCCATGATTTTGCCTCCGCGACTGCATGACCTGCGCCGTTGGGCCGGACAACCGGCATCGGTACGATGAGATTTTCTTCTGTGACTCCCCCTATAGTGTTTCTCGGCTCATTTCCGTTAAAAGAGCCTCCGGGCCGCATGAACACTGGCGATTCTTCACTCGCACCACCCCCGGACACCCCCCGGACCTGGGCCGGACCACCCCCGGACTTCTGCCCTTCAAGGCCGGACTTCTCGCCGTCGTAGCTGTGTTCCATCCCCGGCAGCGTGGGCCGCGCGGCCTCTGCCGCGCTATCGAAGTAAAGCTCGTAGACGAAGCTCTGGCCACGCCCGCCGCGATGCACGATCAGGTATTCGAGGTCTTCGAGCCGCGCCAGGTGCCGCTTCAGTTGCGAGTTGCTCCAGCGCGTATAGGCCCGCACGTCGCGCCGCGAGAAGCGGTACTCCTCGCGCTCGATCCGCTGCCGATCGCACTCGGCCCGGACCATCGCATCGACCATCAGGAGCAGCTTGCGCGTCTGCGCTGGCGCATCGTCAAGCGAGCGGCCCATCACTTCATCGATGATCTTCTGCGCCAGGTCCACGTCGGCCTTGGTCGCCTCGATATACTCGAAGGGCTGGCCGCGATGCACGCCGGTCTTCACTTCACGCTGCCACTGATGCAGGAGAGCGATGCTGCGGATCAGCGCAAGGTACTTGGTGTGATCGCGCCGCGTGCGCGTCATCAGGTCCGGGAAGCGCAGCTCAGGAGCCAGCTCGTTGACGACTTCGAGAGGACGTAACAACCGCTGCGCGTTCTGATGCAGCCTGCGCAACTCGCCGCGGTCTTTGCGGCGCAGCAGGCCCGCGAGCGTCTGCGATTCGCGTTGGATACGATGGATCGCCTGCGTCTGCTCGCGGTCCTCGTTCACCGTGAGCACGATGCAGCGGTTCAGCAGTTCTTCGTCGATCTCCATCTCGGTCGTGGTCAGGAAGATCATCACCGGCCCTTCGACCTTGTACTCGTGCGTGATGAGCTTGCCGCTCACCGGGTCTTTGCCCGTCGATGCGATGCTCAGCTTGTGCTCGCTCTGCAACAGCTTCAGCGCATACGAAGCCTGGCTTGCGCCCTCTTCTTCCACGATGGCCAGCACCTTGTGTTTCAGGTCCATCTCGCCCATGTAAAACAGCGACCGGCCTGTCATCGCGGAGTATTGCACCTTCTGCTCTTCGGGCACGAAGGCCAGTACCGCATCCATCAGCGAGCTTTTGCCCGCCGCCGAACTGGACTGCACAAGCACGGCCAGCGGATCGGAGAGATGCCGCGACACCGCGCCCAGATACCCAACCAGCTTGTTGGTCTCTTCGCCCACGACGCCGCACTGCGCGAAGTCGCGGACGATCCGCTCCACGAGACACGGATCGCGCAGTAGCTCCAGCGCCGCCGCGCGCTCTTCGTCGGTCATCGTGTACACCGGCTCCTTGGGTTCGAGCGCCTTTCTGATCTGCTCGTCGCGCAGCATCTCCAGCCGGAGCAACACCTGGCCCAGGTCGTGGCGGACGATCTCTTCCCTGATGCGCAGCTCTTCGGCAGCTTGCTTGATGAACACCGTGCGCTGCCGCGCCGAGGTCAGCTCCAGCGTGTCCACGTGTAGCGCCGTGTCGCCCTCCGCGTTCGCCAACAGCACGCGCAGATTCACGCGCAGCACTTCGGGACTTGTGTTCTTCTGCAAGCCGCGCACACGATACTCGCGGTCGCCGTAGCGCAGCACCACATCATCGCCGCGCATCTCGACAGGCGCGTCGATCACGTTGGCGGTCCTCGGCGGCAGGGGCAGGGACAGCGCAGCTTCGGCGGCTAAAGAAAAAACTCTCTCCTGTTCCGGTTCTGATTTTTGGGAAGACTCACTGGCAACTGCGGAAGGGATGGATTCGCTGGCTGGCTCTGCTGCTGGCTCCGGTGACGGTTGCGGCTCCGGTTCCATTACCGGGCCTGGCTCCGGCGTCGGCTCCGGTATTTCTTCCACGATGATTTTTCCTTTAGCTGCCTGCTCTTCCGCTGCCGGCGCCGCCGGCAACGGCGGCGTTGCGATCACCGGAACCTGCACGCGGCCTGCCGGCCGCGCGCCTTTGCCCATCCATGCCGCGCTCCTCAGCAGCACGCCCAGCGCCTTTGCTGCGGGCTGTGTTTTCAGCGCGTATTCGTTCGCGTCCATGCCTTTGGGGAACTGCACACGGAAGCATTCGATACCCATCTGCATCAGTTCTTCGGCCAGCTTTGTCGCTGCCTTGTCGCCCGCCTCATCGCGGTCGTAAGCGATGTACACCCGCTCCGTACCGTGCCGCTCGAAGGCCGCGCGATGATCGTCGGTGAAGCCATTGACGCCGTAGCTGGCCGTCACCTGGCGATAGCCCGCAACCCAGAACGTCAGCGCGTCGATCAGCGCCTCGCACAGGATGATTTCTTTCGAGGCTTCGAGCGCCGCCTCGTTCCACACGCCGCGATGCTCGCCGGGAAGATAGAGATGATCCGGCGTGCCTTCGCGCAGGTTCGGCGTGATCTTGCGCCCGTACATCTCCACCACTGCGCCCGCTGCGTCGAAGATGGGAACGACCACGGAACCGTTGAAGTGCTCGTGCCCGCTCTCGCGGTAGACGCCCAGACGTTGCAGCCGCCCGCGTATGTCCGCGCCTGCGGCGCGGTTCTTCGCCGGGAGCCGGTAGCCCAGCGTGCGATTGGCGAAGCCCAGCTTGAAGCGGTCGATGATCTCCGACGATTGCAGGCCGCGCCTCACAAGATACTGCTGCGCCTCCGGCGACTCTTTCAGCGTCTCGTGATAGTAGTCCACCACCTGCATCAGCAGCGCCCGGTCGTCGGCCTCCCGCGCCACCGGCGGCGGCAGCTTGCGCACGGTGCCATGTTTGACCGGCTGGATCGGAGAGGCTGCTATGGGAAGATGGTCCGCTCTCAGAAGCTCGACGGCGTGGCGGAAGCTGATGCCCTCGGCCTTCATCACCCAGTCGATGGGCGAGCCGCCCGCATTGCACGCGCCCAGGCAGTGCCAGAGGTTCTTCGCCGGTGTGATAACCAGCGACGGGTTGCGGTCGTCGTGGAAGGGGCACTTGCCGATCAGGTCCGCTCCGTGCCGCGTGAGCTTGATCCCCCGCGCCTCGGCCAGCCGCTCGACCGATACCTCCCGTTTCAGCCGCTCGACCTCCGCCTCCGGGATTCGCGCCATCGGGCCTCCTTCGCAAAAACCTGTCAAGAGGTTTTCGAGATTTTTCTGCTGTGCGTAAAATAACGGTTCATAACATATCGCGTCAAGCGTTATTGTAAATATGTCATACACTGCTCTTGTCTATGCCGAAGAAACGGACTCTAAAATTGACCCCGGTTGATTTCGGAAACGAGACCTTGGGACAGCGCCTCGCCCGCATCCGTAAGGAGCGCGGCTTTACCCAGGTTGAACTGGCCCAGCACACCGGCCTGATTCAGTCCTTGGTCTCTGATTACGAAACAGACCGTCTCAACCTCTCCGCAGAGATGGCCGTGCGCTTTGCCCTGGCTCTCGATGTCAGTACCGATGAGCTGCTGCATCCTCACGCCAAGAAGACGACAGCCAAGAAGCCCAACCGCAAGGTTCTGCGCCGCCTGGAACAGATCGAGACCCTGCCCCGCCGTAAGCAAGACGCTTTGCTCACCACCATCGATGCCTTTCTCGACAGCGCCGCCGGATAGATCGGCCCACGCACGCCCACCATTGACCGCGCACGCGCCACAGCGCACGATAGAGAAGAGAGTTTTCCGATGGCAACCGCCGCAACCAACCCGAAGCAAGAGGCTCACGAACTGATTGAGCGCCTGTCCACCGGACAGGTCATCGCGGCTGTCGGCCTTTTCAAGGCCATGCTCGATCCGGTCTCCATCGCCCTGGCGAATGCCCCCATCGATGACGAGCCGGTCAGCGAGGAAGAGGCCCGCGACATCGCCGCCGCCCGCGCTTCGCTTGCGCGCGGAGAGGGCATTCCCCACGAGGAAGTGCTCCGCGAGTTTGGCTTGACCGCTGAGGATTTCGAGCACATGGGACAGACGCCACTCGATCCCGAACCGCACCACCCCGGACAGTGAACATGGGCCGCAAGAGCATCGCCTGGCGGGATCAGGCCAAGGCCCAACTCCGCGCCATCGACCAGCCCACCGCCCTGCGTCTACTCCGCGCCCTGGCCCACTTCGCCGCCACCGGCGAGGGCGACGTGAAGCGCCTCCAGGACATCGAGCCGCCCGAGTTCCGCCTCCGCGTCGGCGACTACCGGCTCCGCTTCCACGACGACGGCCAGACCCTCTACGTCACCGCCGTCAAGCACCGCCGCGAAGCCTACCGCTGAACGGCCCTCGATCCGGCCCCGGACGCTCGCCGGGCCTGGCTCGAACCGATGCCGCACAACCTCGGATCGTGGCCGAGCTGCGTTCGACTTTGATCCGGCTCCGGGCCGCAACGCGGCCCGCCTTGCGCGTCGGCGCAAGGGATGGTGTCTCTCGGCTCCAACACATCGCCGGACGCGCCAGAGAAGCCCGCCTGCGCCCCGGCGCTGCGCGCTTCGCCGCCGGACCTGTGCGAGCCTGGATGCGCCGCCGATGGCTCCGCCGCCGCGCGGATCGTCGCCGTGGTCCCGGTCATGTGGAACATGAGAAAAAGACATTTTTTCTCATAGCTGCAAAACAGCCGCAGCGGAGCCGTCAGTCAAGGCCGCGCGTTCTTGAGCGCGCCGCGCAGCGGTCGGAGCGCAGCGCAGAGCCTTTACGGACGGCGGAGCGGAGGCTACACGCGCGTGAGCGCGCCCACGATGCCGATTCCGCCCCGGCTCTTTCTTTTCAACACGTTTACGCCAGAGCAACCAAGGTTACCGCGCCGGTAACCGCGCGCACGCCGTTTCGCCCCGAACCGCCTCATTCCACTCGCGTTGACGCGCGTAAACACGTAAACGCCAGTGTTGGCGCGGTCGCGCGCTGCATCCGATTGGCGCTGCTGACGTTAACGCCACAGCAACCGCCGGTTACCTTGCAGCAACCCGCCGGGGGTGACGTGTCACCCCTCCTGCCGACGCCGTAGGCGGCGCCGCTCTTCGGGACGCCGATGTGACACGGAACGGCGGGTTGCTACGGTGCCGCGCCGACGTCAGTTGCTCAAGGTTTCGGAGACGCTTGTACAGGCTGAAGAGCTGTCACGTTCATGTAGATCGGGGTTATTTCGCCCATAGTGTCCGACCTGTGCAAAATACCGGTTGCGATCACCCGCTGTCCCTTCATCGCCTTCGCTTTGAGTTCGAGCCCATTGTTGGCAGGCAAGCTCGGGAAGAACAACTCCAGCCGCTTCGTCGCTTTACAGTCCTCGGCTTCCCACTGAGGCTTTTCTGGAGTGCAGACTGTGTTAATGGTGTTCGGCAGTTCAAGGGCCCAGTAGGTGATCGGAGCGTCCACCTTTGGGGTCTCACCATAGCCAGGGGCTCCGTATCCGTGAACTTCGCGAAGCTCGCCGGCCAAAGCCACCTCTTGGTTCACAGGCTCAAGGACCGTCTGCCCGCCAGCTCGCAACATCCAGCAGAGCATGATAGCCAAAACAAAAACCCAGTTGCGACTTCCAGTCATTTCATCTCCTTGAACCCGCCCTGCACGCTATTGTGGTGGAGCGACATACGTCGCCGTGTTGCCCGAGGCGTTGTAACCCTCTTTGATGGCGATGTTGTACTGAAACGTCATCAGTTGTGCAGGAGTCAGAGCAGATATCTTTGTGGAGACCGGCACGCCAACGGCAGAGGCGAGAGCAGCCGCGTATTTTACTGGGTCATTTCCGTCCGCTGCAGGTGCGAATGCCTTCATTGTGTCGGAGATAGTCGAGTTCGCGTACTTACCGGTCAGAGTCGCGCCCAGAGCGTTGACTCCGGCGTCGAGGGACGAGTAAATTGCAAAACCACCGTCGCGGCCAATCGAGCCGTGGCCGGACCTCAAATCTCCAGGATTATTGTCACGGAACGGATGTGTACCCGACAGAGTCACTTTGCTCCCATCGGGATAGGTGTAGGTAACCGACTGGCCGTTAACCGAAGCCGTCGGGTTGCTCTGCTGTTGGGCCATTCAAGCTATTGTCCGCCTTTCGAAACCAGATTACCCCCAACAGCACACATTACCGCGCCACGTGGCAAAACTACCGCATTTTCGCACGTCGAACTCAAGTCGGTAAGATTGTGAGTCTCCGAATCGAACACCGCAAACTTTGAACTTCTACTGTTTTCAGATACGATCCACCTGCGAGTACCGCTGCTCAATAGGCTGTCGAATTGGAATGGCGCGATGACCTTTCGGGGGACAAGATCATGCACCTGTAGTTCAAACAGAGTAGGCGTACCGTGGTCATCTCCGACGAAATAGGTATTGCCGCGCCCCGCAGCCAATCCAGAGCAGTTTTGCCAAACCGTGCGGATGCTTCCGCTGGCTATTTCGAACTGTTTAAGCGGCGTTTGATCCTCCTCGTCGTAGGTCCGTGCCAGCACTGAGGCTCCGTCACTAGAGAAGACAAGTTCATGTCCGTACTGGTCAGCATCAAACCTGGTTGGTACATTCCATTTCCGAATCGTCCTATTCACGGCGAGGCTAAAGACAGATAGGAGATAGTGTGATCCAGTAGAACCCAGATTCCAGTATGCGAGTTTTGTGCCGTCAGGAGAGATCGCCAATCCGGCCAATGTTCCGGGCACAATTAGCTTTGCTGCATGGGTCGCACTATCAAAGCTGTAGATCCCTGCCTTTGTAAGAAGGAATACGATCCGTCCGCCAGAGTTCCATACAGGAATTGTCAAATCGTCGAGAGCGGACGGAAGGTGCAGCGGGAATAGCCTTGGCGAACCCTTCAACGTAATCAACAGCGGAGTCCCAGAACCGAACTCTCCTTCCGGCTTCTGCGGCGAGCGATAAAGAAGCACAACGCGCCCTTGAGGAGAAGCCGAGATTCCAAAGAGATATTTCGCACCGGGGACCCGCACCGCACCGCCTGGATCAGGTGCCGCCGGTGCCACGCCTGCGCAAAAAACAGTCACTAACATTAAGGAGAACAGAGAGCGTCGCTTATTCATCCTCATTGATCCCCCCATGGGTCTGGAACGGTCAAATGGATATGGTTCTCGTGCTGTCGCTGTAGTGCGGGGTTATTTATCTGACGACCGTCCCTAAAAAGTCCTGCTGGACCATAGTTTTCGTGTGCAATGCCGTTACTTTTGTCATTAGCGGCGTCCTGAATCGCGTTGACGGCAGCCCTCAAAGATGAATTAGAGTTATAGTAGATTACTCTGACCCCATTTACCACGTGAATATCAACCGCCTTGCCTTTGTAATGCCATGAATGTGGCGCATGTTTCCCATTCGTCGTTGCTGAAATCGTTGCCGATTTCACACCGGCGGCGTTGAGTACACCTATGACGTATTCGGCGGTCTCGGGCGTCATTGCAGGGACGCCTTTGTCGTAAGTTACTCTGACGCCCTGCTGTTGGGCCGCACAATTCGCGGCTTTGCAGTCGCCGGGCGCGCTCGGAGGTGGTGAGTTCGCGCCTGGGCCAGACCCCGAACCAGACTGCGAGCCGGGAATCACTCCGTCAGGATTGGTAGTTGAAGGACCGTCCGCTATCTCCTCCATTTCCTCCTGGCCAGGGTAAGGGTAAGTAGGGGGTTGAGCGACATGTCCCGTTGCGTCGATCCCCGTCAGCGGGTTGTTCTGCACATAGGCATACAGGTTCAGGCTCTGCGGGTCGCCGTAGGCGGCGTAGGGCACGGCCGCTGGCGCCGCCGCCCAGTCCGGCGTCATAAAGCGCCCCAGCGTCTCCGAGTAGTAGCGGGCATAGAAGTAGTCGAGGTTCGACTCGGTATCGTGATCCTTGCCTGGGTCACGTTCCTTAGCCTCCTGCACGATTGCGGCGTTAACAGCGGTATGCGGGTCAACGGCCCAATGCGCGGAATGCCTGCGCGCCGGGGGCCCGGTGAACGGTGGGGCACCCGGATTCAGGGTTAGAAGCTGAAGGTTCCGTTGACGACGATGATGCGGTCGAAGCTGCCCGAGCCGAAGGAGCCGTAGGGGCCGGTAGGCTGGACGACATCGCTCGAGATCTGGCCTGG
>Ga0335075_10004784_pt1 | contig 21086 bp, 15 predicted proteins | sample Lox_Sample_24_FD_206723 | JGI IMG/M metagenome (GOLD analysis project Ga0335075, IMG submission 206723) | Soil microbial communities from Loxahatchee National Wildlife Refuge, Florida, United States - Lox_Sample_2.4 | ecosystem: Environmental > Terrestrial > Soil > Wetlands | place: USA...
GAAGGATGGTTGTGCCAGTAGCACAGCAGGCTGCGCAGCAGGTCCGGCCGGCGCAGGAACGGTGAATCCGGGGCGGTGGCGCCGCCGAGCACGAAGTGATTGCCGCCGCCGGTGCCGGTGTGCCGGCCGTCCAGCATGAACTTCTCGGTCGACAGCCGCGACTGACGGGCCTCCTCGTAGAGGTGAGTCGTGCGCTCCACCAGTTCGCCCCAGCTTGCGCTGGGGTGGATGTTGACCTCGATGACCCCCGGGTCGGGTGTCACGCTGAACCGCTGCAGCCGCGGATCCGGGGGGGGTTCGTAGCCTTCCAGGATCAGGGGCTGCTGCAGCGACTGCGCCGCGCCTTCTACCGCGGCGACCAGCTCCAGGTAATCCTCGAGCCGCCCGGTCGGCGGCATGAACACGTACAGCACGCCCTCGCGCACCTCGGCGCACAGGGCCGTGCGGGTCACGGCACTGGCCGGCTGCGGGTCCGTCTGCGTGGCGACCTGCGGCGCCGCGCCCCGCAACAGGGGCGGAAACACCTGCATGGGGTCCGCCGCATGCACGTAGGGGTAGTCGCCGGGCCGCACCCAGGGCAGCGAGTCCAGCGGCAGGCGGTAGCCCAGGGGCGAATCACCCGGCATGAGATAGCAACGCTGCGCGCGCAGCAGCCACGGACCGGTCTGCCAGCGCGTTCCGAGGGCGTCGCGCCCCAGCGGCAGCACGTAGCCGACCGCCCGGTCCAGGGGGCCGGCGAACACCCGTGCCAGCCGCGCGCGCTCCTGTTCGTCCTCCAGCCGCGAGTCGAACGGATCGACGTTCGCGGGCAGGCGCCGTTCGCGCCAGAGGTAGTAGAAGGCGTCCTCGTAGGCCGGCAGGATGTGGGTGGCCACCAGGCCCAGGCGCGCGGCGACGAGCGCCAGCAGCCGCTCGGGCGTCTCGGGCGGCACGTCGTAGTCGCGCGATTCGTCGGCGAGCAGCTGCGGATGGCTCCAGATCGGTTCCCCGTCCTTGCGCCAGAAGCAATTCAGGGACCAGCGCGGCAGGGGTTCGCCCGGATACCACTTGCCCTGCCCGAAGTGCGCAAGCCCCGTGGGTGCATAGTGGTTGCGCAGGCGGTGATAGAGCTGCGCGGCCAGCCGGCGCTTGTCCGTGCCCAGTGCCGCCGTGTTCCATTGGGCGCCATCCGGATCATCCATCGAGACGAAGGTCGGCTCGCCACCCATGGTGAGCCGCATGTCGAGGGCCGCGAGTTCCCGGTCGATCTCGTGGCCCAGGGCTTCGATCTGCTGCCACTGTGACTGGCTGTAGGGACGCGTGACCCGCGGGGCCTCCTGGATGCGATCCAACCGCATGTGATGCGCGAACTCGACTCCGGCGTCCTCGATCATTCCGGACACGGGCGCCGCCGAGGACGGCTCCGGCGTACAGGCCAGCGGGATATGTCCCTCGCCCGCCAGCAGGCCCGAGGTCGGGTCCAGTCCGATCCAGCCGGCGCCGGGCAGGTAGACCTCGCACCAGGCGTGCAGGTCCGTGAAATCGTGATCGGTGCCCGCCGGCCCGTCGAGGGACTTCACGTCGGCCACCAGCTGTATCAGGTAGCCGGACGCAAAGCGGGCCGCCAGACCCAGGTGGCGCAGCAGCTGCACCAGCAGCCACGAGGAGTCGCGGCAGGAACCGGAGCCGTTGCGCAGGGTTTCCTCGGGGGTCTGCACGCCCGGCTCCATGCGGATGAGGTAGCGGATGTCCCGCGACAGCGAGCGGTTGAGCTCGACCAGGAAATCCACCGTACCCACATCCTGGCGGGCAATGCCGGCGAGGTAGTCGGCGAACCGCGCCGTCGGCGGCAGCCGTGCGAGATACGGCGCCAGATCGCGCCGCTCGCCGGGTTCGTACGCGAACGGAATGCGTTGCGCGTAGGGCTCGAGGAAGAAATCGAAGGGATTGAGCACCGCCATTTCGGCGACCAGGTCCACCTCGATCCGCAGTTCGCGGGTGCGCTCCGGGAAGGTCAGCCGCGCCAGGAAATTCGCCTGCGGGTCCTGCTGCCAGTTGATGAAGTGTCCGCTGGGCGCCACTTTGAGCGAATACGACAGGATGCGTGTGCGGCAATGCGGAGCCGGTCGCAGCCGCACCACCTGCGGGCCGAGGGCCACCGCGCGATCGTACCGGTAGTGGGTGACATGGCTGAGGGCGACGTGAATTGACACTGCGGTCTCCGGCGGAATTCGCCTGCCATTATAGGGTCGCGAACACTATCCTGGCGCGCACCAATTTGGTTCACGATGCACCAGGATATACTACGGCAATGCCGTATGGATGCGTGCGGCCACGGCCTCGGGTGTGAGCTGCGGGACGACGATGCTGCGGTCCGTGGCCTTCAGCGGACCGTACAGCGCCGGGTCGGTGACGTTGAACAGCCCCATGGTGGGAGTTTCGGTGCTGCTGGCCAGGTGCATCGGCCCGGCGTCGGCCGACACGAACAACTGCAGGGTCGCGATGGCGGCCGTCAGTTCGCGCTGGGAGCGCAGATGCAATGAGGCAAACCCGGCCACCGTGGGTGCAGTGGCGGCCCCCGGTAGAAACTCCACCGGCACGATGTCGGGGCGCAGTTCGAGCAGCGCCGTCCAGAAGCGGTTCCACCAGCCCGCCGGCAGCCGCTTCAGCCCCGTGGCGTAGGCGAAGAAGCCCACCCGGGGACCCGGTCCGCCACGCCGGCCACGGGCGATTGCGGCATCGACCGCGGCGCGCGCGGCGCCGGTCTCCCCGGCCGTGATCGGCAGCCGCAGCCGCAAGGACTCGGGCTCGAAGCGCGCGCCCAGCGCGGCCGTCACCAGGTAGGCCGGCTGATGCCCCTGGTGCATCGTCCCCGGCGGCACCGGGATGGCATGGGTCAGCGGCGCCCACTGGGAGGGCACCTGGAAGCCCAGCCGGAAGCGGGCATGGGTCAGGCACAGCAGCAGGCGCCCGCTGGTCGAGAACGGCGTCGGATCCACGGCCAGGTCGTAGCGCGTCGAGCGCAGCTGCCGCAGGGCGCGCCAGTATTGCGGGACGAGGCTGCGGCCCTTGTGCGGAAAGAGGATCACCCGACCCACGCCGGGCATGCCGGCGAGCAGGATCGCCGCATTGGGGTAGGAGAGGGCGAGGTCGATCCGGGCCTGCGGCAGCAGGGCGTGCAGCCGCTCGATCATCGGGGTCAGGAACAGCGTATTCCCCAACCGACCGTTGATGCGGCCGATGAGGACCGAGCGGATCTCGCCGGGGTCGAGCCGGGTTGCGGCCGCACGGCGGCCGATCAGGCGCTGCAGCAGCACTCCGAAGGCATAGCGCAACTGCCCGCGCAGTTCGCGCAAGTGCCTGCGGATCAGCGCACCGACCCGCGGCACGGACCCGGAACTCAATGCGCCGGCGGCTCCTGGCCCGGTTTCGGATCCGACAGCGGGAAGGTCTGGGCACCGCCCGCGGCCGGGGCGGGCGCCGGCGCTGCCGGCGGCGGGGCGTTGAGGGGTGCCGGCGGCGGTGGCGGCGCGGAGTCAGTGGCCCCCGTGCTGCGCGCCACGGTCTCGAGGAAGCGCCGGGCGATATCGCTGTTGGTCCGCACGGTGCCGTTGATGATGTCGTAGGCGCTGACCACGCCCTTGTCGTAGAAGCGGGCGTCCGCATTGTTGTCGATGGTCAGGCCGCTGCCATCGAGGGCGATGCCGACGAACAGACCGCGGTTACGCGAGTACGAATACACTTCCGCGGACAGCGTCGGATCGGTGCCCGCCGAGGCGGACCGGCCGACCGGACCCGCGGCGACCGAGGCATCGGCGCCGAGGGTGAGCTGGCCGCTGGCGATGCGGTCGATGCTGCGCTTGGTGGTGAACACCAGGATGACGTCCGTGGACTGCACGCCCCACTGGAAGCCGATGCTGCCGCCGGTCAGATTGACGAACACCGGGTCGCTGAAGTGGCCGCTCGGATCGCGCGCCACCAGTACCCCGTTGCCGCGGCGGCCGCCGAAGAAAAAGGCGATCTTGGTGACATCCGGCACCACGGCGATGCCATAGGCACGCTCCAGCAGCCGGGTCGGCACGAACTGGTCCGGTGACCCCAGGGCATCATTGAGGACCTGGCTGGCCGTCAGCAGCCGCGCCTCCTCGCGTCCCTGGGCCTGGGCCGCAACGCTGGTGAACAGCAGGGCGAGAGCTGCCAGGACGCCTGCCAGTTGAGCCCGGATGCCGATGCGGTTGCGCATGCGCTTAGATCCTTGAGTTGAACTGTGCCAAGCTTACTCCAGCCGGGCATACAGTTGGACATGGTTTATGAACTCACAGCCGTCGCAGCAGTCCAAGCTCCTGCGCACTCTCGCCCGGATTCCCGGAGCGCTCACCGCGCTGCTCGCCGTGTGCGCGGGAACCCAGGCCCATGCCGAGTGGATCTATCGCGACGCACCCATCATGGGGACCCGCTGCGACGTGGAACTGTGGAGCGATGACCGCGCCAGCGGCGAGGCGGCGATCTCCGCGGTCTTCGACGAGATGCGGCGCATCGACAACGAGTTCAGTACCTACAAGCCCGAAAGCGAGGTCTCGCGGGTCAATGCCGACGCAGCCAAGGCCCCGATGCGCATCTCCCGGGAGCTGTTCGATCTGATCCAGACCTCGATCGACTATTCGAAGCTCACCCGGGGCACGTTCGACATCACCTACGCCAGCGTCGGATACATGTACAACTACCCCGAGCACGTGCGGCCCTCGGATGCGCAAATCGCCGCGGCGCTCCCCGAAAGCAACTACCGCCACATCCATCTGGATGCCGCGGCGCAGACCGTGTTCTTCGACCATGCCGGGGTGCGCATCGATTTCGGCGGGATCGGCAAGGGTTACGCCGTCGACCGGGGCATCGCGGTGCTGCAGAAACTCGGCGTCACGCATGCCATGGTCAACGCCGGCGGCGACTCGCGGATCATCGGCGACCGCTTCGGCAAGCCCTGGATCATCGGCATCCGCGACCCCGATGACCGCAACCGCACCATCCTCAAGATCCCGCTCAGCGACACGGCCTTCTCCACCTCGGGGGACTATGAGCGGTTCTTCGACGAGGGCGGGGTGCGCTACCACCACATCCTGGACCCCAGGACGGGCAAGTCTCCGCACAAGGTGCGCAGCGTCACCATCATCGGCCCCTATGCCACCCGCACCGACGCGCTCACCAAGAGCGTGTTCGTCATGGGGGTGCAGGAGGGCATGGCCTTCATCAATGGCCTGCCGGACATCGACGCGGTGGCGGTGACGCCGGATCGGAAGGTCTGGTATTCCAAAGGGCTCGAGAATCCCGAACACCCCGACCAGCACTGAACCGGTCAGTACCAGACCGACAGGAACATCTGCATCACGTTGATCTGAACCTTGTACAGCGGTTCCGCGCCCGCCTCCACGCCGGCACCCGGATCGATCAGCAACGCGTCGCGGAAGTCCTTGTAGTCGAAGATGAAGTGGTCGATGCGGAAATTGGCGGTGCTCTTGTTGATCCAGGTCGCATACGGCACGTGGAACTGGTAGCTGGCGCCCGCCCCGATGGTGTACTCGTTGAAGGCCGACAGCTCCCGGTTGCGCGACATGAAGTTCTGCTGCGTCGGGGAGGAGAACAGGTCGCTGTAGAACGACGCGCGGGTCTGGGTATAGAACCGCACGCTGCCGTCGAAGGTCCAGTTGTGCCAGGGCTGGGTGTAGCCGATCTGGGCCGTGTGCGAGCGGATCTGCCAGGTGTCCTCGAAATACCGGTACTGCAGGTCCACCGCCGCCTTCCACGGCAGGTAGTACTTGTAGTCGAGCCCCAGGGCATTGCTGGTGCGGGTATTGGGGTCGATTTCCGGCGCCAGGCCGTAGCCCAGGCCGACACCGGGTTCCGCGTACAGGATCTCGCGGTAGGGATTGCTCAGCCAGCCCTGATCGGTGATGACCTCGTAGTTGGCCGAGATGATGGAATTGCGGGTCAGGATCTGCGTGAGACCCACCCCGTAGGAGCGCTCGTCCATGTCCTTCTTGCCGAAGGCGGGGTCGTGGATCTTCTCGACGCAGGGGTAGTGCAGGGCGTCGTCGCGCAGCAGGCACTCCATCTTGTAGACGTCGTTCCAGGTGCGGCGGTAGGTCATGCTGACCGTGGTCAGATCGCCGAACATGCTCTGGCTGATGCCGAAATTGGCGGTGTTCGAGCGATAGTCGGGCTCGTAGCTGTGCGTGACGCCGAGGCTGTAGGTGGTCTTGCCGTAGAGGAATTCCCCCGTCAGGCCGTCCTGCGTGCGCTTCTCGCGATAGGGACTGGCCCCCGAGGTGCGCACGTCGATGGATGCGCCGGAGACGATATCCTCGAGGTGGTTGTAGGACAGGGACACATGGTCGCCGACCTTCTTGCGCACCAGGAAGGAGATGCCGTTGATGTCCTGGCCGCCGCCGCTGTAGTGGGTGGCGAGCGCATCGGCGCGGTCATCGGGCAGCACGTCGGTGCGGCTCACGGTGCAATACAGCGCGCCGCACGCCAGCAGGGTGGCGGGAGCCAGTGCCCGCATCAGTTGCATCCGCAGCCGCCACCCGCGGCGCCGTTGCCACCGCGCGCGGCGCTGCGTACTTCGAACACGTGTTCCATGTAGGCCGAGGACACCGGGTCGGGGTCGAAGGCCATGATGGGATCGGCCAGCCGCTCACGCTCGTAGGGCTTCACCCAGGGCTGGATGGGCGCACAGGCAGCCAGCTGGGCCAGCAGCATCAGCGCTGCGGCCAGGCCCGCGATACGGCGTGAGAGGCTCATGGTCACTCCCGGATGAGGGTGCGGATCTGGTCCAGGTACAGATTCTCGTCGCCGGGCTTGTAGCTCTGGTGCACCAGGCGCACGTTGCCCTTGCGGTCGATGAACACCGTCGTGGGCATGCCCTGGACGTTGTACAGACCGCTGACCTTGCTCTTGGCATCGAACAGCACCGGGAAGGTCACCGGCGTCTGTTGCAGGAAGCCCATCGCGTCCTTCTGGTCCGGCTCGACGTTCACGCCGAGCAGCGTGAAACCCAGCGGCTTGTACTTCTCGTACATGCTTTCCAGCAGCGGCATTTCCTGGCGGCAGGGGCCGCACCAGCTGGCCCAGAAGTTGATCATGACGACCTGGCCCCTGAACTGTGACAGGTCGATGGTCGCGCCGCCGCGCGCGGGCAGGCTGAAGGTGGGGGCGGCCTGCTCGCCACCAGCCGAGGCCGAGGTGGCGAGGATCAGCGTCGTCACGGCCAGCAGGCCGATTTTCGTCCATCGCGTGAGCATGAGCTGCACTCCTAAAAGAAGACGGTCAGGCCCAGATGGGCCTCCAGATTGCTGGCAAGCTTGTTCACACCCAGCAGGTCCGTGTTGAACACACGATCCTCGACGGCCACGTGGACCGCGAGCCAGTCGGTGGGCAGGATCTTGTAGCCGGCGCCGAAATTGCCCGTGAACTTGGAATCGCCGCCGAAGTCCGTGGATCCCACCCCTGCCAGGATGTAGAAGGAGCTCGTCATGGCGTGGTTGCGACCGAGAAATACCTCGCCCGGGAGGAAGTTGTAGCCTACTGACATGTCGTAGTACTTGAACCACCTCTCATTGTCGGTAAGCAGCGAAATGTTGCTCAGTGTCTCGAAACTGGTGCGCCCCGCCTTGGAGCGGCCGGCCTCGGCCTGGAAGAAGAAGTCCTCGGTGACATGGTAGGCCAGCTGCACGCCGAACACCCGGTGGGCGCCGAAATCCTCGATGTTCAGGGTGCCGATGTAACCGCCGAGCTCGATGTCCTGGGACTTGATCCGCGGCACCTTGATGTTACGGCGTTCCACCTCCGGCTCGATGACCCGCGGCGGCGAACTGTCGTCGGCGCGGTCGGTGCTCGCGCCCTCGTCCGCGGGCGCCGGGGTCGGCGCCGGGGCCTCCTCATGACCGAACAGATGACGCAGCGTCGCGCATCCTGACAGGCTGCCCGATAGCGCCAGCAAGCCGGTCAGAAGAAGAATGCGAAGCCGAATTTCCATTCGTCCACCTGCTCGTTTTGGTTGCGGTTGGTGAAAATGATGTGTTCCTTGAATTCGCCACGCAGGAAGAAGCGGCGCGTGAGGTAGTAGCGCAGGCCGCCGCCCACGTAGGCGGACTGCTCGGTGCGGTCATCCGGCTGCACCAGGGTGGCCTTGGGCTCGGTGTGGACGACGCCGGTGCCGATCATGACGAAGGGTGCCAGGCGCGCCTGGGGATAGAAGATATGCGCCAGACCCAGATCGAAGGTGGTGCCGTTCGAGGCACTGCCGAGGAATTCCCCGACCGAAAGTTCGGCGGACAGGTTCGGGTTGGCGAACACCGCGCCGTACACCGACACGGCCGAGGCGCCGCCGTAATCACCGTAGAAGAATGCGCCCGCCTCGAAGCGGTGGGAGGTATAGGCCGCGAGGTCCCCGGTGTCATAGTGGAAATGGGTGCCGTCGGCCAGCACCGTCTGCTCCATGTCGTGCGCCGACACCCAGCCCTCCACGCCGCGCGCGGTGCGCACCTTGAACCAGTCCGTGTAGCGCTTGAGCACATCGACGCTGGCATCACGGTCGACGACGTTGAAGACCGGGTAGCCGCGTCCCGGACCGGTATGCATCTCCAGGTAAGGCGCGGTGACGAAGACCTGCAGGTACTGGGCCGCGCGCGCAGCCGGACCGGCCAGCGCACTCAGAACCAGCAGTACCAGGAAGGAGGTCGCCCATGACGCGCTAGTTGAGCGCTGCCACTGCCGGGTCAAACGGATTGTTGAAATACTGAGCCCCTATATCCAGCCATTCTGACACCAGGCGCAGGTCCGATGCGCTCAGATAGCCCACATGACTGCCTCCTGGTGCGAACACGCCGAAGAACTTCGCCGAGGCGTTGGCACTGCCTGCCACCGCGGGGGGTGCCAGCGCCACGGGCACCTGCGTCGGCTGACCCGTGGTCGGGTCGACGGGTCCGGGCACCGTCAGCTCCTGCAGCGCCCCCATGTTAACGGTCTGCTCGTCGTGAGAAAACAGCAGGTCGACGTATGAGGTGAGAAAGGGCGGCATGGTCTGCGAGGTCGACGCGGTCAGGTCCAGCTGCGTGGTGCCGGCCGGCACCTGTACGGCGCCCCCGGCGCCGGTCGGCCCGTGACACAGGGTGCAGGGCCCGGTCTGCCCGGCCGCCACCCCTCCGGTGTACGTGCGCGAGAGGCTCCACAGCGGCTGGATCTGCTCGGTGTAGTTGATGGTGATGCGGCACGTCGGACCCCACACGACCAGGCAGCCGGCACTGGTGGGAGGGATCCAGGTCGTGATGGTCGAGGCGGCGAATTCCGCGTTGATGGCGTTGTAGGTATCGGATATCGGCGTCCCGGCCTTGGCGACCGCGGTATTGGTCCACAGGTCCGTGTACAGCACGTCGCCTTTGGGCATGTTGATGGCGCAGCGCGGCTGGTCGGCGGCGCAGCTCGCATCGGAGAGCGTCTCGGCCATGGTCTCGCCCTGAGTCCCCGGCACCAGCGGCGCGGTGGTGGCCGTGATGGAACTCGTGTACGTCACCATCGAATTCGGGAAGGCCGCACCGGCGGTGCCGCCGTCGTAGACCGAATTGAAGGCACCCCGGCGGCCATGGGAGACCGCAGTCAATCCCGCCGCGGGCTTCTGCGCCGATGCGGGGGTGTGGCAGCCGTTGCACTTCACGGTCTCTCCCGGCTGCAGCTGCAGCCAGGCATCATGAACGGGGGAGATGCGCCGGCCATTCGCGTCCAGCACGCTGATCGTGAAGGCCACCTGGGCCGGCACCTGCACGACCACCGAGCCGTCCGGCTGGATGGGCACATAGCCCAGGATTTCACGCATGTAATTGGTGGCGCCGAAGGCCGTTCCCGGCAGCTTCAGGACCTTCTGGTCGGGAATCGAGACCGCCTTCTCCAAACGCAGGAAGCGCGCGGCGCGCGTGTCCGGCGGCGTCTGCACCGGATCGGCCACCGCGGCGATGCTGGGCAGCGCGGTGTCGGCGCCGTCGATGTCGTAGACGCTGCGGATGTCGATCTGCCCGACGCCGTTGTCGTACATGTCCTGGTCGAGCGTCAGGCCCGGCTCCTGGTCCACGATCTCGGCGGGCAGGGTGCGCGGCTGCGCGGCCACCACATCCGTGATCATGATGCCGTCGGTCGGCTGCATGATGGGCTGCAGGGTGTTGGTGGTGGGGTCGAACATCCACAGGCTGAAGACCGGGGGTGCCGACTGCGCATTCGGCGCGGCGAGGTTGGGCGCCGTGCACGGAAGGACGGTATTGGGCGTGACGCTGGTGTCGAGCAGCCGGCACTGGGTCCAGCTGACGATGATCCGCCCGGTGCCGTCCCACAGCGGAAAGCCGTCGTAGAAGCGGCCCCCGGGGGAGGGGCCGGGCACCGTCAGCACGGCATTGCTGGTGGCGCGGGTCTGCGCGGGTCCGGCAAATCCGGAGCCGGCCACCGCCGGCTGGGTATTCTCCACGTAATCGTTGGTGTCGATGATGACGAGGTCGCCGCCCCAGTCGTTGACGTTCGGGTAGGTGTAGGGGCGGACCAGCGCCAGGATCCGGCCGTCGGCCATCTCGTGCGTCTTGACGAACTCGATGGTGGCGTTGTTCTGGCCGTCGGCCGTGGTACCCGTGGCATGACTGTTGGCGCCGTACAGCAGCTGCAGGTCGGTGCCGTCGGGATTGGCGCTGTACAGGTGCATGCCCTTCTGGCCCGGCGGCGCATCGTCCCACCGCGTCCACATGATGCGGCCATTGGCGAGCACCGTCGGGTCGCGGTCATGGCTCTGGTTGAAGGACACCTGGTGGATGTTGCTGCCGTCGCCGTTCATCACGTGCAGGACGAAGGCGGGTTCGGTGCGCTCCTCGTCCTGGGCGATGAACTGCGGCATGTTTTCGTTCAGCAGGATGCCGACCGACTGCTGCTGCCGGGTGGAACTGAACACGATGCGGCCGTCCGGCAGGAACTGCGGCGAGATGTCGTTCACCGGTTCGCCGCCCACGACCGCCGAGGGGTCGCTCGCCGGATTGATGACCTGGCTCAGGGCGGCCGTGGCGATGACGTACTGCCAGATGCGCCACGTCGGGGCCTTGGTCTGGTCCATGTTGGCCGTCAGCGGTCCGCGCATCGCGAACAGGATGGTCTTGCCGTCGGCCGAGGCGCTCACGTCCTTGATGTCGTAGTTGGCCGCGGTGCTGGTGCCGGTTCCCGTGATGCCCTTGGTGATGTTGGTCTCGGTGCCCGACGGGGAGGCGTTGGAGCGCATGAACAGGTCGGCCGAAGGCACGGCGAAGCGCAGCATCCGCAGGTCATTGGCGTCCGGCTGCAGCGGGACCGAGTAGCGCTTCACGTAGAAGAGCGGGAAATCGATGGTGGCCGGATCGGTCGCCTGGCCGCCCGCGGTCTGGACGTGACCGGCACCGCTGCTGCAGGCCGCCAGGACGACCGCCAGGGCGCAGGGCAGGCCCGCACGCAACCAACGCCAGGGATCGGAATGTGTCCACACTTTCAAAGTCGCTCCACGATGCCCGGGCCGCGGCAGGAAACCCTGACGCACGGCACATTTTACGTAATCCGCGCCCGACGGTTCGCAATTCTGCCGGATTTGTCACGGCGCAACACGGTCGGACGCGTTCATCTGCGCCCACCGGTCGGGGGCCGGATCACGCCCGCGCAGGATAGCCGCAGAGGCGTTTGAAGAGGGATGTCTGCGGCAGGCGACGTCGGCTGCTTGAGACATTCAAGTGCTGCGGATGCGCTGCGTATAGTCCACCTCGCACATCGTCATCAGGCGGGAGTCCAGTGGGTGCCATGAACGCGAAAATCAGCAACATTGCGCAGGGTCGGCGCGGCCTTCTCGCCGCGGTGGTTGCCGTCCTGTGCGCGGGTCAGGCGGTCGCGGGTCCCAATGAGCAGGCGAAGCGCATCTTCGACCGCGTCGCGGGCGTTCCCCCGAGTGCCAGCGAACTGGCCACGATGTCCGGGTACCTCGCCAGCGGCGATACCACCGACGCGGTGAACGTCGCGTTGAACGCACCGCCGTTCTACAACACCGTACTCAAGAACTTCGCGATGCCGTGGACCAATCGCGACCAGACGACCTTCGCGCCCCTGAACGACTACGTCGCGACCTTCATCGGCATGGTCCGCGACGATGTCCCGTTCAATACCGCGCTGTCGGCCGACATCCTCTACGTCAGCAACGCCTCGGGCCTGCCGGCGCCGTCCGCGGCCGACAACAACCACTACGCCACCGCCGAGTCCCAGGGCGTGGACCTGAAGGCGACGCTGGTGCAGACCACACAGTCCGGCGTGTATGGCCTGCCCACTGCCGCGACCGCGGGCCTCATGACGACCCGCGCGTCCACCTCGTCGTTCTTCATCAACGGCACCAATCGCGCCATGTTCCGCTTCACGCTGATGGCGCACCTGTGCAACGACCTGCCGACGGTGGAGGACATCACCCGTCCCACGGACCGCATCCGCCAGGACGTGAGCCGTTCACCCGGCGGAGACAGCCGCGTGTTCCTCAACAGCTGCGTCGGCTGCCACAGCGGCATGGATCCCATGGCGCAGGCGTTTGCCTATTACGACTTCGTCGGCACCGTCGTCGGCGATGGCACCAACACCGGCTCGCTGCAGTACACCCAAGGGGTGACGCAGGCCAAGTACCACATCAACACCGGTAACTTCCCGCAGGGCTTCGTCACTCCCGACGACAGCTGGAGCAACCGCTGGCGCACGGGTCCGAACTCGGCGCTGGGGTGGAACGCCTCGCTGCCGGGCAGCGGCAATGGCGCCAAGTCCCTCGGCCAGGAACTCGAAGGCAGCCAGGCCTTCGCCAGCTGTCAGGCCCAGAAAGTGTTCCAGGCCGTGTGTTACCGGGCGCCCGCCAGCGCCGCGGACGTGTCGCAGGTCGCGACCATGACCCAAACCTTCCAGAACGGCGGTTACAAGTACAAGCAGCTGTTTGCTGCGGCCGCCGTCTATTGCATGGGCCAGTGAGCACCGCAATGAACAGCCAACACCTGATGCGTATCCGCACCCTGCTCGGCATCCTGGCGCTCGCGGCGCTGGCAGCCTGCAGCGGTGGTGCCCCGACCACGCAGAATCCGGTCACGACCGTCGCCACGGTCTCCAACTACGCCGGACCGCCGCCGGCGACGGCGGACGTCCAGGCCTTCATGACCAATCTGTGGACCAACATCAAGGCCACCAACCGTTGCGGGGGCTGCCACGTGCAGGGCGGGCAGTCGCCGCAGTTCGCGCGCACCGACGACGTGAACCTCGCCTACCAGGCGGCCCTCACCGTCGTGAACCTGGGGCAGCCCAGCCAGTCGACGATGGTGCAGCAGGTCGACGGCGGCCACAATTGCTGGCTGGCCTCGCCCTCGGCCTGCGGTGACACCATCACGGTGTGGATCACCAACTGGGCCGGCTCCTCGGCGACCGGCACCACGCAGATCAAGCTGACCGCGCCTCCCGATGAAACCGTCGGCGCCTCGAAGAGCTTCCCGACCGACCCGACGCTGTTCGAGAACACGGTCTACCCGCTGCTCACCCAGTACTGCTCGCGCTGCCACTCGCCCTCGGCGGTGACGCCGCAGCAGCCCTATTTCGCCAGCAGCGACCCGGTGGAGGCCTATTCGAACGCCCAGTCGAAGATGGATCTGGCAGACCCCGCGCAATCACGGTTCGTGGTGCGGCTGGGAACCGAGTTCCACAACTGCTGGGACGTCTGCGCCAACGATGCGGCGGCGATGCAGGCCGCCATCACCAACTTCGCCAACCAGATCCCCCTGACCCAGGTGGATCCGACGCTGGTGATCTCCAAGGCGCTGTCGCTGTTCCAGGGCACGGTGGCCTCCGGTCAGAGCCGCTACACCACCAGCCAGATCGCCCTCTACGAATTCAAGACCGGTACCGGCACCGTCGCCTACGACACCAGCGGCGTCTCGCCCGAGCTGGACCTGAACCTCTCGGGCAACTACACCTGGGATCAGAGCTGGGGCGTGGTGTTCTCCCCGGGCTCCAAGGCCCAGGGCACCAGCACCGCGAGCGCCAAGCTCTACAACATGATCACCCAGACCGGCGAATTCAGCATCGAGGCCTGGGCCTCGCCGGCGAACGTCGCGCAGATGGCCTCCTACATCGTGAGCTACTCGGGCAGTCCGACCACCCGCAACGCGACACTCGCGCAGAACGCGTTCCAGTACGAGGCGTTCACGCGCAGCAACAAGACCGACACCAACGGCGCGCCGGCGCTGATGACCAGCGCCAGCAACCAGCTGGCACAGGCGGCCCTGCAGCACATCGTGCTGACCTACGACGGTGTCAACGGGCGCAGGCTGTACGTCAACGGCGTATTCACCGGCGACCTCGATCCGCAGGGCGGCGGCACGCTGGCCAACTGGGACAACACCTTCGCGCTGGTGCTCGGCAACGAGACCTCCGGCACGACCAACCAGTGGCAGGGTGAACTGCGCATGGTGGCCATCCACAACCATGCGCTCACCCTGGCGCAGATCCAGCAGAACTACGCCGCCGGCGTCGGCCAGAAGTACTTCCTGCTGTTCGACGTGTCGAGCCTCACGGGAGTCAACCAGAGCTACATCATGATGACCGTCGGCCTCAACGACAGCTATTCGTACCTGTTCGACGATCCGACCTTCATCAGCCTCGATCCGAATGCGGCCCCGAACAACATCGTCATCAAGGGCATCCGCATCGGCATCAATGGCGCCGAGGCGCCGGTCGGCCAGAGCTACATCCCGCTCAGCACCACCGTCACCTCCGCCGACTACAACAGTTCCACCGGTCAGCTACTCTCGAACGTGGGCGCCGTCATCGGCCTGCAGAACGGACCTGCCTCCGATCAGTTCTTCCTGACGTTCGAGCAGATCGGCAGCAACATGCACGCCTACACCGAGCCGGTCCTGCCCGTGCCGGCGCTCATTCCGGGGCCGGCGAGCCCGGACCTGGGCGTACGCACGTACGAGCGGCTGAACCAGACCATGGCGAAGCTGACCGGCGTTCCCATGACCACCGCGAGCGTCCTGCAGACCTACACCTCGGTGCAGTCGGCCCTGCCGCCGGTGCCGGACCTGACCGCGCTGTCCTCGGCCAACGAGACGGCCATTTCGCAGCTGGCGATCTCCTACTGCGCGGCGCTGGTGAGCAGCCCGACGCTGCGCACGACGTTCTTCGGCAGCGGCTTCGATCCGACCCAGGGCGGCAATTACTTCAGCGCCCCGATCAACTCGGGCAGCAACCGCGACCTGGTCATCAATGCGCTGTACCAGAACATCGTCGGTGGCACCGTGACCACCAACATCCTCACGCAGCCGACGTTCGCCAGCGTGCAGACCGAACTCGATTCGCTCATCACCAACCTGATCGCTGCCTATCCCAGCACGCCCAATCGTTCCGGCGTGGTCGCGGAGGCGGCGTGCGCGGCGCTGCTCGGCAGTGCGTCCTCGGTGATCCAGTAGCCGCGGACGAAGGAGACCACATGATCATTCGCAAGAAGCCCCCCCGCAGTCACAAGCTGGACGAGCCCATCCGCCACGAGGGCAGCCATGCGCGCCCCGTCAGCCGGCGCGACTTCCTGGCGCAGGGGTTCCTCGCCAGCCAGGCGACGCTCATCGGCTCCTCGGCGATGCTCGGGGCGTTCTTCAACCCGCGCTCGGTGTTCGCCAACACGACGACCCTCGCCAGCGACATCTCGACCCTGCAGTCCTCCTGCGGCATCGTCACCAACGGTGCCGGCAAGATCCCGTTCATCTGCTTCGACCTGGCGGGCGGCGCCAATCTCAACGGCTCGGAGGCCCTGATCGGGGGCGCGGGCGGGCAGCTCGACTTCCTCTCGACCGCGGGCTACGGCACGCTGGGTCTGCCGGGAGACATGTTGCCGAATTCGCCCAACCCGGCCGGCGGCACCTTCGTCGATACGACGCTCGGCATGGCCTGGCATTCCGACGGCGCCATCCTGCGCGGCATCAAGTCGATGGCGTCCGCCGCGGCGATGGCGAACACCAACGGCGCCGTGATCGCCGCCTCGTCCCAGAACGATACCCAGTCCAATCCGCACAATCCCATGTACGGGATCTACGACGCCGGCGCCAACGGTTCGCTGCTGCCGCTCATCGGCACCATGCCGTCCGTCTCCGGCGGCAATTCCATGGCTCCCTCCGCGCTGATCAATCTGTCCGTCAGCCCGACCCTGGTCACCAAGTCCAGCGACATCACCGGCCTGGTGAACACCGGGCAGCTGGGAACGATATTCAGCAATCCGGCCGATGCCGTCTCGGTGCTGGAATCGACCATCCGCCTCAGCGGCGGCAGTGCCGTGGGCACCTACGGCGGCAAGCTCGGCCAGGTGAGCGCCATGCCCGATGATCCGACCACGGACGCGGCGCTGAAGCAGGCGGCGCGCTGCGGCTACGTGAAGTCCACGGTGCTGGTGAACCAGTTCGGCGATCCGACCTCCCTGAATCCCGACATCGATCCGCAGATCGTCGGCGCCACCGACAGCATCTTCACGGCCGCCCAGTACCAGAGCAACAGCTTCATCATGACGGCGGCCGTGATGAAGATGGTGGTCAACGGCCTGGCGGGGGCCGGCACCATCACCCTGTCGGGATACGACTATCACGACGGCACCCGCGCCACCGGCGAGACGCGCAACTTCCTCGCCGGGCAGTGCATCGGCGCCTGTCTCGAATATGCCAAGCGCGTGGGGCTGCCGCTGATGATCTATGTGTTCAGCGATGGCTCGGTGAGCTCGACCGGCATGATCGACACCTCCACCGCGGGGCGCGGCAAGTTCGGGTGGCAGGGCGACAATTCCTCCACGGCCAGCTCGTTCTTCCTGGTCTACAACCCGGCGGGTCGGGCGGCCGTGAACCCCTCGGCCATGGCACCGAACCAGATCGGTTCCTACACCGCGGGCGGCTCGGTCAACAACTCCTCGAGCCCGGCCGCGAACGCCGTGAACCTGCTGGTGAACACCGTCATCCTCAATTACATGGCCCTGCACGGCCAGCAGGGCAACTTTGCCACCACGATCGCGAATAACGGCCTGGGATCGAACCTGGACCCGCTGATCGCCTTCGAGCCCATCGTGAACGGGGTGATCAGCTGACGGGAAAAATTGGGTACACACCGCTTCCTGCGCAGATGTTAAATTCTGCAGGCGAGGGCCGTCGAAGCGGACCCATGGATGACTGTGCGTGAAGTCTTTTCGCGGTTGGACCCTGGCTGGACGCTGCATTGCGGCTGCGACCCTGACCCTGCTGTGGCTGGGGGCGGACGCCCAGGGCTTCGCCCTGCTGGGGCGGGCGGCGCCGGATTTCGCCCTGCGGTCTTTCGGCGGCACCAACATGCGGCTGTCCGAGGACCGCGGCGATGTCGTGGTCCTGACGTTCTGGGGCAGCCAGTGCGGCGTGTGCCGCCGGCAGCTGGACATCCTGGATCGCAGTTTCGCCACGTACCGCTCCGCCGGTCTGCACATGTACGGGGTCAGCGTCGATGACGATGCGAGCCGCGCGCAGCAATTCGTCGCCGCGCACCGGCCGGGTTTCGTGATGCTCGAGGACCCGGCCAAGGACGTGGCCCGCCTGTACCAGATCGACAATCTGCCCACGACCGTGCTGATCGATCGGGGCGGCATCGTCCGCTACGTTTACCGCGACTTCGGCCCCCGGGACGAGGCGCTTTATCTCAGTCAGCTGCGTGAGCTGCTCAACGAATGACCGGAAGTGCCATACAGATGAAGAACGCAATCCTGGCAATGGTGGTGGGCATGAGTTGCAGCTGGGCACTGCTGTCAGCGCACGCCGCGGTGGCGGCTGAGGCTGGCTCGGCGCCCGCCGCCGAGAGCTCGGCCCCGACCTCCGCGGAAACCGCGGCCAAGGCCAAGGCAGTGCGCGAGCAGGTCGAGGCGGCCCTGGCCGCCGCGGACCAGTCGCAGGGTTCGGCCCCCGCCCCGGCCCCGGGGGCAGCCGCCGCGCCATCGTCTGCGCCCGGCACCGCGGCGCCCGCGGCCGCCGATACCCGCAGCCTCGATGAGGAGACCCAGACGCTGAAGAAGGACGTGGTGGATCTCAACCGCGACCTGTTCGTGCTCGAGGAGGAACTGCTGTTCCCGGCCAATACCCAGGTGGCCGTGTACGTCTCCATGGACGTGGGCGAGTTCTTCGCTCTGGATTCGATCACGCTCAAGATCGACAACAAGGAGGTCACCAACTACCTCTACACCCCCCGCGAGGTGGACGCGCTGCTCAAGGGCGGCGTGCAGCGGCTGTATCTGGGCAACCTCAAGGTCGGCAACCACGAGCTGGTCGCCGTGTTCTCGGGCAAGGGGCCCGACAACCGCGATTACCGCCGCGGTGCCTCCCTGAAATTCGACAAGAGCATCGGCGCCAAGTATCTGGAGCTGAAGATCGAGGACCGGCAGCGCAAGATGCAGCCGGAGTTCGAGATCAAGGACTGGGAGTAGCCGCCCGCGATGCGCCTGCTGCGCCAATTCTCATGCGTGCTGCTGGCCGCGGCCGCGAGCGTGGCCCAGGCCGCGCACCCGGATCCGCAGAAGCTGGCGCCCATCCGCGTCCAGGATCTGCAGTACGGGGATGTGCTGTTCCATTACTACCAGCAGGACGACTTCGAGGCGCTGACACGGCTGCTGGCCTACCAGCACTGGAACCAGCTGCCCCACCACGAACTCGATTCGCAGCTACTGCTGGGCGGACTGTACCTGTCCCTGGGGCTGTACAACGAAGCCGGTGAGCGCTTTTCGAAACTGCTGACCCCGCAGGTGCCGCAGGGCGTGCGCAACCGCGCCTGGTTCTACCTCGGCCAGATCTGGTACGCGCGCGGTTACCTGGACAAGGCGGTCGATGCGCTGCGCCAGGTCCAGGGGCAACTGCCGGCGCAGATGGAAGGCCAACGGGTGCACCTGCTCGCGAACGCCCTGCTGCGCGAAGGGCATTTCGATGAGGCCATCGCGCTGCTGAAGTCCTTCAGCGGTCCGCCGGACTGGATGGCCTTTGCGCAGTACAACCTCGGCGTGGCGCTGGTGCGGCGGAACCGGCTGCCCGAGGCGGACGCGGCACTGAGCGCGGTGGGCACGCTGGGCAGTACCCAGCCGGAGATGCTGGCGCTGCGCGACCGGGCGAACCTGGCGCTGGGATTTGCCTACCTGCAGGCGAATCAACCCGACAAGGCGCGTGCGCCGCTGGAGCGGGTGCGACTCAACGGCGAGTATTCGAACCGCGCGCTGCTGGGCCTGGGGTGGGCGGATTCGGCGCTCGGGGACTACCAGGCCGCACTGGCGCCGTGGACCGAACTGCGCGGCCGCAGCCTCCTGGATTCGGCAGTCCAGGAAGCCTACCTGGCGGTGCCCTATGCCTATGGCAAGCTCAACGCCAACGCGCAGGCCGCCCAGGACTACGAATCGGCGCTGACTTCGTTCGCCTCCGAACAGCAGGCGCTGGACGGCGCCATCGGGCGCATCCGTTCCGGCAAGATGCTCGAGGAGCTGCTCGCCGGCGATGAGCAGACGCACTATGGCTGGTTCTGGCAGCTGCAGAACCTGCCCAACGAGCCCGAGTCGCGCTATCTCTACGCCATCATGGCGGGACACGACTTCCAGGAAGGCCTGAAGAACTACCGCGACCTGAGCTTCCTGGGCTCGACGCTGGATGTCTGGTCGGACAGCACCCAGGCTTTCGGCGATATGATCGACACCCGCGAGCGCGCCTACGCGCAGCGCCTGCCGCAGGTCGACAAGCTGCTCGCCTCGGGGATCGTCGACCAGCTGCAGCACCGCCGCGACGAGCTCGACGCGCGGCTGAACACCATCGAGGCCCGGGACGACGTGGCCGCACTCGGATCGCCCGAGGAGCGCTCGCGCTGGGAGCAGATCCGTCAGCTCGAGGACGCGCTCGCCGCGGCGCCGCATGATGAGCACAACGATGCCTTGCGCGACCGGTTGCGGCTGGTCAAGGGCGTGCTGTTCTACCAGCTCAACGAGGCCTTCAAGGCCCGCGAGTGGCAGGAGCGGCGCACCCTGAAGGACCTGGACCTGGCCCTGCACGAGGCCCAGAGCCGCTGGATCCGCGTCGACCGGGCCCGGCGCAGCGTGCCGACCAACACCGGCGAGTTCGCCTCGCGCCTGGCCGCCCTCAAGACCCGCATCACCGAGCTGCAGGCCCGGCTGGCGAGCGCGCAGAAGGACCAGCAGGGATATCTGCAGCAGATCGGCGTCGCGGAACTGTCGGATCAGAAGCAGCGCCTGGATGCCTATGAGGTGCAGGCCCGGTTCGCCCTTGCGACCATGTACGACAAGGCCGCGAGCGAGGCGGAAAAGGCACCCGCGGGCGGAGCGCCGAAGTGAGACCGCGGACCGGACCCATGCCCGCAGCCGTACGCACCGCGCTGGGCGCAGGCGTGTGCGCGCTGGCCGTGCTCGGCGGCGGCGCGTTCGGCGCGGAGGCGCGCTCGAGTGCCCCCGCGACCATCGGCGATCTGGTGCGCAAGGCCCCCGTACCGGTGCAGAAGAACACGCCGGCGGCCGCCGATGCCGCCAAGGCCATGGAGAACTACAAGCGCTTCCTGGAACTGCAGCGCACGGACCCGAACCTGCGCGCCGAAGCCATGCGGCGGCTGGGGGATCTGAACCAGGAGAGCGAGCAGCTCGACACACTCGACAAGGACCTGTCGCACGTCGACCTGATGAGCGCCGAGGCGATCCGCCTGTACACGCTGCTGCTCAAGGCCTATCCGAACTACGAGCGCAACGACCAGGTGCTGTACCAGATGGCCCGGGCGTACGAGGCCATTTCCAAGCCCGACCAGGCACTGGCGACGCTCGATCAGCTCATCGCCCGCTATCCGAACACGCCGATGCTGGATGAAGTGCAGTTCCGGCGCGGCGAGCTGCTGTTCTCCGCGCAGCGCTACGCGGATGCGCAGCGCGCCTACGAAGCGGTGCTCGCGCTCGGTCCGCACGGCTCCGCCTTCTATCTGCAGAGCCTCTACAAGCGCGGCTGGTCACAGTTCAAGCAGAACCTGAACGC
>Ga0335075_10004785_pt1 | contig 21083 bp, 22 predicted proteins | sample Lox_Sample_24_FD_206723 | JGI IMG/M metagenome (GOLD analysis project Ga0335075, IMG submission 206723) | Soil microbial communities from Loxahatchee National Wildlife Refuge, Florida, United States - Lox_Sample_2.4 | ecosystem: Environmental > Terrestrial > Soil > Wetlands | place: USA...
CGGTCGCCTCGGCGATGCGGCGGGCGCTGGCGGCGAGCGGCTCGGCGCGGCGTCCGATCAGCGTCAGCCTGGCGCCCAGTTGGGCCAGCGCCAGCGCCGCCGCCGCGCCGATGCCGGTGCCGCCGCCGGTGACGATGGCGTGTTGCCCGACCAGCGGTCCTGACGCTTGCGCCGTCACGCTCGCCTCGCGCGAAATATTTTAAATCTAAAATAAACTACGCCGACGCTCCTGCGTGAGCAAGGGCGCCGCCACACCGTCGGCGCGCGCTGTCCTGGTTAGTTCTAGGCAATGGTTATCTCCATGAAACTGTCATCGAACTGACGAGGTTCTGCAACACGGAGCGGTTAAGCAGGGACGCACCCGCCGACTTTCAGAGGTGCTCCATGGCGACGACCCCTGCCTTCGCTCTACTCGACGAGCAACCGCTCAAGCGCTTCCATGTGCGTGCCATGTTCACGACGGGCATGGGCGTCTTCACCGATGGCTACGACCTGTCCTCGATCGGCGTCGTGCTACCCTTGGTGCTGGCCTCTTTCGGCGTCGCCAAGATATCGAGCCTGCAGAGCGGCCTCTTGGCGGGATCGGCGCTGGTTGGCGCCGCCGTCGGCGCAGTGATCTTCGGCGCGCTGGCGCAGCGCGGCCGCAAGACCTTCTATGGCCTCGATGTGGCGCTGATGGCGCTCGCCGCGGTAGCGCAGATCTTCGCCACCGATCTCTGGACGCTCATCGCCATCCGTTTCGTCCTTGGGATCGGCGTCGGCGCCGATTACGTGTTGTCGCCGACGATCATGGCCGAGCATGCGAACCGCGACGATCGCGGCAAGACCCTCGGCATCGGCTTTGGCGTGATGTGGTGGGGCGGGGCGATCGCCGCGGGCCTGCTGCTGCTGATCTTGAAGTCGGCAGGGGTGAGCCCCGACATGCAATGGCGGATCGTGCTGGCGGCCGGCGCCGTGCCGGCGCTTTCGGTGCTCTATCTGCGCCGCCGCATGCCGGAAACGGCGCGCTATCTTGCGCGTCTCGCCGGCGATCCCGGCGCCGTTTCGGGCGTCGTCGAAGAGGTCTGCGGCGATCAGCGGCACACCGTACCCGACGTCGACCGCCGCGATTTCTGGCAGGTTCTGTTTCAGTATTCGGGCCCGATCCTGGCTTCGGCGGTGCTCTGGATGCTGTTCGACATCGTCGTCTATTCCGGCATCCTGTTCGGCCCGTCGCTGATCGCGAAGGGGCTGGGCGTCGATCCCGCGATCTTCTCGCTGCTGATGTCGGTGGTCTTCATCCTGCCGACGGCGCTGGTGCTCAGCCTCTACGCCCTCGACCGGCTCGGGCGCAAGCCGACCCAGGCCATTGGCATGATCATGGCCGCGGTCATGCTCGCCATCTTCGCGGGGTTCCATGATCAGCTGACCGCTGCGCCCGTCCTGGGGCTCATCGTCTTCGGTCTCTACAACGTCTTCATCACCTTCCCGAGCATGGTGAGCGGCGCCGGCATCCTCGGCGTCGAGCTGGCGCCGACGCGGGTCCGCTCAGTGGCGCAAAGTGTCTCGGTGGTCGGCGGACGGATTGGCGCCTCGCTGAGCGCGTTTCTCTTTCCGCTGCTCTTCGGCAGTATCGGCGAAGTAGGCGTGATCAGCCTGCTCGCCGGTACGGCCGTGCTGGGCGGCGTGCTCACGCTCATCATCATTCCCGAGACGCGCGGCCGCTCGCTCGAGGAGATCAACACCGAGGAGCTGCACGGCGCGATGCCCGCCTACGCGGCCCAAGCGGTCGGCACGGCCGATTGATCGAAGGGAGAGCCGGCGGCGCGCTCTCGCGTCGCCGGCGCTTGGCTCAGGCCTGGGGCGATGCAGCGCCCAGGTTCAGCGACCACATGAGGCCGATGATCGCGCCTTTGACGCGCGGCAACAGGAACAGTGTGAGGAGGAGGGTCACCGGAAGCCAGAACGCCAGCTGCCAGTCGGTCGAGACGCCCAGCCGCTCGGTCAGCAGGATCAAGGGGACGACGAGGTGGCCGACCACGAGGATGGTGAGATAGGGCGGGAAGTCGTCGGCGCGAATATCGCCGTAGCTCTCGCCGCAAGCACTGCAGTGCGCCACCGGCTTCAGATAGCGGCGATAGAGCGCCCCGGCGCCGCAGTTCGGGCAGCGGCGGCAAAAGCCACGCCAAATGGCGGTCGAGCTCGATCCGGTTGCCATCTCTTCCCTGTGAGCGGTATGACGTCGCGCGAGCGCGCGGTCAGAACGATCTGTCTTCGGAAAAGGCCTTGTAGGCCATGATGGTGAAGGTGTCTTTGATGCCGGGCAGGGTCTGCAGCTTGTCGACGACGAAATGGCCGATATCCATATCGGGCGGCAGATAGCACTTCATCAGCAGATCATATTGACCGGAGACCGAATAGACTTCGGAGACCTGCTCGACGCTCTCGACCGCATCCTCGGCGACCTGATAGGCCTTGCCGAGATCGCATTTCACCATCACGAAGATCGTCTTCATGGGGACCCACCCCTAGCCGCGCGCGATCCTCGGCGGACGCGCCAGGAAAGCCGGCAGGTGGTCGCCGAAACCGACGACGCGGCGATCATCCTCGTGATCGTCCCAGCGCTCATCGCGCCGCGGCAGCGGCGTCACCTTGCCTTCGGGGTCCATGGTGACGGGTCGCGGCGGCTCGCGCAACGGGGCAGGCGCCCCGCCATGGCGCTGCCCGTCGCGGCGCTCTTGCTGCGGCTGGTGCGGGCGCTGCTCTTGTTTGGCGTCGCGCGGCTCGTGCGGTGGGGGCCGTCTTCCGTCGCGGCGGTCGCGCCCGCGGCCACGGCCGCCCCGTTCGCGGCGCCGATGCTCGCCTTCGCCCGCTTCCTCGGAGAGCTCGGCGGCGCCGATGCCTTCGAGCGTGATGGTCGGGATGTCCTTGCCGATCAGCTTGGTGATGGCGCTGACGAAGCGCCCGTCCTCCGGGGTCGCCAAAGTGAAAGCGCGGCCCTCACGCCCGGCGCGGCCGGTACGGCCGATGCGGTGGACGTAATCCTCGGCATGGATCGGCACGTCGAAATTGAAGACATGCGACATGCCCTGGATGTCGAGGCCGCGCGCGGCGACGTCGCTGGCGACGAGGAGACGAACCTCACCGTCCTTGAAGCGCTCGAGCGTCTCGGTGCGCTTCGATTGCGGCATGTCGCCATGGAGGGCCGCGGCGTTGAACCCGTATTTCAGCAGCGAGCGGTTGAGAATGTCGACATCGCGCTTGCGGTTGCAGAAGATGATGGCGTTCTTGACATCTTCGTTGCGGATGAGGCGGCGCAGCGCGTCGCGCTTGTCGGCGGGATGAACGGTGATGAGGTGCTGCGCCACCGTGGTCGCCGGCGAGGCCGGCGGCGCCACCGATATCTCCTTCGGATTCATCAGGAAGGCGTCGGCGAGGCGCCGGATCTCGGGCGGCATGGTGGCGGAGAAGAACAGCGTCTGGCGAATGCGCGGCAGCAATCCGACGATGCGCTCGACATCGGGGATGAAGCCCATGTCGAGCATGCGGTCGGCTTCGTCGATCACCAGGATCTTGACGTCCGAGAGCAGGATCTTGCCGCGCTCGAAGAGGTCGAGGAGCCGTCCGGGCGTGGCGATCAGCACGTCGACGCCGCGGTCGAGCTTGCGCTCCTGATCGGCGAAGCTCTCGCCGCCGATGAGCAGCGCCATGCTGAGCTTGTGGTGCTTGCCGTAGGTCTCGAAGGCGTTCGAGACCTGTGCGGCCAGCTCGCGCGTCGGCTCCAGGATGAGCGAACGCGGCATGCGGGCGCGGGCGCGGCCGGCGGCGAGGATATCGATCATCGGCAGGGTGAAGCCGGCGGTCTTGCCCGTGCCGGTCTGTGCGCAACCGAGCACGTCGCGCCCGGTCAGCACATGGGGAATGGCTTGTTCCTGGATCGGAGTGGGGGCGGTATAGCCTGCATCGGCCACCGCTTGCAGGACCTCTGGCGAGAGGCCTAAATCGGCAAAACTCATGAAGCTTTTACTTCGCTCTTTCTACGTTTCTGACCTTCTGTGTCGCCCTTTAATTGGGGCTGCGCGCGCGAAAGTCAAACTATTTCGCCGCCAATAGCCGCAGACCCGCTCTGCTTGGCGGGCGCAACGCGACCCGATAGTCTCATGGCAATGGTTAACGAAGCGGCAAGGAAGAGGCAAAAATGGCGTCCGCGGCGGCGAAGACTCCCTTGGTCCTGTTGCCGGGGCTGTTGTGCGACCAGGCGCTTTGGGCGCCGCAGCTGGCCGCGCTCGGCGACGTCGCCGAGGCGCGCGTCGCCGACCTCACCCGCGACGAGTCGCTGCCGGCCATGGCGGCGCGCGTGCTCGCCGAAGCGCCGGCGCGCTTTGCGCTCGCCGGCCTGTCGATGGGCGGCTATCTCGCGCAGGAGATCATGCGGCGCTCCCCCGAGCGGGTGCTGCGCTTGGCTTTGCTCGACACCTCGGCGCGCGCCGACACGCCCGAGCGTCTGGCGCAGCGCCGCGGCCTCATCGAGCTGGCGCATAAAGGCGAGTTCAAGGGCATCACGCCGCGCTTGCTGCCGCAATGGCTGCATCCCGATCATGTCGCCGACGAGACGCTGACGCGCACTGTCATGGAAATGACTCATCGCGTCGGCCGCGATGCTTATCTGCGGCAAATGAAGGCGATCATGGCAAGGCCCGACGGGCGCGGTGACCTGCCACGCATCCGCGTGCCGACCCTGGTGCTGTGCGGGCGTGACGATCAGGCGACGCCGCTCGCGCTGCACGAGGAAATCGCCGGGCTCATCCCCGGCGCAACGCTCGTTGCCATCGAACGGTGTGGTCATCTCTCGACGCTCGAGCAGCCAGAGCCGGTGAGCGCCGCGCTGCGGCGCTGGCTCGCGCAACCGGCGGCGGCGTGACGGCCGTGCGGAACCCCTTGGTGAATAGAAGCGTTGCCGACTGCAGGGGCAGGCCGCGAGGAGATGAGGATGCTCTACTGGGCCGCGATTTTCCTGGCGATTTCGATCGTGGCGGCAGTGCTCGGATTCGGCGGCGTCTCGGTCGCGGCAGCCAGCATCGCCAAAATCCTGTTCTTCCTCTTCGTCGCGCTCTTCGTCCTGACGCTGGTCATCGGTCTGCTGATCGGCCGTACGATCCTCGATCGCTGAGAGCGCGCGGGAACGCGCAAGCGCGCCGCGCCGTTCCCCTCGCGCCATGAGCCTTGGACGCCGCCCTCCTGCCGCCGCGCTGCCGTTTTTGTTGGCAGAGCTCACCTTCGCCTCCTGGGAGACGATGATGCACCGGAGCTGGATGATGGCGGCGGGCACCTGCTCGCCGGCGGAGTATCAGCGGATGGTGTTCGAGAAGATGCAAGCGGCGCAGCGTTCAGCCATGGTGCTGATGCAACCCTGGACGGCGGCCGGCGCGGCCGCCATGCTCGCGCCATGGCATCGGCGGGCGCGCGCCAATGCCCGCCGCTTGCGGCGCCAGCGAAGCTAGCGTCCGGGCGTAGCGAAGCGGCGTCGCGTCAGACGTCGAGGTCGCGCACGAAGGCGGCGCGCTCCTGGATGAACTGGTAGCGCAGCTCCGGCTTCCGGCCCATCAGGCTCTCGACCAGCTCGATCGTGTCGGTGAAATCGCGCTTGCCTTCCTCCGGCAAGGTGACGCGCAGCAGCGTGCGTTGCGCCGGATCCATCGTCGTCTCGCGCAGCTGCTTTGCCGGCATCTCGCCGAGCCCCTTGAAGCGGCTGATCTCGACCTTGCCGCGGCCGTCGAAGGCGGTTTTGAGCAGTTCCTCCTTGTGGGGATCGTTGCGCGCATAGAGCGTCGTGTCGCCCTGATGCAGGCGATAGAGCGGCGGCACCGCCAGGAAGAGACGGCCCGAGGCCACCAGTTTCGGCATCTCGCGAAAGAAGAACGTCATCAGCAGCGAGGCGATATGCGCGCCGTCGACATCGGCATCGGTCATGATGATGACGCGCTCATAGCGCAGCTTCTCGTCGCTGTAGCGCTCGCCCGAGCCGCAGCCCAGCGCCAGCAGCAGATCGGAGATTTCCTGATTCTGCCGCAGCTTGTCGGCGCTCGCCGAGGCGACGTTGAGGATCTTGCCGCGCAAGGGCAGGATCGCCTGCGTCTCGCGGTCGCGCGCCTGCTTGGCGGAGCCGCCGGCGCTGTCGCCTTCGACCAGAAAGATCTCGGTGCCGGTGGCGGCGCTGCGGCTGCAATCCGTGAGCTTGCCGGGCAGCCGCAGCTTCCGCGTGGCGCTCTTGCGATCGAGGTCCTTCTGCTGGCGGCGGCGGACGCGCTCCTCGGCGCGCTCGATGACGCCGTCGAGCAGCAGCCGCGCGGCTTCGGGATCGCCGGAAAGCCAGTGGTCGAAATGGTCCTTGAGCGCGCCTTCGACGAGACGCGCCGCTTCGGGCGAGGCCAGCCGCTCTTTGGTCTGACCCTGGAATTGCGGCTCCTTGATGAAGAGCGAAAGCAGCGCCACGGCGCCGGTCATCACATCCTCGGCGGTGATCTGCGCCGCGCGGCGGTTGCTGGTGAGCTCGCCATAGGCCTTGAGGCTGCGCGTCAGGCCGGCGCGCAAGCCCGCCTCGTGCGTGCCGCCCTCGGGGGTTGGAACGGTGTTGCAATAGAAGGATTGGAACGCCTCCTGGTCCTCGGGCCAGGCGATCGCCCATTCGACGCGGCCGCCCTCGCCGAATTCATGCTCGCCCAGGAAAGGCTGCGGCGTCAGCGTGTCGCGGCCTTCGAGCAACGAGGCGAGGTAGTCGCCGAGGCCGCCGGGGAAATGGAAGCGCTCCTCCTGCGGCACCTCTTCGGGCCGGGCCAGCGCCGGGTCGCACCACCAGCGGATTTCGACGCCGCGGAAGAGATAGGCTTTGGAGCGCGCAAGCCGGTAGAGGGTCGCCGGCTTGAACTGGATCTTGTCGCCGAAGATTTGCGGATCCGGATGAAATCCGACCGTGGTGCCGCGGCGATTGGAGACGGCGCCGTTTTCCTTCAATTTCGTCTTCGGCTTGCCGCGCGAATATTCCTGGGTCCAGAGTTTCTTGTCACGCGCGACTTCGACCCAGAGCCGATCGCTCAGCGCGTTGACCACCGAAACGCCAACACCGTGCAGGCCGCCCGAGGTCTTGTAGGCATCGCCTGAGAACTTGCCGCCGGAATGAAGCGTCGTCAGGATGACCTCGAGCGCCGAGGTCTTGGGGAATTTGGGGTGGGGGTCGACCGGAATGCCGCGTCCATTGTCGCGAACGACGACGCTGCCATCGCCGTGCAGCTCGAGCTCGATGCGGTTGGCATGGCCTGCCACCGCCTCGTCCATGGCATTGTCGAGCACCTCGGCGACGAGGTGGTGGAGGGCTCTTTCATCGGTGCCGCCGATATACATGCCGGGACGTCGGCGTACCGGCTCGAGGCCCTCGAGCACCTCGATGTCCTTGGCCGAGTAGCCGGAGCCGGGTTTGCGGGCGAGATTGTCGAAGAGGTCTGACATTGCCACTGCCATTCACAGGATACGGTGGGAGATGGAGGTCTGCTCCCACAAGATATGGTCGGAGCACCGGGGACAATAGCGGGTTTTATCCATGAACGGAACCACTGAGCAGCCGGGACCTCCGGCCTATGAGCCGGCGATCCGCGCCATGCCGATGCCGGCGGACGTCAATCAGAACGGCGATATCTTCGGCGGCTGGGTATTATCGCAGATGGATATCGCCGGCGGCCAGGTGGCGGCGCACCGCGCTTTGGGGCGGGTGGCGACGGTCGCGATCACGGCCATGTCCTTTCACCAGCCGGTGCTGGTCGGCGACGTGGTCAGCTTCTACGGCGAGGTCGTGAAAGTTGGCCGCAGCTCGATCGCGGTCAAGATCGAGGCCTGGGTCCGCCGTGGGTTGAGCGTCGAGCGGATCAAGGTAACCGAGGGTTTATTCACCTACGTGGCCATTGGCCCGGATCGCCGGCCGCGACCCGTTCCGCAGAATCCCTGAGTCGTTACGAAGGCGGCCCAATAAATCTTCTGAATAGTTTGCATTCGAAGGAACAAGCCTGTAGTCTCTCTCGTTGTCTTCATAGAAAATAAACCAAAATGGTAAACAGGAGGTGAGGCTCCGATGCTGGCACGTCGGCTAGGCTTGTCGGTCTATTGGCTCTCGGTGACCGCCCTGATCGGCATCATTGGATCAGGCGCGCCGGGCGCTGTGAATGTCTCGTCCAAGCCCGAGGCAACAGCGATGAATGCTGTAACATCAGCGAGTCCCGGGGCGGAAGTTGTGCCGGTGGCAGCGAGCGCGGCGCCCTTTGCCGAGGCTGAAACCGGCCACCCCGATCTCGCCGCCACCAGGGTCGTCGACCAGGTCGGCCTCGCCTCCTGGTACGGCAATCAGGAGCAGGGGCGGCTGACCGCGAGCGGCCAGCGCTTCGATCCGCGCAAGCTGACCGCGGCGCACCGCACCCTGCCGCTCGATACCAAGGTCAAGGTCACCAACCTCGAAAACGGCAAATCGGTCGAGGTCAAGGTGAATGACCGGGGGCCCTACATACCGGGGCGTGTTCTCGACCTGTCCACCGAGGCGGCGAAGCTGCTCGGCATGGAGAAGGAAGGGCTCGCGCTCGTGCGTATCGAGGTGTTGCCCGATCAACTGGCGGAAGCGGTGAATTAAGTTCGGCTCGAAGGACAGGGTTAGCCCGAAGGAGAGCATGAGCGGCGCGGCTGAGGCGGGAACCCGCCCGGCCGCGCCGGGTTTCTCTTGATGCAGATGATGACGAGCGAACGACAGATCTGGGAGGCGGCCATGCTTCTGGTGCGCCGGCACGGCGAGGAAGCCGCCGATGTCGCCGGGCGCGAGGCCAAGAAGCACGGCGATGACGAGCTCACCTATGTCGTCTGGTGCTGGATCGCGCGCGCCACTGCCGAGCTGATCAAGGCGGCGCCGGGCGAGGGCGATCGTGTCCACTGAAAACCCGACCGAAGGGGAACGCGCGGCGGGGAGCGCGAACGCCGCCCCGTCGCGAAAGCGTCCCCGCCAATTGCTCGAGCCCTCGGATGCCGCGCAAATCGCGCAGCAGATCATCGAGAAATATGGGGTCGACGCGCTCGCTTTCGCGCAAAGCCGCGTGCTGAGCGCGCGCGAGGTCGGCGACGAGCTTGCGCTCGAGGCCTGGCATGCGGTGATTGCGGCGATGCAATCGCTGCTGCAGCCTATCGCGCCGCTCTGAGCGCCGGCGGCGCAGGAAAGACACGGGCATTAACCATAGAGTTCGATTGCCTCGCCGCACCGCGCTCTTCAGGATGAGCGAAGGGTTGCGGGAGTGAGAAGCCGATGCGCGTTGCTGGAGGACGCCGTGCTGCGATCGCCGCAAGGTCGAGCTGCGGCTGCGAGCGCGCCGGGGCGCGTGGGAACTTCGCGGCTCGCGCCCTCGTTCAGTCAGCCGCATGATAATCAACCGGAACATCTGGACCGTCGCCGCGTGGCTCGTCGCCAAACATGGCGAGGCCGCGCCCAAAGTGGTGAGCGCGCGGATTGCCAAATTGCGTGAAGGCGAGGTCGAGAATTCGGCGATCACCTCCTGGCTGCAGGTCGACCAAGCGGTCCACGAGCTGACCCGCGCCCCCGGCGAAGGCGAGCGGGTGAACTAGTACCAACTATCGCTAATCCATGATTCGCCCCACCTCACCCCAACCCTCTCGGCCCCTCAGGGGCGGAGCGGGAGGGTGAGGTGGGGCGTCGACGCAATCGCGGGCTGGCTCAGGACCTGCTGGTTCTGAGTAACAGCGTCCGCCCTCACAAAATCCAGCAGGCGATGGCAGCGAGGAGGGCGCGGGCCGCGAGGAAGTTTCAGGCCTCCTGTCATAGCGTGTCGCGATGCGTTTCAGGTGTTCTGCTCGCTGCGGCCGATCTCGCGCACCGGAAGCACCTCGTGCGGGCCGGGTTGCCCTCTGGGCGTTCGCAGTCAGCCTGACCGGATATCGGGGTCTACGCGGCGAACGACTGCTATCCGGCGCCGCTCCAATTCTCGCGCTTCCTGAGCTCGTCGCTGCGAAAAAAGTCGCCAGGCACCGATGAGTTTTAGCCGCCATGACGGTCTTACACATGAGGTCGACATGTGAACCCGGGCGCGAGGAGGACACGATGCATCTCTTGACAGGTAAGAACGTCGTTGTGATCGGCGGGAGCCGGGGGGTAGGGCGGCGGATCGTAGAGGCCGCTATCCGCGATGGCGCGCACGTACTTGCGGTGGCACGACAGGAGGGGCCGCTGCGGCAATTGGCTCAAGAGGTCTCCGGCACCGAAATTCTGTCGCTCGATGCAACGGATGAAGGTGCACCGTCCAAAGTATTTGGCGTCCTCCAGCCCGATCTCCTGGTTTTGTGCGCGGGCGCGTTCCCGCCGGCCGCGCCGCTACATGCGCAGAGCTGGCAGGAGTTTGCCGTCAACTGGGAGACGGACGTCAAAATCGCCTTTCACTTCTGCAAGGCAGCGCTGTCGCGGCCTCTTCCCGCAGGCTCCTCGGTTGTTCTGATCTCTAGCGGCGCCGCACTCGCAGGGTCGCCGATTTCGGGAGGGTATGCCGGCGCCAAGCGCACGCAGATCTTCATCGCAAACTACAGCCAGAAGGAGTCGGACCGTCTTGCGCTCGGCTTGCGCTTCGTCGCACTTGCGCCGCGCATCATGCCCGACACCGCGCTCGGAAAGCATGCGGTCTCCGGCTATTCGCGCTATCTTGGCATCTCCGCGGCCGATTTCATTCAGGGGATGGCGGCACCGCCGACCTCGTTCGATGTCGCAACCGCGGTCGTCGAGCTGGTAACGAACCCGGATCGCGTCAAGGGGAACGTGTTCGTTGTCTCCGGGAAGGGCCTTGAAACCGTGCCCTGATGCTAATGCGTCAAGCCGGTCACCGGAGGGTAGTCTCGATTGCAATGACAGCGGCGGAACCATCACCCGAGGAGCACGCCTCGGAGCGTGCAAATCAGGCGTTTGAACGGCTCGCCGAACCGCTCCGCCGCGAACTCAAATTGCATTGCTACCGCATGCTCGGCTCCCTGCATGAGGCCGAGGACCTCGTGCAAGAGACCTACCTGCGCGCCTGGCGCAGCTTCGACCGCTTCGAGGGAAGCGGATCGTTTCGCGCTTGGCTCTATCGGATCGCGACCAATGCCTGCCTGAATGCACTCGCCGGCCGCAAGAGCGCGCGGCGCTTGCTGCCGGACCAACGGGCTCCCGCAAGCGCTGAGATGCCGGACGGCACGCCGGCAACCGACGTGGCGTGGCTCGAACCTTATCCGGACTCAGATCTCGAAGGCATTGCTGACGACGCGCCGAGCCCCGAGCTGCGCTATGCCTCGCGCGAGGCCGTGCAGCTTGCTTTTGTCGCCGCCATCCAGCAGCTGCCGGCGCGTCAGCGCGCCGCGCTTCTGCTGTGCGATGTGCTGGGTTGGGCGGCTGCCGAAGCCGCAACGCTGCTTGGCGGCTCGACGACCTCGATCAACAGCGCCCTGCAGCGAGCGCGCGAGACCCTGGCCAAACGCTATCCAGAGGGCCGGCCGCCCCTCGCATCCCCGCTGAATCCGGCGCAGCAAAGCCTCCTCGGCCGTTACGTACAGGCCTGGGAAGGGCTCGACCTAGACGATTTTGTCGCCCTGCTTAAAGAGGACGCGACCTACACCATGCCACCAGTGCCGCAATGGTATGCGGGGCGCCAAGCGATCCGCGCCTTCTTTGATTGGGTTTGGAAGGCCTACGGCGGCTTTCGCCTGATCCCGACGGCGGCCAACCGGCAGCCAGCTTTCGCCGCCTATTCTCGTACCGGTGCCGATGCGTCCTGGACCGCTCACTCCATCCACGTACTCACGCTCGAGCATGACATGATTTCCAGGCTGACCTTCTTTGTGAAACCCACGGGCCCCCGCCTGTTTCACGCCTTTGGACTGCCGCTCATTCTCCCCGGGGCCGCGAGCGCCGAAGCGCTTCCCCCGCATCAATCCTAATTGGATCACTCTCACTGCAGCGGTGAGAAGGCGGTCTCCCGGGTGCGCGTCAGGATCAGGAAGGTGATCACCGCCGCGGCGAGGACGTAGAAGGTGGGCGCGATCTTGTTGCCGCCGGTGAGGTCGATGAGCCAAGTCGCGATGAAGGCGGCAAAGCCGCCGAAAATGGCGACGGCGATGTTGTAGCCGAGCGAGAGCGCGGTGTAGCGCACGCGTGTGGGGAAGATCTCGGCATAGGTCGCCGGCGCCGCGCCGGCAAAGAAGGCGAGGAAGATCACCAGCACGAGCTGCATCACGAAGCACGCGCCGAGGCTTCCCGAAGACGCCCACAGAAAGAGCGGATAGGTGCAGACGATATAGCCGATGCAAGAGGTGATGAGCACGGGCCGGCGGCCGATGCGATCGGAGAGCGCGCCGGTGAAGGGAATGAGCACGACGAAGACGATGAGGCAGAGCGTGCTGATGAGCAGCGCCGTACCGCCCGGCAGCTTTGCCTCGTGAATGAACCAGGTCGGGATGTAGACCAGTGCGATGTAGTAGGCGACCGTGTAGTGGAGGGTGAGGCCGAAGGCGAACAGCGTCTCGCGCGGATAGCGGGTGAGGGTCTCGACAAGCGGCGACTTCGCTACCTCACCATGCTCCTCGATCTCGGTGAATTTCGGCGTGTCGTCGAGGCGCCAGCGCAGATAGGCGCCGAGCAGGCCGACAAAGATGCCGAGCAGGAAGGGCACACGCCATCCCCAGCTCAGCAGCGCCTCGTGCGCGAGGTTGCGCGTGAGCAAGGTCGCCGCCAGCGAGCCGAGCAGAAAGCCGGCGCCGACGCTCACCTGTTGCCAGGAGCCGATATAGCCGCGCCGGCCCTCGCCGGCGAATTCCACGATATAGGCGGTGGACCCGCCCCATTCGCCGCCGGCGGAAAGCCCCTGCGCCAGCCGCGCGACGACCAGCAGCACGGGGCCGAGAAGACCGGCCGAGGCGAAGGACGGCAAAAGGCCGACGACGAAGGTCGAGAGCGCCATCAGGAAGATGACCGCGCTCAGCGCCAGCCTGCGCCCGTAGCGGTCGCCGAAAACGCCGAAGACGACGGCGCCGATGGGGCGCATGACGAAGCCGACGCCGAACACCGCCAGCGTCGTCAGCAGCGAGCGATATTCGTTGGTGTTGGGGAAGAACAGCTGCGAGATGACCGGCACGAAATAGCCGTAAACGGCGAAATCATACCACTCGAGGGCATTGCCGATGGCGCCCGCCACCACCGCTTCGCGGCGCCGAGGCTGGCTCGCCGCACCAAGTGCAACAGACGTCATTATCTTCCCCCTGTCGTTGTGAGCCCGCGGCTCATCACGCAAAACTGTAACAACAAAACGTAACCCGCTCCGCGCAGGGCTGTCCACGCGGAGCATCGCTTGTGCATTGCTGTCATGCCATGCGAGGCTGCGCCCGGAGGCGGTTCATGGATCTCGTCATTCGCAACGCTCGGCTGAGCCACGCGCCGGAAGCGGGGCCGGTCGATATCGGCGTCGCCGGCGGGCGCATCGCCGCGATCGCGGCGCGGCTCGAGGCTACGGCGGAGAGCGTCGATGCCGGTGGCCGCCTCGCCTGTGCCGGGCTGGTCGAGACGCATATCCATCTCGACAAGTCGCGCATCATCGAGCGCTGCGGCCCGGAGGAAGGGCGCGACGTCGCCGCGGTGAAACGCATCCGGCCGCTGAAGCCCACGTTCACCGTCGAGGATGTGCGGGCGCGGGCGGAACGGACGCTGCAGCAGGCGATCCTGAACGGCACCACGCGCATGCGCACCCATGTCGAGGTCGATCCCGGCATCGGCATGCGCGGCTTCGAGGGCGTCCAATCGCTGATCGCCGATTACCGCTGGGCGATCGATCTCGAGATCTGCGTCTTTCCGCAGGAAGGCCTCACCAACTATCCCGGCACCGATGCCTTGCTGGTCGAAGGGCTGAAGCGCGGCGCCAAGGTGATCGGCGCCGCGCCGCGGTACGATACCGACCATGCCGGGCAGATCACGCGGGTCTTCGAGCTCGCGCGCGAGTTCGATGTCGACATCGACATGCATCTCGATTTCGGCAACACACCCGAAGCGCCGGACATCCCGCAGGTGCTCGAGCTCACCGAGGCATACCGGCGCGGCGGCCGCGTCGCCGTCGGCCATATGACCAAGCTCTCGACCATGCCGCCGGCCGAGGTGGCGGCGCTCGGCCGCCGCCTCGCCGATGCCGGGATCGCCGTCACCGTCCTGCCGGCGACCGATCTTTTTCTCATGGGGCGCGATCAGGAGCATGACATCCGCCGCGGCCTCGCCGATGCCAATCTGCTGCTGGAGCAGGGCGTCAATTGCTCGATCTCCAGCAACAACGTGCTCAATCCGGCGACGCCCTATGGCGATTGCTCGCTCCTGCGCATGGCCAATCTCCACGCCAATGTGCTGCAGGTCAGCGGCCGCGAGCGGCTGCGCGAGTGCTTCCACATGATCTCGTCCCGCTCCGCGCGGCTCCTCAATCATGCCGATTATGGGCTCGCCGCCGGCAAACCCGCCGACATCGTCATCATCGACGCCGAGACGCCGGAGCAGGCGGTCGCCGAGATCCGCCAGCCCGTCGCCGTCTTCAAACGCGGGCGGCGCACGGTGAACTGGCCGCTACCGCAACTGCACCGGCCGTCCTAGCCTCGATAGCGCAGCTGGCGATTGCCCGGCCTGCGCCGCTGTGCTCTGCTCTTTTGGGGGAGGGCCTCGCCATGTCGCGGCATATCGTCTGTCTGACCTTTGATTTCGATGCGATCTCGGGCTTCATCGCCCGTGGCATGACGACGCCGACACCGATCTCGCGCGGCGAGTTCGGCGTGGTCGCGGCGCCGCGCATTCTGGCGCTGCTGGGACGCCACCGGATCCCCAGCACCTGGTTCATTCCGGGACATACCATCGCCACGTATCCCGAGGCCTGCCGCCGCGTTTTCGAGGCCGGGCACGAGATCGGCCATCACGGCTGGACGCATGTGCCGCCCGCCAATCTGTCGCGCGAGCACGAGGAGACGGAGCTGCTCCGCGCCAGCGCCGAGATCAAGCGGCTCACCGGCCGCAATCCGCGCGGCTACCGCTCGCCTTCCTGGGATTTGTCGCCGCACACCATCGAGCTGCTGCTGAAACACGGGTTCCTCTATGAGAGCAGCATGATGGGCAATGACTATCTGCCCTATCGCGCGCGCCGGGGCGATATCATCGAGCTGGAGAAGCCGGCGGCGTTCGGGCAGGAGACACCGCTCGTCGAAATGCCGATCAGCTGGACGCTGGACGATTATCCGCATTTCGAATTCGTGCGCACCGCGACGACGATCTTGGACGGCTTGAAGGCGGCGGGCGGCGTGCTCGAGAACTGGTTCGATGATTTCGACTACATGACACGCATCATGGAGTGGGGGATCATCACCTATACCTGTCATCCCTTTGTCATTGGCCGCGGCCACCGCATGCTCATGCTGGAGCGGCTCATCGAGAAGCTGAGGGATCGCGGCGCCGTGTTCCTCACCATGGAGCACGCGGTGCACGAATGGCTGGAGCGCCGCTCCGGCTGAGCGCCTAGGCTGGCGGACTCGGCATACAATCCAAGGCAGGAGGTTCCATGGCAAGGGCGAGGGTGCTCATCGTTGGTCTCGAGCCGTCGCTGATCGACTTCTCCGATCCGGCCTATGCGCCGGGCCGAAATGCGGCCGCTGTGCGGGCCGGGCTTGAGACGGACGAAGCGCATCTGAACGCGCTTGGCTACGACGCTGAACTCTGCCTCATCGATTTCGGCGAGACCGCGGAGATGGTGCTGCGCCACCGGCTCGGGCAAAAGTCGTTCGATTGCATCTTGATTGGTGCGGGCGTGCGGCTTGCCCCCCAGAACACCCTTCTCTTGGAGAAGCTGGTGAATATCGCGCACACCGACGCACCTCAGGCGAAGCTCTGCTTCAACACCAAGCCGACGGATACCGCCGAGGCCGTCCAACGATGGGTGCCTCCGTCGGGGCAAGCATGAGGCTGCCGGCATCGCGGCTTATTTCGGCTGCATCTTCGGATTGCCGGAGGTGCCCGGCGGCGGAATGACCGGCATGTCGCTGCTGCCTTCCGAGGGCGGCGAGACCACGCCCGCATCGGGGGTGGGGGGTGGCTGCAGCACGCCGCCGGAGCGGTTGAGCTCGTCGCTGGGCGAGCGCGGCGACTGGTCCGAGCCGCTGTTGGAACCGGGTGAGCCGCGAGACGGTGGTGGGGTGGGCTGGCTCTGAGGCGAGTTGCGCTCTTGCGCAACAGCGCCGGGGACGAGCCCGGCGCCAAGCAGGAGGCCAGCGAGCAGATAGGGCAAGGTGGAGCGCATGGCGGCTTCCTCCGGCGGTGGCCGATACCCTGCCAACTCGCCGGGCCGCCTGAGGTTCCCGGGGGGAACTTGTGCCGTCGGGAGCTGCTCTACACCAACCGCGCCGATGGAACGGCCGTGCCACTGCCGCCGCCGCTCGCGGCAATTGCGCGCTCGAACGACGGCGCGGCACCCTGAGGGGAGGGGCGTCAGTGCGTCTGGTCCAGGACGGCGCCCTGTTGCTTCAGCAGCGCGCGCAGATCCTGGATCGGCAGCTCGCGCACATCGGCGATGCCGCGGTGCGCGCTCAGCGCCGCCGCCGTGCCTACGGCTTGCCCCATGCCCATGCAAGGGCCCATCACGCGCACCGAGGCATGTGCCTCGCGCGTCGCGGAGAGGCAACGACCGGCGACGTGGACGTTCTTGAGGCCCTTGGGCGTGAGGCAGCCGATGGGGATGTCGTAGGAGCCGCCTTGGGCGACCGGAATGCGGAGTTGGCGCGCGCCGGGCTTGTGGATGTCGAGATGATGGCTTCCTTTGGCGACGCCGTTCGGCGATTTGCGCGCATTGAGCACGTCGTCCTCGGTGAGCGTACAGTCGCCGGCGATCCGCCGCGTTTCGCGAATGCCGATACGTGGCGCCACGGCCGCGAACACCGCATTCTCGAAGCCGGGCACGCGCCGCCGCAGAAAGCCCATGCAGATCTCGATCTGCTCCATCAGCTTCGCCAGCGTACCGCTCACCGCGTCGGCGCGGGTGCCGTCGATATTTTCCGCAACCCGGGTGGCGTTGACGCATACCTCCCGGCGTGGGCCGGAGGTCGGGATCGTCATGATGAACGGTGCCGGGAACATCTCGCCGCGCTCGATCGCCTCGCCGAGCAGCGGGCCTTCGCGCTTCAGGAAGATCGCCGGCTGTCCCTGCTTGCGCATCGCCTCGGCGAGCTCGGCATCGGTCCGCCCCGAGCGGATGGCGTCGATCTCGCCGAGCGCGAAATTTTCCGGGTGGCTGCACACCAGGTCCAGCAGCGGCTGCGTGTCGACCCCGCACATGCGAAACATCAGCGATAATGGCTGTAGTTCTCCGCTGGCGTCGCTGATGTCGAACGGTCCGCCGGCCATCGCCGTCACATCGCCGTCGCCGGAGCAATCGACGAATTGCCGCGCCGAGATCACCGTCCTCTGATTGCGATGCCCGACGATCACCGATTTGATCGTTCCGTCCTCGACCACCACGTCCTGTACGGTGGAATAGAGCAGCGGCACGACGCGGGCGCGCTGCAGCGTCTTCATCACGGCGATCTTCATGATCTCGGGGTCGACGCAGACATACCAGAGCAGCCGGAAGTCGCAGATGGGGCCGATGAAGCCGTCCATCTTCTTGCATTCATCGAACAGCTCCTGCGCCACGCCGCCGAGAATGCGCTCGCCGCGTGCGTTGTATACGCTGTCAATGGGCAGGCCGCTGAGCAGCTCGCCGCCGAGGATGGGACCGGCGTCGATGATGAGCGTCTTGGCACCGTTATTGGCGGCGGCGAGCGCCGCGACCACGCCCGAGGCGCCGCCGCCGATCACGACGACGTCATATTGCTGATGCTTCATCGGACGCTCCCTGCGCTGCGGCCATCGCGAAAACCTACCGCGTTTCGCCGCTCGCGAGCCTGTACAGCGCGCCGCCCGTCGTCACTTACTGTTATGGTCGCGCCATCTGAGCAGTCGCGGCCGCTCGGCGATGCTCAGGCGGAGGTCACCAGCTTCAGCGGCAATTCCCGGCCGCCTGCGCCGTGCCGCGACAGCGTCGATTCGAAAAACCGATAAAGCTTCGGCGAATCCGAGCAGGCAACGTTGAAGCGAAAGGCCGGCGCGCCCTCGCCAATGCGAAATAACGCGCCCGGTGCGAGCATGATGCTTTCTCGCGCCGCCAGCCGCGTCAGCGTCTCGGCGCAGATTTCCGCCGGCAGCTCGGCCCAGACAAAGAGACCGGCCTGCGGGCGATGAAAGAGCGTCAGCCCCGCGTTTTGCAGGCGGCCGCAGACGAATTCCTGCGCGCGCGCCAGCCGCTCTCTGAGCAAGGCCAGATAGCGTCGGTGATGTCCTTCGGTAAGGATCGCCAGAACGATCCGCTCCGCGAGCTCGGATGTGGTCAGCCCTTCCAGCATCTTGAGATGGCTGAGTTCGTCCGCAAGGTCCGCCGGACAGGCGACGAAGCCGACCCGCAAGGTCGGCGAGATCGTCTTGGAAAAGCTCTGCACGTAGATCACGCGCCGTAGACCGTCGAAGGCGGCCAGGCTGTGCGCCTGCGCCGGCTGAAGCTCGCCGAAGACGTCGTCCTCGACAATGTGAAAATTGTAGAGCTCGGCAAGCTGCAGGACATGGTGACCGGCGCCGATCTTCAGGCTCGTGCCGGTGGGATTCTGCAGATTGCTGTTGGTGAAGAAGACGCGCGGACGATGCCGCCGGGCGAGATCGGCCAGGACACCTGCATCGATGCCTTGCGGCGTCCTCCGAACGCCCACCACGTTGGCGCCATAATGCCGCAGGGAGGAGATGAGATTGCTGTGGCCGGGATCGTCGATGAGGGCGACATCGCCGGGGCGGAGGAGAAGCCGCATCAGCAGGCTGAGGGCGTGGCTTGCGCCGTTCGTCAGGACGATCTGCTCCGCCGGTGCGTCGATGCCTTGCGTCGCCAACCGATGCTGCAGCAGCCGCCGCAGCGGAAGATAGCCCTGCGGCGTTCCGTAGCGGCCGAGATAGGCGCCGTGGCGGCGCCCGGCGATGCGCAAGCCGGCCTTGACCCCGTCCTCGTAGAGCCAGTCCGCGGGAAGCCAGCCGCACCCTGCCTGCACGTCGAACGGGGCCTCCTCGTAGACGCGCCGCACCAGCCAGCTGGAATCGACAGGCAAATCCGCCGGCGCGCGCCGCTCGCGTGCCGCGGGCGGCGCCGGCTGGTGCGCCACGTAATAGCCGCTGGCGCGGCGCGGCTCGAGAAAGCCCCGCGCGACGAGCCGGTTGTAAGCCTCGACCACGGTCGGCGTGCTGACGCCGCATTGCTTGGCCAATTGCCGCACCGAGGGCACTTTGGTTCCAAGCTGGAGATAGCCGGTCTCGATCTTGGCGCGCAGATGCTGCTCGATCTGGGCAACGAGCGGCGTCTGCGATGCGAAGTCGAGGGTGATCATGAGGCGGTGGCCAGCTTCTGCCGCTCCGCGGCGCTGTTCCATCGTCGCGCACGCGCCCTTGCGCGCCGCAGCCGATCGAAATCGAGCTGCGGCGAGAGCACGAATGTGTCCATTGCCAGCGCCGCCGCCGCTGCGTGCAGCTCGCGCTCGCATCGCTCGATGAGGGCCGGCGCATCGCTGCCGAAGCCCTCTCTGACGCCGTCGATGAAAGACAGGGTGTGCCCGACCGGCCCGGCCAGGAAGATGCGCGCGGGATCGATCACGGCATGGAGCTGCCGGACCGCGCGCCCCACCATGGCGCCCGCCCGCCGCAGCGCGCGGCAGGCCTCGGCGTCGCCTTCCTGCTCGCGCCGCAGCAGCTGGGCCAGCTCGGCGCGATGCTCGCGAAAGCTCGCCGGTGAAACGACGCTGCCGTCGACGAGCCCGAGGTCGGCGAGCGCCGCCCAGCCGGAGCCGACGGTGTTGAGACAGCCGCGCCGGCCGCAGGAGCAGATCCGGCTCGGCTCCGCCATGAGCATATGGGCGATCTGTCCGGCCTGGAAGCTGGCACCGCGCGCGATCCGGCCATCGACCAGCAGGCCGCCGCCAATGGCAAAGCCGATATTGAAGAGAGCGGCGTTTCGCAGCGTCGCGCGGGCGCCTCGCGCCTCCGCCGCCAAGAGCGACTGAGAGGTCCCCTCGACGATGACGGGCATCGCCAGGCGCTCCGTCAAAGCTTTGGCAACATCGAGCCCGGACCAGCCGAGATAAGGCGATTGGATGAGCACGCCGCGTGCGGTGTCGACTGTGCCGGTGACGGCAACACCGGCGCCCAAAACCCTCGCCGGATCGATGCGCAGCGCGCGGATCTGGCTGCGCGCCTGATCCGCGGCCTCCTTCAGCGAGCGTCGGTCCTGCCCGATTTCGCTGAGGCGGATCGGCACCCGACGCAGCACGCGGCCGGTGAGGTCCATCAGCGCCAGCGACTGCTCGAAAGCATGGAAGGTGAAGCCAAGCACATAGGCGCCCGACGGGTTGAGGGCAAGTTCGGCCGGGGGCCGGCCGGGCAGGTCGCTCCGGAGCACCGGCGCACGTTCGTGAACCAGCCCGACCTCGATAAGCTCGTCGGCGATGCGCATCACCGCCATGAGCGAGAGGCCGAGGCGGCGGGCGAGCTCGGAGCGAGAGAGCGCCCCACCGCAGCCGAGCTCGGCGAGCATGCGTCCGCGATTGGCGCGGCGGACTCCGGCGGCATCGGCGACCGTCATTTACTAACTCCCTGTTAGTTATTAAACGGTGACGTGCCGGCCGCTGTCAAGGCTTTGCAACGTGACGCGGGGACCGGAAGGCGGGGCTCAGCGCCGCGCCTCGGTCGCCACGCCGTCGCTGATGATCATCACCGGCGCCGCGACGAGCGGCGGCAGAATCCCACCCGCCGGGCGCCCGCTCAGATCCGGAGCGATGGTCCAGGGCTGGTCCAACGGCACCGCCACCGACGCCGCCGGGTCGACCCCGTACGCTTTGACGGTGTCATGGTCCAGAGGCTTGGCGGAGACATCCATCGGTAGCGCGATCAGCGCCAGGCGCGCCCGCCCGCGCAG
>Ga0335075_10004786_pt1 | contig 21082 bp, 13 predicted proteins | sample Lox_Sample_24_FD_206723 | JGI IMG/M metagenome (GOLD analysis project Ga0335075, IMG submission 206723) | Soil microbial communities from Loxahatchee National Wildlife Refuge, Florida, United States - Lox_Sample_2.4 | ecosystem: Environmental > Terrestrial > Soil > Wetlands | place: USA...
GGTTTCCGCCATACAAACCGTCGGAAAGAAGATCAGCAACACCTTCAACTCGGTCGGTAGCGATATCTAAAACATTTTCCGGGTTGCCGGGTGCCCCACCCTGTCGCGCGCCCTCCGCGCGACAGGGTGGGACTTCGCATCGCCGCAGATTCTCACAGCGCGGGAAAATTTTTTGGGGGTGGGGCTGTGTATCAGGGCACAACTTCAGTCGTGCCGATTAGCCCCCCAAAAAGCCGGGCTTCAGCCCCTGCGCTTTTCCCAACGTCCCTCAACCCCCCGCGCGAACGCCGAACCCCGCGACACAACACGCGCCGGAAGCGCAATGCTAAATAGCCCAGCACTTCAGTGCTGGGAAAGCGCCACAATAAGCCGAGCCCCGGAGGGGCGACGCCACCCCACCCCAGCCCGGCACCCTACCCCTCCCCCAAATGAAACCGCCGCAGCTGCTTCAGCATCAGCGCCAGCTCCCAGCTGCCGTACATCCGGTGGTGGCACGCGCGGCAGCGCATCGGATACCGCAGCAGCGCCAGCCGCGGCACGTCCCGCCACTTCAGCCGCGACAGCCGGAATTCCGTCCCCTTGCAGCGCCCGCACGTCATGGTGCCACCACCATACGCGCACCTCGCTCGCGCGGCCAGCCATTCCTGCTACCCTCAGGCGATAGCGCCTGGGGGTAGCAAATGGTTGGGAAAGTTTCGAATCGGCGATCGCAGTCCACCCGGACGATCTCTGTGCGAAGAGTTGTGCTCCTCGCCGGGATCGCGGTCTGCGCGCTCGCCGCGAACGCCCAGCTCGCCCCGGCCCAGCCCGCGCCGCCCAGCGCCACCGAGATCGAGCGGCTCTTTGCCGCCAACCAGATCGAAGACAAGATTGTGAAGCCGCCGCAGGGGCTGCTCCACTATCCCTACCTGGTCCCAAGCGGTCCCTACTACGAACTGTTTGACTGGGACAGCTATTTCATGGGCGTCGGGCTCAGCTACGACCATCAGGGCAAACCGCTCGCGACCTCCGTCGAAGATTTCCTGAGTTTCGTCGGCCAGAACGCCGCTTATCCCGGCTACACGCCGCGCGAAATCGCGCCCACCGCCTTCTGGGCGCTGCCCGAGATGTGCAAGCCGTTCCTCGCCCAGGCCGCCTACCGCGCCTCGCTCGCCATGGACAGCGTCGAGTGGCTCCGCCCCTGGTACCACCGTCTCGCTGACACGATCCATTTCTGGGAGGACACGCGCCAACAGCCCAACGGCCTCTTCGTCTGGTTCGACGGCGTTGAAAGCGGCGTCGACAACAATCCCGCCGTCAGCGACCGCCCCGCGCTCTCCACTGAAGGCGTCGACCTCCAGTGCTATCTCTATCGCGAGTACGAGGCGATGGCCATCCTCGCCCAAAAACTCGGCCATGCGCGCGACGCCGCCGAGTATCGCGACAAAGCCGCCGCCCTCAGGCAGCGCATCCAGACGCTGATGTGGTCGCCCAGCGCAGGCGCCTACCTCAACATCGACGCTCGCACCGGCAAACAGATCGACATTCTCACCTGGACGGACTTTGTCCCGCTCTGGGCCGGCGTCGCCACGCAATCCCAGGCGAAGCGGATGATCGAACAGCATCTGCTCAACCCGCGCGAGTTCTGGACACCCTACGGCATTCGCTCGCTCGCGCCCAGTCAGGCCCTCTACGATCCGGTCCACGGTTACTGGCGCGGACCCGTCTGGATCCTCACCAATTACCTGCTCATGCACGGCCTCATGAACTACGGCTATCCGAAGCAGGCCATCCAGCTGGCCCGCAACACCCAGAACCTGCTCATCCGCGACCTCAAAGCCACCGGCGGCATGAACGAGTGCTACAACCCCGGCACCGGCAAGCCCGAGGGCGACGGCCATTTTGTCAGTTGGGATCTCCTCGCCGAGCACATGCTCGAAGAAGCCCAGACCAGCCACGACCCCACCGCGCTCAAAATGTTTTGAGCGTAAAACCTCACTCCGCTCTGCCGCCCCCGAATCTCGCCCATCGAACAAGATCTGTCATCCTGAGCGGGTGAGAACGATTTTGTAGATTGCTGATTCTGCTTGGCATAAGTCCACGCTTTTTCTATGTGCAGGAACTGTGCAGGACAAATGTGCAAATTTCAGCCAATTCAAGTTTCTCCGGGCATGAGGACATGCTGCTTTCTCGTGGTGGCGAACACTCGCAGAGAGCCCTCCGTCAAGGCCGTCCGGTACGCGTTCATCGCAGCGAAGCTGAGAGCCTTTACAGATAGTGTAGCGGAGAGGAGAGGTTGTTTTTAGAAACCCATTCCAAAGCCCTGTCCCTGGTCGTGGCGTGACCCGATCTCCTGTTGCGGCGCAATCGACTGCTCGGGCTTGTGCTCCGGCACATGGGCACTCTCACGGGAAACCTCGTGCCCCAGCGCCGCCGGCAACTTCTCGCGGTCGTTGGTGAAGATCTGCGCATCGTGCGCGCCGCGAGAGACGGAGACATAAGCCATCCGGCTGTTGAGTAAATCTCTGGCCGGTAGCTCCGTATCCACATTGATCAAAACGCGCTCGGCGGTCTGGCCCTGGCTGGAATGGCTCGTGACCGCATATCCGTGATCGAGATGCGGATGCTGGCGCGGATCGAGCTGAACTTCTCGGCCGCCGTCGTCCATCCTCAAACTCAGCTTTCCATTCCGACCGATGCTCTCAATCGTGCCCAGCTCGCGGTTAGCCACTTTCAAGTCATTCGCCGGCGCGGTGAACTGGATGCGGTCGCCAACCGACAAGCTGCGCGGTTCTTCGCGATAAACAGAGACGCCCTGCTGCCGGCTGGGATTGTAGGTGCGCTCCGTGCCATCGGCGCGCACCACGGTGAGCAGGTTGTTGCGGGCATCGATCTCTTTCACACGCGCATATTCGCCTTTCTCGATGCCGGTCTCTTTCGACGTGCGCGCGTAACGCAGCATGTCGCCGATGTTGTACCGTTCGGCCCACGTGCGTTCGGGGCCAGTGAGATCCTGACGAGGTAGAAGCGCCTGGATCGTGTGCTCTTCTTTGCCGACCAGACCGCGCCCTTGTAGCTCGGCATGAATCGCTTGGTTGATCTCCGTCCGGGAGCGGTTGTCGGGCGAGACGACCAGCGTGCTCTCCGGAGACTTGGCGTACTCTTTTGCTATCGCCGCGATGCGCTCAACCGGGTCTTTCACTTCATGCACGCGGCCCTGCCGCTCCAGGCTTTGCACGGCCTCGCGCACCTCGCCCCGCGCAAGCTGCTCGACCACTTGTTTCAGTTCCGGGTCTTTCTGGCGCACGATCTGTTCGAGCTTCACCGTCCGCATCCCGGCATCCTGGAGCTGCGCGAACGGCCGTCCAGCCTCGATCGCCTCATGCTGTCTCCGATCGCCGACCAGCAAGACACGATCGTTCGGATGGAGGCGATTTACAAACTCGTGGACCTGCTTGGTGGACGCGAGCGAAGATTCGTCGAGCACATATAGACGCCGCTCTCCGGTATCCGGCCTCTGCCCGCGCGCCAAATGTTTCTGGAGCGTCGAAGTTTCGATGCCGGCCTCGGCGAGTTTCTGCGCTGCGCGGGACGTGGGCGCGAACCCTTCGACCCTATACCCCTGCGCCTCTGCGCCTTCGCGGATGACGGCCAGCGCCGTCGTTTTGCCCGCCCCGGCGACACCATCCAGGCCGACAATCTTCTCGCGCGAAAGAAACACCTCTTCGGCCGCCTGGCGCTGGCCCGCGTTCAGTTCCGGGTGCCGGTCGAGCGTTCCAAGGCGCGCCGGGAATTCGGCAAGCATCGGGTCGCTGTAGCCGCGCTGATTGCCCTCCCTCATCCGCTCAACAATCTCGCGCTCCATGCCAACCATCGCGGCCGTGGTGTACTGCGGCTTCGCGCCGGGATGATCGACCTGGCGAAACTCCCCGGCCTGGGCGCGGCGCTCGAACTCCTGCCGCACCTGGGCACACGTGGTTTCTCCCATACCGCGGTTGAGCGCGGTTTCGAGAATCGCGCGGCGGTCCTGGACGGCCGCGCGTTCAAAAAGATGATCGCGAGCGTAAGTCACTGCCCGCTGCGCTTGTCTCTCCGGCTCCTGCGCCTGACGCTGGCCCCGTTCCCGCGCCAGGGCCACGATGCGGTCGGCCTGATGCCCATGCTGCGCGGCCAGCTCGCGGTGCCGCTCTAACACCTCTTCAGGCGACAGCAGCTCCTTGCGGTCCCGCGTCCGGTGTGCCGCAACCTGCGCGGCTCCCGCGCCGTCGATCCCCAGCTCTCGAAGATGGTCCTTGATCTGCTCTCGGCGCGGGCTGGAGGCTTCCAGATACTCCTTCGTATAGCCTTTGATCTCCGGCTGCCCGTGCTTGCCGCGCTCCAGCTCGTAGCCCAACCCCTGCAACCGCGTCGCCAGCTCGGAGCGGTAGACGCTGGTCGCGTAGCGTTGCGACGCGAATAGCTCCTGCGGCTGCAAGGCGCGAGTTTGTCCGTTGTCGCGCTCGGTGACGTTGAAGACGACGGCGTGAGTATGCAACTGCGGCGCCGCATAGCCGTCCACGGGGCGCGCCGTGTCGTGCTCGAAGGTTGCGGCAACGAATTTTCCCGTGGTTTCCGGCGCATGGATATTACCGATCCGCGCCTGCGTGTACCGCTCCAGTTCTCCCAGAGCGACACGCACGCTTTCGCGGTGCGCCAACCTTACCCGGTCGTCGCCGCCCACAAGAGCGGTGAGCGAAACCGACTTGGGCGCGGAAAAAGTGGCGTCCCATCCGGCGCGATGTTCCACGCTGGTCACTTCTTTGCCGTTCTTGCCCTCATAGGTCTTGGCGGTCTGATGCCGGACAAGTTGAGCCTCGGTCTCCGGGTGCTGGCCTTCGGTCAGACGCGCAAAGTGCTCATTGCCAACTGAACCCGATAAACCCCACTGCTCAGCCAGCTTGCCTTGCCACTCGCTATGCCCCTGCCGGTCGCGGCTCCAATAGTTCTGCCGCTCCGAAGCAAACTCCCGCTCGTGGTATGTCCGCACCTGCGAAGCTGACAGCGGCTTGGAAATCGTCAGCATAAATAGATTTTAGTCTCTCTGGCGATCAGGCTTACGATTATGAATTTGAGTTCGATGAGTGACTTGGCGCTTACCGAAGCGCGGTATCCTTTCGTCAGTACGGAGAACGCAGAATGAGGAGCTATCCATGATCAAACTCGACCACCTCAACATCTCTATTTCAAATTATCCAAACTCGCGCGACTGGTATGTACGGCATGTGGGACTCAAGGTGGAGTTTGAGAACGTTGCCGCTGGCGTAGGAGGCCTATCCGGGGACGGAGATGTTGAATTGATTCTGACGCAGGGAAAGCTCCCATCCGGGGAACGAGATTGCGCATTAACCTTTCAGTGCGATAGCGTCCACGGCAAGTACGACGAGTTGTCGGCGCTGGGCCTCTCGTTCGTCCACCCGCCGATGAGTGTCGTTTGGGGGTACGGTGCCGAACTACGCGACCCAGATGGCTATGCCGTTCGATTCTGGGACAAGACGACGATGCCCGGATACAAAGAAAACAAGTAATACGCCTCATTGCGTAATGCAATGAATGTGGACTATTGACAGGTCAATGCACTCACTGAACGGCGACCCGGGGATACATGAATAGGTACGGAAAAGGCGTCTGTCTTTACTCGATCCCTTTGGACTCGTCCCACACGAACGCCTCTTTAGGCTTCGCAGCGGAAGTCGGGGAAAGCGGGAGAGCGGCTTGGGCCGCCGCCCGCTTTCTCGACGAACTCCCGGCACGGCTCATTGGCGACAAGGCCTACGACTCGGACCCGCTCGACGCGAAGCTCGATAACGAGTACGGGATCGAACTGATTGCTCCGAACCGGCGTGGACGCAAACGCAGAACTCAGGATGGCCGCAGGCTGCGCCGATATCGAAAACGCTGGAAAGTAGAGCGGCTCTTTGCATGGATGCACAATTTCCGCCGCCTCGTTACCCGATGGGAATATCACATCGAGAATTTCCTCGGCTTCGTCCATCTGGCCTGCCTCCACATCCTCCTCAGGAATATCTGAGCTAAAGGCGGGCCATCCGAGAGTGCCGCCAGTACATGGGGCCACCAATCAAGCCGATTCATCGGGTAGACTTGGTGGGCAAACAATTGAAGGGACGAACAGTGTTGATCGATCACCACCGTTCCCCATCTTTTTCTCACATTCCGCGATTCAGTTCTGAGTCAGCGCTACGGGTAGCTAAATTGCCCAGGCAGATTCCTGGAGGGTCGGCCATCTATGGCTAAGCTTCTTGCGATCAAACCGCTCTCTCTTCTGCGCAACGAAGCCTGCGAGGAGGGCGAGCACACACTCAAGCGCTCTTTGGGGCCGGTAAACCTCATCACCCTTGGGATCGGCGCGATCATCGGCGCCGGCATCTTCGTCCTCACCGGTCAAGCGGCTGCACTGCATGCCGGACCCGCCGTCGCGCTTAGCTTTATCGTTGCGGGAATCACCTGTGCATTCGCCGGCCTGTGCTATGCCGAATTCGCTTCCATCATACCGATCGCCGGTTCTGCCTATACCTACGGCTACGCCACCCTTGGCGAACTCGTTGCCTGGATCATTGGCTGGGACCTGTGCCTGGAATACGGCTTCGGAGCAGCCACTGTCGCTTCCGGATGGTCCGGCTACTTCATGAGTCTTCTCGATCAGCTCGGTTTCGCGCCGGGACCAGGCTTCGCCCGATTCACTACTACCTGGGGTAACGTCCTCTATCTCTACCAGGGTGGCTGGACGCCAGCCATGTCGTTGCCTCCGGGTGTCAGCGCCGCCGGATTGCCGCATGTCACCGGGGTTTTCAACATCGTTGCATTCCTCGCCATCCTTGTTGTCACCACGGTTCTCGTCATCGGAATTAAGGAATCGGCCAACCTCAACTCGGCTATCGTCTTCGTCAAGCTCGCCGCGGTAGGCATTTTCCTCGTGGTCGGCATCAACTTTCTTTTCCACCATCCCCACCTCGCGGCGATGAACTGGCATCCTTTCATTCCGCACAGCGAAGGCCGTGGTCATTTCGGCATCAACGGCATTATCGCGGGAGCGTCCTCAGTCTTCTTTGCCTACATCGGGTTTGACGCGGTATCCACTGCTGCGCAGGAAGCTCGCAACCCGCAGCGCGATATGCCGATCGGGATCCTCGGATCGCTGGTGATCTGCACCATTCTCTATATTGCGGTCTCTCTGGTGCTTACCGGATTGGTCAGCTATAAGGCGCTCAATGTGGCCCAGCCGGTCGCGCTGGGCATCGATGCCACCGGCGTTTCCTGGGGGAGCCTGCTGGTCAAGATTGGCGCGGTCTTCGGATTAGGCACCGTCATGCTGGTCATGCTTCTCGGCCAGTCCCGTGTTTTCTTCTCCATGTCCCGTGACGGCCTGCTCTGGAAATGGGCAAGCGACATTCATCCCAAATTCCGGACGCCGTGGATTTCGAATATCGTCGTGGGCACGATTGTCGCGTTCCTCCCCGCCCTTTTGCCCATCGGCAAACTCGCAGAGCTGGTCAATATGGGTACGCTGCTTGCCTTTGCCATTGTCTCGGCCGGCGTCTGGATCCTGCGTGTCCGCATGCCCGACCTGGAGCGTCCCTTCAAAACCCCACTCGTTCCGCTTGTCCCCATCCTGGGTGTCGCCAGCGCACTTTACCTAATGGTTAATCTGCCCCTTCTGACCTGGGAAGTTGTGGGTGTTTGGCTTGTGGTCGGACTGGTGATCTACTTTACGTATTCGACGCGCCACAGCAAAGTGCAGGCGCTTCAGGCTGAAGCAGCGCAGGAGCAGTAGCACCTTGCATGAGGAAGGGCAGGCAGTTCGATCCTCGGCGGATATTTATGAGACCGGTTCTAGTCGCTCACGATAAGGCCCATGGTTATGAATCTGAGTTCGATGCGTGCATTGGCGGTGATAACCGACCAAAGATTTTGACCGGTGGGTTGGCGAATCGCCAGGTGCAGCGCGGCTGACGGAAGTAGTTTATTATTTTTCAGCCGCGTTTTTCTGACGGCGGGCGGACGAATCGCAATGAACAGACGACTGTGGCTCGTGCTATCGATGGCATTGTCGGCACCTGCTTGTATGACGGCGCAAAGTGCTTTCGATGGTACATGGAAGATCGATTTAAACGAGGCGCGATTCTCCACGAAGCCAGATGTCTACCTGCTGCGGAATGGTTTGTGGCAGTGCAAGAGCTGTGTTCCGCCAGTCAACCTGAAAGCCGACGGCCTAGATTACAAGGTTGGCAACGACGACCCTTGCGTAGAAACTAGCAGCGTGAAAGTGATTGATGATCGGACGATTGAAATCATCGATAAGAAGAGCGGGAGGATCACAAAAACTTCGAAAGGCACGGTCTCGTCGGATGGAAACACGCTCACTTTCGAGGAGAGTGATGCGTGTAACGCTGAGAGCAAGCGAATGACATCGGAGATCGAAGAAAGGCGGGTGTCTGCTGGGCCGGTCGGATCGCATGTAATTTCGGGGTCTTGGCGAATGATAAAGGCCAGTGCTTCGCAAAATGCGCTAAAGGAGACGCTAAAGGTCGTAGGAGATAGGATTAGTTACATCGATGCTGCTGGTGAGAGCTTTACTGCGAAGCTAGACGGTACATACACACCGATTATCGGCGATCCTGACCGTAGTATCGTTTCCGTGAAGCGCGAAGGCAAGAATACGCTTATAGAAACGATCAGACAAAACGGAAGCGTCGTCGAAGTCCAGCGGATGACGGTTAAGCCGGACGGCAAAACAATGGCGATTACATTCAGTGGCACTGAGAGCGGGGTAGACACCGTCGTAGCAAGGAAACAATAACGAAACCTCATATCTTTAGCGAAGTCATTCGCCGCACGCTAGCGCATCGTCGCCCATCGCAATAAGTTGCAAATCGGGATGATACAGAGTGACGGATAGGTACGGAAAACGCGCTCCTCTTCACTCAATCCCTTTGGACTCGTCCCACACAAACGCCTCTTTGGGCTTCGCCGCGGGAGTTGGGGAAAGCGGGAGAGCGGCCTGGGCCGCCGCCCGCTTTCTCGGCAGCTCCGCCGGTGCCGGCGCCGCCGGCATGGTGAGTACCGGCCTGGGTGTGGCGTTCGGCATTTTGCGCTCGATGAAATCCGGCTGTCCGCCGCGATTCTTCGCCAGCCGAAAATGAACCGGCACCACCCGATTCTCCTGCTTGATGAAGCCGTGCAGCGGTTCCAGTCCTGAGATTTCGGAAGCCATGATGAGCGGCTTGGTGGCGATCTCCATCGCATACGATTTCTTGCCGAACAACCCCATGCTGCGCGATTCCTTTAACCGCTCGACTTCGATTTCCCCGATGGCCTCGGAGATCCACTTGGCCGCGCGCGGCTCGGACGTTTTGAAAAACACCTTGGCAGCGGGCTGCGACAGCATGGCCTCGGCGTCCTGGCCGTAGCGCTTTTCGAGCTGGCTGCGCCCCTGAAAGCCCAGCACGACCGGGTTGCCGTACTTTCGGTTTTCGGTGACAGCCGTGTGGAGCTGGGGCAGCTTGTTGAGGCTCGCCAGCTCGTCCAGCACGAACCATACCGGTTTCGCGGCATGGTCCTGGCAATAGCCCATCATGCGCAAAACAAACAGGTCCAGCCATACGGAATGCAGCGGCAAGAGTTTCTCCCGGTACTCGGGACTGGAGGTTAGAAACACCCATCGCTTGCGCTCGGTGTACCACTCGGCTGTCGCAAAGGTCTTCCCCTTCGCCTCATCCCACTCCGGCAGCAGTTCCAGACAGTCGGCTACCATATTGAGGCTGGAAATAACGCCCGCCTTCTGAGCTGGGGCTCCCGGATCGAGCAAAGCCGCCAACGGCGTTCCCTTCACCATCCGCACGATCCACTCGTCCGGATCGGCCATCCACCTCAAAATATCCCTGGGCTGCGGCTTCCGCTTGAGCAGGTGGGCCAATACCCGGCGCGGCCCATCGGTAAAGTAGTCCTTCTCGTACTCTTTCTCCGGAAGGAACGCGGCGGCGATGGTCGTGGCCGTTTCCTCGCGGTTGATCTCTTCTCCCAGCCCCCAATAAGGACACCGGGCGTCGAGGGGATTCAGGATCAGGTCGCCGCGCGCCGGGGAATAAAACTCGCCCACGAAGTCCATTGCCGGGTCGTAGACGATGGCGCTCTCACCGCGCCCTTCGACCTGGCGCAGCACCTGCCGGATGGCGCTCGACTTGCCGCTGCCGGTGTCGCCCAGCAGCAGAATGTGGCTGGATTCGAGCCGGCGCGGAATCCGGTAGACCGGCCCGAAGGGAAGCCATCTCAAAAGCGGGTGCTCGAAGCGCAACCGGAAGCCGATGCCGGCGGCCTTCCGATTGCGAAACCATTCAAAGGCGCGCCGCAGCTCCGGGCCTTTGGTCCGCCGTCCGTGGTGCTCTTCGTGCCTTGCCCTGGACTTCCACCCTGCCCGCACGGCGAGCAAAAAGAACAGCGCCGCCCCAACCCAAAGGAAGGGTCGAAGCATGAACCACCAAAAGCTCTCCCCGCCGTAAATTTCGCTTTTGAGATAGGCGGCGAGCGGCGCGGACGGAACCTTGACGGCCGGCCCTTCCACCACATCCGACCAGCCCTCGGCCCTGGCGCCGGCCGTCAACTGGAAGGGCGCGTGCGCGTTCTTTCCAACACCATTGTTGAACAGGTGAGCGGTTACGTCTTTCTCGGCTGCCAGCTCCGGCTTCCGCCCCGCCGCGGTCTTATAGATCCACCGGATCTCGGTCCTGGCTCCGGGTTGCGCCCTGTGCTCGGAACTATCCACATAAGCCATCAGATAGTAGCTCCTGAGCGGCGGACCGGAGGCCCAGACCAGAGCCACCAGAGGGATGAAAAGCGGCAGGGCGAACACGAGGGCAAAGGGCAAGACGAAGAGCCACGGGAACCGCCTCGGAAATCGCATCGGACGGGTCACTTTTGCCCTCCGTCCTGGCCTCCATCGTGGCCGAGAAACTCCTGGAGCATCTTGCGGGCTTTGGCTAACTTTTGGGCGTCGGCCTGGTCGCGGATTTTGAGCACGGAATCGGGGAGCAGTTGTTTCCCCTCCGAGTTCGCCAGAGCCGTCGCATGGAAGAGATTCAAGAGGGCGTACCGGGTGGCCATCTGCTCGGCCAGGAGAATCTCGATGCAATCGGCCGACCGCTCCCGCGCCGTTCGCAGGGCGATCTCGCGCAGCCATTCGGCGACGGTCTTTCCATCGCGCTCGGCGGCGGCTTCGACCTCGGCCAGCTCCTCGGGCGTCAGCCTGGTCGCGACGGTTTTGGCACGGAGAACGGTGCGGGTTTCCTGGGCAGGAAACGCCTGGGTCTCGGGGGAAGAACTCGTGCGGGTAGGAGTCATGGGGGAAGACCCGCCTTGCCGTCAAACTAAAACACTCTGTTTCCCCCGTCAAGCCGCGTAAACAGGCTCTTTTAGGTAAGCTCCACAGAATCAGCGTGTTTACGCCGGAACCGTGTTGGCGTTTACGCAGCCGCTCGCTGGGCGCGCCGGCGACACGTCGAATCAAACTAAATCGCAGATTCCGAAAATGTTAACCGCGCGGTAGCGTTCGTTAACCGTGCGGTTCCCAAGTGGGGGTGACGTGTCGCAGCGTACAGCCGATGCCGTAGGCAGCGTGCTCTTCGGGATGCTGGCTGAGCACGGAACTCTGGGCCGCCGCAGACGGCAAGGCCACCCCGGAAGGCAGCCCTACTTGTCGCTTTCACGGTTCATTCTCGCCCAGATTCCAGTCCTGGATCATTTTGGTGTATTCCTCGGAGGGGCTAAGAGCCAAAAATCGCTTCATTTCGTCGAGTGCCTCTATCCGTTGGCCGGCAGTCCAAAGTGCCTTGAAGAACACGAGAGATGCTTTCTCCGACTTTGGGGACAACTGAATGGCCTGTCGCCCATGCTCGATTGCCTCATCAAGACGACCGGCACGAGATAAGAACAACGCGACATAACCGTGGAGACTCGCCGCCGTGGGAAATTCCTCGGTCAAGGCCAGCAGATGCCGCACTGCTGATTCTCTTTCGCCCTTCGATTCAAGCTCAGTCGCGAGTTTGATTCCCTCAATAACTCGAGGGTCGCTGTTACCAGTCTTCTGGGTCATAATCCCCCTGAGTGATTCTGTTCAACAAGTGCCCCACACGATCTACAGACTTCTGGATACTATCGATAATCCTTCTTCCGCCGTCGGAACCACTCCGAACCCTCTGTTGTGCCTTTTCGATACTCTTGAGGTTATCGCTCGCTTTTGCCCCTGCCCCTTCTGAGGCTTCACCGGCCTCTCCCGCTTCGCCTGCCGCTCCTTCAGTCTCGGCGTCGATTGCGGTTTCCAAGGCAGCCTCACCTGCCGCTTCTTCGGGGACAGCGGCTTCAGAAGCACCGCCATCAACCGCTCCGGATACTACGGTTCCCACAATGATCGCTCGGGACACGACTTTGACAGCCGTCTTATGCTTAGCCAGGAACTTCAGTGTCTTAGTCTTGACACTCTGCTGTTGGGCCTGCTGCGGGTCCGGGTTTCGGGCCGGTGGAGAGTACGGCCCAGCCAGCATCATCTCGATTTTTGAAATCGTATCGGCGAAATTGTGCCCATCTGAATCAATGTTCGTGACCGGGTTGTTACCAACGTAGTCATACAGATTCAACGTTTGCGGATCGGACAGCTTTGAATAGGGCACCGGCTCAACCTTTGCACTCCAGTCCGGTGACAGGAACCTGCCCATGCCCGACCCGTAGTATCTGGCCCCGAAGTAGTCATTGCCGGACTCCGGGTCGCGGACTTTGCCCGTGAAATGGGTCGGGACGGGATTGGCGTTCGGTGAGCCCTCGCCAAACGGATAGCTGGTCCAGGTACTGTAGATCGTCGCGCTGACCGTTGAACGGACCCGCTCTGTGCCCAGCCAATCCGCGTGGTTGAAGTAAGTGGTGCCGCCGAAGTAGCTCGCGAGGTGCGCGCCCCCAGCGTATACTTCGCCCCGCTGCCACACGCCGTTTGTGCTGAAAGCACTGATCACATGTCCCGAGAGGTCGTACACATCGTCTTCTGTGTCGACCGATGAGATCCTCCGCACCCGTCGCCCTTCGGCGTCATAGACGTAAGTTGCGATATTGGTACCACTGAGAGTGTTGACGGTGGAAATCCGCCCTTCGGCGTCGTACGTGTAAGTGTATTCGCCATCATTTACCACGTCGCCCGCCGCATCATAGCCAAATTGGTTGATTTGATTGTTGTTCCCGGTGCTCGAATACTGGGGTGTATAGCAGGAACCTTCATAAGCATTCTGCTGTAACCGGTTCCCATATAAATCATATACTTCCGAGCAGCCAAGCCCCTCATTGGAAACCGCGGTATTTAGGCGGTCGAAGGCATCGTAGGTGTACGTCCAGTTTCCGTTAACGCTGTCGCTGCTGTTCTCCACGTCGCCGTTGGGCTCATAGCTTACGCCCGCAGCGTAAATGGTACCTCCCGTGCCCCCGGTCATTGCAGACCCGGAAAGCGAAGCACTGAACGACGGCGGATTGAATCCGTTGCTGCTCGAGCTGGACGTCGCTAGCGAATAATCGGTATAGGCCCCGGATCCCTTGCTGGTCAGCGTTAGCGTGCTCCCCGATACGCTTGCCGTTGCCAGCGATGAGTTTGAGTTGACCGACGCAGCAAGAGAGGCGGCAACGGTGGTGGGAGTATCCGATTCGCCGTAGCTGGCGTTGACGGGAGAGCCGTTGATCACTAACGTAACGGTGCCGTCGTCGTACGGGCCGCTTGTGTTGGATCCTCCCGTAAGATCCGAGTCTGACGTTGGATCGAACGACGGGGTGTCCCCGAAGTCCTGCGGAACTTTGGTACTGCTGCCCCCCGTCAGCGAATAATTGGCCGCAGTCCCGGTTGCAATGGTCGTGATGTTCACGGTGCTGCCACTCGCTGTTGCCTTAGCCAGAGTGCCTGCGCTGATCGCAGAGGCCAGAGCGGAAGCGATGGTGCTCGTGGTTGATGACTCTCCGTAGGTGACCGAGTATTCCACGCCATTAATAGTGATCCATACTGATCCTGAGTCGTATACTGTGTGGCAGTCTAAGCCGGCGTCGTTGCAAAACCATCCAGACTGCTCGCTACCCTGAATCGTCACAGACCCCGTGGCCGGTGTCGGCCCGCCGCTGCTCTGTTCGCTGCCATCGATGGTCACGGTTGCGGAGGATGAGGTTGCCGAACTGTCGCCAACGGAAATCGCCGTGACACGGCCACGAACGTCGTATTGCCGCGTGTCGTTCAACAAACCCGTTCCAATAACGGCAGATGTCGGTGAACCGAAAGCGTTGTAGACCACGCTGGACAGCAGCGTTCCGGGATGGTTGCTGTCATTGAGACTGCTCCCGAGGCTCATCAGCTGCCCGGCTGTGTAATTGTATGTGAGCTGATAGTTGCTGCCGTTCGTCACTGTTAGCGGCGTCCCCATAACGTCATAAGTGTATTTAATGCTATATAGACCGGATCCGCAGTTGTAAGGGGTACACTGCGAGTTGTCGATAACATTACCTATAGCATCATAGCTGAACACTGAACCAGTCGGGTAGGTTCCGCCAGTGCTCTCCGATGAGAGCCGCCCGGTCGTGTTGCTAAGGGTGTCTCCATCAGCCGAAGTTTGATTATAGACGTAGGTAACGGACGGTGTTCCGTCACTGTAAGACTTGGCTATCACCCTTCCCCGTGCGTCGTATTGATAGCATGTCTGAATACCGCGGGCGTCGCTCCTGCTGATCAGCTCGCCCAGGTCGCTGGGCGCGGGACAGCTTGCGTTGGTATCATATGTATAGGTAATCGTACCGGTCTCCGGGTTCGTTGCCCGGGTGAGCCGCGATGCGATGTCGTATCCAAACGACCGGGTTTCGCCTCCCTGGGTCACGTTTGTCAGATTTCCAACTCCGTTATAAGTATACGTGGTAAGGAATCCGGTGCCGGAGTAGTCGAGCCCGCATGCCTCTGGAGAGACCCCGTTCTGAACACTGCTTGTCACTTCACAGACGCTGGTAAGCCGTCCAAGCGCATCCCCCTGTGAAATACGCTCGACCGAAGTGGTTCCATTGCCTTCGTCCTTTACGTCGGTCGCGCGGCTCGAATACGTGGTTGTGATTGCCGTGCCGTCGGAATGCGTATCGGAGGTCTGCCGGCCCAGGGCGTCGTAAACAAAGCTGTCCCCCGGATCCAGGCTCCCCTGGCCTCCGGGAGTTGGGCATTGCGGCTGGCTCGTGTCGTTGCTGGTCTGGTATGGATACACACTGACCAGAACCTGTCCGTTGCCGTCGTAGCAGGAGTCTGCTCGGTTCCAGCTGCTCTGTGCGTTGGCCATGCTCCTGGACATCTGGTGGAAGAACCCATCAACGAGGTCTGATTCGTCCGACCAGACAGCGCCGGAGCTGTCCAGCCGCTTTGTTTCAATCGAAAGCGCGCCTGGAGTGTCGTCATAGGTAATTGACTCCGTACCCCAGCCGGAGGGATAGGTGATCGTAGACAGTCTGTTCAGCAACGGCTCGTATTGATAACCCGTTGTGTTGCCGTTTTCATCTGTCGAACTCGCCAGTTCGCCGGTGGTGCAGTAATACTGAAAGGTCTCCTGATCTGGATTTGGTGCCCCAGCCGTCGCTGGATAAATGATCGCGGTCAAATACGCACTCGTCGATGGCGTATAGCTGCAGGTATCTGCAAAATCGTTCGCGTAGGAGTACGTCGTGGTGCCATCGGGCGTAGTCGTACTTGTCATGTTTCCCCAACTGTCGTACGTGTGAGAAGTCGGGACCACTGCCCCCGAAGTGGCAGTGGACTGCATCGTCCCGACGGATGGGCAGTTGGAGCCTCCCGACAGGTACCCCGACCCTCCCGCACCGATCCAATCAAAACGGGTAGTCAGGTTACCCCTGGAATCGTAGATGTATCCGCGTTCCGCGTCGAGGCTTCCGCTTCCATGCTCAACTGCTGCAATCTGTGGCTTATTCTCCACGATGGTGGTGCCGTAGGCCTCATAGCAGGGGAACAGCGTTTCGCGAAGAAGCGTGCTGCCTCCGAAATCATAGTCCGATTCCGACTGCAGGAATTCCGAGGTCGTGACCCGCCCCGGAAAACTCGGCCGCAGGAGGTTGGAGATTTCGGCCTGCGTGGTTCGGCTGGTGCCCGTTTGGCGGGCACGTTTGCGGTTAATGTAACTCAAGTGATGGTCTCCAGCAACAGGCTTGAGACCGGAGCGCAGATTCGATCCCTGGCAGTAGCCGTCGTGCGGGGGAAATGTGGGAAACGCGCAGCGTTTTCCAAGGCGGTTGGTTCGCCGTCATTTCCACCGCTGCACAGGGCCGCAAACTCGGCCGGGGTTCGGTCCGCCAGTGCCGAGTGCGGGCGGTGGTGATTGTAATCGTCGCGGAAGTGATTCAGCTTCCTGCTGGCGTCGGCCACAGTGAAGAACACCTCGACGTTCAGACATTCGTCGCGCAGGCGCCCGTTGAAGCTCTCGATGTAGCCGTTCTCGACCGGACGTCCCGGCCGGATGAAGTCCAGATGGACGTTGTTTTGGTAAGCCCAGAGATCCATCGCTTTGCTGGCGAACTCTGCTCCGTTGTCCACGGTGATCGACTGCGGCGCTCCACGGCCGGCGACGACCGCATCGAGTGCCACAGCCACCTTCTCTCCGCTGAGCGCGGTGTCGGCATACAGCAGCAGACACTCGCGGGTGAACTGGTCGACCACCGTCAGCACGCGGATCCAGCGGCCGTCGGCCAGGCGCTGAGCCACGAAATCCATACTCCACTTCTGGTTGGGACGCACAGCCTGTCCTGAAGGTATCCGCTGTCTCTGTGCTCGCTCTCGCCGCTTCTGCGTGCGCACGATCAGACCCTCCTCGGTGTAGAGGCGATAGATGCGCTTGGCGTTTACTTCCCAGCCCTCGCGTCTGAGCATCACCGTCAGCCGGCGGTAGCCGTAACGAACCCGGCTGCCCGCCAGTTCGCGCAGCCGTACGCGCAGTGCCTCCTGCGGATCGCGATGATGCTCATACCTCAGCGTTGCCCGGTTGACCGGAATCAGCCCCGCAGCACGCCGTTCACTGAACTGGTGGACCTGCTGGACCCACTCCGCCAGCTCGCGACGCGCCCGAGGCCTCAGAGCTTTTTTGCGACGATCTCCTGCAGGACGTGACGGTCGAGCGACAAATCGGCCACCAGCCGCTTCAGCTTCCCGTTCTCCTCGCGCAGCTGTCTCAGTTCCCGCAGCTCACTCAGCCCCAGCCCGGCATACTTCTTCTTCCACAGGTAAAACGTCTGCTGGCTGATCCCGTGCTTCCGGCAGATCTCGACCACTGTCTCCCCCGACTCTGCTTCCCGCAGCACCCGCAGAATCGCCTCTTCCGTGTGTCCTCGCTTCGCCATTTTCCGGCTCTCCTCTCTCCTGAAGAGAACCACGACAGGCTGCCATCTCTCAACTTCAGAACGGCTTAGTTTTTAGGTTTTGGGTCAGTCGCATAATACCCAGTATTCACATTTGTGAGTGCGGTGGACTGATAGAATCCGCCCGTGCCTGTGGTCGGGTAGTACTGCCAGTTCGTAACAGACGTCTGACCGTTGGGCAGTTGGGTCTGCTCCTGCGTCATTATTCGTTCATTGAGCCAGGACTCCATGACAATCTTTAGAGGCGATCCGTTTCCGCCGCCGGACGCCACTGTGCCGTCGTATTGAATAGTGGCCTCGACCGGAATCTGTGCCGGCGGAGCCTGATGAACTCCAGGCTGCGGATCGGCGTAGACAGATGCGTAGGTATACGATGTAGTAGATTGGGTCTGGCGAATAAGATCCTGGGTTAATACAGTTGTCTCCTTGCTGGACCATTGCTCGACATTCCCGGGAGGCTGGTTCCAGGTGGTTTGATAGGAGAACGTCTGCTCCAGGACCTCATGTACTCCATCATAGCTGACGAAGCGCTGATAGATAGCTGGCGTGTCGTAATAGTATTGGCAGTAGCCAGTCACCTGGTCTGTTCCATCATTGTCGGTGACCACCGGCCATTGCCCATATTCTGACTGGCGATTCAACTCCCAGGTATATCGGACATAGGCTCCTGTTGGATAGGTAATCTTATCTACCATCCCGTAAGGATTATTGCTGTAGTCGAAAGTATAGGACTCTCCATTAGGCAGCTCAATAGATGAAATGACGGGGATGGAGGGCTGGGTGCTCGGATAGGTACAGGTGTCGGAGTTGCCCGGTACTGGCTGTAACGTGACCGTAAAGTCCGGCTGCACGGTTGTCCAGGTCACCTTGTACGGATTTGCATAGCCGTACACCGTGATCGTGTCCGGGTTGGCGCCGAAAGTAGGGATGGACAATACTGGCCGGCCAATTGAATCGGTATAGGAAAGTGCTGGATTACTTTGGGATCCAGCCGTGAAGCTGATACTCACACCGTTTCCGTTTGCGTCGTTTACTGAGCCCGGAGGGTAGGTGGTCGCAGTGCAGGGTGAACCGGAACAAGTATAGTCGCCGGGGGCAGAGGCCGGTCCGAAGTTGTAGGAAATGCCATCCGCTTCGGTTACGGTCACAGGGTTGACACTTCCGAGATCGTTGTTCGCGGTTTGAGTCCATGTGCCGCTCGTTTGAGCGAGAAGTTTTCCATAGAGACTGGTGAGAGTCTGAACAGCTTGGCTGTTCTGGCAATAGGCGTTCTGATTGTAGTAGGAAAGGCCGAGATTGCGCCGATTGCCTGCGGCGTCCTGCAGCACAAAATTGTCCCGCCCGTGGCAGACAAATGTTGACTCCTGCTCGTTCGGAAGGGTGTATTGTACCGAAAAGCTGTCGTCCTGTACGCTCAGCATCGGCACGCTGTAGCTCCAGCCGCCGCGGGCAAGCATCGAGCTGGTCGACAACCACGTTACGCCGTTCTCCGGTTCGGAACAGCCGCCGCACAAAGGCACGCCGAGATAGATGGAGCCATTCGAGTCGTAGGCGAAGCTGAACGGAAGAGTCAGGCCGCGAGCAGGCGGCATTGGTACCCCGATCCGAATACTGAGCGAACCATTGGCGGGATTTACCGTTTCCGACATTCCCTGAATGTAGTCATGGCCTGCATTCGGCACAGGCGTCGAGGTCACATCGGTTTCCGACGGAATCTGGGCGTGGGAGAGAGGGGCAGACAAGCTGACGAGCAACAGTACAGCGAGAACCCGGACTTTCATGACTCACAGCCTTCCTGATCTGGGTACCAGTACCATCCCGTGGTCTGTTTCACCGCATCGGTATGTCCAGAGGAGCACACGCTTCGCTCTGCCTAGTGCACTTCCTGATATCGGCGCAGCGTTGGACTGGGAAACCTCAAAATGAGGACCGCTATCTTTCAGAGCGACTCTCGGACGGACTATGTATTCTTATGTGAGGCCAATATTCCCCGATCCTCTCTTGGCCTGTCAATTATAAAAGTGCGTGCCATAATCACTCTCCCTATACCTATGAAAGCAGGGACCCTGGTGAGTTGCCGGCCATTAATCGATTTCGCGCGCGATGGTAACCTGTGGAAAAAGCAAGTTACAGGCTGGAACAGGTGCAGCCTCTTTCCGCACCCCCCCGGCGCAGCGATTTTCCCGCCTGCCCAATTTCAACAGGTTTACACGACAGCAACCGAAGGTTACCGCGCCGGTAACCGCGCACACTCCGTTGTGCCACGAGCTAACTGCCTCATTCCACTCGCGTTGACCGCCTATTGCTTTGCAGCAACCCGCTTGGGATGACGTGTCAACCCCCTCCCGACGCCGACAGGCGGCGTGAACGGGCGATGGCTGCTGTCAGATGGCTGGCGAGAGATTAAGACCGCGCGGCCATCGATTCCCGCACGTGACCGCACTCGACACACTTCTTCGCCTGAGGCGTTCTTAACTCTTTGCCGCAGTTCTTGCATGGCGGTCCAACAAGTGACAAACGGTGCCTTAAGATCTCCCGAGGAGCTACGTCAGAAACGCCCGTCAGCTCACGATATCGGGCGGCCACCTCAGCGTAGAGTGTCCCCTCATCGCTCTTCTTCATTGGCCTGCTTTCACTGACGCGAGCATGCTGAACCGACCGCACTCCCGAGGTAATGGCCTTGGCGATTGACTCGTACTCCCGTTCATCCAGCATTGGCACTCTTCTCTTACAGCGCCAACACCACACTGATCTCACCATCACTCCTTGGCTCTCATACGTAGCACGAAGGAAACAAGCGAGAGTAGGAATGCCCCTCCCCAGAGCGCCGTCATCAGGTACACTCCTCTACTGCCTTCGCTCATCCATGAGCGAACTAAGAGGACTGCAAAACAGACAGATGCAACCGCCGTTAAAACCAACAACCATTTCTTCATGCAACCCTCTCCGTCACCAACCTAGCAACAACACGGCACACCCGGCAGCAGTGCCAGCTCCGCCCAGCGAATTGTCCATGGCATTCCCGCCGTTCCACACGCTAATCGCATAGGCATCGACCGCGAATGCACACAGCACAGGCCCGGCAATGAACTTCTTTATTTCCTCGGCAGTTGGACCTATCTCCGTGTAGAGGAATCCTTCATCTTCCTCGTCATCACGTCCCGTTGGGTCGATCATGTTGACCGGATCTCCGCCAGCGTAGAGATACTTGTGCAACTTCTTGGGATCGATCGGAGTGCCGTTTGAATCGCGGAGCTTTGGCTCGTTGGGGTCCCTGCTCATGAACCGACCGGTAATTGGGTTGTAATATCTGGCGCGCAGGTAATACAGGCCGAGGTTGGAGTCGAACTGTTCGCCGCGGTACAGCATTTCGTTTGGCGTCGAGCCGGTAGAGGATATCTCGTTGCCGAAGGCATCGTACTCGTAGCTGTCCGTCACCGCGCCCGATGCGTTGGTCAGCTGGCGCACTGTCCCGAAGCCGTCGTAGCCGTAGAAGCTCACGGTCCAGGCGTTGTTCACGACCTGATCTTCGTCGATCCGCTGCAGGCCGTAGGTGTACTCCCGCTGGGGCGCGCCGTTGACGGTTTCTTCCACCACCTGAGCGTAACCGGTCGGATTCAGGTCATCCACCAGGTACCGCGTG
>Ga0335075_10004787_pt1 | contig 21079 bp, 15 predicted proteins | sample Lox_Sample_24_FD_206723 | JGI IMG/M metagenome (GOLD analysis project Ga0335075, IMG submission 206723) | Soil microbial communities from Loxahatchee National Wildlife Refuge, Florida, United States - Lox_Sample_2.4 | ecosystem: Environmental > Terrestrial > Soil > Wetlands | place: USA...
TGGTGTCGTTCTCCAGCAGATCGCCGGCGTCCACCGTCACTGTGCTGGATGAACCCTGAACCTTCAACGCGATTTTCACGTGCATCGGTACCGCGGAGTCGACGTTGGCATCTTCCGCGACCGAGCCGAATCCAGTCGCCTCAGCCGTCATGTGGTAGTGATTGAACGGCAAGTTGGCGAACTGAAACGCGCCGGATGAATTGGTATGAGTGCTTTCCGCATATCCGCTGACGGGGTTTTGGATGGTCACGGTTGCGCCTGGTACGACAGCGCCAGTTGGATCGGTAACCGTCCCGCTCACACTCCCAGAATTGGTTTGCGCGAATACAACCGAAAGACCGGTTGCAAGAAAACATACGAAGAGAAATAGAAAAACAGCACGCCGTAAAGACGAGTGCATACACGAGCCCCTTTGTCGTTGTTATTGCCCCAATTTTTAAAGCCGAGTTTTAGGCGCAGGCAACTTGGAGAGGCGGGGGGCGAATGTAGAGCGAGAAGACGACGAAGCGTCGAGGGCGAGTGGGCTGCAGATCAACAAGGATTGCAGTGACAAGCTGTACCCTGACCGGAATCACAATAGGCGCTGCAGGAGAAATTGCAACGTGCGCAGTGGCGCACAGGGCGCACCCTGGGTCGGGAGCGGTGCCAGGAGGATGAAAGTGGGCTACATGAATTGTTCCACCAAGAACGACCAGAGCGATGCAGAGAACCCCTAGGGAGATTTTCCAAGAAGCATTCGCGTTGGATCTGGCACGGAACATAAGTATAGAGAATAGCTTATCTCAGGTATTCAGCGCCAGGGTTCCAGTCGATAGTCCTTGAATTCGCGCGGCAACTCCATCACATGTCCGGCTTCAACAGAGCGAACCGCCCATTCCACCAGCGAGCGATATTGGTCGAAATGGGTGATATTGCCCAGCCATTGCGAACCCGTCTCTGAATTGATCACCACGACATTGGGAACGTCACACGGGCCGACGCAGCCACTCATGGTGAGCTGAAACCGCTTTAAGAGGCCACGCTTTCGCCACTCATCCTTCAGCCACTCGACCGGCACCTCGGGACGATTTTTCTGCGTTGCCCCACAGCAGCAGCCGTGACAGACAATCATCTGACCAATCACCAGGCGTTTGGTTTCCAACATAGTTACGCTCCTTATTTGCCTATTTCTCTCATAGTATAGGGGAGTATACTATTTGAGAAGAAGGAGAAGGATATTGTCGCATATCTCGAAAAACAAGACGAAGACGCTATCTCGCGTCCGGCGCATCAGGGGTCAGGTAGAAGCCATTGAACGGGCCCTTGAGGGTGAAAGCGAATGCGAGGAGATTCTGCAGTTGGTTGCTTCCTGTCGCGGAGCCCTGAACGGGTTGATGGCAGAGTTGATTGAAGGTCACTTGCGATTCCATGTGCTCGACCCCGCACGGAAAATACTCCCAGCACAGCAAACGGCGGCAGACGACCTGATCGCCGTGGTGAAGCGCTATTTCAACTGAAAAGTCAGGAGATCTGATGGCCGTCACCGACGAAACCGCAACCCACGTTCAGGAGTACGAGCTGCATTCGGATCGTCCCCACAGGCATCACGAGGAAGGCCACAGTGAGGAACAAAATCATGAGCACGCATTCGAGCTTGTCGAAGCGCTACGCGTTCTCTTTGTTGCACTCGCTGCAGTAGCGGTCTGGTTTCATCTGTGGGAGCCGTTCCATCGCGTCAGTGTCATAGGATTGGCGGCCACTCTGATCGGCGGCTACCCCATCTTCAAGGAGGCGATTGAAAACATCATTGAGCGCCGCATGACGATGGAGCTTTCCATGACCATCGCCCTCGTCTCGGCTCTGGCGATCGGGGAGTTCTTCACCGCTTTGGTGATTACCGCATTTGTGCTGGCCGCTGAGATTCTGGAGGGACTGACCGTCGGCCGGGGGCGGCGCGCGATTCAGGACATGCTGGACTTCCTGCCCCAGACGGCCAGCGTGCTTCGGGACGGACAGATTGTCGAAGTGCCCACGCAGACCATCCATCCCGGCGAGATCGTTGTCATTCGACCCGGCAGCCGGATTTCCGTCGACGGCCAGGTTGTGCAGGGCCACTCATTTGTTGAGGAGGCCGCAATCACCGGCGAACCAATGCCGAGCGAAAAGGTCGCAGGAGCGGAAGTGTATGCGGGCACGATCAACCAAGCAGGCAGCCTTCAGGTGCGCGCCGATCGTCTCGGAAAAGAAACTACATTCGGCAAGATCATTGAAGCCGTGGAGAGGGCGGAGCATTCGCGTGCGCCGATCCAAAAGATGGCTGACCGCCTTGCTGGATACCTGGTCTACTTCGCGCTCGGCGCGGCGGTACTCACGTTTCTCATCACCCACAATATCCGCTCCACGATTTCGGTCATCATTGTTGCCGGAGCCTGCGGCATCGCTGCCGGCACTCCGTTGGCTATCCTCGGCGCCATCGGACGAGCCGCTCGGCATGGCTCCATTATCAAGGGTGGAATCTACCTTGAAGCACTGGGACAGTTGAACACCGTCTTCCTGGATAAAACTGGCACCCTTACCTTCGGCATGCCGGCGGTCATCGCAGTCAATACCGCACCCGGCATCAGCGAGCGCGAGCTGCTTGAAGCCGCTGCCAGCGCAGAAAGCAGCTCGGAGCATCCGCTGGGCCGCGCCATTGTTCGCTTTGCTGAGCAAAACAATGTCTCCGCCTCTCCTCCTGCGCACTTCGAATACCGGATTGGCAGAGGTGTGTTGGCTCGGGTGCAAGGGGAACAAACTGTCGTAGGCAATCGGACGCTTTTCGCGGAACTCGGTCTGACGATTCCCGAGCGCGCGGTCTCTGAGGGCACAGAGATCTTTGTTGCGCGCAACAGAAGCTACATTGGATCGATCTTGGTCGCGGATCAGTTGCGCCCCAGCTCCGCTTCCGCTGTGCACTCCCTCCAGAACATGAAGATCGAAGTCGTCTTGCTGACGGGAGATACCCGACAGACTGCGCAAGCAGTTGCCCGCCAACTCGGCATCCGTAATGTTCACGCCGAGCTTCTTCCCGAGCAAAAGACCGGCTTCATCGCGGATCATGTGCGGGAAGGGCGAGTGGTGGCCATGCTCGGTGACGGAATCAATGACGCGCCCGCGCTGAGCGAAGCCACGGTTGGAGTTGCCATGGGTGCGGGAACAGATGTCGCCCGCGAGAGTGCGGATGTGGTGTTGATCGGCAACGACCTGATGAAATTTGTAGAAACTGTTCGTGTCGCCAGACACTGCCGCCGCATCATCCTGCAGAACTTCTACGGCACACTGATCGTCGATACCATCGGTATCGGCCTGGCCGCAGCTGGCTATCTCAATCCGCTGCTGGCCGCGTTCATTCACGTCGCATCGGAATTGACGTTCATCCTCAATTCGACACGTCTGCTGCCACCTAGAGAATCAAAGGTCTCTAGCGGAAGAGCCCGCGCGGTGCACATGAACCCAATCAGTCAGGGATAGGGATAAGAACACGCTTGCTCGCGCGTCCCCCGCAGTTTTTTCGGACCGCTCTCTATTTCAGGTATGCGCGAACCAGATCGATGAGGTCCTCGGCCAGTTCTGTGGAGGCGACAAGACTTTTTTCCGGCGACATCATGTGCAGGCGGATGTGGTCCTCCAGTACTTCGGCCATGAGACTGTTGATTCCTCCTCGCACGTTCGCCAGCAGCATCAGAACGTCGGCGCAGTGCTCTTTTCCGATCAGGGAACGCTCGATGGCGTCTACCTGGCCGCGAATTCTTCTAATGCGGGCAACGAGCTTCTGTTGCTCTTTTGAATCGGCCGGCATCTCGAGGTCTCCCTTACGAAAATTTGGCAAAATTCGGGGTCTTGCGCATATCCCCCCGGGGTAGGGTACAAGACTGAGGGGCTAAATACCAGTTTGGAATGAAACGCGGGTCCACGGCGGCTAAATCTTCGAAATTCCTGGAAGCAAATTCGCATATCGCAAAATCCAATTGACATGAAGAACTTCAATGAACTGTCGGAACGCGAGATTCTCGCTCTCGCTATTTCTCTGGAAGAGGAGGACGAGCGAGTATATGCGGACTTCTTCGAGGGCCTGCGCGAGAATTATGCCGCATCAGCTGCGGTGTTTGACAGCATGCGGCAAGAAGAGTCGGAACACCGGCGTCGTCTCATCGAACTATTCCGGCAGAAGTTCGGTGAGCACATACCACTGATTCGTCGCCAGGACGTGAAAGGTTTTGTCCAGCGCACGCCGGTGTGGCTGGTGCGTCCACTCGGACTCGATACAGTACGCAAGCAGGCGAGCGCAATCGAGGTTGAAACGCGCAGGTTTTATGAGCGAGCCGCAGCGCGTGCCCAGGATGCCAGCATCCGCCAACTTCTGGATGACCTGGCGCAGGAGGAACGCACGCACGAAGATCGCGCCCAGGAACTGACGGAAGAGAAGCTGCGCCCGGATGTGAAGGAAGACGAGGACAAGGCGCGCCGACGGCTGTTTGTGCTGCAAATCGTGCAACCTGGACTGGCTGGACTAATGGATGGCTCGGTGTCAACTCTGGCCCCGGTATTTGCGGCGGCAGTCGCCACAAGGAACAGCTGGGACGCCTTCCTGGTAGGCTTGGCCGCCTCCCTGGGAGCTGGCATCAGCATGGGTTTTGCGGAGGCCTTATCCGATGACGGGAGCCTCACGGGACGCGGACTCCCGTGGATACGTGGGTTAATTTGCGGCGCAATGACCACGCTGGGGGGTATCGGGCACACTCTGCCGTTCCTTGTTCCGGAGTTTCGCATAGCTATGGGGATTGCAATGGTCGTCGTCCTTGTCGAACTTGGAGTCATCACGTGGGTTCGGCACCGGTTCATGGATACGCCTGTCTTCTCCGCGGCGTTGCAGGTGGGGCTCGGCGGAGCGCTGGTGTTTATAACTGGCATACTCATCGGAAGATCGTGAGAACGATGAAATGAAACCACCGCCAACCGTTACGAAAGCTCGTCAAATTTTCAGAAGATTTCTCTCTTATATCCCACCGGGGTATGGTATAAAAATTGAAATGAGGACTCCGGATCATCGGAATTTCCTCCTCGGGACTTTATGACAACGGAAACCAGAGAAAACACTGTAGAGCCTCCGCGATGCGGGAGCGTTCTCCTGTGCCGTGATACCGGGTTCCGCGATTAGCTCCTGCTGATCGCCTGCTCGCTCCTCACGGTGCACGACCTGAACCTAGAGTGAGTGAGCAGCACCTGCCCACCCCTCCTGAACCAAAAGCAATTCGGCAAAACGCGCCCGCCGGCGCGGACCCATGTCCTTTGTCCGGCTCCGTGACTGGCTTTGCGCCAGACGCCGTAAAGGTCCGCCTGTTGGTGGCAATAAGGCGCGTGCGCCGGAAGGAGGATGTCATGACAAAGACTCTTTATATTCTGCCTGCAGCCCACCGCAGCCCACTGTTCTGCGTCTGGATCGAGACCGGCAATCCAAGACAGCCGCTAGCCTGCGTCTGGATCGATAACGCAACGCGCATTGCCACACCTGGTACAGACCGTGAACTCCGAACCGAACCCGTCCCCGCTCGCCGGGGACTGCGGCTCGTCTGTGCCTGATGGCGCTGCGCGGTTATCTCATTTTGATGATGCTGACGTGGCAGGTCCTCGATATGGCCGGCATTTTTCACAAACTGAAATGAACACGGCCTAAGCTGATCGGATTGGATTCAACGGGAGATCGGAAAGTGAACAGGACTGGGCGAGCGGTGCAAATCGGATTGGCTATGTGGAGCTTGCTGCTGTGTCCGATGCTGGTAGGCGCGCAGACCGCTCTGCTTCCGGATGCGCCTGCTCCGGCCCAACAATTCGCAGCCAGGGATCACGCCAACCTGGATTTCCACGCGGACGCTATCCCGGCAGTTGGCGCGGAACACATCAGCGCGCCCGAACCGCAGCCGGCCGAATCAGCCGATCTCACCATATTCCCCCACAGCCAGACCGCGCCTTATTGGATCTCGGGACAGCTGAATGTCATCTTCCAGGGCAAACCAGGCTTTCACTCTCCCTATGAGGGTCCGAACAGCTTCGACAACGCGGAGGAGTATAAAACCTCGATCCTGGACACGCTCTATCTCGGGTATCAGCCGCATCGCGATCTCCGCTACAACACCGATTTCATTGTGGACTGGGAGGAAGCCGGCGGCCGTGGCCTGAGCGAAGCACTCGGCCTCGCCGGATTTACGAACCTCGACGTGGTGCGTAATCCCTATCTCAGCACCGCGCCATATTTCGCGCGAGGCGAAATACATCAGACCATTGGCCTCACCAACGAGATGGCGGAGTCCGATCGTGGGCCATTCTCCCTGGCCACCGAAGTGCCCGTGCGGCGCTTCGAGGTTCGCGTAGGCAAAATGAGCCTGCCCGATATCTTCGACATCAACGACGTCGCCAGCGACAGTCATCTCCAGTTTATGAACTGGACGGTCGACAATGACGGCGCCTGGGACTATGCCGCGGACACCCGCGGATACACGGTCGGCGGTGCGCTCGAATATGATGATCGCAAATGGTCTTTCCGTTACGGTATATTTGCTATGCCGACGGTTGCGAACGGCATCGACCTGGACTGGGCCTTCTCGCGCGCCAACGGTCAGAACTGGGAGTTCGAGTGGCGTCATTCCTTCGTTCCCGGCCACAAGGGAACCACTCGCATTCTCAGCTTCGTCAACAAAGCCCACATGGGCAACTACCGCGAAGCCGTCCAGCACTACTTCGCCGGTCTCACTCCCACACCCGAGATCACATCCGTGGAGCGCTTCGGCACCGTGAAGTACGGCTTTGAGTGGAACAACGAGCAATATATTACCGACAATTTCCGCATCGCCAGCCGCTTTGGGTGGAATGACGATCAGGAAGAATCCTACGCCTACACCGAGGTCGGCCAGACAATTCTTGTCGCCGCCGACTATTACGGGACGCGTTGGCATCGCCCTCAGGACAAAATCGGCGTCGCGGTCGTCAGCAACGCCATCAAGAAGGATCACCAGAACTACCTAAAATACGGCGGCCTCGGCTTCATCCTGGGCGATGGCCGACTCAACTACGGCCGCGAAAATATCGTCGAAAGCTATTACAACTGGCACGCTTGGCGCGGCCTGTTCTATGCCCTGGATGTCCAACACATCGACGATCCCGGGTATAACCGCGACCGCGGCCCTGCGTGGGTCTTCTCCGTCCGCGGGCATGTGGACTTTTGAAAGGCGATTCTGTGGACGCAATCGCTCTCCATTTTGGGATTCAACTCTTTGTTGCTCTGCTTCTGGGCGCGGCCGTTGGAATGGAACGGCAATGGCGCCAGCGCATGGCAGGCACGCGAACGACTGCTTTGGTGGCCGCCGGCGCTTCAGCTTTTGTGATGGCCGGAACCCTTCTGGGAAGTGCTGCGGGCATCCGCATGGCATCCTATGTCGTCTCCGGGGTCGGCTTTCTTGGTGCCGGCGTTATCTTCAAGGACGGCGCAAACGTGCGCGGCCTCAATACTGCCGCGACCATTTGGTGCTCCGCGTCGATCGGCGTCCTGTGCGGGTTCAATCATCTCCTGTTGGCTGCAATTGTGGGACTGGCCGTATTGTTTGCCAATACCGCCCTTCGTCCAATTGCCTACCGCCTCCATCCAGTGCTCCCGGCGGCTGCACCGGGTGAAGTTCTTTACGAAATCGCACTAACTTGCAGAGCTTCGGATGAAGCGCATCTGCGCTCTCTTCTATTAACCGCCATCGCACAGGAGTCTGTACTCCTTCAGGGCATCCACAGTGACGATGAGGAGAATGGCGAACGCACACGTCTCCGCGCGGTCGTGGTTTCCCCTGGACAAAGGAATGAGCTTATCGAGCGTGTTGCACTGCGGCTTTCCATGGAGGCCGGTGTGAGCTCTCTGAGTTGGTCGCTAGTCCCCGCGGCTATGGAGTAGCGCCAAGAGCCTAACGTTCGCCAAGCCGCCAACTGCTTGTCGATGCCGAAGAGTGATGTGGCGAGCTCGCAGCTAGTTTCGGCAGGATTCCGGACGGCAGAGAACCAATCACCCCAGTATTGGTCTGTCCTAATCGCCGAAGCTCGTAAGCGGCGATCTCCTTCGGCAGCGGGAGATACCCGAGCCCAGAACACTCCTTCTGTCCCGACGTAAGCATCCATTTCACCAAAGCCTTGAGGGCCATAGTTTTCTGCGCGTCCCCCGTGGGCGCAGGTACCAAAAGCCACGTAAAGGTTGTAATCGGCCAGGCATACTCGCCCGGTGCGTTGACCAGCGAGGCACGCAGGTCTCCGGAATGGGGCGCGATTTTTGCTGCTACATTCAGCGTAGTCAGATTCGCCTGGACGAATTTCCCCGCCCGATTTTTCACCAGACCGAAATTCAGCTCGTCGTGCACGGCGTACGTCAGCTCCACGTATCCGATTGCACCCGGTGTACTCGCCACTCCGGCTGCGACACCTTCGTTACCGGTCGCCTCCTGCCCCGTCGGCCATTTGGCCCTCATGCCCGTTCCAACGGAAGTTCTCCACTCCGCGCTGGTTTTGCTCAGGAAATCCGTCCACGCGAAGCTGGTCCCGCTTCCGTCCGATCGATGGAAGACCACAATCGGCTCGTCCGGCAAGCTGACCCCGTGGTTGAGCGCACGCAGCTTAGGATCATTCCACTCCCTTATTCGGCCCAGGTAGATGTCGGCCAGCACCTCCGGCGTGAACCTCAAATACGAGCCCACGCCGGAGAGATTGTAGGCAGGCACCACACCACCGAGCACAGTTGCAAACTGCCTGAACTTCACCTTCATGCTGGTCATCTGCTCGTCTGATACCGGAACGTCCGAGGCAGCAAAGTCGACTTTCCCTTCTTCCAGCAGCCGAATCCCGTTCTCCGATCCGACTGCCTCGTAGGTCGTGCGGACTTCGGGCTGACGAGTTTTGAACGACTCGACCCATTCCTGATATAGGGGAGCAGCAAACGTAGAACCGGCGCCTGCCAGAGTGATTCGGCCCTTCACTGCTTCCATAGACTGAGCACCTTTCGCACCGCCCTGTGAGAGTGCAACCAGCATCCGTTTGACAACATGGTCGGCCATATCCTGGTCCACGCCTCTCCAGTGCATCCGCCCAGGAGTGACGAAATAGGACCAGATTGTCTCGCCGTTGCGGTTCTTCACCTCCAGCGAAAGATATCCGCTAAAAACCGGTTGTCGCATACTGGGCGGGCCCCGTGGACTGAGCGCCTGGTAGCCCTCTAACCAAAGCTCACCACTCCCCTGCACTACTGCATCGGCGTCCGACGGACTGCTCACGAGGATCACCTTGCCACTCTGTTGCAGGCGTTCTACGACCTCTTTGCGAAGATCCGCGGAGCCGAATTTGCCCTCGAACGGACTGACGAAGATCCTTCTGATAGGTCCCGAAATCGGAGAAGTCGTTCGAGCGTGAACAGACCATCCCGCCACGCTGAAAGCCACGACCGCCACAATAGCCATGAAAGTTCGCCAATGGCTTTTTTTGCCGACCCGCTGAAGATGATTTCTTCGTCCACCACCCATCTGCTCCGCCTCCCAGCTGAGGGACTCCGAGAGCGTATCCTACCACTCCGCTGTTGAGTGTGTGAGAAAGCCGACCTTGGATTCGCGGCGATATTTGACGCTCTTCCGGTAAGGAATCACCGTCTCTTGAATCGAGATCCTGCAAGGCAAAGTCTCATGAGCAGCTGTACAGGAGACCGATCATTTGGCAGCGGCTTGTCTGACCGGCTAGTGACGTTCTGGTATTGAAAACGTAAAGACAAGTCGAATCGGGATTAGCCCTACCTAATTCTCTGTTGATGCCAAATCACCCGAGATCCGGCTCTTCTTCAATGGCAGCTCACAAGGAGACTCCACGTCTCGCTGAATCTGATCCTTCCCGCAATCCTGTCGCCGGGGACGCTCTAAAATCATGACGTACGCCAATCTGGTCGTCGCATGATGCATCCGGCGCGTTTTCCAAGCAACTTCTTCTGGTCCATCGCCGCCAGTCTATGCCTCTTCCATCCGCTGCTTACCTCTGCAGCGAACGCTCAGGCGGGAATATCACAGCGCATCCAGGTGACGGTCCTCGATGAAAATCATGTGGTCGTCCCCGACGCCCGCGTGAGTGTCTTTCAATCTGGTCAGCCCCTAGTCGAACTCCGCACCAATCATGCCGGCCGTACCGAATTCTCCCTCTCCTCTCCTGCCCACTATCAGCTCCAGGTTGATAAACAAGGCTTCTATCAAGCCCTCAAGCGCGACATCGATCCGCAGCTTCAGGACATTTTAGTGATCCTTGCGCACGAGCAGATTGTCCGCCAGGAGGTCAATGTAGTCGCCTCCACTCCCAACATCGATCCACAGCAGGCAGCCGACGTCAGCACCATGAGCACGCCGGAGATCGTCAACATTCCTTATGTAACCAACCGAGACATCGTCAACATTTTGCCCTTCAACCCCGGTGTCATTCAGGACTCCACCGGGCAGGTCCACGTCGCCGGATCTCCCACGTATGCAACCCTTGACTTGCTGGATGGCTTTGATATCCGCTCTCCAGACAGTGGAACGCTGTCACTCCACGTCAGCACCGACGCAGTTCGGTCCATCATCACCGAGAGCACGCGCTATCCCACCGAATACGGCAAAGCCAGCGGCGGTGTCATCGCCTTTTCCAGCGGAATGGGTGACAACCGCTTCCGTTTCAATGCCACGGACTTCATTCCCTCCTACCTTGACAACAACGGAATACACTTCGACAAGTTTGTCCCACGCGTCACCTTCTCCGGCCCCATTGCAAGAAACAATGCCTGGTATTTCGATGGCTTCGATCTCGACTACTCCAGCAACTACGTCGCCGGCTTGCCTGCCAATGCGGACACCGACCCCAGCTGGCAGGAAAGTAATCTATCCAAGTTCCAATTCAACCTCACGCCCAAGAATAACTTTGTCGCCGCCCTCCTCTTTAACGACACCTACTCCGCGTATAGTGGCCTCTCTACTCTCCGGCCGCAGGTTAGCACGGTCAAATCCGATACGCTGGCCTGGCTCCCTTACCTTCGCGATCAGCAAGTTTTCTCTAACGGCTCGCTGCTCGATGTCGGCATCGGCATCACCCGCATCCGCAGCGGCTACGAGCCTCACGGCGACACACCTTACCAACTCACGCCCGAGACCTCCGAAGGCAGCTACTTCGAAAGTCTCACTAATCGCTCCAGCCGCGTTCAGGAGAGCTTTACCATCTATCTGTCCCCCCGCCGCTGGATCGGCGAACACGATCTCCAGACCGGCGTCGATCTCGATCAGATCTTCTTCGGTCAAGACTTCTCCCGTGCGCCCATCGATTATCTTCGCGAGGACAGAACTCTTCTCCGCCAGAGCACCTTCCCCACTCAATCTCCTTTCACACGCTCAAACAACGACATCGGAGCCTATATTCAGGACCACTGGCAGCTGCCATCGGGCTTCTCCATCGATCCCGGCTTCCGTTTCGACTGGGACCAGATCATCCGTCGGCAGCTTTACTCTCCGCGCGTCGCCACGGTCTACGCACCAGGCAAAGTTCCCACCACGAAAATTTCCGCCGGCATTGGCGTCTACTATGAGCACACCCAACTCGAATATCTTGAGGAAGCCTTCGCCGGTCTCCGCGACGACACCTACTATGCCGCCAACGGCGTCACACCCGTGAGCCCATTGCTTCGCACCAACTTCACCGTCGACTATCATCTACTGCGCGCACCGCGCGTCATCAACTGGAGCATCGCTGTCGAGCAAAAACTTCCCGCGGCGATCTACGCCAGCCTTAGCTACATTGACAAACGAGGAACTGACTTTTTCACCTTTTCCAACCAGAACGCTCCGTCTCTTTCCGGAACTTATCTGCTTACCAACCAGAGTCAGCAGGACTATCATGCAGTCAATCTAACCCTGCGCCACACCTTCTCCGGAAACTATGCTCTCTTCGGCGCCTACACGCATTCCCTGGCCTACACGAACGCCGCGATTGAATACTCGCCGACTCTCGGCTATCTAGGCCCGCAGCAACCCGGGCCGATGCCCTGGAATGTACCCAACCGCGTCATCTCCTGGGGATGGCTTCCCGTCCCAAAGCTCGAGCGCTGGAATTTCGTCTATACCCTCGATTGGCGAACCGGCCTTCCATTCACCGCTATCAATGCCAACCACGTCGTCGTCGGTGCACCCAACTCCCATGACTATCCCGACTACCTCTCCTTCAGTCCCGGCCTTGAATGGAAGTTTCATCTTCGCGGTGCTTACTTCGGATTGCGCGGTGTAGTTGAGAACATCACTGACAGGCAAAATTCCACGGTGGTCAACAACGTAGTTGACTCACCCGAGTACGGTACCTTTACCGAACCCCTGGGGCGCGCCTTCACTGCACGCATCCGCCTTATCGGCAACAAATAAAGCAATCCTCCAACCCAGCGTCGAAGTGTTCTCTCTTATAAGTCTTTATGTGCGATGGCTAATCTGCATGTGATCATGTTTTGCAGAATTGATCTGAGCGTCATCAGTTTAGCCATTCTTTTAAGTGGGTGGATCAATCGGGGCGCGGTCTCTGAAATCTTCATCCCACGCAACAATTTTCTTTGCACTCTCAATCCGAACAGCCATCAAACGGCCCCTTGGCAACTACGAATAGTTGAGCTCCCGCTCGCTGCCTCCATTTCAATTGGTGCCAAATCGCCGAGGAACTCATCAAGAGGCAGTGAATCGTAGCAAATCGGGTCCTCAATGAGTTCGTGGCCTGTTATCGCCAACCGAGAATTCCTACGAACTTTCGTAAACGCGATGCCGACTTTGCGTTACTGATTTGCAGGCCGCCGACATCAGGATAGCTTCCCGGCAGCCGACAAACCGGGAGCCAAATGATTGAAAGCGTGTTTGCCTCATGCATCTTCGGTTAACTTCCGCAAGGGGGCGGCTCGATAGGGATGCAATTGTCGATTTGCCGAAGATGTCTCGGGTGGAATCGCATACAGATTCATCACCAGAAACTTTTCGATTTGCCACCGCTGTCAGTCAGCAGTCAATTGTTGTCCCGTCCTAAACAGCGCGAAATTATAGAGAATCATGGCCGCATCTTCCCGCGTGAGCGGTTCGGTATCCTTGGCGCTGACCCCTGAGCGAAGTGCGTCTTCCGTCGGAGTTGATCCGCCTGAGTAGCGCGATAGCAAAACAATTGCCGAATGCAGAAACTCTCCGATCGTCATCGAATAGCCCGGACAAAACTCATGGGGCGCATCCGGGCAAGCCGGAGCCGCTTCTGCGACATGCAGCGTTTCTACCGCGTTAAAGATCGGGGCATAGAGCGGTACGTCGGTATATGTCTGTTCCAGAGTCCGTGGCATCGCGTCGACGTCTCCGGTATTCGCGACTCCAACCTGGTTCCACCCGGGGCCAAGAAACGCGTCTACGAGAATGACGGCGCTCTGCCCGCGCGACAAGACCTCCTCCGACTGGAAACCATTCTTCGCGGTGATCTTCATCCACTGGTGAACCACGGCAAACTGCGCAGCCTGCCACGGTTCGCTTCCAATACGAAGATTCAGCATGTTCGGACGTGCCAAAATATCTCCTTCCCGCAGCAGGGTGATCTGCACCTTCTCTGGAGATACGTGACGTGGCTGTACATGTTCCGCCACGGCTATGGCGGCCAGCGCTCCCGCGGCCTGACCGGTCAACATCGTGATCGGTTGCAGACGCGTTGCGCCATTTGCGAGGCGAGACTGCGAAATGTTCTTTTCCGCAGCGAGTAGCCCATCCACTTTCTCGGGAATTAGCGAGCCGAGAGGCACTTGGAACGCTCCGAATCGAAAGCCCGGAGGCAGATCTGTAATATGTTCCAACGATGATTCGAAGTCGCTCGGTTCGCTGTTGCAGCCATGCAAATCGTCCGCGTAATTTCCAACGGCTATCGCGTCGGTAAATCCCCTGACCGAGATAGCCCATTCCGATTCGCGCCGAATGTCGCCTGCCGTCAATGTTTGCTCACCGACTAGCCGATTGCTTTTCCGAATATAGGGAATCTGCGGAAGGTTATATTCGATCTTCTTATATGCCTGCGGAACCCCGCCACAGGAGTTATCACGGTTATAGCTCGTGTCATAACCCTCATCGTCGGCCACAGACCAGAGATTTTCCCCCATCGCATGCTGGATGTAATACAGATTTGCCAGAGTCTTTAGCTTCGCCTCGCAGATAATGCTCTTCCGTTCGCTCCTGTCGTATACGGCAGTCGTTACGTCGAAATCATTGAACCAGTCCATACCTGTACGGGTGATCTCCCGGTCGTCCAGCGCCGGCCCGCATTTCCAAAGGTATAAATCGCCGGATTGGTAAAACAGGACAAATCGAACCATTCGTGAATACTTTGCTGCGATCTTGACAAGTTACCATTGCAAACGCGATTGGGCCTCTGGAATGTACCGGTGTTTGCAGTTGACGTCGCCTGAAAAACAGTAAAGGGCACACCCGATTGCAGCGTCAGAATGCTGGTAAGTTCCCACCCACCCAATGCCGCATCCGTTACCGCGTCTGCACTGCTGAGGAATCTTTTTCCACGTCTGACCGAAAGTTGATAGATCATGCTGTCAGTGAGGTGCTGCTTAAAGTTGAAGTTTGATAATCCGTAGTTGGCACGAACGTCGCGCGGATCCTGGATGTTGTTGCATGGATCGCCGCTTGAAGAGTTTTCTCCCGCTCCATCATCCAGACTTCTGCTATACGTATACGCCGCCAGAAAATACAAACCGCTATGCATCCGTTTCTCCGCAGAAAGCTGCAATGCATTGTAGTTCGATATTCCAAGCGGTTACCATCCAGAGATGGAACTATACGCGGCATAAGGTTGACGCGGAATCACCGCTTCCGGACCCGGATATGCGGTGTCGGGATTCAACGCGATATACAGGTGTCCTCCATGCGAGCCCACGTACGATCCTCGCACCACTAGCGTGGACGACATCTGGCGCTCGAGCGTGAGGTTCCATTGCTGCACATTGGAGGTTGGAGATAGGTATATAGACAGCCTGCGGCAGATTTCCTGGACTGGATGAAGTCGGAATCCCCGTGGAAGTCTGCAGGCATGGGCGGTAGAGCTGCAATTCACCGCGTTCGTCACCGTATCTGGATAATTGATGAAGAGACGGGCTGACGAGCCCGTTCCTTGTTCGTCGAAATAGAAAAGACCGTAGGCTCCGCGGATTACGTTCTTTTCTCCCAAGCGATAGGCAAATCCGGCGCGAGGGCTGAAGTCATGGGCTTGTGTGTTCAGAATTCCCGTAGAGTATCCATTTTGTCCCGCCAGGGCTATGGACCCAACATTCCCAAGCCCTGTAAAACCGCCGGGACCGGGATTAAAATCCGATTGCCGATTGTCGCGCTCCACCGGATTTGTAAACAAATCATATCGAACCCCTGGCGTAAGTGTTAGCCGCGGCGTGATGCGCCAAGTGTCCTGCACGAATGCACCGATCTCCGAGTAGTTGAGGTAAGGAACTCCGGCGATCAGCGCAGTTTTTGATACGGAGTTTGGCAGACCCAGCATAAAATCTGCGAACCCGGAGCCAGTACCTTTGGGAGACACGGGATTGTTGGTGTAGTTCCCGGTCCACGAAAGAGCTCCGTAGAGATTGGGGACTTGCAAAAATCCAAAATCGTTATGAATAAGACTGCCACCAAAAGTGGGTGCTATGGACGATTGCGCGCCACCACGTACGGATTCGCGCGAGGATATTCATATTTCCTCGGGTGTCACGGTCAGAATGTCGCCGATGACTCCTGTCATTTTGGCCCATCGATCAGTTTCCGCTCTTAGCTGGCGTTTGCCGGCACCTGTCAAGCGATAGAACTTGGCCTTACGATTGTTCTCCGATTCACCCCACTCTCCTTCAATCCAGCCTTGGTGCTCTAACCGATAAATCGCCGGATAAAACGAACCTTGCTGGATTTCCAGACGATCTCCGGAAATCTGTTGGATGCGAAGCAGAATTCCATATCCGTGCAACGGGCCAAGCGAAATAGCTTTGAGAATTAGGAGATCTAACGTTCCCTGTAAAAGATTGACGCGTTTTGCCGTGGGGCTCCCAGATAAACTAGGAGAATGACCTTGGCACTCCTAGCCGGTCAAGGAGTGAACATTGGCTCCCCGCGCAATGCGTGGATCGGATTGGCAGAAGCCGCCCGGTGGCAGGAAGCGCGCCTATCGAACAATTCGTGAACGCGTGCAATAGCGTCAATTCGCTTGGGCCGTGACGCCAACATTTGAATCGATCGTATGGCACCAGCAGGAAGTCTGCTTCCTGTTTTACCGCGATTCAGTAGCAACGCTGAAGGGCTGACGTGTGTACGAAGCTCGATGAGTGCATCGGCGATTTTTCGCCAACTTAGATCCTTGAGAGATTCGAATAGGCGAGGTTGTTCACTGCCCCCTTGTCCTTCTACAAGAAAAAGGTGTACATTCTTCCTGTAGAAGTGAAAGGGGTTGAGCGATGGCCGAGTCGCGCATCGATTTACCGCAGGGCACGCTTGATCTACTGATACTGAGAACGGTATCTTTGGGCCCGCAGCATGGATGGGCGATCGCTGAACGTGTGCAGCAAATCTCGAATGACGTGCTGTGCATTCAGCAGGGCTCCCTGTATCCGGCCCTCCATCGCCTGGAACGGCGAGGCTGGATCAAGGCGAAGTGGGGCGTGTCTGAGAACAATCGGCGCGCGAAATACTATGAGCTAACGAGGAACGGTCGGAGGCAGCTTGCCGACGAACAGGATACCTGGGAAAAGTTAATTGCGGCGGTCGCCCAGGTTCTCAAAGCCGTGTAGGGTTACGCGATGCTGAGCGATTTGTATATCCGGTTTCGTTCTCTTTTCCGCAGGTCCACGGTGGAAGCGGAGCTCGACGACGAACTGCGCTTCCATATGGAGCAGAAGGCAGAGAAGTATGTGCGCGCGGGGATGAGCAACCAAGAGGCTTTGCGCCGCGTTCGGCTGGAATTCGGTGGGCTCGATCAAGTGAAAGAGCAGTGCCGGGACGCACGTGGGGTCACGCTGCTGACTACCTTCGCGCAAGATATACGCTATGGGTTGAGGATCCTCCGTCGATCGCCCGGATTTACTGCCATCACCGTGTTGATTCTGGCGTTGGGGATTGGCGCCAACACGGCAGTCTTCAGTATTCTCTTTGCGGTGTTGTTGCGGCCATTGCCCTACAAGGATGCAAACCGGCTTGTTGTCGTTTGGCAGCGGATGCCTCCAGACACAATCGGCACGGCCTTCGACACCTATCGAGAGTTCGACGAGTGGAGCCGATCAAGCCACAGTTTCGAGAAGCTGGCGGCGGCGACCTGGGCACAGGATGCCGGCGCGGTGCTCTCCTTAAAGGGACAAAAGCGGGAGATCCTGGCCGTTCCGGCAAGCCTAAACTTCTTTTTCATGCTGGGAGTTTCCGCGGCGCAAGGGCGGACGTTCGAGTCCGATGATTTGAAGAACCCGTGCACAGTTGTGCTTTCACACCAGTTCTGGCAGCAACGTTTGGGTGGCGAGTCTGGATGGGTCGGAAAAAATCTGACGCTGGATGGACTGAATTGCACCATCGCGGGTGTGATGCCAAAAGATTTCTCGTTTTATCCCAAACAGACAGAACTCTGGACACTGATCACTCCTAACAGCAAATTCATTCGAAATCCATGGGGCATGCCCATCGGCGTTTTTGGTCTCCTTAAGCCGGGCGTCAGTCGCGCTGCAGCGCAGGCAGAACTTGCCGGCATCGAGAGAAGGATTATTGGCGAGGAGCCTGATCTGGCAGCAATGAAGCTCGAACCAAGCGTGCTGGACCTGCAATCGGAATTCACGTGGCTCACAGGACGGAATCTCCGCCGTAGTCTGGTCGTTCTGTTCGCGATCGTCATTTTCGTGCTCATTATTGCCTGTGTGAATGTTGCGAATCTCCTCCTTGGTCGAGCCGCAGAGCGGCGGAAGGAGTTGAGCCTGCGCGCAGCGATCGGGGCGGGCCGCTCGCGCCTGATTCGCCAGTTGCTTACCGAAAGCGCCTTGCTCACGTTAGCGGGAGCCACTCTAGGAACCGTCTTCGCGGTCGCCTGCGTACGCTATGTTGGCACGAAAGAGGCGGCACAGCTTCCACCCGGCAATCCTGTCTCCGTCAATTGGGAAGTGCTCCTATTCACGATAGTGCTTGCGATTCTGACAAGCCTGTTATTTGGTCTTGTTCCCGCGTGGACCGCTTCGCGGATTGATCTGCATGAATCGCTCAAACAATCGGGCCCGGCAACCTCGCGCGGAGCGATGAGTCAAAGAACCAGCCGGACACTCGTGGTTGTGGAAATTGCACTCTCATTGGTTGTGCTTGTGGCGGCGGGTTTGCTGGTCGAAAGCATGGTTCGCCTGGCGAATGCTCCACTCGGCTACGTGCGCGACAATTTGTTGACGGCAGCGATTCGCCTGCCGGCTTCATCGTATCCAAAAACGGAAGATAGGATGAGATTCTGGGATCGCCTCGATCTGAAGTTGTGTTCATCGCCGGGCGTGCGAGGCGTCGCTTTTGGGCCTTCCTTGAACTATTTACCAGGCACGTCACCAGTCACGGTCGAAGGTACGCGTGACACGTTGCGAACGGCGCCCGCAGGGGACCCCGAGTCCGTTGGCGTCAATTACTACCGTGTGCTGGGCATTCCTCTCCTTCAAGGCAGAGAGTTCACCCAGGCTGATCGTGCTAAATCATTTCCGGTTGCGATCGTGAACGAGGCTTTCGCCAAAGAATTCTTTCCGAAGAGATCCGCGATCGGGCAGCGGATCAAACTGGGCACAGCCGACGCGAAAGACCCTTGGCTCACCATCGTCGGCGTGGTGGGAAACGTCTCCCACCCAACCTTATATATGGGGTACTCTCAGGGAACGTCGATCTATCGGCCGCTGCGGCAGAACCCCTCCAACGACAGCCTTGCGGTGTTTGTTCGAACGGCCGGAGACGTCCGGGCCCATGAACCCGACATTTTGCGCGCAGTTGCCGAGGTCGATCGCAATCTTCCTGTACCCACCATGCAGACGGTCGATGAGTCGCTTTCCGCTTTTATAGCTGAGCCTAAATTCCGTGCGGAGTTATTCAGTGTATTTGCAGGACTGGCTCTGCTGCTGGCAGCGGTCGGAATTTACGGCGTGCTCTCGCAGCTTGTTGTTCAACGAACTCACGAAATCGGGATTCGCGTCGCGCTCGGGGCGAACCGTCATGATGTTGTGCGGCTGGTTCTCGGCGAAGGGCTCAAACTCATCTGTGTCGGCATTGTGCTCGGGCTGGCGGGAGCTCTCCTTGTTACACGCCTGCTTTCAAGCATGCTTTATGGCGTGGGGACAACCGACCCTCTCACATTTGCGAGCGTATCTCTGCTACTCATGACGGTGGCATTGCTCGCATGTTATATTCCTGCCCGGCGTGCAGTCAGAATGAATCCACTCACGGCCCTGCGCGCCGAGTGAATCTGTTGCAAGTCGTCAATCGATGGCTCCGAAAGTTGCAAAATCCGCCGAAAGAGGAAACCCATCATTCGCTCCTCGAAAAAGGGTTGCTGTACAGTAATGGCGGCGCACATGACGCGTATGTTCTGCGGCAAATTGCGGTTTTCATGGCCCATCATCGGTCCCATAGGATCGCGCAGACGTTCGGTACTCGATGGGCGCTAATTTGAAGGTCAACCAAATGTCCTCGTGGCTCGTAGTGAACGCGATCACCGATCGGGAAACAATAAATAAATCCGTTGCCCATATCCGATGGTTTCCTTGATTTCCGTCCAGGCCATCCTCCAGGGAAAGCCCTCGACAAGACTCTCCGACTGTCCGCTTTTGGAATGCAGCGTCCGGGAGCGGACAGTTTCCAGTATTTCTCTGCGAATATTTCTCTCTATCTAGCTGATCCTATTCAGCCGCCTCATCCTCGCGATTTGGTCAGGAACATGCGAGTATTGTCTGCATACATGTTCCTGAGGGGTGCGTAGCCATGCCAACTTTCCTGCAGGATCTGCGTTATGCGGTCCGACAACTCCGCAAGTCGCCGGGCTTCGCCATTACGACTGTCCTGACGCTGGCCCTCGGCGTCGGTGCAAATGTGGTCGTGTTCAGTGTGATCAATGCGCTCGTCCTCAAGCCGCTGAACGTGCCGCAGCCGCAAAGCCTTTTCAACGTGGTGCGGGCGTCGCTCGGGGGCGGCCAATCGTATCCCGATTACCTTGAATATCGCAACCACAACACCACCTTCAGCGGAATGGCCGCATATTCGACGGACGTATCGGCCTTGAGCGCCGGGGGTCCAGCCACAAAAAATTATGGGTTTGAAGTCTCCGGCGATTACTTTGACATGCTGGGTGTGCATCCCGCGCTGGGGAGACTTTTTCATGCCAGCGACGAGCATGGGCCCAACTCCGCGCCATATATCGTGCTCAGCCATCAATTCTGGCAGAGACGCTTCAATAGCAATCCCCATATCGTGGGCACAACGGTCGATCTAAACACGCACCCCTTTACCGTGATCGGCGTTACGCCGAAGGGATTTCAAGGAACCTATATCTCCTACTGGCCGGACTACTGGATCCCGATGGTCAATGAGCAGCAGATCCAGGGGTATAACTTTTTGGACCAGCGCGGCGACAACGTCATAGCGGTGATGGGACGGCTCAAGCCGGGTGTCACCGCGCGGCAGGCGACGGCTAACCTGAACATCATCGCCAGTCAGTTGGCAAAACAATATCCCGCTGCCGATAGCGGCTTGCGTTTGAGGTTGGTCAAGCTTGAATCGTTCAGCGATGACCCTGGTGATCCGGTCTGGGAGTTTCTTACTGGAATCATGCTGTTATCCCTGCTGGTGCTGCTGGCCGCCTGCGCCAACCTGGGCAGCCTATTCGCTGCGCGCGCTGCTGATCGCAGCCGAGAGTTAGCCATTCGTCTTGCTGTTGGGTCGACTCGAAGACGAATTTTGCGGCAGCTTCTGACGGAATCGGTTCTCGTTTCCATTGTGGGAGGTGTAGT
>Ga0335075_10004788_pt1 | contig 21078 bp, 17 predicted proteins | sample Lox_Sample_24_FD_206723 | JGI IMG/M metagenome (GOLD analysis project Ga0335075, IMG submission 206723) | Soil microbial communities from Loxahatchee National Wildlife Refuge, Florida, United States - Lox_Sample_2.4 | ecosystem: Environmental > Terrestrial > Soil > Wetlands | place: USA...
CCGGCTGCGGCCTGCCGGTTTCCGCGGTCCGGCGATGCGACGTTGATCACACTGTGTGCCCTGTGGGCGCCGCGACCGATGCCCGAGGACGGCCATGGGTCCCCCTCGGCTACCGGGCTGTCCGGCTGCGGCCGTGACAAATGAGGCCCGAGAGGGCCATTTGGTAACCACAAGTGCTCATTCGATAACCGTAAGCCTCATTGTCACAATCCGATGTTAGATAACTTCGAATTGTGATGTCGGCGTGGAGCGTTCCGTTAGCGGACGCGTATTGTGATTTGGCTGCTACCGGTGACTGCCGGGCACATAATGATGAACGTCGATGTTACCGATTGCCGGCACGGCAATCGGTGACGTGCGCATTCATGGTGCCTGTCGCAGATTGGAGGCTGCTGTTATGCGGAACACCTCCTGGGGATAATGACCACCCAGTATCAGTTGAACACAATCAGTAGCGAGGCCGCCGCCCCGACGGCGCCGGCCACGGTGACGGCCAGCCAGGGGCCGGCGTGCGAAGCGACGGCCCCGGCCAAGATCATGGCCGCGCCCTGGCCGAGCTGCATCCCGGCGATCGCCAGCCCGAAAGCCTGGCCACGGCGTTCGTCGGGGACGGCAGCCACAAACGCGGCGTTCGCGCCGACCTGGTATGAGTCGCACAAGCCCGAGGCGAGCAGGATCACGAGAATTCCTGCCAGCCCGGGCTGCAGCGCGGCAGCCGTCAGGATGGCGCAGGCGCCGAAGGCCAGGGGCACGGTCATCCGCTGCCGCAGGTCCGGCCCGACGGCCATGGTCAGGGCCGTAACCCCGAGGGCCGCTCCCAGTGCCGGAGCCGCCATCACCCCGCTGGCGGCGACCGGTCCGCCGCCGGCGGCCCGAGCCAGCGGCACCGCTATGGCCTCCGGCACGTTGTAGGCCGCTGACAGCAGGCCGAGGAGCAGCGGGACCCGGACGGCTCGCTGGCCGAGCAGGAGCCGGGCCGTTGCCAGCAGGCCTGGACCGTTCTTGACGATCCTGCGGTGAGCGGCGGGGGCCGGGCGGCCGCGGACGCCGAGGGCGACGATCGCAGCCGAGGCCAGGAAGGTCCCCGCGTCGATGCAGATAGCGGTCCGGGCCCCGAACAGCCCCACCAGCGCACCGCCGGCCACGAAGCCCGCGACCTGGGCGGCCTGATTGGTCGTCATCGTGATGGCGGTGCCCACGGGAAAGGCGTCTCCGAGGACGTCAGGGACAATGGCGGCGCGAGCCGACCCGAACGGCGCCCCCAGCGCGGTCACCGCGCACAGCAGCCCGATCAGGGCTCCCGTGGGCATACCGGGCACCGCCATCAGCGCCGCCAGCGGAGCGCGGGCCAGGTCACAGACGATCATGACGCTGCGTCGCGGCCAACGGTCGGCCAGGCCGGACAACAGCAGCCCGCCCAGGAACTGCGGCGCGATGCTGGCCGCGTAGGCAACCGCCGCCAGCAGGGCCGAGCCGGTGTGCGCGTACACCAGCACGGTCAGCGCCACCCGAGCCAGCTGGTCCCCGCCGACCGACAAGACCTGCGCCGCCCACAGCGCCCGGAACTCGGCCACCGCGAAGACGTCACGGTACCGCGCGGTCTCCCCGCGGTGGCTGGCCCCCTGGCCGTCCGCGAGGCCGGGGGATCGCCTTACCCGCACGAGCCTTCGTTCTCCTTAGCGCCAGCAACGAGCTTGCAGGCCGATGGTGGATCACGACGGCCCGCCTCAGGTTAGCCAGGATACGTCCCATATAGGCCACTACCTGCCTAGATCGTGTACTTAAGGCAGGATTGAGGTGGGGTGGGCGGAAGTTACCGATCGGCAGCCGGCTGGGGCGGCGCGGCCGCGATGATCCATTCCATCAGCGGCAGCAGCAGGGCCGCCAGCTCGCGGCCACGGTCGGTCAGGCTGTAGTCGACGTGCGGCGGGACCACCGGCCGCTGCTCCCGCAGCACCAGGCCGTCCGCTTCCAGGGTGCGCAGGGTCTGGGCCAGCATCTTCTCGCTGATGCCGCGGGCCCAGCGGCGCAGTTCTCCCCAGCGCATCGTCCCGCTGGACAGCGCGACCAGGATCAGGACGCCCCAGCGGCTGGTGATGTGGTCCAGCAGCACCCGAGTCGGGCAGTCCGGCTCGAACACGTCAGACCCCGCGCGCAGCTCCGCCAGCGTGGCCTCCATACTTACCTGCATGTCAGTACCTTACTTCAAAGTGGGTACCAGCACAAAGGAAGGTGCCGCGGGCCCGTTCGGTTGTCACCGGCGACCAAAACGGAATCCGAAGGGAAGCACCGATGCCACTTCTAATCACGGGCTCGACCGGCCACCTCGGCCGCCTAGTCGTCGAGCAGCTGCTCGCGTCCGGCGTGCCGGCCGGCGACCTGATCGCCACTGGCCGGGCCACCGGCAAGCTCAGGGACCTAGCCGACCGGGGCGTGCGGGTACGCGCCATGGACTTCGACGACCCGGAGGCGGTCCGCGCGGCGGTGGCAGAAGCGGACCGCGTGCTGCTGGTCTCCGCGATGGAGCCCGGCGCCCGGGTGGCGCAGCACCGCACCGTCATCGACGCGGCGCGGGAGGCCGGGGTCGGCCTCATCGCCTACACCAGCATCGTCAACGCCGGAACCGCGACGATCCGCCTCGCCGCGGACCACCAGGCCACCGAGCGGCTGCTGCGCGACAGCGGCGTGCCCTACGTGCTGCTGCGCAACGGCTGGTACCACGAGAACTACACCGACCGGCTGCCGGCGTTCCTGGCGCAGGGAGCGATACCCGGCAGCGCCGGCGAGGGCCCGATCAGCGCCGCGGCGCGGGCGGACTACGCCGCCGCGGCGGTCGCGGTGCTGACCACGGACGGGCACGCCGGCCAGTCATATGAACTCGGCGGCGACGAGCCGTTCACGCTCGCGCAGCTGGCCGCCGAGATCAGCGCTCAGTCGGGGAAAGAGGTCCGTTACCTCGATCTGCCCGAGGCCGAGTTCGCCAGCGCCCTTAAGCGACACGACGTGCCCGAGCTGATGGCGGACATGGTCGCAGAAACCGACGCCGCCGCGGCCCACGGCGCGCTCCACACCGCCAGCGGCCATCTCACCGCCCTGACCGGACGGCCGGCCACCACGCTGAGCGCGGCCGTCGGCGCGGCCCTGACCGCACTCGACGGGATCTGGCAACCGCGGTCAGCTGGGCCGGGCGGTCACCGTGAGCTGCGAGACGCCCGCCGTGGCGTCGATGTCGAAGCCGGTCACGCCGGGCGCCCAGCCGGCCGTGGTGAACACCGACCCGCCCGCCACGCCGGTGTGCTGCTGGCCCTCCAACGACACCTCGCTCGCCCCGCCGCCCGCGGTCACCCGGACAGGGGTCCCGGCCGGCAGGGTGAGCTGGAAGTCGCTGGCCCCGCCGACCATCTGCACCGGCACGTCGCCGTCCGGCCGGGGCAGCGCGAGCGTTACGAGGCTGGAGCCCGCGTTAAAGGAGATGCCTGACAGCTGACCGCCCCGCAGGTCGACGTCGGTTCGGCTGGCGCCCCCGTCGAGGTCGATCTGCCAGCTGACGCCGGCGTTGAGGGTGACCGTGACCGCGGGTGAGTTCGGGGCGGTCAGGTCGACCAGGGTGCCGTTGCCGGTGCCGTCCGGCTCGGACGAGCTCAGCTGCGGCGCCGGGGCGCCGGCGGGCGTGGTGACGGTCAGCAGCGACCCGCCGGGGCCGAAGTCGGCGGTGCCGATGGTGAGCACGGTGGTCCCGGTCAGCACGTCGAGGCTGGCGCGGGTACGCCCGCTGACCGTCATGCTCACGGTGTGCGGGGCGGTGGCGGTCGCGGTGACGGGGATGTGGAGCTGCTGCGGGGTGGCCGACGAGCACGCCGCAAGCAGCGCCGCCGCGCCCCCGGCGGCCGCGGCCGCACCCCACGCTCCGAGCCGCGTCCTGTCCGCCGGGCGCCTCGTTCCTGCCACCGCAACCTCCCGCGACCACCGGTCAGCTCGCTCGCCCGGAGCTGACGAAATGACTCAACACTGCCCCTGTCACAGGCAACCATGCCAAGCCGCGCTGCCCGCGGGCAGCGGAACGGACGGAAAGCCTCATCACCCGCGCCGACAAACCTTCCGGGCGCGGGTGACGTGCTAGGGGCCAGCCCGGCCCGGCCACCCTGCGCGCCCGGGTCGCCAGCCGGTGGCGCGAAGCCGCGCGTCCGTTCGGGCTGATCTTCTAGATTTTTCCGAACGGTCGCGTGGCTTCGCGTCGAAGGCTCTGCTCTCCCGGTCGTGACGAGGTCGTTCGGCCGGCCGGGGCAGGCGCTGCCGTGTCGAACAGCGGCAGGAAGAACTGGACGAGCGGGCCGATGCTGACGGCGAACAGCACCGTGCCGACGCCGACCGTCCCGCCGAGCAGCCAGCCGATCGCCAGCACGGTCAGCTCGATGCAGACGCGGACCAGGCGCAGGGAGCGCCCGGTCCGGCGGGCCAGGCCCGTCATCAGGCCGTCCCGTGGTCCGGGCCCGAAACGGGCGCCGATGTACATGCCGCTGGCCAGCCCGCAGAGCAAGACCCCGCCGAGCATCTCGGCAATGCGCCACGCCAGCGGGGCGCTGCCCGGCAGCAGCGCCAGCGTCACGTTCATCGAGCTGCCGACGAGCACGACGTTGCTGACCGTGCCGAGACCCGGCCATTGCCGCAGCGGGATCCAGCCGAGCAGCACGACCGCCCCGACGATGATCGAGACCGTGCCGATCGCCAGCCCGGTGTGCTCGGCGATGCCCTGGTGCAGCACGTCCCAGGGGTCGAGGCCGAGCCCTGAGCGAACCTGAAGGGCCCCCGACGCCCCGTACAGCGCCAGCCCGAGGTAGAGCTGCGTGATCCGCCGAGCCAGGCCGCGCGGTACGGCAGTGCGTGTCATGCGCCCAGCCAATCAGGTCAGGCAAGGCCATTTCGCGGTCCAATCGATCGAAAATGGCCCGCGAAAAGCAGGCCGTCTCGTGTCAGAATGACGACATGGCATCGTCCACCCGGATCGGCAGCCACGCCCTGGCCGCGCTGCTGCCCGACCTGACCAGCTCCGGCGCCCGCCGCGGCGCGGTCTACGCCGCGATGGCCGAGGCGCTGAGCACGCTGGTCCTCGACGGCCGGATAGCGGTCGGCACCCGCGTGCCGTCCGAGCGGGACCTGGCCGCGGCGCTCGGTCTGAGCCGCACGACCGTGACCGCCGCCTACAGCGCCCTGCGGGCCGACGGCTATTTGATCAGCCGCACCGGCTCGGGGAGCTTCACCGCCGTCCCGGCCGGCTCCAGGGCGTCGAGCTCGATCGCGCGCTGGGCGCCGCCGGCCGCGCCGCCCGATCTGATCGACCTGACCTGCGCTACCCCCGCGGGGCCGGTCATGGCGATCTCCGATGCGGTCGCCGCCGCTGCCGCGCAGCTGCCGTGGCTGACCGCCGGCACCGGCTACGACCCGGTCGGCGTGCCGCGGCTGCGCGAGGCGATCGCCGCCCGGTTCGCCGCCCGCGGCGTGCCGACCGACGCCAGCCAGATCCTGATCACCAACGGCGCCCTGCACGCGCTTGACCTGCTGCTGCGGCTGCTGGCCGCTAACGGGGACCGCGTCCTGACCGAGCTGCCGACCTACTCGGGCGCGATCGACGCCATCCGGGCGAGCGCCGCGCGGCTGCTGCCGGTGCCGCTCGCACCGGGCGGCAGCTGGGACGTCGAGGCCTTGCAGGCGGCGCTGCGGCACAACGCGCCGGGGCTCGCGTACCTGATCCCCGACTTCCACAACCCGACCGGAGCGCTGACAGCGGACGCCGAACGTCGCGCCGTGCTGCGCGCCGCCCGCCGCGCCGGCACCACCGTCATCGTCGACGAGACCTTCGTCGACCTCGGCTTCACCGGCCCGGCCACGCCGGCCGCGGCGATCGACCCGTCCGTCGTCACGATCGGGTCGCTGTCCAAGGCGGTCTGGGGCGGGCTGCGCATCGGCTGGATCCGCGCCCAGGCCGATCTCGTCCAGCGGGTGGCGGCGCTGCGCGCCGCCACCGACATGGGCGGCGCACTGCTTGACCAGCTGGTCGCGGTCGAACTGGTGGGCCGCCTGGACGAGCTGGCCGCGGCCCGGGTCGCAGAGGTACGGCCCCAGCGCGACGCGCTGCTCGCGGCGCTGGCCCATGACCTGCCCGGCTGGCGGGTCAGCGCGCCGCAGGGCGGCCTATCGCTCTGGGCCGAGCTGGACGCGCCGCTGTCCACCCCGCTGAGCGTGCTCGCCCGATCGGCCGGCGTCCAGATCGTCCCCGGCTCGCGATTCGGCGCCGACGGGACCCTCGAGCGGTACCTGCGCCTGCCGTATACCCTGCCCGCCGAGGAACTCGAGCGCGCGGTCGCCCGGCTGCGCGAAGTCTGGACGACCCTCGACCGGTCCTCCCCGGCGGCCCGCCCGCTCGTCGTCGCCTGACGGCGAGCGTCCGGCCAGGGTTCGTCCTCGGTTCGGGCCTGCGCAGCGGCGGCGGTGGTTCGTAAGCTGGCAGGCGTGGACCCGGCGTGGGCGTTGCGGCAGATCGCGTTCCAGCTCGAGCGGTCCGGCGCGCCGACGTACCGGGTCCGGGCGTTCCGGCGCGCGGCCGAGGTCGTCGCCGGGCTCGACCCGGGAGAGCTGGCCGACCGGCTGCGGGCCGGGACGCTGCAGCAGCTGGGCGGGATCGGCGAGGTGACCGCGCAGGTGATCGCGCAGGCGGCGGCCGGGCAGGAGCCGGATTACCTGACCCGGCTACTCGACGGCGGGCCGCCGGCTCCGCCGTCGCCGCTTCGCGCCGCGATGCGGGGCGACTGCCACGCGCACTCGGACTGGTCCGACGGCGGAAGCCCGCCGCTGGAAATGGCGCTGGCGGCGCGAGACCTGGGGCACGAGTGGGTCGCGCTGACCGACCACTCGCCCCGGCTCACCGTGGCCAGGGGCCTGTCCGCCGACCGGCTCCGCGCCAAGCTGGAGCTGATCGGAGAGCTGAACGCCACCCTGGCGCCGTTCCGGATCCTGTCCGGGATCGAGGTCGACATCCTCGACGACGGCTCGCTCGACCAGACCGACGAGCTGCTCGGGCGGCTCGACGTCGTGGTCGCCAGCGTGCACTCCAAGCTGCGGATGCCATCGGCGCCGATGACTGAGCGGATGATCGCCGCCGTCGCTAACCCGCACACCGACGTGCTCGGCCACTGCACCGGACGGCTGCTCACCGGCCGCGGCCGCCCGCAGTCGGAGTTCGACGCCGAGGCGGTCTTCACCGCCTGCCGCGACGGCGGCGTCGCGGTGGAGATCAACTGCCGGCCCGAGCGCCAGGACCCGCCCGATGACCTGCTGCGGCTCGCGGTCGAGATCGGCTGCGTTTTCGCGATCGACACCGACGCGCACGCACCCGGGCAGCTCGACTGGCTGGACGGCGGGTGCAGCCGCGCGGAGCTGTTCGGCATCGGACCTGACCGCGTGATCAACACCCGCGGTACCTCCGCCATCACGAGACGCCCTCGCCAGCGGCGGGACGCGAGGCCCGGGTCATGAGCTCCACCCGTGCTTACTCCCGTAAATGCTCAACAGGGCAATGAAGACGATAGTCCCCGTCCACCCGGCGGCCTTGTAGATGAGGTTGACCCCTCCGGGGTGTTTGTTCGCGCCCACCATCCCGCCGATTCCCGCGAGCAGACCGATCGCCTGGCCCAGGAAGGCCAGCTCGCCCGCGCTCCGGCCGTGGTTTACGTACGCTGCCACGCACGCGATTGCCACCACCACGCTCACGATGCCGCCGATAAGGCAGCCAATCGCGAGCAGGTAGGTCCGGCTCGACGCCGGCGGCAGGCCGTAGCCGTCCAGTCCCGGCCCAGTCGCCCCAGGCGCCCCAGGCGGAACTTCCAGGCCGGACGGGCCGCCCGGGCCTGCGCCATCCGTGGTCATGCCGCTCCCGTCCTTCCCCCTGGCCACCAGCCGCGATTGCGGCGCGAGCTCGGTCGCCCCATGACCAGGTTCAGGACATCATCCGCCCGGCGCTGCCACAAGAAAAGCCCGTAGTGCGGGGAACAGGAAATCGCCCCGGGCGGCTAGAACACCACGACCTCGGCCCCGATCGCCAGGTGCTCGTTGTAGTAGTGGGCGCTCGTCATCGTGAGGTGGACGCAGCCGTGCGAGGGGAGAGTGAGGCTGCCGGCGTGGAAGGCGACCCCGCCGGAGGTGAACTGCACCGCCCACGGCATCGGTTCGTCGTAGATGTTGCTGATGACGTTCGGACCACCCTTCCATAGGACCCTGAACGTGCCGCGCGGCGTCGCGTTCGCTGTTCCTGGTGGGCCGGGTTCCATGCGCACCGGGCCGAAGGTGACCTTCCCGTCCGATTGCAGCCAGGTCAGGTGCCTGGACAGGTCCACGCAGGCCGCGGCGGCTGGCGGGCACGCACTGTGGTCGCGGGTGGTCAGCGCCAACGGCCCGGGGGCCGACGGGGTGGCACCGGGCTTCGGGGGCAGGCTCGGCCGCCGGCCGGTTGCGATGGCGAGAGTCGCCGCGTTCCTGGCGATGCCGGGCGTCTGCGTCGCGCCGGGCCTGCCCGCAGTGGCGGCTCGGACGTCGGCGGACTGGGAGACCGCGGCGTAGGCCCCGATCATCGCCAGCGCTGTCGCCGCCACGCCCGCGGTCACCAGCGCGGCTGGCCGCCGCCACAGTGTCGGTCGTCGGGCGCGATGCCTGCCCCGCGTGCCCATGCCTCACCCCCGGCTGTGTACTCAAAGTGATCGACTCGACTACCTAGAGTTGCCAAACTTGGCCGTCTTATGCATCGGGAAGAGGGAAACCTGTCCGGGGCGGGTCACGCCGCGCTTAGCCCGTCCGTTATGTCGGCGGTGCCGGACGATAATAGAGCCGGTGGAGGATTCCGTTACCTGGTCCTGGTGGAAGCTCGCCGATGCTGAGCCGCTCGCCCTCTTCGCCTATCTGCGGCTGCGCAGCGACGTGTTCGTCGTCGAGCAGGGCTGCGCCTATCCCGACATGGACGACCACGACCTGGTCGCGTGGCACCTAACGGGAACGGATGCCACCGGCCGCCTCGTTGGCGTTGCGCGGCTGCTCCCGCCCGGCGAGAAGTATCAGGAGCCGTCGCTCGGCCGCGTGATCGTCACCATGGCGGCCCGGGGGTCCGGTGCCGGCCACCTGCTGGTGGACGAGGCGCTGCGGAAAGCCGCTGCCGAGTACCCGGGTTACGGCCACCGCATCCAGGCCCAGGCGTACCTTGAGCGTTTCTACACTGCGCACGGCTTCGAGCCGGCCGGCGAGGTCTACGTCGAAGACGGCATCCCGCATATCGACATGACCTTGGCCCCGGGCTGCGGTCCGTTGGCCTAAGTCAGCCCCAGCCACTTGCCCAGCCCTGATCGCGGCAGACTCTGACGTTCAGGTCAGGTCGTGGGTGCCGCTAGGCGTGATGATCTGCAGATCGCTGCCGAGCACCAGCGCCTGGAACCGGGTGCTGCCCGAGGTCAGGTAGACGGTCCAGCCAGCATTATCGCCGGCCAGGGAGTTGGCGAGCACGAAGCGGCTGATGCTGCCGAGGCGCACCTTGCCTTTGGTGGTGATCTGCTCGGTCAGCCGCTGGATCACTCCGGGGACGAGCTGGGAGAAGTCGATGCCGTCGCGGGGGCCTTCGAAGGCGGCCAGGGATCCCACCGTCAGCGCCCCGGTGTACGTCGCGGTGACCGCCCGCGCCTCGCCGTTGTTCCCGGCGATGACCGCTTCGACCTCGCCCGGGTAGATCGCCATCTGCACGATCAGGTCCTGGCTGCCGAACCGGGCGGTGAGCTTGCTGAGCACGGTCGCCAGGTTGCCCGCCAGCAGCAGCGAGCGCGGGCTCGTCGCGGTGAGCGCGACGGTGGGGCTGGGCAGCGGCGCGGTCGTGATGTCGATCGCCGGCGGGTCAGTGAAGCTGAACGACTCGGTCGCGATGTCCGGCTCGGTCGACGGGTCGGTGATCGTCGCGGGGGCGGTGTACGACGTGCCGTCGGTGAATACCACGGCGCACGTCAGATCGGCGGTGTCGCCGGGCAGGACCTCGTCGACGCGGGGAGTGCAGGACACCGAGCGGACCGAGCGGCTGAACTTCGTGGTGAGCTGGTCCCGGATGAACCCCTGCAGGTCGGTGTAGGCCGCGGCACTGGCGTTGGCGTTGTCGATGGCCTTCCGCACGCTGCTGCATCCCGTAGCAAGGCCGATGGCCGGCCCGAGTACCAGCACCGACACGAGGAGGACACGCCGCGCGGCGGCGAAGTGCCTTATCAACCCCATCTGCCTCATCTGCCTTCCCGCCCGGGCCCGGCGGGCAGCTCAGGTCGCCGGGCCTCCCGCCGTGTCACCAGTTGCCAGTGCACGCATTGCCGGATCGATCATGACCTCAGCGTCTTGCTCCGCGCTTTCTCCCGACTTATCGTCCACGCCGCGGAGGGCGGCGGCCGACAATACGCATCGGCGACGATGCCGCGGCTCGAGTAAGCCGCGGCGCGTCTTCACGCCATCGCCGGTCTCGACGGTGGCCGTCGTGCCGCTTTAGCGGCGCCGCTGCCCGTCCCGGCACTGTCCGCCCGCCCGCCTCGCGTCGGCGCGCGGGGCGGGATCAGCGGCCGGTTGGCCCGCAGCAGCTGCTGCCCGTCATGCCACGACATCGGCCTGGCCAGCAGGTACCCCTGGCCGTGCTGGCAGCCCATCTCGGTGAGCAGCTCGCACTGCTCGACGGTCTCGATGCCCTCGGCCACGACCGCTATGCTCAGCGTGCTGGCGATCGCGACGATGCCCTTGGCGAGGGCGAGTCGCCGCTGGGAGGTGGTGATGCCTTCGACGAACGACCTGTCGATCTTCAGCACGTCGACCGGCAGTTCCCTGAGGTAGCTGAGCGAAGAATAGCCAGTGCCGAAGTCGTCGATCGCCAGCCGGACGCCGAGCCGCTGCAACTCGGCCAGGTTGGCGGCGATGCCTTCCTCGTGGCGCAGTAGCACGCTCTCGGTGAGCTCGAGCAGCAGCAGGGACGGTGGGAGGCCGGCGTCCTCCAGCGCGCTGCGGACGGTCGCCACGAAGTTCCCCGAGCGGAACTGATGGGCGGACACGTTGATGCTGACGAACGGGTCGGCGGCGCGGCTTCCCGACGCGCGCGCCGCCGCCAGGTCGGACAGCGCCCGTTGGATTACCCACGCGCCCAGGGGCACGATAAGCCCTGTGTCCTCGGCGACGTCGATGAACTGGTCCGGCATCAGCGTGTCCCGGTCTGGGCGGGGCCAGCGTAGGAGCGCCTCGAAGCCGGCGATGTGGCCGGTGTCAAGCGACACGATGGGCTGGTAGGCCAGTGCGAAGGTCGAGTCGCCGACTGCCTGCTCCAGCGCGGACCGTATTTCCAGCCGCCGGACGATGCCGCTGGTGAGGGCCGGCGAGTAGCGCTGCCAGCCGTGTTTGCCTGCTGCCTTGGCCGCGTACAGGGCCAGGTCCGCGTGCCGCGTCATCTCCTCGACGTTGTCGCTCTCGTCGGACGTGGCGACGCCGACCGTCGCGGTCATGGTCACCGGCCCTTCGGAGAGGTTGAAGGGCTCGCTGAACGCTGCCATGGCTCGCTCGGCGAATGCGTCGGCCTCGGCGGGGCCACGGAGATTGTCCAGAAGCAGGGCGAATTCGTCTCCGCTGATCCGTGCGGCGACATCGGACTCCCTGGCGATCGTGGCCAGGCGGCGCGCGAACGCGATAAGCAGCTCGTCGCCGATCGCGTGCCCGAGCGTGTCGTTGACATCCTTGAAGTCGTCCAGGTCGATGAACAGGATCGCGGTGATCGTCCCGGTCCGCCGCGCCAGTGCCAGCGAGTGCCCGGCGCGGTCGGCGAACAGGACCCGGTTCGGCAGTTCGGTCAGCGCATCGTGGAAGGCGCGGTGATGCAGCTCTTCCTGCAGGCGCCTCTCTTCCGTGACGTCGCGGAGGGTCACCACCCTGCCCTGGACGCTCGGCCGGTTGCGCAGGTCGCTGCGCCTGACCCGGACGCGCATGATCTGCCCGTCATGGCGGGTGATCCGCCACTGCTCGCTGAAACCGCTCTGCCCGCCGTCGGGGGCGCCTGCGCTCGGACTGCCCGGGCTCCATTCCACGTCCGCGGCGGCCGCCAGGCGGCGCACGTGGGTGCCCACGATGACCACGTCGCCGTAGATGGCGCTGGCCGACGGCGACGCGTACCGGACCGTGTCGTCGTCGTCGATGATCAATATGGCGTCGGATGCGTCTTGCACCAGTTCCTTGAACAGCTCCTCGCTCTCACGCTTGACGCGCTGCTGGGTGAGCAGTATCCGCTCCATGGCCAGGCCGGCCTCGCTGACCAGGATCCGCACCGACGGCCACCTGACTTCCAGGTTCCGCTGACCGCCGATCAGCGCCAGTATGCCGGCGGGCGATTCGCCCGGCGGATCCGTGCTGAGGAAGATCGGGCAGAGCAGGACTCCCTCGCCTCCCGATCCCAGGTCGCCGATCCCGGCGCCGGATTCCAGCTCCGCGGCAGGGACGTAGAGCGGCGTCGGGCGGTCACCGTCGGCGCGGCCGGCCAGCAGGGGCAGCACCGATGGCAGCCACCGCGGCGCAGTCTCCGCCAGGCAGTTCGACCGCTGTCCCGCGCAGCTCGTCATCAGAACGCGCAGCTCGCCGCCGACGCGGGTGGCGAACACCGCCGCGTGCCCGGAACGCGGCCCGGACACGGTGTCGGCGGCCGTCCGCAACGCCGCGGCGACCTCCTCGACGGATCCGGCCGACGCCAGCGCCGGGCCCGCCGCAGTCAGCGCCCGCTCCCAGGTCAGGGTGCGCAGCTGCGCGACGTTGAGCCCCCACAGTCGGGCCTGCGCGAGCACCCACAAAAGCGCGGCCGAGGCGGCGATGACGGTGTCGCGCGGGTCATTGTGGCCTTGCAGGATGAGCAGTAGCGGAGCGGCGAACGATGCCACGGTCAAGACGACCATGCGGGCACGGGAGGTCTCGTACGGGCGCGCGGCATGCCTGGTCATCTCTCGCATCGCCGGATGCACGGCGGCCGCCCCGCACAGCGCGAAGCAGGCGATCCAGCCGAAGTCGATGAGTCTCCAGTACACAAGCTGCAGCCTGAGCAGGCCGAATATCACACCGGAAACCAGCGCGCATACCGTGCCGATGGTAACGAGGCGGACTGGCCAGTCCCACACGATGCCGGGGGCGAGCAGCCGCGCGAGTGCCACCAGGATGATGATCTGGCCGAGGGGATAGCTGGCGGAGGCGAGCTTCTGCGCTTCGGACAGGGCCGGATCGGTCAGGGTCGGAAGGATGCGGAAAAGCCACACCAGCAGGACAAGACCCGCGCTGAGCGTCACCGCGTCGACCAGGCTCCGTCGGTCGGGACCTGAGCTGCGGACGCGGGCGAGCAGGCCCAGCGCCACCGCCAGCAGCGCATACGTCGGAAGGCCGACGATGGTGTAGGCGTTCAACGAAGGGATCTGCGGGCGGTGAACGCCCGCGAGCAGGGTCAGCCGTGAACCGCCGAAGCAGAAAGCCGCTGCCGCCAGCAGCAGCCACGGCAGTTTATGCGCCGGCCGGCAGCGGGCGACCCGAACCAGGATGGCTCCCGCCGCGCTCGCCGCCAGCAGGCACACGAACGCCACCGACAGGCCGGGCACGGCGAAGTACACCGCGGTGAGCGTCAGCATCCACGCGGCATAGCCGAGCAGCGCCCCCATGTGTAACCTTCCGGCCATACTCCCGTAACCAGCCACCATACGTGATGACTTGGCTAATCGACAGCTATCGCTGCTGCTCACGGGCCTGTATCTGCCTCAGACGGCCACCCGGCTGGTCGAATGACGCCGCCAATCCCGGCAGCCGACAGGCCGCCAGTTCGCCCGCAGCTGGGTCCTGGGCGGCCAGCGGCGCGGTCGCGGCCGCCAGGTCCGGTGGAATCGCCGTCCGAACCCGCTGATCGGCTCGCGCGCAACCACGGACCGGTCGGCGCCCACCGCGTCGTGATCGGGCAGGCAGGTTCGACCCGGCCGACCGCCCGCGAGGTCGGGGCATGCCGGCCGGCGGTTAGCCCTGGCGTGTCATGAGGGGCTCGCGAGGATCGCGCCTGGCAGCGCGCCAGCCGCCACCAGCGCCCTCACTTCGTCCTCCGCGAAGCCTGCTTCTGCCAGCACGGCGCTGGTGTCCGCGCCCCGTTCGCGTACTCGCGGCGCGAGAGTCCAGGGGCTGCGCGATAGCCGAGGGGCCGGGAGCGCCTGGAGCACTCCGTCGTCGGTGACAACGGTGCCACGCGCACGCAGATGCGGGTCGGCGGGCAGCTCGTCCAGGCCGAGGACCGCGGTACCGCAACCGTCCACCTGTGAAAATACCGTCTCCCAGTGCTTCCTTGGCTTCCCCGCGAACGCCGTCGCGATCCGCTCCCGAAGGGCCGGCCAGCACGCTTCGTCGTGCCGGTCGCCGAGACGGCGAAACTCCTCGGCGTCGAGGCCGAGCGCCTGAGTGAGATTCTCGTAGAACCGTTCCTCGATCGCTCCCACCGCGAACCACTGTCCGTCGGCGCACTGGTACACGCCGTAGAAGGGCGCGCTGCCGCTCAGCATGCTGTGGCCGAGACCGTGCCAGGTGCCGGCCGCATAATCCGCGAACTGGCCCGCCAGCAGCATCGCGGCACCATCGACCATGGCCGCGTCGACGACCTGTCCCTGGCCCGATCTATCCCGATCGAGCAGCGCCAGCAAGATGCCCATCGCCGCAGTGAGGGATCCGGCCGCGAAGTCGCCCAGGATGTTCAGCGGCGGCGTCGGCCGGTCGGTGCCGATTGCCCCCAGCGCGCCCGCGGCCGCGATGAAGTTGATGTCGTGTCCCGCCCGCTGCGCGTAGGGACCGCTCTGGCCGAAGCCGGTGATCCGGGCGTACACCAGGCGCGGGTTCTGCGACATGAGCACGTCCGGGCCGAGACCGCGGCGCTCCATGGTTCCCGGGCGGTAGCTCTCGATAAAGACGTCCGCCGTCCGCGTCAGTCTCCGCACGACGTCCGCGCCTCCCGGTGCGCGGAGGTCGACGACCACCGACCGCTTCCCCCGCGAGAAGAACGGGGACGGATCGAAGGGCTCCGGGTCGGGCCGCTCAACCGCGACGACCTCCGCCCCGTAGTCCGACAGCAGCATGGAGCAGAACGGTCCCGGCCCGAGCCCGCTGACGTCAATGACCCTGACCCCGTGCAACGGCCGGGGCGAGCGAGGTTCCTCAGTCATGGAGTACCAGTTATGAAGTCTATGGCAAACAACTATTCGACCGTGGACGGCGTGGTCTCCGGCGACGCTGGCACGACCGCTCCGCCGGCGCACAGCACGTCGACGACGAGCTGCGTATCTAGGTACTCTTTCGTCTGGATCAGCTTGCCATCGCGAAACCTGAGCACCCAGTGCAGCTGCTGGTGGTACATCAGGCCGGACTCGTGGAGCGCGGGCGAGTCGATCTCCACCGTCACGGTGTCGCCCTCGGCGACGATGCCGACGACGTTCGCAGGCTTCCCGGCCGGAAACGGAGCGAAGATCGCTCCGGCCGCCGCGAGCATCTGCTGCTTCGTGTAGGTCCCGGATATGGGCGTGGTCCCCATCACCGTGTGGGTGCCGTCCTCGGCGTACATCCCGGCGAGGGCAAGCGCGTCGTTTCGGTCGTTCGCGTCCATGAACTGCAGCGCGAGCGCCTTGTTGCTGTCCTTCTCGTCGGCCATGGTGTCCTCATCCTCGAGACCTGCGATGCGGCCACGTTACCATGCAGTGTTTGGTTATGGAAGCGCGCGGCGGGGAGCGCCTCCTCGTTGACACTTGCGACTCGGGTGGCCTAGCATAATCCGACGGTGTTTGGTTTTCGGTTCCGGGAGTTACGATGAGTTCGACGGCGGAGATGCCGCAAAACCACGCCTTTCCCCATGTGCTGGCCCCGATGCCGGTCAAGAGCACGGTGCTGCGCAATCGGGTCGTCGTGACCGCGCACGGTGCCAGCGACCTGTTCAGGGATCCCGGGCTCGATCCGGGGTCGTATATCGAGTACCTGCGCAGGCGGGCCGGCGGCGGCGTGGGCATGATCATCGTCCAGCCGCTGCTCGCAAATCCCCACGGCGAGATTCCGGAGTCGATCGTCGAGCGGCACGCCCGGCTCGTGGAGGTCGTCAAGCCCGAGGGCGCGACGCTCCTCATACAGCTCGTCAACCTCGGAGCGTACGGCCGGACCGACGCCATGATTGGCCGGTCACCCTCCTGGGCCTTCGACGAGCAGCAGTCTGACGCGGGCGAGTCGAGCCATCGGATGACCGATGCCGAGGTCGGCCGGATGGTTGACGCCTACCGGCGCGCCGCGAGAATGCTTGCCGCAGTCGGCTTCGACGGCGTGGAGGTGCACGGAGGGCACGGCTACCTCCTGCAGCAGTCGCTCACGCCGCGAACCAATCGGCGGACCGATCGTTGGGGTCAGGACCGGACGCTCTTCGCGCGCACGCTTCTGGAGGCCGTCAGGGACGAACTTGGGCCGGACCGTCTGCTCTGCTACCGCACCGCCACCGATGATCTTATGAGCCCGGCCGAGGGAGGCCGGGGGGCCGCCGGCATCGCCGAGGATCTCGCGTCTCTCCTCAAGACCGGCTGCATCGACCTGGTCAACACGACGATGGGCAACGGTGGCAGGTCGTACGTCCGGTCGATCCCCGGCTATCGCCATCGCGAGGCGCCGAACGTCGGGCTGCTGGCGAACCTGAGACGGCTGGTGGACATCGACGTGCCCGTCGTGGCCACCGGTGGCATCACGTCGCTCGAGGTAGCCGAGCAGGTTCTGCAGACCGGCGTCTGCGACCTGGTCGCCATGACCCGTGCCCATATCGCCGATCCCGAGATCGTCGGCAAGGCAATGAAGGGACAGGGCGACCGCATCCGGCCCTGCGTCCGTGCGAACATATGCGTCGACCGCAAGCAAGCGCTGTTCCCCGAGATGGGCTGTTTTCACAATCCCGAGGTCCTCCGCGAGGTTCCGTTCGCCGCCCGGCCGGCGGCCAGGCGGCGGCACGTGCTGGTTGTCGGAGCCGGTCCGGCCGGCTTGAAGGCCGCTGAGACAGCCGCCCGCTGCGGGCACCGGGTCGACCTCGTCGATGCCGCGGCCCTTCCCGGAGGCCGGCTGCAGCTGGTCAGGGACACCCCCGCGGCCGAGCTCGGCCGGGCCATCGATTATCTCGTTGGCGAGCTGCGCCATGTCGGCGCGCACGTGCAGCTTGGCCGGACCGTCGATGAGCCGTTCATCGCCTCCGTCCGTCCGGACGCGGTGATACTGGCGACCGGATCGCGAACCCGGGTTCCCGCATCGCTCGCGCAGCTAGCGGGAGTGGTCGCCTCCGACGAGGCGCTGACCCGCGAGCTGGCCGGATCCGTCCTGGTGTATGACGAGATCGGCACGTCAGAGGCGGCGCTCGTCGCGGAGTCACTGCAACGGCGCGGGGCGGGCGTGCACTTCGCCACGCGCTTTGAGAGCGTCGTGCCTTTCGCCGGTCAAATGCAGCGCTGGGAAGTTCCCGACCTGCTGTACGCATCGCTCGACGGGGTGCACACCGCACGGGTTATCAGCAACCGGAGCCCTGGCTCGGTCGACCTGATGCGCCTGGCCGACCATTCCGTCACCCGGGTGCCGGCCGACGTGATCGTCACCGTCAGCCCGGCGGTGCCGCGCACCGACCTGGTGCCGGTGCTTGAGCGGCTTGGCATTCCGTTCCAGGTCGTCGGCGACGCTAACGCGCCCCGAACGGCCTGGCAGGCCTTCAGCGAGGGACACCTCGCCGCTCTGGCGCTCTGACGCGCGGGACCCGCTACCCGTCGGACGACGCCACCAGCAGCTCGCCGCCGTCGACGGGAATGACTACGCCGGTGATATAGGCCGCAGCGTCGCTGACCAGGAACGAGACGAGATCGGCGACATCGCGGGGCTGCCCGATGCGCTGCTGCGGGTTGAGCACGATCGTGTTCGCCGCCACCAGTTCCTTGATCGGCGTCAGCAGGTCGGTGTCGATCTTGCCCGGTGCCACCGCCAGCACCCGGATGCCGTCGCGGGCCCATTCGAGAGCGAGCACGCGGGTCAGCATCGTCAACCCCGCCTTGCTGACGTTATAGGGGGCCAATCCGGTCGTGGGATAGTGCGCGGCGGTGCTGGTGATGTTGACGACGACTCCGCCGGAGCCCTTCATCAGCCGGTGCGCCCGCGTGGCGAGAAACCACGGAGCGCTGAGGTTAATCCCTAGGGCCTCGTCCCACGCGTCGTCGGTTACCCGCTCGGCCCGGGTGGCGCGAGGCAGCACTCCCGCGTTGTTGACGAGGACGTCGAGCCGCCCGAACTGGCGCGTCACCGTATCCATCAACTGGTCCAGCGAGTCGCGATCTGCGACGTCGCATACGATCCCGGTGGCCTCGCCGCCGTCGGCCCGGCAGGCAGCCTCCGCGTCCGCGACAGCCTGGGGGGATCGCGACGACACGATGACGTGATAGCCGACCGCGGCGAGCCGCATGCTGATCGCAAGCCCGATGCCCCTGGTGCCGCCGGTGACGAGGGCGAGCCGCCGCGGGCGGGGGTCGCGTGGCTCGTCACCGCGCGGTGCGTCATCCGGCTGGCCCGCCGCGCCTGCGCTCATGCGCTCACCGGGGGGCCATCCGGATCGCTCCGTCGAGCCGGATGACCTCGCCGTTGAGCATGCCGTTGGCGATAATGTGCCCGACCAGCGCCGCGAATTCGCCGGGGTCGCCGAGGCGCTTGGGGTGCGGAACCTGCTGCGCGAGCGATTGCTGGGCGGCTTCCGGCAGCGAGGCGAGCAGGGGCGTCCGGAAGGTACCCGGGGCGATCGTGACCACGCGGATCTGGTAGTCGGCAAGTTCCCTGGCGACCGGCAGCGTCATCGCGACGATCCCGCCCTTGGACGCGGAGTAGGCAGCCTGCCCGATCTGCCCGTCGAAGGCCGCCACCGAAGCGGTGTTGACGATCACCCCCCGGTCGAGGTCGGCCGGCTCGTTGTGCTGCATCCGGGCGGTTGCGAGCCTGATGACGTTGAAGGTCCCGACGAGGTTCACGCTGATAGGCCGGGCGAAGCGGTCAAGCGGCTGCGGACCGCTCTTGCCCACGACCTTGACCGCCTCGCCGATTCCGGCGCAGTTGACGACGACCCGGAGCGTTCCCAGCCGCTGCGCGGCGTCGAGCGCAGCGCTGACATCCGCCTCTGAGGTGACATCCCCGGCTGAGAAGGTCAGGTCGTCTGGCAGGGGCACGCGCGGGTTGCCGTTGTCGTCAGGGAGGTCGATGACCACCACCCTGGCTCCGGCCTGTGACAGCAACTCTGCCGTTGCCCGGCCAAGCCCGGACGCTCCGCCGGTCACCAGAGCCGAGGCATCGTCAAGCTTCATGGGTGCTTCCTTTCGCCGATCCGGGGGTTCTGGGTCACAAGCGCTCGACGACGGTGGCGTTGGCCATCCCGCCGCCCTCGCACATCGTCTGGAGGCCGTAGCGTCCGCCGGTCCGCTCCAGCGTCGCGATGAGGGTCGTGAGGAGCCGGGCACCAGAAGCGCCGAGGGCGTGGCCGAGCGCGATCGCCCCGCCATGCTGGTTGAGGCGGTCAGGATCGGCCCCGAGGTCCTTCAGCCATGCGAGCGGAACCGACGCGAAGGCCTCGTTGACCTCGTAGGCGTCGATGTCGTCGATCGACAGGCCTGCGCGCTCGAGGACTTTCCTGGTGGCCGGGATGATGCCCGTGAGCATGAGCACGGGGTCGTCCCCGGTCACCGTGAACGAGCGGAACCGCGCCCGGGGGGTGAGGCTCAGCGACCGGGCTGCGCTCTCGCTCATGATGAGGACCGCCGCGGCGCCGTCGGTGAGCGGCGATGAGTTGCCCGCGGTGATCGACCACTCGATTTCGGGGTACCGCGCGCCCGCCGGGTCGCCCGCGAACGCGGGCTTGAGCGTGGCCAGCGTCTCGGCCGTCGTGCCCTTCCTGATCGTTTCGTCTACCCGGTGGGCCACTGCCATCCCGCCGGAGCCGGGAACGGAGACCGGGACGATCTCGCGATCGAAGTCGCCTCGTTCGGTCGCCTCGACCGCAAGCCGATGTGATCGCGCAGCGAACTCGTCGAGATCATCGCGCCGCAGATCCCAGCGAGACGCGATGATCTCGGCCGACAGTCCCTGCGTGATCAGGCCTTCCGGGTAGCGTCCGGCGATCCTCGCTCCGTAGACGTCCCGCCCGCCGATCGCCGAGAACATCGGCGCGCGGCTCATCGACTCGACTCCGGCGGCGATGACGATGTCGTAGCAGCCGGCCATCACCCCCTGGGCCGCGAAGGCGGCGGCCTGCTGACTTGATCCGCACTGCCGGTCGACCGTCGTGGCCGGAACGGTCTCGGGAAACCCGGCCGCGAGGACCGCGTTCCTGGTGACGTTGACCGCCTGCTCGCCGGCCTGGGTGACGCAGCCCCCGATGACATCGTCGATACGGGCCGGATCAATCCCGTTGCGTTCGACCAGCGCGGTCAGCACGCCCGCCAGCAGGTCGACCGGATGCTCGCTCGACAGCGCACCGCCGGGCTTGCCCCGGCCGGAAGCGGTTCGCACCGCGTCTACCACAACCGCGTTGATCATCTCTGGCTACCTCGTCTGGTCTGTCTGCTCGCAGCCTGGGCCGGTGAGCGTCGTCGTCATGAGTGGTCGGAGTATGTCGTCGTTGTGCTCGCCGAGCAGCGGAGCGCCTCGCCGCACGTCGCCGGGGGTCAGGCTCAGCTTCGGCACCACACCGGGCATGGGCACCGTCTCCCCGTCGAGACCGGGCTCGGGCACATCCAGGATCATCTGCCGGGCGGCGTACTGCGGGTCGCGGCAGATGTCCCTGGCGGTGTATATTCGCCCGGCCGGGACGCCCGCCGCGTCAAGCATGGCAAGCACGTCGTCGGCGGGCCGGGCCCCGGTCCAGGCCGCGATCTCCGCGTCGAGCACCGCCTGCGCTCGGCCGCGCCCGAGATGCGTTCGGTATTCCGAGCCCGGCTCGAGCCAGTCCTCGCG
>Ga0335075_10004789_pt1 | contig 21077 bp, 21 predicted proteins | sample Lox_Sample_24_FD_206723 | JGI IMG/M metagenome (GOLD analysis project Ga0335075, IMG submission 206723) | Soil microbial communities from Loxahatchee National Wildlife Refuge, Florida, United States - Lox_Sample_2.4 | ecosystem: Environmental > Terrestrial > Soil > Wetlands | place: USA...
ACAATCCTGGCAGCCAGATCACGCGATGACAGGTAAATAACCGACGCGTTCATAACGCGGTGAACAACCCACGATCATGGAACAGCCGGCCGCGCCGGCGGCGGCCCGGCACGGATATACCGGCGAAAAGGGGATAATCCGGACCGCATACCCCCTGCCGCCCTAGCCGGGCACGCAAGATAACGGAGAGCACGCAGATCCGGCGAAGTCAACTTGATTAGCGACGCGTACATACCGCCAGTTTTGACCCATGATCGTGACTGCAGGCAAGCGCGGGCCCGCGGTGACTAGCGCGCGGCGTGCATCGGGCGGCTGATCGGCGCCGACCGGGACACCGCCGGTGCCGCGGGGCGAGCCAGCGGAAGCTTGATCACGAACTGGCAGCCCGGCCCGGTGTTGCGCACGCCGATCTGGCCCGAGTGCGCCTCCACGATTCCGCGCGCGATCGACAGCCCGAGTCCGGCACCTCCCTGCGGGTCGGGGGTCCGGGCGGTCTCACCGCGGAAAGCCACGTCGAACACCCTGGGCAGGTCGTCCGGCGGGATGCCACCGCATTCGTCAGCCACGCTCACGCACGCCATCCCGGCCTGTATCTCGCCGATCACTTCGATCGTGCCCTCGGGGGGCGTGTGCCTGATCGCGTTCGTGACGAGGTTGCGCACCGCGCGTCCCATTTCCGCGGTATCGATAAAAACGGCCATGCCGCGGACGGCCGACCCGGTGAGCCTGATCCTCTTCGCCCGCGCCACCGGTTCGGTGCTCGCGGCCACCTCGGCGACTAGGTCCTCCAAGCCGACGAGGCGCGGCGACAGCCGGAGCGTGCCCGCGTGGATCCGGGAGAGCTCGAAAAGGTCGTCGATCATCGCGGAGAGCCGGTCGGTCTCGCGCCGGATCTGCGAGTGGTAGTGGCTGACCTCGTGCGGGTCGACCACCACCTGGTCTTCCAGTGCCTCGGCCATCGCGCGGAGCCCGGCCAGCGGGGTTCGCAGGTCGTGGCTGACCCAGGCGACGAGTTCGCGGCGGCTTGCCTCCAGCGCCCGCTCACGAGCCCGCGCCTTGCCCAGCCGGTCATGCGCGGCGGTAAGTCCCTCGGACAGCCCGGCGAGTTCGGCGGGCAGCCGGACGTCCGGCGGCGTGTAGATGCCGCTCTCCCCGACTTCCCGCACCGCGGCGAGCAGCGTCCGGCTCGCCTTGGTCAGCGCGTGCCCCATGAACATCGCGATCACGAGCCCGGCTACCCCGGCGATGCCGATCAGTTCAAGCACCGGGTCGCCGGCCGATCCCATCATGAGCACGGTGATGGCGCTGACACCGGCCAGCAGGGTGACGACCGTTACCAAGGCGACCAGGGTGAGCATCGCCTTGATGGACCGGCCGACCACTAGCTTCAGCGCCACCACGCCGATGATGGCGGCCACCACAGCAATGCCTGCGACCCAGAGCGAGGTGTGGAGCAGATCCTGGGGCGCCACCCCAGGCATCACGTCGGCCAGGGCCGGATTCATGCACCCTCCGGTTCGTAGCGGTAGCCGACGCCCCAGACCGTGACGATGCGCTTGGGCATCGTCGGGTCACCCTCCAGTTTCTCTCGCAGCCGCCGGACGTGCACGGTGACCGTGGACGTGTCGCCGAAGGTCCAGCTCCACACCTCGGTAAGCAGCTGTTCCCGGGTGAACGCCTTGCGCGGGTTGCGCATCAGGAACACCAGCAGGTCGTATTCACGTGACGTCAGCTGGACGAGCCTGCCGCCCACCCGGACCTCGTGCGCCGCCAGGTCAACCATGAGGTCGCCATCGCCGATGAGGCCCTGGTCCGGCTTGTCTGGCAGGCCGCTGCCCCGGGCGCGGCGCAGCACCGAACGGACCCGCATCGCCAGCTCACGGGGGCTGAACGGCTTGGTGACGTAGTCGTCGGCTCCGGTCTCGAAGCCGACCAGCCGATCCGTCTCGTCGCCGAGCGCGGTCAGCATGACCACAGGGATCGGCCAGCGCTCGCGCAGCCGACGGCATACCTCGAGACCGTCGATCCCCGGCAGCATCAAGTCAAGCACGACCAGGTCGGGCGGCTGCTCGGCGACACGACGCAGCGCCTCGTACCCGTCGTGCACGCATTCCACCGTGTGACCGTCGCGGACCAGGTACCGGCCAACGACATCCGCGACCGTAGGATCGTCGTCGACAACGACGATCCGTCCGGGCGGGTCAGGGTTGTTCACCTCGGTGCCTCCGACCGAAAACTGTCTGCGGGCACGCCAAATCGCGCGCTGCTCACCGTTACAAGGTAAAGCGCTGCGCGATCACATGACCAGCAAACGGGACTAATCCGTCATCACTCCGTAAGTTCTGGGAGCTAGTGAGCGTCAGGATACACGTGGTGACATCCCCGCCAGCTCAGACAGGACTTTCGGACGTATCCCCGACGTGACCCGATCGCAAGAGCATCGGGGATCTAAGAGCCTGCGCTTCGGCCGATGCGGACGTTGCGACGGGCCAGGCCGAAAGCCGCGGCTGGGTGCCAGGGTACTCGAGCGGCGCGAACGCTAGCGGCCGCTGAATTCCGACCGGTACGCTCCGGCCAGCTCAGCGGCGCCCGGCGCCGCGCGGCCGGTCACCGCGGCGACGATCTCGCGGACGCGCGGCCGGTCGACGGGCGCCAGCCGACCCGACGCAACCGCGGCCGATGCGGACGCGGCAGACTCGTCGAGCTTCCCCGCCGTGACGAGCGCGAGCGCGAGATCGAGCCGGGCGAGCGCGATCCGCCGCGGCCGGGGCGGATCGGCGCCGTGGTTTTCCAGCGCGGCCAGGATGTCACGCGCGGGTCTCGGCGCACCACGCGGCGATCTCGGTGTGCCCGGTCTCGCGGGCCAGCTGCATGGCAGTGCGCAGGTAGGCGCTGGCGGCGTGGTCCCGGTGCTGATCGATCAGCAGTGTTGCGGCGAGCAGGGACAACCACCCGCCGGATACCATCAGCCGCTGCCGCTGGCCGAGGGTGGTCCGGCTGTCGAGCAGCCGCGTCGTGTAGGCCAGGTGAGTTCGGATGCGCGGCAGCAGGTCACCCGGTGCGCTGCGCGGGTAGGCAGTCGCCAGGTCGTCAACGGCCAGCTCGAGCCACTCGCACGTGCCGTTGCCGACATCGGACGCCTCAGCGCGGCGGGCAAGCTCGCGCACGCCGAGCCCGCGCGCTGCCATGAGGCGCGCTAGTTCCGTGCCGAAGTCGCTCATGCCCGCGTGCCGTCCGTGCGTGAGGTTCGCCGTTGCCTGGCTGTTTGCCGTATAGCGCCAAACAGGCAACATCTTCAGCCTACGCTCCGTACCCGGTTGACTGCCGTTTACCGCGTCGGCGCACGAGGGGGTAAGGGCATGGAACAGTGGCGCGCAATCGGGCTGCCGGAGCCGCCGAGATGATCGTGTGGCTATGGGATGCTCCTGGCCCGGTCCGCTGCGGCCGGGGAGTGACCGGCGACGAGGGAAGCGCCCTAGGCGCCGCCGCTGTCTTCCTGCGCAGCGGCGCGGCCTGCTCAGCGACCGTTGAGGCCGCGCGGATGGTGCTGGACGAACGCACCCTGAACCGCGTTTACGAGCGCACCGGAACGGGATGGCAGGCACGCCGGGGCGAGCACGGTGCGGTTAGGTGGCAACCGCTGCGGCAGGCACACGAGGACCGGCCGTCCGGGCAACGCGGCAGCCCTTGGTTTACGTGCTCTGCACGTTCGTAATCTGTGGTAGCGGAAGTCCTGAGCAAGCCGTCACTAAACCGTAAGGTAGGTGACGATTCAGTGAGGCTACCCCCAATCAGGCAGGACTCAGGCGCCGACACGATTAACACTGGTCTCCGTCCTTGGAGCGGCCCACTTGGGGAGGAGACCTGCGTGATCGGCGAACTCTACGAGCACGCTCTGGCCGGGCGCGCACGGCCGGAGATTGAGCACGCCGACGGCACTAGGAGCCCGCTCCAGGTGGATAACTGGCTGCATATTCGCCCGGGAGACTCTTCCCTGGTGGAACGGTGCCAAGGGCCGACGCTGGATGTCGGCTCCGGACCGGGACGGCTGACTGTCGCGCTGGCCGAGCGCGGCATCCCCGCGCTGGGAATCGACGTCACCCCATACGCCGTGGAGATCGCCAGGACGGCAGGGGCGCTGATCCTGCTGCGCGACGTGTTCGGCCGGGTTCCTGGGACCGGCCGCTGGATGACCGTGCTGCTCGCCGACGGGAACATCGGGATCGGCGGCGACCCGGTGGCCCTGCTACGCCGGGTGACCGAACTCCTCACCCCGCTCGGCCAGGCCCTAGTGGAAGTGCAGCCGCCGGGTACGGAGATGCGCAGCGAGCAGGTCCGGCTCTGCCAAGGGGAAAAGGCCAGCTCCTGGTTCCCGTGGGCGTACGTCGGCGTGGACCAGATCGCCGACATCGCCAAGAGCGCCGACCTGTCGACGGCCGAGACGTGGTCCGTGGACGGCCGCTGGTTCACCTCCCTGCGCCGGGCTTAACGTTTCATTACAGTCACGCTGAGCAGCGGCTCGTTACCGGAGACAGCTGGCACCCTGCATCGCATGAGCCCAAAAATCCGCGTAGCCGGAATCGTCTTGTCCTTGCTCGTGCTCACTGGACTGATTCTGCTGCTGGCACGGCCAAGTCTTGACCCGGCGCGGATTCAGCCGATCGTTCTTGTGGGCGCCGCGTGGGTCGTGTTCGGTTGCGCCGCATGGCTGGTGCGCAAGGTCGCGGTCCGGCTGGCGGTCGCGCTGATCCTGGTCGGAGGCATCGCGGTCCAGGTGGTCGCGCTCACAGGACCGCCGCAGAACAGCAGCGACCTCTACCGGTACATCTGGGACGGCAGGGTCCAGGCCGCGGGGATCGACCCCTATCTATATGCGCCCGCGGACGCGGGGGTGGCCAAGCTGCGCAACGATTTCCTGTGGTCCGGTACCGGCTCGCATCACTATGTGGACTGCGTTCCGAACGTTAAGAACACCAGTGATCCGGCCGAGAGCCTGGTAGCGGGCTGCACCAAGCTGAACCGGCCGAAGGTGCAGACCGTCTATCCGCCGGTCGCGGAGGCGTACTTCTACGCCATGCAGATGATCGCCCCAGCCGACAACAGCACGACCCCGATACAGGCGGGGGCAGCCGTGTTCGCGCTGGCGGTCACGCTGATCCTGCTGTTCGGGATGCGGAAGCTGGGCAAGGACCTGCGGCTCACCGCGCTCTGGGCCTGGTGCCCGACGGTCGCGCTCGAGGCCGGGCAGAACGGGCACGTTGACGTGGTCGGCGTCGCGCTCGCCGCGGTCGCGCTGCTCCTGCTCGCCAGGACGAAGGCAAAGAAGAGAAAAGGGCGGACCATACTTGGCGGCGTGCTGATCGGCCTGGCGATCGCGACGAAGGTGACGCCGGTCCTCGTGGTGCCTGGGGTGCTGCGGCGCGGCTGGTTCCTGATCTCGGCGTCCGCGGTGGCGGCGATCTCCCTGGTGTACGTGCCGCACGTGATCGCGGTCGGCAGCAAGATCATCGGCTTCTTCCCCGGGTACCTGAAACAGGAGGGTTACTCGACCGGAACCGGCTTCACCGTCATCGACCTGTTCGTGCACGGCGGCAAGCCAGCACTCCTGGTGGCTATCGTCATCCTCGGCGCGGTCGCGCTGGCGATCTTGCGGTTCGGCAACCCGGACGAGCCATGGCACGGCGGAGTGCTGATGACCGCCGCCGCGCTGGCGGTGACTACCCCGGACTTCCAGTGGTACGCCATCCTGCTCGTCATGCTGGTCGCGCTCGACGGGAGCCCGGAATGGCTCATAATCGCCGCGGGCGGCTATCTGGCCAACAGCCCGGGCCTGGTCATCGACGGGGTAGTCCTGCACGCGCATGAGTCACGGCTGATGGGGTATGGCGGCGGAGCCGCCATTGCTTGCGCCTGTGCGCTCGTCCGTTACTTCCTCACTCGGCGCGCCGCCGCGGCCACCGCCGCCGCCGACCAGGCCGCAGCCGCTGACCAGGCTGCCGCGGAAGTGGCGGGCAGCGACGCCGGTTCCGCCGCGGACGCGGTGGCGGTGGACGGCGAAGCGCTCGCCGACGGAATCGCGTCCGGTGGCGCTCCGGTCGACGTGGTGGAGCCGACCGCGATCTACCCGAAGTCCATCTCGGTCACCATCGGCACCAACGGCACCCCGGAATTCGCCAGCGACGACGAAGCCATGACCCTCGACAGCGCGCCCGGCCGTTCCGCCGGATAAATCCGGCGGAACGGGGATTCTTACCGCATGCTTACCGAGAGCGAGATACTCGAACGCCACGGCCCACGGCGTTCGTCAATAGAGATATGAGTTACCAGGATCCGCCGCCGCGGCGCCAGCGCCTGTCCCGCTATCCGGCGCTTGCTCAGTACGAGGACAGCTCCCAGTCCTATCAGGACCCTCAGGCCGGTTACTCACAGCCGGCCGGCTACCCCTACCAGAGCGGCGCCGACTACCAGGACGGCTACTCGGGCTTCGCGGGCCCGGGGAGCCAGGGCACCCGCGAGCAGCGTCCTCCCTGGGACACTCCCGGACAGCAGACGACGTGGGCGGACCAAGGGCAACAGACCACTTGGGACACTCCCGGACAGCAGACCACCTGGGACGCTCCCGGACAGCAGACGACGTGGGCGGACCAAGGGCAGCAGACCCGATGGGACGTCACCGCGCAGGGTGACTCCGACCTGCCGCGCCGTGCCTCCGGCCCGTTCTTCGCCGTCCCCGACGACGACGATGATGGCGCCGGCCGGCGCTCCGGCCGGCGCCGCGGTAACGCTCGCAGCCGTGGCGGCCTGCTTGCGGGGGGCGTGGTAGGTTTCCTGGCCGCCGCGATCGCGCTGGGCGTGGCGAACCTGGTCGCCGCCTTCGTCCGGCCGCAGGCGTCGCCCATCATCGCCGTCGGAGGGGCCTTCATCGACCGCACGCCTCCGGCGCTGAAGAACTTCGCCGTCGAGAAGTTCGGCGAGAACGACAAGAACATGCTGCTGCTCGGCATGTACGTGACGATCGCGATCATCGCGATCGTGATCGGCATGCTCGCCTGGCGGCGGGTTTCCATCGGGGTGGTCGGCATCGGCCTGTTCGGCCTGTTCGGGGCGTTCGTCGCCATCACCAGGCCGGAAAGCCACGTCACCGACGTTATCCCCTCGATCGTGGGCGGCATCGCGGGGATCGTCGCCCTCGTATGGCTGGTGCGCATGGGCGCGGATAAGCCCGTCGGCGCCGCCTGGACCAATAGGGCAGAGAGCACCCGGCGTGGTGCGGCCCGGACATCGACAGGAGGCAACTTCTAATGGACCGGCGTAAGTTCCTGGCCGCGGGCGGCGGGGTGGCGGCCGTCGCGGCCGCGGCAGGCTTCGGCGGACAAGCCCTACAGAACAAGCGGTTCTCGGTGAACACCACGTCGGTGAAGCTCGGCAAACCCTCCGTGAAGGCCCCGACGCTGCCGAAGGGCGCGGAGATCACCGACATCCCCGGCCTGTCGGCGTTCTACACACCGAACAGCCAGTTTTACCGGGTAGACACGGCCCTCGTCGTTCCGCAAGTTTCTCCCCAGTCCTGGCAACTGCGGATCCATGGCATGGTCGACAAGCCGATGACCATCACCTTCGACGAGCTGATGAAGCGGCCGATGATCGACCACGACGTGACCCTGACCTGTGTGTCGGAAAGCATCGGCGGCACCTACATCGGCAACGCCCGCTGGCAGGGCGCGCTGCTTGCGGACCTGCTCAAGGAGACGGGAATCCAGAAGGGCGCGACCCAGATCGTCATGCGCGACGTGAACGGCATGAACCTGGGCGTCGCCGTCGATCCGGTGATGGACGGCCGGGCGTCGCTGCTCGCGGTGGGGATGAACGGCCAGCCGCTGCCACAGGAGCACGGCTTCCCAGTGCGGGTCGTGGTGCCCGGGCTTTACGGCTTCGTATCGGCGTGCAAGTGGGTGGTGGACATGGAGCTCACCACGTTCCCCGCGTTCACCGCCTATTGGAGCCAGCGCGGCTGGTCGCAGCAGGCCCCGATCAAGACCGAGTCCCGCATCGACACGCCGAAGACCGGCAGCAACCTCGGGGCGGGCAAGGTCATGATCGCCGGGGTCGCGTGGGCCCAGCACAAGGGCATCGAGGCTGTCCATGTCGGCATCGACGGCACCTGGTATCCGGCGACGCTGGCCGCGCAGGACACCATCGACACCTGGCGGCAGTGGTACTACCCGTGGCAGGCCACGTCCGGCAAGCACACGGTTCAGGTGCGCGCCACCGACAAGACCGGCTACACCCAGACCGCGACCGTGCACAAGACGGAGCCGAACGGCGCGACCGGCTACCACACGATCCAGGTCACGGTCGCCTGAGGCTGATACTCCCGTAACCGCTGACCTGCCGCCGTCGGCGGCAGGTCAGCCTCAGCCCAAGCGGCAGCCCAACCTGCTGTTCGCCGCGGCCTGTTACTCGCTCGGCGAAGCCGCCGACCTCGCCACCTTGCGGATGCTGGTCGGCGAGCGGCGCGACAAGCTCGCCGCGACCATGCTCGCCCGGCGCACCCAGATCAACGAGCCCGCGCGGTACGCCACCCTGCTTCCGGTGCTAGCGCTGCTGCCGCAGCCACTGGCGCTGCTCGAGGTGGGCTCCAGCGCCGGGCTCACCTGGCTGCGCTGGCTGTCTTGACCGGAGGTCGCTCGCGACCGCCGCCGCCCGCGACTAGTAGCGGTACTGCTGGTCCTGCGGCCGGTACTGCTGGTCCTGCGGCGGCGCGGAAGGGTACGCGGTCGCCTGCTGATCGCGGCCATGGTCACCCTCGCGCGAAGCGTGCGCACCCGCGCCGCGCCGTCCGCGGAAGTACAGGATCACCGCGACCACGATGGCGATGACGATGAGGGCGGCGATCACGTACGTGAGGCTGCGGAAGGCGTTGGCCACGCTCTGCCAGTCCTTGCCGACGTAGTATCCGGCGATGCCGAGCCCCGCCGTCCACGGGATGGAGCCGATCGTGGTGTACACGCCGAAGCGGGCCGGCCGCATGCCGGCGAACCCGGCAGGCAGCGAGATGAACGCACGGACCAAGGGCACCACGCGGCCGATGAGCACCGCCGCCGGGCCGCGCCGCTCGAACCAGCGGATCGCCCGGTCAATCTCGTGTTCGCGGATGCCAACCCGCCGTCCCCACCGGCGGACCGCCGCCTGCCCGACGTACAGGCCAACTCCCCAGGCTATGTAGCTGCCGACTATGTTGCCAAGCACCCCAACGACGATGATCAGGACCAGGTTGAGGTGCGCTCCGGCCACGGCGCCGGCCGCGAGCGCCCCGCCGAGCAGCATGACGAACTCGGACGGAATCGGGATGCATGCCGAACTGACAAGCGTTAGCAAGAACACTGCGGCATAGCCATAGGTAACGATGAAATGCTGCACAGGCTGTTCCTCCCGTGGACGGGATCGGGGCGGCTCCCGTTCGGGGAGCACAGCCGCTATTCTTCTACAAAACCGTAGTAGATAACCGGCGTATCAGTGCACAGCACCGGCGAGCCAGTTCACGATAGGCGTCCTCGACGATGGCGGATAGCCAGCAGGCCGAGCACCACGACCACGCTGGCGACCACACCGGCGATTCCGGCGACGTGCCCGATGGCGGTCAGCGATCGCGCTGCAAGCGTACCCGCGATCAGCGCGGCGGCCAGCCACGGCGCCCGCATTATCAGCAAACGCCCGGCAAAGGCACGATACGGCACACGGGCGGCTCCCGCGAGCGACGGCATCGAGGCGGTCAGCCACGTCGCCGCCCGGCCGAGCCGGGGCGACGGCTTGTTCGTCCTCCGCCCGGGACGGCGGCGGCGCCACCAGCCGAGCACCGTGGCGCCACTGAAGTAGGCGAGCTGGTCGCCCACGAGCACCGCGGCGGCGAGCGGAATGGCAACGCCCATGGCCGGGCGCCCCGCGCCGATCAGCGCCCCGGCCAGCAGCGTCATGGTGCCGCCCGGAAGCAGCACCGCGGGCACCGCCACGATCTCGACGATCACGCCCACGCACAGCGCCGCGACCGCCGCGGCTGTCGGCAGGGCGCTCAGCACGTGCGGCACGGCCGTCGCCAAGGCATCCATCACGCTTCAGACTACAACTACGACACATCTGTAGAAACTCCGCTTGCCGAGCCCTCAGCGGGAGGCTGACCAGCGCCTGGCCAGCGGCGCCGTCACCGGCAGGGTGAACGATGACGGGACGGCGTCAGCGGACTGGGCCGGGTCGGCCGCGCGCGCGGCGGCGGGAGCCACATCAGATGGAACCACGACCGGCGGACGCCGCGCGGCAGGGGAGCGCAGCGCCGTGAGCAGGTCGTCAAGCGCCTCGAAGTTATGCGCGCTGACCACGGCGTCGCAGTACGGCCAGGCGGCCGCCATGCCGCCGACTTCGGGACGGTACCGCGGGCTCTGGGTCCGCGGGTTGGCCCATACGATCCGGTAGGCGACCCGGTGCAGGCGCGCCATCTGCGCGCCAAGCACCGCTGGGTCCCCGGTTTCCCAGCCGTCGGAGATGATCAGCATCACGGCACCGCGCCCCATACCGCGCACGCCGTAGCGGTCGTTGAACTCGCGCAGCGCCGCCCCGATCCGGGTGCCGCCTGCCCAGTCCGGCGCCGCCTCCCCTGCCTTGGCGAGCATCGTCTCCGGGGTGGCCGCGGCGAGCGCTTGTGTCAGCCGGGTCAGCCGAGTCGCGAACGTAAACACCTCGGTCCGCGGCCTGCTGGCGTCCCGCGGCGATCCCGGCAAGCCGGAACCGCCTGCCGAAGACCGGCTCGCCACGTACATAAGCTGCAGCAGCGCCCGCGCGTACGGCTCCATGGAGCCAGAGATGTCACACAGCACGACCAGCCGCCGCGGCCGGGTGCGCACCGCGCGGCGCGCGATCCGCAGCGGCTCCCCGCCGGTGCGCCTGGCCTGCAGCAGGGTCCGGCGCATGTCCAGGCGCACGCCGTCCTTGCGCGGCCGGTACCGTCGCGTCCGCCGCGGTGGCACCGCGATCGTGAGCTCGCGCATCAAGGTGGCCAGCTGCCGCAGCTCGTCCGGGGACAGCTGCGCGAAGTCGCGGCCGACCAGCCGCTCCGCGGCCGACGCCACCCGCCGGATGGCGGGCACATCGGCAAGATCGTCCTCTGCCGAGGACGAGGGCGAAGACGCGTCCGCCGCGACCTGCCGGGGCATCGAGGGCAAGTCCGCTTCGCCCGACGAAGGCGCGTCGGGCGGTGAAGGCTCCGCCGAAGGTTCGATCGTCATGCCTGGCTGCGGCTGATGCGGCTGCGCCTGCCGCCCCGGCACGTCAACGCCGAACAATTCCGCGAACACCCGCTCGAACGTGTCGATCTGGCTCGGGTCGGACACGATCGTGGCGAGCGCGCACGCGTGCAGTTCCGTTATCGTGCTGGCGCGCATAACCGAGAGCGCCCCGGCCAGCCGCTCGCACCTGTCCGGCCCCGCGGGCAGCCCGGCGGCCCGCAGCGCCGCGCCCAGCCCGGCCGACAGCGCCGCCACGTCAGGCTCGCCGGCTGGCATCACCCGGCCGTCCGCCACGACGCCGTCAGTCATTCCTCACGACTGACGCGAGCCCGGCCTCGCGCACCGACTGCTCGTCCTCCGGATACTTGACCACGACGCTCATCGTCTGCCCGGCCAGCTCGGGTGTCAGCGTCTGGGTGCCGAACACGGTCAGCGCGGACGCCCAGGTGATCGCCTCGGAAATCCCCGGCGGTTTCGTCAGGTCGAGTCCGCGCAGCCTGCTCACCGCGGCCGCCACCTCGCCGGCCAGCTGCGAGCTGGCAGCGGGCACGCGCCGCCGGATGATCTGTGCCACCCGCCTGGCGTCCGGGTATCCGATCCAGTGGTACAGGCACCGCCGCTTGAGCGCGTCGTGCAGGTCGCGGGTCCGGTTGGAGGTGAGGATGGCGACCGGGGGAACCGCCGCCCGGCGGGTGCCCAGCTCCGGGATCGTCACCGCGGACTCGGCGAGCAGCTCGAACAGGAAAGCCTCGAACTCGTCGTCGGCCCGGTCCACCTCGTCGATGAGCAGCACCGCGGGCCGGGGGCCCGGGTGGCTGAGCGCGGTCAGCAGCGGCCTGGCGAGCAGGAATTCCTCGCGGAACAGGTCCGTGTCGCGGACCTGCTCATGGGTGGCCTCGGCCAGCCGGATGGCGAGCAGCTGCCGCGGGTAATTCCACTCGTACAGCGCCTCGTTCGCCGCGATGCCCTCGTAGCACTGCAGCCGGACCAGGACGGTGTCCAGCGCGGCGGCCAGCGCCTTGGCCGCCTCGGTCTTGCCCACCCCGGGCTCGCCCTCGAGCAGGATCGGCTGCCCCATCCGGACCGCGAGGAACAACGCCACGGCGAGCTGGTCCCCGGCCAGGTAGTCGGTCTGGTCAAGGGCGGCCGTCAGTGCCGCCACGTCCGGGAACCGCTCGCCGAGGCCGGCCGAAACTACGCTGCTCACAACGCAGAAGTTTATCGCTCGTGGTCCGCGGCGAACGCATCACGACAACTAGTACAGCAGAAGTAATATCGCCCCTCATCAGTATCAAGACGGATGGCGGACGCCGAGACGGCGACCGCCATCCCGCAGACGGGGTCGGTGGCCTCCTCCGAGGGGGTATGGGGCGAGGGGGTATGGGGCGAGGGGGTATGGGGCGAGGGGGTATGGGGGGCGAGGAGCCCCCCATGCGCAGGGGGGGTCTGGGGGGGATCGTCCCCCCGAGGAAACATCCCTATGATCTGCGCCATGATCGACACGGCGACCTCACCCGGCGACTGCGCCCCGATGTCCAGTCCGGCGGGCGTGTGCAGCCTGGCGAGCTGCGCCGGGTCCAGCCCGAGGCTGCCGGCCACGGCCGCGCCCCGGCGACGGCTGGCCAGCAGGCCGACGTAGGGCACCCCGGCGCGCAGCGCCGCGGTGAGCACCACGTGCTCGTCACCGCCCTGCGAGGCGACCACCACCGCGGTCGCGTCGGCCGGGATGGGCGCGTTCGCGTCGGTGGTCGGGCGCATGTCCGCTCCGGCCGCCCGTCCCACGCCGGCCAGGGCACGCGCCACCGGCGTGTCACCGTACACGTGTACCAGCGCCGGCGGCCGCATCACCTCGAGGAAAATGTCCAGCGCCCCGCCGGACAGGCACGGGTTTCCCACCGTCACCTCGCTTTCCGTTCCCGTCTCCGCCGGAACAGGACCTGGCGGGGTGATGTGCAGCAGCACCGACCGCCCTGCGGCGAGCTGCCGCAGCCCCTGCGTTCGCACGGTCGATTCCGAGCACATCCCGCCAACGAACCCCTCGATGGTTCCGTCCGGCAGCACGATCGCCGAGTCCCCTGGATGCGCGCTAGCGGGTTTCGCGACCCGCACGACGGTAGCCACCACGAACGGCGTCCGCATCGCCCGCAGCTCACTGGCCCGCTCAAGCAGGTCGATGCGGATCACGGCTCCGCCTCCCGCACGCCCGCCCGACATTTCGGAAATGCCGGGCGGGCGGCACCGTCGGGACAGGCGGCGTGGCCGTACGTCACTGAATCGCCAGGTCCGTACGGAACGGGTTGTTGTGCACGGCGCGCCAGACCTGAGCCGGGGTCAGCGGCATGTCGGCGTGCCTGATCCCGTACGGCTTGAGCGCGTCGAGGACCGCGTTGACCACCGCGGCGGGCGAGCCGACCGTGGCGGACTCCCCCACCCCCTTGGCGCCGATCGGGTGGTGCGGCGACGGCGTCACGGTCTCCCCGAGCTCCCAGGACGGGCATTCCAGCGAGGTCGGCAGCAGGTAGTCCATGAACGAGCCGCCTAGACAGTTGCCGTCGTCGTCGAACGCGATCACCTCCATCAGCGCCATGCCCACGCCGTCGGCGAGGCCGCCATGGATCTGTCCCTCGACGATCATCGGGTTGATCCGCACCCCACAGTCGTCCACGGCGACGAACCGGCGCACCGACACCTTCCCCGTACCGGGGTCCACGTCCACCACGCAGATGTAGGCACCGTACGGATAGGTGAGGTTCGGCGGGTTGTAGACGCAGGTCGCGTCGAGGTGGCCCTCGACCCCTTCGGGCAGCTCGACGGTAGAGTGCGCGGCCAGGGCGATCTCGGTGATCGTCCTGCCCTGGTCCGGGTCGCCGCGGACGAACCAGCGGCCCTTCTCCCACTCCAGGTCATCGGCGGACACCTCGAGCATGGCCGCCGCCACGATCCGTGCCCGTTCCCGCACCTTGCGGGCGACGACCGCCGTCGCGGCGCCGCTGACCGGCGTGGACCGGGACCCGTACGTGCCGAGGCCGAACGGCGTCTGGTCGGTGTCCCCGTGCACGACCTCGATGTCACCGGGGGGAATGCCCAGCTCTTCGGCCACGATCTGGGCGAACGTCGTCTCGTGACCCTGCCCCTGGGTCTGCACCGACAGCCGCAGTACCGCCTTGCCCGTCGGGTGCACCCGCAGCTCGGCGCCGTCCGCCATGCCCAGGCCGAGGATGTCCATGTGCTTGCGGGGACCGGCGCCGACGGCCTCGGTGAAGAAGGAGACGCCGATGCCCATGAGAGACTGCCCGTCCCGTTTAGCAGCCTGTTCTTTTCTTAGCTCTTCATAACCTGCGATATCCATCGCCAGGCGAAGCGTCTTCGCGTAGTCGCCGGAGTCGTACACCCAGCCGGTCTTGGAGGTGTACGGAAACTGGTCGGGGCGCAGCAGGTTCCGCATGCGGAGTTCGGCGGGGTCGGCTTTGAGTTCGTAGGCGAGGACGTCCACCATCCGCTCGACCAGGTACACCGCCTCGGTGATACGGAACGAACACGCGTACGCCACCCCGCCCGGCGCTTTGTTCGTGTACACGCCGGTGACCTTGGCATGCGCCGACTCGATGTCGTACGAGCCGGTGAACACCCCGAAGAACCCGGCGGGGTAGTTCGTCGGTTGCGCGGTCCCGTTGAACGCGCCGTGGTCGGCGAGCACGTTCACCCGGATGGCGAGGATCTTGCCGTCTTTGGTCGCCGCGATCTCCCCGCGCATGTGGTAGTCGCGCGCGAAGCTCGTCGACATCAGGTTCTCCGACCGATCTTCCATCCACTTCACCGGCTTGCCGGTGACGATCGAGCCGACGATCGCGCAGACGTAGCCCGGGTAGATGCCGACCTTGTTGCCGAAGCCGCCGCCGATGTCCGGGGAGATGATCCGGATCTTCTGCTCCGGCAGCCCGGCGACCATCGCGTACAGGGTCCGGTGCGCGTGCGGCGCCTGGGTGGTCTCCCACACGGTCAGCTTGCCGGTGATCTTGTCGTAGTCGGCGACCGCGCCGCAGGTCTCCAGCGGGGCGGGGTGCACGCGCGGGTAAAGGATGTCCTCTTTGACCACTACCTCGGCGCTGGCGAAGATCTCGTCGGTCTTGTCCTTGTCGCCGGTTTCCCAGTCGAAAATGTGGTTGTCTTGCTTGCCCTCTTTGTCGTCCCGGATGACCGGGGCGTCTTCGTCGAGGGCCTTGCGGGCGTCGACGACCGCGGGCAGCTCCTCGTAGGTCACGTCGATCAGCTCGAGCGCGTCCCGCGCGGAGTACCGGTCCTCGGCGACGACGAACGCTACCTCCTGGCCCTGGAATCGCACCTTGTCGGTGGCCAGCACGGCCTGGGTGTCGTATGAGATCGTCGGCATCCAGGCCAGGTTCAGGGTTTCCAGGGTGGCTCCGGTGATGACCGCCTTGACCTTGGGATGCGCCTCGGCGGCGCTGGTGTCGATGCTCACGATGCGCGCGTGCGCGAACGGGCTGCGCAGCACGGCGCCGTACAGCATGCCCGGCAGCCGCACGTCATCGACGTACTGGCCGTGGCCGCGGACGAACCTGGGGTCTTCCTTGCGGTGCATCCGGCCGTAGCCGACCGGCGCGGGCTGTTCTTCGATCGCGGTCATGCTGTTACCTCTGTCGCCTCGGACGCCTCTGCTGCCCCTATATTGCTGTTCTCAGCGGCCCATCGGACGGAACGGACAATGTTCTCGTAGCCGGTGCAGCGGCAGATCTGACCGGAGATGGCCTCGCGGATCTCCTGCTCCGACGGGTCGGGGTTGCGGTCGAGCAGCCAGCGAGCGGTCATCATCATTCCGGGCGTGCAGAACCCGCACTGCAGCCCGTGGCAGTTCATGAACCCCTGCTGGACGGGGTCAAGCTCGGCCTGCTCCAGGCCTTCCACGGTGCGGACCTCGCGGCCGTCGGCCATGACGGCCAGCGCCGTGCACGACTTGACCGGGGTTTTGTCCAGCCAGACGACGCAGGCGCCGCAGTTGGAGGTGTCGCACCCCCAGTGGCTGCCGGTCAGGCCGAGTTCGTCGCGGAGGAAATGGATGAGCAGCAGCCGCGGCTCCACGTCGCGGGTGTACTCCGTGCCGTTCACGGTCACTGTGATGCGCATCGGTTGTTACGCCTCCCCTCGGGCACGGCGGCTCGCCGTACGGAGCGCGCGGGTGGTTAGCTCGGCCACCAGGTGGCGCTTGTAGTCTTCAGGGCCGCGCTGATCGGAGACGGGGTTGCTGTTGTCCGCCGCGATAGTTGCCGCACGGGTGAAATATTCATCGGTGGCGGGCTTGCCGGCCAGGTACTCCTCCGCCTCGGGCGCGCAGAAGTGCGGCGCGCCGACCGCGGTGAGGCCGATCCCGGCATCCGCTATGGTGTCGCCGTCCAGCGTGAGCACCGCCCCGGCCGCGACGATCGACCAGTCGCCGACCCGGCGCTCCACCTTCTCGTAGGCGCTGCCGGTGCGGGACCGGACCGGCAGCCGTATCTCGGTCAACAGCTCGCCGGGCCGCACAACGGTCTCGTATGGGCCGACGTGCAGGGCCCGCGCGGTGACGGTCCTGGTGCCATCGCTGGACCTGATGACCACGGTCGCCTTGACCGCCGCGAACGCGGCCGACAGGTCTTCGGAGGGGTCGGCCTGGCACAGCGAACCGCCGATCGTGCCCCAGTTGCGGACGATGGGGTCGGCGATGACGCGCTCGGCGTCGCGGAAGATCGGGTAATGCTCGTAGACGACAGGGGACTCGAGCAGTTCGGCGTGCCGGGTGAGCGCGCCGATCTTGAGTTCGTCCCCATCGGCGCGGATGTACGACAGCTCGGTCAGGCCGTTGATGTCAACCAGGAGCTCCGGCCGGGCCAGCCGCAGCTTCATCATCGGGATCAGGCTGTGCCCGCCAGCCAGCGGCCGGGCTTCATCGTTCCCGCTCGCAAGAATTCTGAGCGCCTCTTCAACGGTGGCTGGGCGCTCGTATTCGACGTGCGAAGGTACCTGCATAGCGCATCTTTTTCATGACCAGATGGCCCCGGCAAGGGCTGGATAAGCGATCGGTTAATGCGGCCGATGCCACGGTGGCGTTAACAGCAGGTTGGGCCGATCATGGTCTGGTGACACTGACTCAGCTGAGCGCTTTCGTGCTCGTGGCGCGACTGGGATCGGTCAAGGCCGCCGCCCAGGCGCTGAACGTCAGCGAGCCCGCGGTCTCCCAGGCGCTCACCGCGCTGCGCCAGCACCTCGGCGACCAGCTGATCAGCCGCCGGGAAACCGGCGGGATGACGCTCACCGCGGGTGGCTCCCGGCTGCTGCCGATCGCCTCGCAGATGGTCGCGCTCGGCGCCGAGGCGCAGGCCGCGGTGCGCGCCGCGCAAGGGCTGCCAACCCAGCTCCGGCTGGTGACCACGAGCGTGATCGCGGAGTTCATCGCCGGGCCGCTGACCGACGCGTTCACCCGCAGGCTGGGACGGCCGGTGAAGACGTCATCGGGCGTGGCCGCCGCCACCGAGATGCCGGTTCTCGTCGCCAACCGGCTGGCGGACGTGGCGCTCGGGCCGGAACTGGGCGGCCCGGACGCCGGGCCTGGCGGATCCGGCCACGAACTGATCAGCGAGCCGGTGTTCCGCTGCAAGATGATCGTGGTCGCCTCGCCGCGCGGTCCACTCCGTGGTCCGGCGTCCTCCTGGCGGTGGCTGGTCGACCCGTCAGGCGTCGATCCGACGAGCGACACCTCACGGCTGCTGCACCGGCTGGGAGTGCCGGAGTCCCGGGTCATGGTGTTCCCCAACCAGACCGCCGCCTGGGCGGCCGCCGCTGACGGGGATGGCGTGGCCCCCGGCATCGCCCACCTGCTCGGCCATCAGCTTCGGCGCGGCGAGCTGCGCCAGGTGGAGACCACCGTCACGCCGATGGAGGCCACTTGGTACGCCAGCAGCCTGCCAAGGAACCTGCGGCCAAGCGTGGTGGGCTCGCTGCGGCACTTCCTGAGCACACCGGAGGCCATGCAGCTGATGCGTGCTCCGCATGGCGGGGTCCCGCCGTCGGCGTTCCGCCCGCCGGTATACGTGACCATCTGGAGCTAGCGGCCGCCGCGGGAGGCTAGCGGCCGCCGATGTCCTCGCTCCAGACGTCGGGGTAGCGAGTCTGGAATTCTTCCATCACGGCGACGCAAGCGGGGTTATCGAGCAGCACGACCTGCACGCCGCGACCGCGCAGGAAGTCCAGGTCGCCGGCGAACGTGCGCGCTTCGCCGACCACGACGCGCGGGATCTGGAAGAGCAGGATCGCGCCGCTGCACATCTGGCACGGGGACAGCGTCGTATAGAGGGTGGTGCCCGCGTAACTGGGGCGGCGCCCCCCGTTGCGCAGGCACGAGATCTCGCCGTGTGCTACCGGGTCTCCGCGCTGCACGCGCTCGTTGTGCCCGGCCGCGATGGCTTCACCGCCCGCGGCGAGGACAGCGCCGACGGGCACCCCGCCAACCTCGAGGCTGGCCCGCGCCTCGGCGAGGGCCAGCGCCATCAGTTCCCTGTCCGCCCGTTCATCGCCCATGGCGGCCTACGTTACCGGGAGGGAGCGCCTTTCCGGGGCGGGTCGTTACCGGGAGACGGCGTCCTTCCGGTCGGCACAGGTCAGCTGCCAGACCACGCCCATGCCCGTTCCGCCAAGCGGCTTGTGATCGAGCGGGCGGCGCGCGATCTCGGTGAAGCCGAGCTTGCGCGGCACCCCGCCGCTCGCCACGTTCAGCTCATCGTGGACGATCTGCACCCGGTCGATGCCGGGCAGCGCGAACGCCTGTTCCACCAGTGCCGCGGAAGCCGCGGTGGCGATTCCCCGGCGGGTGTACGCCTGATGCACCCAGTAGCCGATCTCGAGGCCGCCCGCCCCGATCCGCGCCATCAGCCCGGTACTGCCCGCGATCTCGCCGTCCATGACAATGGCGTAATTGAACGCCACCCCCGCCCGCCAGTCGCGCTCGCACCCGGCGAGGAATTCGGCCTGCGCGGCGCGGCTGAAGTCCACGGCCCAGGGCATCCATGGCCGCAGGTGTTCCAGGGACGCGAAGACGGCGGCACACGACGCGTCAAGGTCGCCGGCCTGCCAGCGGCGCAGGACGGCCGGGCCAGCGTCGATGACTTCAGCGGGCCGGACAAGCACGGAATCGTGTCGCACCTAACAACCCTTACCCGCCGTTTCACCAGGGCACAACCAAATATCGCCAAAAGGTCAGCCATGCCGTGGCCGCCACGAGCGCCGCCGTGGCTCCTGGCAGTCCCGCGACTGTCCCTGGGGCGGCGCCGGCAGGTGCCACACCTGCCCCCCAGCTCCGGCCCGCGCCCGCTCCTGCGCGAACGGCCAGTCATACCGCAATTCCTCTCCGGGCCGCAGCCTCGCCCAGCGCGCCGCCTCCACCTGCAGCACCCGCGCCGCCGAGGCGAGCGAAGCCGGATCGCCCGCGGCGGAAGCCGGCAGCACAGAAAGCTTGCGCCCGGCGAGCCGCCGGATCTCGTCCGGCGCGGGATCGTCCAGCGCGGCGATGGTCTCCACTAGGTCGGCGAGCAGTTCGGCCCGGAGCAGCCGGTCCCGATATTTCCGCATCAGGGCCGCCGAACGCTCCGCGGCGTGCGGCGGACGCCGCCCGCGCACATGCCGCATGCTGGAGAACACCGCGCCCGCCGCGATACCGCCCCAGATCCCGTCGGCGACGCCGAGCTCACGCTCGACGATCAGGTGCCTGGCGTCATGCGGCAGCGCGGTCCCGGCCCGTCCGTCGTACAGCCGGTAGACCACCCCGTCGTCCCGTTCGACCAGGGCCCACGCGATCTCGTGGTCCGGGAGCCGGGGAAACGTCACGCGCATAACGCCACTATGCGGACTCACCGCGGGAACCACCTAATGATTTTCCCGCGCGCGCCCGGCACGCCCTCCCCGGTACAGTGATCGACCGTGGCTGGACGCGGCACGATGGCGACGATCGCCCTGGACCGGGCGAAGATCCCGTTCACCCTGCATGAGTACGCGCACGACCCACGGCATGACTCCTATGGCATGGAGGCCAGCGATGCGCTCGGCCTGCCCCCGGAGCGCGTCTTCAAGACGCTGGTCGCGGCGGTGGACGGATCGCTCGCCGTCGGCATCGTCCCTGTGCACCGTCAGCTTGACCTCAAGGCGCTCGCCGCCGCCACCGGCGGCAAGAGGGCCGTGATGGCCGGGGTGGCCGCGGCCGAGCGTGCGACCGGCTACGTGGCGGGCGGCATCTCACCGGTTGGCCAGAAGCGGCGGCTGCCCATCGTCATCGACCAGTCGGCCCTGCAATTCGGCACGGTGTTCTGCAGCGGCGGCCGCCGCGGCCTGGAGGTCGAGATCGCTCCCGCCGACCTGATCAAGGCCGCGGGCGCGTCGGTGGCCGCGATAGCCACCGGGTAGGCCGCGGCATGCGACCCGGCTCCACCTGGTACCTGGCGTTCGCCGTGTTCGCCGCGGCGCTGGGGCTGTTCAGCGGCCAGCCGATCGAGCGCTGCTGGGGCATCTGGGCCGCCGCTGGCTACCTGGCCGGCGCGGCCGGCGTTTACCTGGCTTTCCGGATCCCCGGCCAGACAAGGGCGGCCGCGCTGCGCTCCGCGGCGTTCGCGATGGCTTCCCCCGTCTTGTCCCTGCAGGTGGCGACCGGCGAGCCCGCTGCCCGGCCACTTGCTCGCCACCGCTGGTCCCGCGGGCGAGTGGGCGGCCATCGCGCTGCTGGCCGCGGCGGCCGCGGCGGCCGCCGTCTCGCTGGTGCTGCGC
>Ga0335075_10004790_pt1 | contig 21075 bp, 18 predicted proteins | sample Lox_Sample_24_FD_206723 | JGI IMG/M metagenome (GOLD analysis project Ga0335075, IMG submission 206723) | Soil microbial communities from Loxahatchee National Wildlife Refuge, Florida, United States - Lox_Sample_2.4 | ecosystem: Environmental > Terrestrial > Soil > Wetlands | place: USA...
CGCTCGCCCAGGTAAACCATCTCGCCGTGCTGATCGCCGAGAACTTGAATTTCGATGTGCCGAGGCTTCAGCAGATATTTTTCGAGATACACCCGGTCGTCGCCGAACGCGTTCCCCGCCTCCGACGCGGCGTTGCGCCGGCCGCTTTCCAAATCTTCCTCGCGCTCGATCAACCGCATGCCTTTGCCGCCGCCTCCCGCGACCGCTTTCAGGACCACCGGAAATCCGATCTCGCGCGAGGTTCGCAGAAGTTCTTCATAGCTGCCGATCGGATCGAGCGTCCCGGGAACGGTTGGCGCACCGACCTCCTTCGCAACGTGCCGCGCAGCCGTCTTCGACCCGAGCATTTCCATCGCATCCGCTGTCGGCCCGATGAAAACAATTCCCGCCTCGGCGCACGCTCGGGCGAACGCCGCGTTCTCGGCGAGAAATCCGTAACCCGGATGGATGGCGTCGCAGCGGGCGCTGCGGGTCGCCGCGATGATTTTGTCGATCGCTAGATAGCTCTGGCGGGAAGGCGAAGGCCCGATGTGATACGCCTCGTCGGCCAGCCGGACGTGCAACGACGCGCGATCCGCGTCGCTGAACACGGCAACGGTGCGGATGCCCATTTCTCTGCATGCGCGCAGGATGCGCACAGCAATCTCGCCCCGATTCGCAATCAGTATCTTCTGAAACATAAATTCGACCTGCGATTGTAGTGCAACGGGCCTATCCACGCCATTCGGCGCTTTTGTAGGAGCCGCATTGCCTTCAGGCTGGGGCGCCTTTGCTCCACATGGATCGCATGCGCCATCCATCCCTGACCGTTGCAGAAAAGGCACGTCGCTCAATTTTTCCGCTGGCTGACACTCAGAGGAGTGATAACCTACCGGTCACCCCTTCCTGTAATTGCCGCGCCCGCTCTTGCGGGGCGGAAAGCTATCAACAAAAAAAGTGCCTTCTTGGGAGCTGGTCTCGCGCCGGCGGCGATGGCTTTCTTGCGCCACAGCACGAGCCGACTATTCGTGCGCGGCGTGAGCGACTTCATTTCGAATCGGAGGAGTGGCTTGATGAATCCGCACACAGAAATGCTGGGCAAGAATTCCGGAGAGGAAGCGGCAGGGCCTTCCGAGCCAGAACGTGGAACTACTTCACTTTCTGCTCGACAACCTGAAGGAATACGCGATCCTCATGCTCGACCCGGCGGGTTATGTCAAAACGTGGACACCTGCCGCACAGCGTCTGAAAGGCTACAAGCCGGAGGAAATTATCGGCAAACACTTTTCCGTGTTCTATGCGAAAGAAGACGTTGAGAGCGGCAAGTGCGAGCGCGAATTGGAAGCGGCCGCGCGCGACGGCCGATTTGAGGACGAAGGCTGGCGCCTGCGCAAGGACGGAACACGTTTCTGGGCGAACGTGGTCTTGACCGCCCTCCGGGACTCTAAGGGCGATCTAAGGGGCTTTGGCAAGGTCACTCGCGATCTCTCCGATCGCCGCCAGGTTGAAGAGCGTCTCCGCCAGCAGAGCCGCGACGTTATGGAAATGGCTACGGTCCCCGTGGTTCAGGTATGGGAGGGAATCCTGCTGGTTCCCCTGATTGGAATGCTCGACAGCGCGCGCACGCAGCAACTCATGGAACGACTGCTCGAACGCCTCACAGAAACAAGCTCTCCGGTTGCCTTGCTCGACATCACCGGCGTTCCAGCCATCGATACACAAACTGCGCAGCACTTGATCGAGACGATCAAAGCCGTGCGTTACATCGGCGCGGAAGTTGTGCTCACCGGCGTCCGTCCGGCAATCGCTCAAACGTTGGTTCACCTCGGCGTCGACCTATCCAGTGCCACAACGCGAGCGTCTCTGGCCGCCGGCCTCCGCGTCGCTTTAGGTCTGCTGAACCTCCACGTCGCCGCCGCAAACGCAAGCGGGCAGGCCGCGGTATGAGCGAACCGATCTCTGTCGTCAAAGTAAGGAATGTTCTTCTGGTGAGCATGCCCGCTGATCCGGACGATTCGACCGTCGCCGCTTTGCAGGACCGGACGCTCGAAGCCATGAGCAAGTACGACGCTCGCGCTCTTGTGCTCGATCTCTCCAAGGTCGAGATCCTCGACTCCTATTTCGCGCGCATGGTGTCGGAAACCGCGCAAATGGTGTCTCTGATGGGCGGGGACACGATTATCGCCGGAATGCAGCCTGCGCTTGCTGTTACGGCCACCGAACTCGGAGTCACCCTCGGCCGTACGCGCACCGCGATGACGGTGGAGCGGGCACTCGAAGTCGCAGGCCAACCGCGGGGTAGCGCGGCCAAACTTCTATGACTGCACTTGATTGCGGCGAAGTGAAGATTGACGCCGAAGCGGATATCGCCATGGCGCGCCGCGCAGTGCGCGAGGTTGCGCTCAAGGTTGGCTTTGGCGCCACCGAAGTCGCGCGCATCGTCACCGCGGCGTCCGAGTTGGGGCGGAACGTCTACAAGTACGCGCACACGGGCGTCATGCACTGGCGTGTGCTCGAGAGCGGCATCGGCGCCGGGATCGAGCTTCGCTTCGAAGACAACGGTCCCGGTATCCCGGATATCAACGACGCCCTGCGCGAAGGGTTTACCACCGGCGGCGGCCTGGGAATGGGTCTGCCCGGAGCGAAACGCCTTATGGATGAAATGAATATTGAAAGTCAGCCGGGAAATGGAACGAAGGTCGTGGTGAGGAAATGGCGGCGCCACTAAACGCTGCGCAGATTGTGAAATCACAGCAGTTCATGGTCTCGGATGCTCTTGCGTCCCGTGCAGCCCAGCAATGCGCCCGGCGCATGGCTCTCGCGTTGGGCTTTACGGGAACGGCGAGCGAACAGGTCGTTCTCTCGGTCGCCGAACTGGTTTCGAATCTGGTGAAGCATGCGGGTACGGGAACGCTTACCCTGCTTCCGCTTTTCGATGCGTCGCGCATTGGAATCGAAGTGGAAACTTCCGACGACGGGCCCGGCATCGCCGACGTGGAGCAATCTTTTGCCGACGGCTATTCCACCTCGGGAAGTCTTGGCTATGGACTCGGCACCGTAAACCGCTTGATGGACGAGGTTGACGTCTACTCGACTCCCGGCGCCGGTACCCGCATCGTCTGCCGCCGCTGGGTCCGCGATGAGTCAATCGGGCTCGAAGCCGGCCATTTGTGGGACGTCGGAGTATTCACCAGGCCGCGCGGCCTGGCACCCGACAATGGAGATGCCTTCGTCGTAAAACGCTCGGATTCCGAGCTGCTCGTGGGCCTGATCGACGGCCTCGGCCACGGTCCGCTCGCGCAAAAAGCGGCGCTGGCCGCTCAACAATATGTGCTGTCGCACGACGCTCAGCCGCTCGATAAAATTTTCTTTGGAGTGGGCCGCGCCTGCAAAGCGACGCGCGGCGTTGTGATGGCTCTCGCCCGGTTCACATCGTCCAACGCGCTACAGTTCGCCGCGCTTGGGAACATCGAAGTCCGCGCCTGGACCGGGAAACAACGCCTTCCCTTCGTCTTCAAGCGCGGATTCCTTGGGTCGATCGAAACCACTGTCCATACGCAGGAATTTCCCTGGAATTCCGAATGGCTGCTCGTCATGCATTCGGACGGCCTTCGTACTCACTGGCAATGGAGCGATTTTCCCGGAATCGAAACTGAACCGGCGCAAGTTGCCGCGTCCAGACTGATGCGCGCCCTGGCCGAAGATAACGACGACGCAACGGTACTCGCCGTAAGGAGGGCCCAACGATGAATGTCGCCGGCTCTCAGTTGGCGCCTCGTGATCTCGAATCGACGGTTCGGCTGCTCCAGGACGAACTCGAAACTACAAATCGCGAAGTGATGCTATTGACCTTGGAGCTCGAGCAGCGCGTTAGCGATCGCACGACGCAACTCACCCAGAGCAATCAGAAGCTGCTCAAGGAAGTGGCCGACCGTCTTCGCGCTGAGGTTGAAATCCGGCAATTGAATCGCACTCTCGAGGAGCGTGCGGGGCTTCTCGAAGTGGCAAATGAAGAGCTCGAGGCGTTTTCGGCTTCCGTCTCCCACGACTTGCGTAACCCCGTATCCCGAATTCTGGGCTTCGCCTCTCTTCTCGACGAGGACTTCAACGGCCTCGTTCCCGAAAGGCGCCAGCGGTACATCGTACAGATTCGCGACGCGGCCAGAAAAATGACCGCTCTCATCGACGACCTGCTGCGCCTTTCGCACTCTTCCAGGATACCGCTCGTGTTTACATCCGTTGATTTGAACCAGCTCGTTACTGAAGTCGTCGGAGAATTGAAGGGCGAGGAAAGAAATTACGTCGAGTGGACTGTGACGGCGCTTCCCGCCGTCATGGCTGACGCTTCTTTGCTCCGCCAGGTCTTCGTGAACCTGCTCGGTAACGCGCTGAAGTACTCGCGAACGCGGAATCCCGCGCGCATCGAAATCGGGGAAACACCATCCGCGCCCGACGAATGGACTCTCTTCATCCGTGATAACGGCGTCGGATTCGATTCGACCAAGAAGGACAAGCTTTTCGGCGCATTCCAACGTTTGCATACGGCTCAGGAGTTTGAAGGTACGGGCCTCGGCTTGGTGAACGTCAAGCGCATCGTGGTGCGGCACGGCGGCAAGGTTTGGGCCGAGTCGCAGCCGGGTGAGGGCGCTGTCTTTTATTTCACTCTGCCGAGACACCAGCCCGTTGAAGACTGCATACCATCCTCTGGAGGATCAAAATGAATAAACGTGTGCTGATCGTCGACGACGAACCTTCGGTTTGCGAAATGATCGAGAGAGCAGTCACCGAGGAAGGGATGGAGCCGCTCGCACTGCTCAATGGCTCCCGCGCCTCGGAGGTCTTGAGCAGCCAGAAATTCGATATGGTCTTCCTCGACTTTCACATGGCCTCGCCCGACGGCGTCGAACTCGCGCTGCAGATGCGCGCTTCGCTGACCAATCGCTCTACACCCATCGTCCTGGTGAGCGACGACCAGCGGCCGCACAACGTGTCCATCGGTTTTCAGGCGGGCGCGAATTTCTTCCTGTATAAGCCGATCGACAAATCACGCCTCCTCACGCTCATGCACGCTGTTCACGGAACCATCGAGCAGCACAGGCGCCGCATGCGCCGCGTGCCGGTGCGCCAGAAGGTATGGGTCCGCTCCGCGGACGAGAACTGCGAAGCCGAAACGGTCGATATCAGCCTTACGGGCATGCTCGTCGAATCGCGCCGCGTATTCCCGCTTGGCTCTCCGGTCGAATTGAGCCTGGAGCTATCGCAGGGCGAAAAGCCGATTCGCGGCAACGGCCTGGTTGCGCGCGTCGCGGCCGGCAATCAGATGGCGATTCTCGTCGAGCGAATGACGGCCGCCGAAAGCCAGCGGTTGCAGGAATTTCTCCTGCCGCTTGTTTCCCAAGCCTCATAGCGTCTGCTTCGGAAGCCTCATATCGGTGCCGCTTTTTGGGTAAGGTCTTCCGGCTGCCGCTGAACACGCGCGTTGTCATCCTGAGAGCCGTCTCGTCGCCCGGAGCCTGCCCGCCGTGGCGGGAATCTCTCTTCGCGGGTGCCGCGCCCTTACGAGTTGTGCAAAGGTGCGGTTTCTCCTTGCTTGCGTCGCGGATCACCGGCAGCTGCTTGGCCAAACTCGGTTTTCTCCTTTACCTCCTTTGCTTCCTTTGCGTCCTCTACCTCCTTCTCTTCGCCCTCTTGACAATCTCACCAGAAAATCGCTACTTTCATAAGCAGTTTAGGATACTCGGATGCCTGAACGCGCTCAGATCCTTCCCGGCACTCTCGATCTGCTGATTCTCAAAGCCGTTTCTCTCGGCCCGCTCTACGGTTACGGCATTCTGCTGCGCATCGAGCAGATTTCCCGCGGCGCTCTGCTGATCGAACAGGGCGCGCTCTACCCCGCTCTCTTCCGACTTGTGCGCCAGGGACTGCTCAAGGCCCATTGGGACACCTCTGAAAATAACCGCCGCACCAAATTTTATGAACTAACCTCTGCCGGCCGAAAACGTTTGCACCAGGAAGAGGCAGACTGGAACCGCCTCGTCGCCGCGATCGCTTCCGCGCTAAAAGCCCACCCGGAGGAATCATGAAAGCCCTCGCCTTGCTTCGTTCCTTCGCTTCCTCACAGATCCACCGCTCCCGCTTCGAAGACGACATGGACCAAGAACTCCGCTCGCATATTCAGGACCGCACGAGCGACCTCGTACGCTCCGGCATTCCCCGCGCCGAAGCCGAACGTCGCGCGCGCCTCGACTTCGGCGGCTACCAGAAGTTCAAGGAACAATGCCGCGAATCCGTCGGCGCGCACTTCATCGAGTCGCTTGCGCAAGATGTCCGCTACGCCCTCCGCATGCTCCGCAAATACCCCGGCTTCACCACCGTCGCCATTCTCACCCTTGCCTTGGGCATCGGCGCCAACACCGCGATGTTTTCTGTCGTGAACACATCTCTGCTCCGCCCCTTGCCGTTCCCCAATTCATCGCAACTGGTCGACGTATGGGCGCGCAGCGCTGTGTTCGATTTCCCCCATCTCGGCCTGTCGTTGCCCGACATCGCTGACATCCGCGATCAGAACAATGTCTTTTCCGAAATCGCGCCGTATCGCTTCTCTGGTTTCACACTCACCGGGCACGGCGCTCCGAGGCGTCTCGATGGTGTGGAGGTTCCAATCTCGCTTTTCGGCGTCCTTGGCATGCGGCCGCGTTATGGAAGGACGTTTACTGCTGCGGAAATGCAGCCCGGCCAGGATCGCGAGATCATTCTCAGTTCCGACTTGTGGAGAGAACAGTTTGGCGGCGACCCACGCGCCGTCGGCATCACGATTATCCTCGACGGGAAGCCCTACACGATTGTCGGGGTCATGCCGCCACAGCAGCATCTGGATTTCGTGACGGATGTCGACTACTGGATCCCGTTCGCTCCGACCAAGGAGCAACTCGCGGATCGTTCATCTCACGGAATACCTGTCATCGCCCGCCTGAAACCGGGCCGCACGATTCAGCAAGCACAGGCCGAACTCGACGCCATCGCCGCGCGCCTGCAGAAAGCCTATCCCGATGCCGACAAGGGCTGGAGCTTTCGTCTGGCCTCGCTTGAAAATGACGTTGTTTCCGACAGTCGCACTCCTCTGCTCATCCTCTTGGCAGCGGTCGGATTCGTATTGCTGATCGCTTGCGCGAACGTTGGCAATCTTTTTCTGTCTCGCGGCTGGAGTAGGCGCCGCGAACTCGGCATTCGCTCCGCACTGGGCGCCACACGATCGCGAATCGTTCGGCAACTGCTCGTCGAAGGACTCATCGTCGCACTCGTCGGCGGTCTCTTCGGCTTGCTGATCGCGGCCTGGGGCGTTCAGGGCTTGGGCAGCCTCTTGCCGCCAGACACCCCGCGCATCAAGGACCTCAGCATCGACACGACAGTGCTTTGGTTCACTTTCGCCGCTTCCATCCTCGCCGGACTCCTCTTCTCGCTCGTTCCTGCTACTCTGGCTTCGAAGCAGAATGTGAATTCAGCCGTGAAGGAAGGCGGCGCGCAGACTGGAGCGGGCGCCCAGCACGTATTCTTGCGGCAGTCGCTGGTTGTCGGCGAGGTCGCGCTCGCGCTCTTGCTCGTCATCGGCGCCACCTTGGCGCTCCGCAGCTTTGCAAAGCTGCTGGCCGTTAACATCGGGTTCCGCTCCGATCACCTTCTCACCATGTATCTCGATTTTCCTTCGGGCAAATTCACAAAAACCGACCAGGCGCTCTCGTACATCCATGAGATCGTCGCTGCTGTTCGGAGTGCTCCGGGCGTCCAGGACGCTTCGGCGTCCGGATATTCCCCGCTATCCGGCATAAAAGGCGAAACCACGATTCATACCGACGCCATGCCCCCAAACTCACCTCCAGCCATGTCGCAGGGCGACACTGCTTTTCCTGACTACTTCAAGACTCTCGGTGTCTCTCTGGTCGCAGGCCGCGATTTCGCGGAAACGGACAACACGAATTCGCCTGAGGTCTACATCGTCAACCAGGCTTTCGCGAAAGCGTTCTTTGCGGGCGCAAACCCGGTAGGCAGGCGCCTCTCCAACCAATACGGGAAGAATCCCAAATGGGGTCAAATCGTCGGCGAGATCGCCGACACTCGCGACGACGCAGCCGAGGCAGCCCCAGCTCCCGAACTCTTCGCTCCCGTCGATCAGATCAAAGATTCCGGCCTAACCGGAATCTCGCTCGTCGTGCGCACAAACGCGGACCCGCTCTCGACTCTCTCTGCCGTCGAAGACCGCATTTGGTCCGTCGACAAAGCCCAGCCCGTCGAGAATGTCGCAAGCATGGATCAGTTGCTCTCGAAATCGCATTCGGCGCCACGCTTCCAGACGTTCCTTCTCGGTGTCTTCGGCGGCCTCGGACTGCTGCTGGCCATCGTCGGCATCTACGGCGTGATTTCGTATTCTGTGGCGCAGCGCACGCACGAGATCGGTATTCGCATGGCGCTCGGAGCCAATCCAACTCAGGTGCTGCGTCTCGTTCTCGCCCAGGGACTGAATTTGGCGCTCATCGGATCGGCAATTGGCATCCTTGCGTCCTTCGCCTTAACGCGCCTGATGGCCAGCCTTTTGTTCGGCGTCAGCACGACTGACCCGTTGACGTTCGTCTCGGTAACAGCTGTCCTCATCGCGGTGGCCGTCGCTGCCTGCTACATCCCGGCACGCCGAGCCATGCGCGTCGATCCAGTCAGCGCTCTGCGCTGCGAATAAAATCACTGCCCTGCGGCGTGAATGACGGGTGTCGCCCTACAATAAGTCGCGGCTCTGCGACTTGAAACGTTTATCTCACTGCAGCACAAACCCGTCGCGGAGGCTTTGTAGCGCCGGCGCCTGCCCGCCAATCTTGATGGCGGGTCTCGCAGGCGTTTTCGTTTCGTCTCGGCACGAATGACGCTGCGCCTCTGCCGACGAAGGGAAAGCTCCCCGATTAAGGCGCGGCCATTCGAGCGTGCCAGCACGCGTCGCAGGAACCTACGGAGGCGGCGACCTGCACGTCAGGTACGTTCAGTTTTACCCTCTTGACATCGGCATGCAGACAAGCTTAGTTTCATAAACAGCTTAGGATACCCGAATCGCCGTTGGAGCCAAACGTGAAGCTCCTCTCTTCTATCCGTTCCTTCGCTTCGGCGCTCCTCCACCGCTCTCGCTTCGAAGGCGACATGGACGCAGAGCTGCGCGCGCACATCGAGGATCGTGCCAGTGACCTCGAACGCTCCGGCCTCTCGCGCGTCGAAGCCGAACGCCGCGCCCGCCTCGACTTCGGCGGCTACCAGAAATTCAAGGAACAATGTCGCGAATCCGTCGGCACGCACTTTATCGAGTCGCTTGCGCAAGATGTCCGCTTCGCTCTTCGCATGCTCCGCAAATCCCCCGGCTTCACCGTCGTCGCCATTCTCACCCTCGCTCTCGGCATCGGCGCCAACACCGCCATCTTTAGCTTCATCGATGCCGTTCTCTTGCGGTCATTGCCCGTCAAAGATCCGCAACAACTTGTCGTTTTCCTTTGGAGCGCCCGCGCAAGTCCGAAACTTGAAGGCCATAGTGATTATGGGGACTGCGCCGCGGCCCGCAGCGATTGCTCGTTTTCGATCCCTTTCTTCAACACCATGCGTGCCCAGGACGATGCTTTCTCCGGCATGGCCGCTTTCGCCGGTCCTCTGGACATCGACTTCAGCGCCCACGGCTCTGCCAGCATTGCCGGCGGCACTTTTGTCTCCGGCGACTTTTTCTCCACGCTCGGGGTCAACACATTCATCGGCCGCCCGCTTACGCCCTCCGATAACACTCCTTCCGCGCCGCCCGCGATCGTCTTGAGTTATGCCTACTGGGTTCGCGCTTTCGGCAGCGACCGTTCCATAATCGGTCGCACCGTTCGGCTCGATAACACGAATGCCACGATTGTCGGCGTCGCCGATCCTCACTCCCGGCAAGCTGCAGGATTTCTTCATGCCGTTTTCTCTCGCCGATCGCGTTCGCGGCGAATGGTGGAACAGCAACGACAATCGCATGACGAACACGAAGGACTGGTGGATCGTTATACTGGGCAGACTCAAATCAGGCGTCTCCATAGGCCAGGCACAAGCCGCCGCAACGACAATCTTCCGCAACGTCATGCTCCACGGTTCGACGCCATTTTTCGAATCCGAAGACGCCCCTGCCATCGCTCTCGCTCCCGCGCAAGCCGGGCTGAACGGCGAAACCCACGGCTGGGCGCCAGCCCTTTATGTATCGCTGGCGATCGTTGGCTTTATTTTGCTGATTGCCTGCGCCAACGTCGCAGGCCTGACCCTTGCGCGCTCCAACACGCGGCAAAGAGAAATGGCGGTTCGCCTCGCTCTCGGCGCTGGGCGCGGCCGGCTTATTCGCCAACTCCTCACAGAAAGCCTTCTGCTTTCATTGGCAGGTGGTCTTCTTGGAGTTCTTCTCGCCTTCTGGCGTGTCGAAGGCATAGTCGGAATAATTTCGAGCGATAGGGGCGAGCCTTTTCCGTTCGTGATTGGTCCTGATTGGCGCGTGCTCGGCTTTGCCGTCACCATCACGTTCATCACCGCAATTTTGTTCGGTCTCGCTCCCGCGACGCGCGGTTCTCGTGTCGATTTAACGCCTTCTCTGAAGGAAAGCGCCTCCTCTCTTCCAGGAACCGTCGTTCACCCCGGCCGCTGTTTCCGTCTAAGTGATGTGCTCGTCATCGCGCAAGTGGCCCTTTCGATGATCGTTTTGATCGGTGCCGGACTCCTCGTTCGCACGCTTCGGAATCTTCAAACGCTTAACCCCGGTTTCGACGCGCGGAACATTTTGCTCTTCGATATCAATCCAACCATCGCTGGTTACACCGACCAGCAAACGCAGCAGCTATACGGCAATTTGCAGCAGCGTTTCGCTGCGCTTCCGGGCGTCATTTCCGCGAGCTACTCCGAAGATGCCCTGTTGGACGGCGGCTGGTCCGGCACCGCAGTGCACCTCGATAACGCACCGCCGAAACAAAATATACACACGAAGGAGCTTAGCGTCGGCCTGAAGTTCTTCTCCACCATGCGTATCCCGATTCTCGCCGGACGCGCATTTAATTCCGCCGATTTCGCTGCCGCCAGCGCAACCGACGCGGTGCACGAAGCCCGTTCTTCGGCGACAGCAACAGCCATATCAAGTCCAGCTTCGGCTGATGCCCTCGACCGAGCCTGGGACCATGCTGCGCCGATTCCCGCTATTGTCAACGAAAGCTTCGCGAAGGAATTTCTCGCGAGTAAAAATCCCGTCGGCATGCATATAGGCCTCTTTCAGAGAACCGACGACGACGTTCAGCACCCTGGCCCCGGATATACGATCGTAGGCATTGCCGGCGACACGAAATATGCTTACTTGGATCGCGAGACTGTGCCGATCCTGTTTCGGCCTGTCTTCGGCAACAGCGCATGCTTCGAATTGCGCACCGCCGCGAATCCCACCGCGCTTGTGAAGAATGTGCGCGAAATCGTGTCGCAGGCTGGTGACAATCTGCCGCTCACGCACGTGCGCACCCAAACCGAACAGATCGAAGACATGCTCTCTCAGCAACGCCTGATGTCGCGCCTATCCACGTTTTATGCCGCAATTGCCCTCCTGCTCGCCTGCATCGGGTTGTACGGTTTGCTGTCTTATGAAGTCACGCGCCGCACTCGCGAACTCGGCATACGCATGGCGCTGGGCGCGCAGCGTCGCGATCTGCTTCGCCTCGTGGTCGGCCAGGGAATTTTACTGGTCCTGACCGGCACCACCGTTGGCATTGCCGGAGCGTTGGGCCTAACGCGGTTCATGTCCACCATGCTCTACGGAATTCATGCCAACGATCCGTTGACGTTTGCCGTCGTCGCTATTTTGCTGGTGCTCGTCGCGCTTGCTGCCTGCTATGTCCCGGCTCGCCGCGCCATGCGCGTCGATCCAGTCAGCGCCTTGCGCTGCGAATAGAGTGTCGCTCTGCGGCACGAGTAATAAAGTCGCTTTGCGTTGCGAATAGTCGCATTCGCGCGAACAACAAGTCCCTCTCACTTGCGAGTATCCTTTGGGGGTGCCCTACGGTCGGTTTGTGAGCGTGGGTCGTGTGGGTTCCGCATTCTTGTGCGCTGTGCAAGGATATGGATTCGTCCGTGATGAGTCAGTTTGAATTTTCTTGATCGTGACACAAGCAGTCAAAATTCAAACTGACCCAGCACTGATTTTTCCTTGGCTCCTTGTCTCCTTGCCTCCTTGCTTCTCGGAGTACCGGTTTTCTCCTTTACCTCCTTTGCTTCCTTTGCCTCCTCTACCTCCTTCTCTCGCGTGCTTCCTTGCCTGCTCAGTTTTCGTTATGATTCGCCTGACCCAAATGGCAACGCCTATGACTTCGACGCAGGATCAATGGAAGAAAGCCGCTGCTGAAGCCGCTGCTAAGCTCGTCGAGGACGGGATGGTCGTCGGCCTCGGCTCCGGCACGACCGCTGCGCTTTTCGTCGCTGCGCTCGCGCGGCGAATTGCAAACGAGCGCCTCCGCATCGTCGGCGTCCCCACTTCACTCCAGACCGAGCAGCAGGCGCGCAGCCTGAACATTCCTCTCGCAACGCTCGCCGAGAAGCCGTCCATCGATCTCAATATCGACGGCGCCGACGAAGTTGTGCCTGGCTCGCTTTACCTGATCAAAGGTCACGGGGGAGCGCTGCTCCGCGAAAAGATCGTCGCCTCGTGCAGCAAGCGCATGGCTGTTGTCGCCGACGAAACGAAAATCGTCGACCGCCTCGGCTCCCTTGTTTCCGTCCCAGTTGAAATCGTTCCATTCGGCTGGGAGGCGACGCAACGCAAACTCGAAGCAATCGACGCCAAGCCGGCGTTGCGCACGAATGCGGATGGCAAGCCTTACGTCACCGATGGCGGGCACTACATCATGAATTGCGCGTTCGGTCCGATGAGGAACCCGACCGAAATCGCGGAGCGCCTCGACCACATCGTCGGCGTCGTCGAGCACGGCCTCTTCCTGCAGTACGCCACCGAAGCCCTGATTGCCGGTAGCGCCGGCCTGAAAATTCTGAAGAAAGGCTCCGGTGCTGCCTCTGTGCGAACTCGCCGGAGCCGATCCCGATCGGGCCGAAAACGCGCGCGAAAGCATCGTCCTAAGTAATGGTAGCCACGACGAACGCATTCTTTCGTCGTGCGGCGGTGCCCCGTCTCCGGTTTGTGAGGGTGGGTGTTTTGTTCGGTGCAAGCCCCGGACTTTAGTCCGGGGGAGCAGAGCGCTACCGACCGCTGCCAGCGAGCAACTCGGATGTACAGGGCTTTAGCCCGGGCGCCTGCGGCCCCCCTACGGTGTCAGCCCAATAGCGGCCATTTGAGGCATCTTAAGGCGCGTTCAAGATCAATATGTTTGATCATCTGGCGACAACTTTTCTTCGCCTCACTTTCGCCCTGACACGCGGGATTTTAACTGGAGTTTGGCGCAACTTTCGCGGTCGCGCATATCCTGAGGGGATCGAAGGAGCCACTCCGAGCGCCTCTCGAAGACGTCCCTTCATGCGTTCAAAGCAATGTGCTGACCGTCTTCCCAATCATTGGGCGCTACAGCGGTATATTCCCGTGCTTCTTGCGCGGATTTACATCTCGTTTGGTTTGTAGCGATTGCAGTGCAGTAATCAACTTCGGTCGGGTCTGCGCCGGCTCGATGACGGCATCGATGTAACCGCGTTCCGCCGCTACGTAAGGATTCGCGAAGCGCTCGCGAAACTCCTCTACATTCTCTCGCCGCAGCGCCTCTCGTTCCGCCTCCGGTGCGCGCTCTAACTCGCGCCGATACACGATGTTAACGGCACCCTCGGGCCCCATGACTGCAATCTCCGCCGTTGGCCAGGCATAGTTGATGTCTGTCCTTATGTGCTTCGACGCCATGACGCAATACGCCCCGCCGTAAGCCTTTCTGGTGATTACAGTTATCTTCGGAACGGTAGCCTCAGCGAACGCGTAGAGGAGCTTCGCGCCATGCTTGATGATCCCGCCCCACTCTTGATTCGTGCCCGGCAGGAACCCCGGCACATCCTCCAATGTTATCAATGGGATATGGAAGGCATCGCAGAAACGGACGAATCGAGCCGCTTTCATCGACGCGTCGATATCTAGCACCCCAGCAAGGCAGGCAGGTTGGTTCGCAACGATTCCGACTGGCTGTCCGCCGAGCCGCGCAAAACCGACGACGATGTTCTTGGCGAAGTGCGCGTGGACCTCGAAGAACTCGCCCTCATCTCCAATGGAATGAATAACATCCTTGATGTCGTAAGGCTGTTGCGGGTCTTCGGGAACCAGCGAATTCAAGTGCGCGTCGGCGCGGTCCCAGGGGTCATCCGTTGCGCGCCGGGGAGGATCGTCCACGTTGTTCGAGGGCAAATAGGTGAGCAACTCGCGGATCATGGCCAGGCATTCGCGATCGTCTGCTGCTGCGAAATGCGCCACGCCGCTCTTCTGGTTGTGCGTCATCGCGCCGCCCAATTCCTGCTTGGTCACCTCCTCGTGCGTAACGGTCTTGATCACGTCAGGACCAGTTACGAACATGTACGCCGCGCTCCTCGTCATAAATACGAAATCAGTAATAGCTGGCGAATAAACAGCGCCGCCTGCGCATGGACCGAGAATCGCGCTGATCTGCGGGATCACGCCGCTGGCCTGGACATTGCGCAAGAAAATGTCCGCATAGCCGGCGAGCGACATAACGCCTTCCTGAATGCGAGCGCCTCCCGAATCGTTCAAGCCAATCAGGGGGGCGCCCTGCCGCATGGCCGAATCCATAATCTTGGTGATTTTCGACGCGTTGGCCTCTGAAAGCGAGCCTCCGAAAACCGTGAAGTCTTGCGCAAAAACGTATACAAGTCGGCCATGGATGCGTCCATAGCCAGTGATAAAGCCATCTCCCGGAGGACGCTGCTCTGCGATACCGAAATTCGTGCAACGATGACGCACGAATTTGTCGAGTTCCTCGAACGTCGCCTCGTCGAGGAGCAAATCGATGCGTTCTCGCGCGCTGAGTTTCCCCTGCTTGTGCTCTCGATCGCGCCGCTCGGACCCGCCGCCTTCCTCGGCTTCTGCATTCAGCCGATGGAGTTCTTTCAGACGATCCTCGTGCTTTCTGTGGTTGGGCATCGGCTCTACACGCTCGCAAAAAGCGGCTTGGATTACAAGCCCCTCAGGATTGAACGCAATGGAAGCATGGTGGTTAGGGAAGGCCGCACTGTTTCATCGCATTCAGTTCCTCAAGAATCAATCCAGAGAATACACACCGCTTCTTACTGGAGTCTGCCGACAGCTTGCTTTGCGGTATTCGTCCATACTGGCACTGGATGCGGCAGCTGCCTGACTGATGAACCGAACGTGATTGAGTGCGCAGCTAAGTGTACTCGCAGAGTACAGACGCCTTAGATGCCTAACCGCGACATCATAGTGATTGGCGCATCGGCAGGCGGAGTCGACGCGCTCCAGAAGATGGCAATAGCATTTCCAGCGAATCTCCGCGCGGCGGTGTTTGTGATCCTGCACCTGCCGCCAACGGGCCGCAGCTTTCTGCCGGCCATGTTGAGCCGGGTCGGGCCGCTACCCGCCGTCGAACCCTCTGATTCTGAGCGCATCGCTCACGGGCACATCTACGTCGCAGGGCCCGATTACCATCTGCTGATCGCGAATGGCCACGTTCACTTGACGCGGAGCCCGAAGGAAGGCCATCATCGGCCGTCGATCAACGTGACGTTCCGCTCGGCCGCTCTGGCGTACGGAACTCGCGTAATCGGCGTAGTCCTGTCCGGCGCACTGGACGACGGCTGCGCAGGCCTATGGGAAATCAAAATGAGAGGCGGCTTAGCCGTCGTTCAAGATCCTGATGACGCGCTCTTTCCCTCCATGCCTCGGAACGCGCTTCAGCAAGTGCCGGTGGACTTCACGGCGAGCATTGCGGATATCCCCGCTTTGCTTGCTCGCTTATGTGAGGGAGAAGCAATGGAACAACGACTTCATCACAAATCCGAAGCGCGTGAGGGGACAGGCTATATCGGTTTCACCTGTCCCGAGTGCCATGGTCCATTGTCGGAGACCCGGCAAGACCCGGTGGAATTTCGCTGCCGTGTTGGGCACACGTTCTCGACTCGGATGTTATTGGATGGAAATACCTCCGCCCGCGAACGAAAACTTTATGAGGCCATCGTCGCTCTCGAAGAAGGGGCGGATATAGCCGAATTCGCCGCCGCAAGCGCCGAGCCGGAGAAACGAGAGGAGCTGGTCCAGAAAGCCGAACAACTACGGCGACAAGCCGGATCCGTCCGCGAAATCTTGCAGCAAATCCCGGCGATCACACTAGATTAACCGGTGTCTTGCAAACCGTATCACTTTTTTTACCTTCCGTGGGCAGCCTGGGAGCGCAATCGGCGTTGGCCAAACGCGGTACAGTTTCGCTGCATCCAATCGGAGCTGTTGAATCCGCCCTGCGCGACCGAAAAAATGCGCCACGCCAGCCTTTTCATGACGCACCCGAAGCATGGCTCGTGATCGATGCGCGCTTCATCGAGGCGCTCGACGGAATCAATCCTGGATCGGAAATTCTTGTTTTCACGTGGTTGCATCAGGCGAAACGCGAGATTCTCAAGGTACATCCGGGCCACGATCCCAGAAATCCTCTAGCGGGTGTTTTTTCAACGCGCTCACCCGACCGACCGAATCCGGTGGGACTTCACAGAGTGAAGGTGCTCGCAACCGAAGAAGGTCGATTGAAAGTCGATCACCTCGAAGCGGTCGATGGCACGCCCATACTGGACATCAAACCGGTTCTGAACGACGCACGCGCCCAGTAGGAAGTCCCCCGGCTGACTCTCGCAATCGACGAGAGGTGGCTCCCGCTGCATACGGGCGCGCGACTGCACATTTCGGTCCGCTTACCCGCGCAGTCCGTCATAATGGTGGCAGTGCTGCTGGCATGGGTTCTGCAGGCGCCCGGCATTAAGACATTCTGCGCGGACTCCTTATTCGATTGCGTCCTCTACAAATATGCAATACGCAACGCTAGCGTTTCTCTCCTCCAAAAAGGGCGGCGGCTTAGCAAATCGCGTGCTGCTGTGGCTTCGACATTTGGGAGGTCCCGGGCTGATTCTTCTTGGGATTGTGGACAACTCGGTAGTGCCCGTTCCGGGCAGCGTGGATGCATTGACCATTCTATTGGCGGCGAACCAACACAATTGGTGGCCATATTACGCGGCCATGGCAACGGTCGGCGCAATGATTGGTGGCTATCTGACGTATCGTCTTGCGCAAAGAGAAAGCAAAGACGAGTTAGAGAAAAGAGTTCCCGCCAAGAAATTTCAAAAGGTGGAACAGATGTTCGATCGCTGGGGTTTTGCCGCGATCGTAATCATCGCCGTCTTGCCACCGCCGGCGCCGATGGTTCCCTTTCTACTAGCGGCTGGAGCAGCCCAATATCCCCGAAACAAATTCCTCGGCGCCCTCGCTCTTGGGCGCGGAGTCCGGTATCTGGCCCTTGCCTACCTCGCTTCTATCTACGGCAACGCCATTCGTCGAATCATTTCACACCACGTGAACATCATGATTGTCCTTGCCGCGCTTTGCGTTGCAGGCGGTATCGGCGCCGCCCTGTATCTGCACTTCAGAGCAAAGTCACGCGGCAACAAGCAGCAAGCGCATCGCGCTGCGTGAGGCGAATCTACCTTCTGAAATTATTCCGATGTTGGCGGGGCCGCGCATCGGTGTTACATTCACGCACCGCGCCAGCCGCGAAGACGGCACGCGAGCGTATTTGTGTCTGACACGAAGCACCCCGCGATCGTAGCCTCAAGCCCCCAAACGCATCTGGCCGCCCGCGTCGGACTTTTCGACGCCACTATGGTCGTGATGGGCGGAATCATCGGGTCGGGAATTTTCATCAATCCTTACGTCGTCGCGAAACTCGTACATACCCCCGCCCTGATTGTCGGCGCCTGGGTTGCAGGAGGCGGCTTGGCGCTGATCGGCGCATTCATCTATGCAGAACTTGCCGCGCGGATGCCGGAAGTCGGCGGACAATACGCGTACATTCGCGAGGCATACCATCCGCTTCTAGGGTTTCTTTTTGGATGGGCCGAACTTTTCGTGATCGGCGCGGGAGGAAGCGCGGCGGTGGTGGTGACCTTCGCCCGATATTTTCGCGAGTTGACGCAAATCCCAGCTCCCGAGAAAGTGATTGGCTCGCTCGCCGTCGTGGTCCTGATCCTCATCAATTGCCTCGGAGTACGGGCCGGAAGCGGCGTTCAGAGCTTTTTTATGGTATTGCGCATCGTCGGCGTTGCGCTGCTCGTCGCGTGCGGTGGATGGTTCGTGTGGCGCCATGGCGCGCCGGGCGTTTCGTGGCACCCGATTCTAGATCGGCCAGCTTCGTTCAGTCTCGTGACTGTATTTGGCGCGACGATGGTTCCGATCCTGTTCGCGTACGGTGGCTGGCAAACGTCGAATTTCATCGCGAGCGAAATCCGGGATCCGCAGAAGAATTTGCCGCGCGCGTTGCTGCTGGGAGTCGTCGGCGTGATCGCGCTCTATGTCTCCGTGAATTTCATTTACGTCGAAACGCTAACGCCCGCAGGACTCGCGGCCACCGGCACGCCTGCGTCCAGTGTGATGCTGCGGTCACTGGGCGAACTGGGCGAACTGGCGATCGCGATTGCCATTACGGTTTCGACGATCGGGTTCCTGAGCCAATGTATGCTCACATTTCCGCGTGTATATTTCGCGATGGGCGAGGACCGGGTGCTCCCGCGAGGGATCGCGCGCCTCGGCCGACGAAGCCGCGCTCCGGTTGCCGCGATCGGCTTGCAGGGCGCGGTGATCATCGCGGTCGTCGTCCTAGGAACATTCGAACAGATTCTCAGTTACGTGGTGGTGATGGACTGGCTGTTCTTCGGACTGACCGCGAGCTGCATCTTTGTTTTTCGCGCGCGGGAAAAACGTGCGAAAAGCGCCAGCGATCCAGAATCGCGCGGGTATCGCGTGCCCGGACACCCATGGACGACGACGGCGTTCATGACCGCCGCATGGCTAGTTGTCCTGAATACGATTTACAAGTATCCTCGCAACTCCGGAGTAGCCCTGTGTATCCTGCTGCTGGGCATTCCCGTTTACATCGCGATACAGAGGTTTGCTCGGTGAATGATAGCTGAAACGCGGGCGGTGCAAGGGATCTTAGCGAAAACGAGGATATCATGACGTCCCGCCGCGAAATCGGATCCGTGTATCTCGAATGGGCTAAACTGCATGCGAAAGCGCGGTTCGGGCTTGCGGGCAGCGACGTCCTGCACTTCCCGTTTTGCGAGCTGGGAGCGAATTTTGCCGAACTCTCGCTTTCACCACCAAGTGGATACGGCTACAAACCGTTGCTGGAAAAGCTCGCGGCAAAAGCAGGCGTGGGCGTCGAGTGCGTCGTTCACGCACAGGGGACCTCGATGGCCAATCATTTGGCCATGGCAGCTCTGCTCGAGCCGGGCGATGAAGTTCTGATCGAGGAGCCGACGTACGAAGCGTTGCTCGCGGTAGCACAATATCTTGGTGCAAGAATTCGGCGATTCCCGCGAAAGTTCGATGCGGGATTTGAAATCGATCCGCGTGAAGTGGAACGCGCGATTTCGCCGCGCACGCGGCTGATCGTCATTACCAACCTGCACAATCCGAGCGGCGTTCGCACCTCTGACGCCGTGCTGAAAATTGTGGGAGAGGTTGCGCGGAGCCTGGGTGCGAACGTTCTTGTTGACGAAGTCTACGTCGAAGCCTGCTTCGATTCACCGTGGCAGTCCGCCGTACACCTGGGACCTAATTTCATCGCGACCAGCAGCTTGACAAAAGCCTACGGGCTGACTGCGCTGCGCTGCGGATGGGTGCTCGCGGCCGCCGCCCTGGCGGAACGAATGTGGCGCGTCAACGATCTTTACGGCGCGTCATCTCCGTTTCCCACCGATCTCCTCAGCATCGTTGCGCTGGATCAGCTGCCACGCATCGCCGCCCGGGCGAAAAAACTTCTCGACGCGAACCGTCCTCTTCTGAAATCTTTTCTCGACTCGCGAAAAGACCTGCTCGCCATATGGCCCCACGCTGGCACGATCGCCTTTCCGCAACTTACGACGGGTCACGCTGACGCTTTCTGCCACTTCCTGTTTGAAAAGTATGAAACGGGAATCGTTCCCGGCCGCTTCTTCGAAGCGCCGGAACATTTCCGTATTGGGGTCGGCGGCGAAACGGAAACCGTCCGCGAAGGTCTGCAACGGATGTCTGCTGCACTCGACGAATTCGCGCGCCGCAGTTGACGAGAAAAATAGAGGAGAGTTATCAGCGAAGTCTCCGACTACAGATTGAAGCGCAACAGTTCTCTGTGCGCGCCAAAAGGCCGTTCTCACGTTCTGTGCCATCAGGAAGGTGAATTCCTCGTCGGGACTACCGCGGGCATCGATTCTGCAGCAAGCGTTTACAGGGCTAACAAGGGAAGAAATCGTGTTGATTGACGATCGCGTCGATAGCATCCAGCAGGGCCGATCCTGCTTGGCCTTTGGTCACGTACCCGCGCACGCCGACCTTCCGCGCTCCCTCAATCAACTGTTTGCTATCATGCATCGAAAGAATGATGATCCTGGTTTCCGGAAACAACTTAAGGATTTCGCGAGCGGCAGAGATGCCGTCCATTCCGGGCATCGAGATATCCATGACGACGAGTTCAGGGCGCAGCGCCGTCGTCTTGGCTACGGCTTCGGTGCCGTTTGACGCCTCTCCACAAACCTCAAGTTCCGCGTGGGAGGCAAGGATTGCGCAGACACCCTTTCTAACTGCTTCGTGGTCGTCAACAACCAGCACGCGCAAACTCGGCATAGTGTACGCAACATCGGATTTTGGCAAACGAGGGGGGCAGCCCGCGCCAAAAACCGACTCATCAGCCTATCGAATGTTGGTCGTGCGAGTCAACCGATTGTACTCGTCCACATGATTAGTGACACTCGGCCTTGTGAGATTGGGATTTCCAGCGCTCGAGAAATTCGAGCGGGGTGCGATAGCCGAGGGCTTGGTGTGGACGCACCGTGTTA
>Ga0335075_10004791_pt1 | contig 21074 bp, 17 predicted proteins | sample Lox_Sample_24_FD_206723 | JGI IMG/M metagenome (GOLD analysis project Ga0335075, IMG submission 206723) | Soil microbial communities from Loxahatchee National Wildlife Refuge, Florida, United States - Lox_Sample_2.4 | ecosystem: Environmental > Terrestrial > Soil > Wetlands | place: USA...
GCCCGGTCCTGAACGCCGCCGCCCGGCGGCGGCCGTAGGCCACCAGCTCGGCGATTTGCGCCCGCTCGTGGGGTTCGACGAACTTTGTCGCCAGCAGCAGCGCCGGGGCCAACCCCAGCCACAGGACTCGCAACACCAGGCCCCCCAGCCCGCTCGTGGGCAACAGCAGCTCCCCCGACACCGCCACGCCCGCCAGGATCGCGGTCAGCTGCGCCAGGCGCCGCCACTGGAAGCTGACCGCGAACACGCGCCGCGTGAGCAGATGCATGATCGCGATCATCGCCGCGTACGCTCCGCACAGGGCGATGCCCGCCCCGGCCAGCCCCAGATTTGCGCCTACCAGGCCGGTGGCGGGGACGAGCGCGAACAGCAGCACCACGTTCACCGCCAGCCCGGCCGCGGCCGCCGGCAGGTTGCGCTGCGTGACTCTTGCTCGGCCCGTGATCGCGATCATCACCCGATACAACCCGTACAGCGTCCACCCCAGCGCCAGCCAGGGCAGCGCCTCATACGCGTTGAAGTATTCGGGAGCCGCGAGCAGGCGCACGAGCCAGCGGCCGACCAGCGCCACCCCGACTACCACGATTCCCGTCGCCAGCACGAAGTACGTGGTGACGGTCGAGTACAGGCGGCTCGCGCTGGCGTCGCTGTCGATCGAGTACGCCAGCGGCGGCCACGCGTACTGAAACCCGCGCACGAACACGAACACCACCGTCGCGAGCTGCACCGCGATCGCGTACTCCCCCGCCGCATCCGAGCTGACCCCCCGCAGCAGATAGAACCGGTCGGCCACCTGCAGCGCGTACACGCTCGCGTCCGCCGGCACGGTCGGCAATCCGAACGCGAGCATCGCCCGCAGGTCGCTCGTCCCCTTGCGCAGGTCGCGCATGGGCACACGTAGTGAGATGCGCTTGCGCAGCACCCACCACAGCCCCAGCACGACGATCGCGCTCGCGCCGAAGTTCCCAAGCAGGAGGCCTTTCGCGCCCTGGTTCGCCACCACGACCAGCGCGACCGTGAACACGACGGTCATCGCCACGTTGCATCCCGACGCGTACATGTACGCCCGCGCGCGCTCGTCCACGCGCAGCTGCGCATAGGCCATCTCGAGGTTCGTAAACGCCCACAGCCCGACGATCGCGCAGTCGATCAGCGTCGCGTCGCTATACCCCAGCAACAGGCGCGACAGTTGGGCGGCGAACACGACCCCTACCAGCGAGGCGAGCGTAGTCGTCCACGCGACCGTTGCCGTCGCCGTCCGCGCGATGCGCCGGCGACGCTCTTGGTCTGAGTCGTTGAAGTAGAAGCGCACAAACGCCTCTTCCACGCCCAGCCGCAGCACGATGCTGCCGAGGATCACCGCGGTCAGCAGCGAGTTGTACGTGCCGTACCCCGACGTCGACACGTGCCGCGTGTACAGCGGCAGCGTGAACACCGCGATCCCCTTGGCCACGATTTCCGCGGCCTGGTAGGCCGCGCCGGTCGTGACCAGACGCCTGAGATATTCGATCACGGTGCGGGCAACATACTTTCCCGAGCCAATGCCACTCCCAGACCCAGCAGGGTCCAGGTGATCGGGTCCTCCAGGAAGTCCGCATAGGTCCACGTGTGCAGCACAAGCGCCGCAAAGCACGCGAGCAGAGCTAGCCGAAACGAGGATTCACGCCCTAGACGTGTGTCTCCCGGTTTCGGTCGGGGCGGCGAGCGGCCGGCGCCGCGGGCAAGCACCGTAAACGCGCTCACGAGCAGCGCCACGTACACCGCCAGGCCGATCAGGCCCTGCTCGGCGGCGACCGTGACGGGGATCGTGTGCGAGGCCGAAGTCGCGTTGGCCGCGCTCGCGTTCCCGTGGCGCCTGTACTCGGTTTCAAACGAGCCCGATCCGTACCCGTACAGCGGACGGTCGGCCCACAGTTCCAGTCCGCCCGAGATCAGCTTTGTGCGCCCGCTCGTAGCGTTGCTCGTAGAACCCCCCGAGCCGTTCAGGCCGAAGTGCAGGCTCGGCGGAGCGCTCACGACGAACACGGCCGCGATCGCCACCAGCGCTCCCGTCACATACGCCGTCATCCGCGCGTCCCAGCGGTAGGCCGCGAGTACCGCCATGCCCAGCAGCAGGGCCGCGATGCTCGACTGCGAGAAGCTCGTCACGAGACCCGCCAGCAGCCACGCCAGCACGCCCGCGGCGATCGCCACCTCGCGCCTTCGCCGGCTCCACAGCACCACCGCGACCACACCGACCATCACGATCGCCAGGAACCTCCCGTAGATGTTCGGATCGAAGAACAGCGAGTTCACGCGGAAGTAGTTCCCGAACTGGTCGGCTGCGATCACCTTCGGGTTCAGGAACAGGCTCTTGCGGTAGTACTCCACGAACCCCACCCCGGCGAACGCCACTCCCAGCGCGACCGCCACGCCCAGGCACCTCAGCACCAGCTCGCGCGTGTACTTGACGTTTCGCAGCAGCATGAACAGCAGGCCGAACGGGATGTAGAAGAACGCCACGTTCTCCGCCGCCTTCGTGTGGTCGGGCGAGTACACCCCCTGCAGGGCGTACAGCCCGACGGCGATCGCCAGCAGCCATTCCAGCCCGCGCGGCTGCAGCCACACCCTCAGTTCGCGGGGCGATCCTTCATTCAGATCTTGGGCCTCTGTTCGACCCAACCAGCGGGGCAGGAGCAAGCTCAGCGTCCCGGCCCCGATCACTAGATACAGCGGGATCAGCAGGTTGACCGTGCGACCGTCGGTGGCTATTGGCAGCCTGAACGGCAGCGCCGCGATCGCCAGCAGCGGCAGCGTGTCCGGCCGGCGGCGCAGCCACCACACGAGCGCGGCGAGGACCGCCAGCGCGGCGATCGCCGCCAGCGCGTAGGTCACGGCCGCACCAGTGTGAACCCGTTAGGCGAGATCACGGTCTTGTTCTGTTCGCGCAGCCTCACCTTCACGTGGTATTCGCCCGCGGGCGCGGGCGCACCCGTGTTCACGGGAGTGACGATGGTCGTGCCGAGCGGGCCGAGCGCCACCCGCGCGGTGCGCGCGCTCGCGGTTCCGCGGCGGCCGTCCCAGCGCAGCGAGAACTGTTTGTAGCGCACCACCGGCCACCCATCGACGAGCGTGGCAACGGTCTGTTCATCGGAGTCGATCACCGTGACCGTCACGCGGTCGGCCTGGGCGAGCTTGAACGAGATCTCCTCTTCTTTGATGTGCCCCTTCGGGGTCGGCGAAAAGAACGGGGTCAGTTTGAAGTCCTGCACCGCCGTCGGCGTGTGCTTCAGACGCTGGGTCACGATGAACGCCGCGCCGCACGCCACCACCAGCAGCGCGAACACGACCTTTGCGAGCCTCGCGACATCGGGGGGCTGGACTTCCAGGCGCCGGCCCGCAACGCCCCCGGCCGTGTCAGCCCCCTGGCCGGCCCCCTGGCCGGCGGCGGCATCCTCCGCGTCCGCCGCCCCCGCGTCCGCGCTCAACCGTCCCCGCCGATCGGCGGCACCACCGGCGAAACCGGCGGTGGGCCGGCGAACCGCTCGACGGTGTCCGAGCGCAACCCCAGCCGCAGCGTCTCCAGCGAGAGCACGTCGTCGGGGGCGATGTTCCCGAGGTTGCACTCGCTGCCAAACCTTTGCAGCAGCCACACCTGCTGCTCGCGTCTCGGCGCCTCGAACACCAGCCGGTCGGCGTCGACCGCGTGCACGATCTCGTCGATCAGCCCCGTGCGCACCTCGCCGTCGGCGCGGTATATCCCCGCCGTGCCCGACTCGCGCGCCTCGGCGATCACCTTCCACGCGCCCGCCCGCAGGTCTCGTTCGATCTGCTCCACCCACACGTACGGGGCCATGATGAACTCGGCGTCCTTGTTGCCGACCTCCGAGAGCACGGTGAACCCAGCGGCGGCGAGCGTCCCGATCAGATGGGCCTTGACCTCGCCCTCGATCTCGATCGTGCCGTCGGACACCTCCACGTGGCGAAGCTCCAGCTCCTTCAGCCACGCGATCAGCCCCTCTACGCGCCCCTGCCGGATAGCCAGCTCGGTCAGCGTGCCGCCGAGCACGACCGGTATTCCGTGCGCCGCGTAGCGCTGCAGCTTTGGCTTCAGGTTCCCGCTCACCACGGCCGTGCCCCAGCCGAGCTTGACGATGTCCACGTACGCGCCCGCCACCTCCAGCAGGCCGTCGACCTCGGCCACCGACATCCCCCGGTCGAGCACGTGCGTGATCCCCCGCTCGCGCGGCTTGACCGAGCGGGCCGGTATGTCCAGAAAACTGTCCACCGCGCGGGCGCTCACTGCCGTCGGCGCGCGCCGCTCACGGCGCCGCTTCGCCGGACTGGGACGCTTCGGTTGGCGAGGACGCTTCCCCGGAGGAGGACGCTTCGCCGGAGGAGGACGACGCCGGTTCGCCCGTCGGGCCGGCCTTGTCCATACCCGCGATCACCACCACCGTCGAGCCGCCGACCAGGGGAGTGACGGATGCTTCCAACGGTTGCACAGTCGAGACGCTCAGCGCGTGCGCGACCCCTTCGGCTTCGGCCCGATGACCCGAGCCGTACTCCACGACCGTCGTTTGATGCGAGCCCGGCGGCGTGCCGTCCAGCGGCGTCGCCTGCGAGTAGCCGCTCTGCTGCAGCCCTGCCGCCAGCCTGTGCGCCAGCCCCGTCGTGTTCGTCCCGTTCAGCACCGCCACCTGCGTTTCCGCGGGGCTCACCGATGGCGTCGAGGATTCGCTCGCCTGTGACTGCGCGTGGTGGCGATGCGCCGCTGCTGCCGCGTTTGTCGACGACGCGTTCTGCCTGCCGGCGCTGGACGACGACGAGGACGAGCTCCCCAGCGACGTGGCGACCAGCACGATCGCCACCACCCCGACCACCACCGCCCCCACGATCATCGCGGTCATGCGCGCGGGCGATCGGCGGGTACGACTGATCGTCGCATTTGCCCGCGCTGCGCCCGGGGCGCTCGCGTACTCGCCCCCTGAGGACGGCGAGGACGTCGAACCCGGGCGTCGCGACGAGGGCTGCGGTTGTCCCTGCGGTCGGGAGTCGCTCCGGCGCGTACTGCTCGGCGGCGGCGACGCCGGCGCCGGTGGGCGGCGGACCTGGGAGGATCCCGGCGCCTGCGACGCCTCGGACGCCTGCGCAGGAGTCATCGCGGCCGCGCGCACCGTCGACGGAGGCGCGGGAGCTGGCGTCGCCGTGGGAGCTGGCGTTTCCCCTGAGGCGGGTGTTGCCGTGGGTGCGGGCGTTGCTGCTGAGGCGGGCGTCGCCGTGGGGGCGGGGGTCGTCGTGGGAGCGGGGGTCGTCGTGGGAGACGCCGGGGATGCTGGGCTCGCAGCCGCTGCTGCGGTCGCGGGAGAGGACGGGGCGGCAGTTGAGGACGGAGCGGCAGTCACGGCCGGAACGGCAGTTGGAGCCGGGGCCGAGGAGCCCGCCGCGGCGGGATTGGGTGGGGCGGTCGAAGAAACCGGCGGCGATGCGGCGGCGGACGACGGGGCATCTACAGGCACCGGTGGGGATTGGGTGCCGGCAGGCGGGGGCGGCGATGGAGCACGGGGGAGCGCTCTTGCGGTCGCGGCTCCAGCCGCTCCCGCGGCGGTGAGCGGGGCGGGCGCTACGTCTGACTCTGCCGGGAGTCCCGGCCCAGCGCCCACAACTGCCGTGCCCCCTGCGCCCGTTGTGCTCGCCGCCGGTTGCACACCATCCGCGGCTGCGCTCATCGCGGCGCCGCCGGCTGCGGCAGCGGCTATCTGAGCGGGGGAGGGAGTGACCGGGCCGGGCGCGGACGGCGAACCCGGCTGCGCGGGCGGCGCGGATCCGGCTCCAGGCTGCGCGGGGACAGGAGGGACGCCAGCGGGAGGGACGGCGGCGCCACCGGTGCTCCCCTGCACGCCGACGGCCTGCGCCCCGGCGGGACTCACGGGTCGGACGTTGAGAGGCGTGGTGCGAGGCACGGGACGGACGGCAGTCGCGGGTGGAGCGGCCGGCGAGACACCGGCGGGCGTGCTTTGCACGCGTGCCGCCGCCTGAGCCACGACGCGTTGTTCCTGCTCTGCCGCGCGCTCGGGGGCGCGACCGGCCCACTCGCGTAGCCGCTTGAGCTCGCGCGCCTGCGCGAACACGAGCAGTGCGAGAACAGCGATACCGACGAGCGCGGCGAACGCGGCGATGGCGCCGATCTTCGTGAACGTGCTGGACAGCGACAGCGCCAGTGGCAGAACGGCGACGGTCATGAATCTTGGGAGTGTACGAGCGGTACAGGCGTCCTGCGCCGCGACGGGGCAGCGCTCTCTCCGGCTGTACCGGTGCTCGCGCCAGTGCTTGCCTCGCCGGCTGCGCCGGAGGATACGCCGTCGATGGTTGCACCGGCGGTCACCTCCCCGGCTGTGTCAGCGGCCCTTCCATCCCGCCGCCCGCCGTGAGCAGTCACGCCGTGAGCGGCCGAGAGCGCGGTGACCTTGGCCGCCAGGCCGGCGGCGTCGCCTTCGAGCACGAGCAGGCCGATCTCGTCGAACATTGCCTCGACGGCCTCGGTACCCAGAGGCGGGCGCTCGGCGAGCATGATCTTCTCGGCCGGTGTCGGCGACCGGCGCTCGTAGTCGTTGAACAGCTGCTCGCTCAGCTTCTCGCCCGCGCGGCGCCCGACGATCTCGATCTCGATGTCCTTGCCGGGCTGTAGGCCCGACAGCTCGATCATCGCCCTGGCCAGGTCGACGATGCGTACGGGCTCGCCCATGTCGAGCACGAACACCTCGGCACGGGGCTCCTCGTCACGGCCGCAGAGGAGCGAGCCCGAGCGGATGATCAGCTGCACAGCCTCAGGGATCGTCATGAAATAGCGGGTCATGCGCTCGTCGGTGACGGTCACCGGACCGCCGCGCGCGATCTGGCGCTCGAAGATCGGCACCACGCTGCCCGAGGAGCCGAGCACGTTGCCGAAGCGCACCGCGTTGAACCGGGTCTCGCGCCAGCGCGCGGCGGCGGCGTCGAGCGCGAACTCGGCGAGCGCCTTGGAGGCGCCCATCACGGTCGCGGGATCGACCGCCTTGTCGGTCGACACAAGCACGAACCGTCGCACCTGCAGCTGGCCGGCGACGTGGGCGACCACACGCGTGGCGATCGCGTTGTTGCGCACCGCCTCGACCGGGTTTGCCTCCATCAGGCCGACGTGCTTGTAGGCGGCGGCGTGGAACACGACCGTGGGGCGGTGCTCTGAGAAGACCTCGCGCATGCGCTCCTCCTCCTTACAGTCGGCCAGCACCGCCGCCAGCACCGAAGGCTGGATGTGACGCTCCTCAAGCAGCTCGCGCTCGATCTGAAACAGGTTGTCCTCGGCGTGGTCGAGCAGCACGATCTTGCGCGGCCCCACGCGTGCGATCTGGCGGCACAACTCCGCGCCGATCGAGCCGCCCGCGCCGGTGACGAGCACGATCTCCTCGGCCAGGTAGGCGCCGACGTGTTCGAGCTCCATGTGCACCGGCTCGCGCCCGAGCACGTCCTCGACGCGCACCTCGCGCATCTGCCGGGCGAGTGTGCCGTGGTCCTGGAGCAGCTCGAACACGGTCGGCAGCGTGCGCACCGAGATCCCACGCGCACGGCACTCGCGCACCACGCGCGCGCGTGTGGAGCCGGGGGCGGAGGGGATCGCGATCAGAACTTCGTCGGGCTCTGACTCATCGAGCGCCCGCGGCAGGTCGCCCTGCGTGTCTCCGCGGACGCGCACGCCGTCGATGCGCAGCCCTCGCTTGCCGGGGTCGTCGTCGAGAAAGCCCACCGGGGAGAGCCCGAGCCCGCGGTTGCGGGCGATCTCGCGCAGCACCAGCCGCCCGCCGTCGCCGGCGCCGACGATCAACACGCGCCGCTCGCCCCGGCCGCCCGCGCGCAGCGCTGCCAGCGGACGGCGCTCATAGATCATCCGCGCGAGCACGCGCACGCCGATCAAGAACAGCAGGCACAGCAATCCGAACAGCACGATCACACCGTTGGGCAGTCCGACGGTGCCGGTCGCCACCTCCCGCATGCCGTGGACGGTCGCGCGCTCCGAGTAGCGCTGCACCGGGCGCAGCGCCTCGATGCCGACGACCGTCAGCAGCACGATCGCCACGACCGCGCGCGCGACCGCCTCGTAGTCGCGCTGGCTGGAATAGCGCCAGCGGCGCTGATACACGCGCGAGAACACGAGCACGATGAGGCTGCCGGCCAGCACCCACCAGATCGTGCGCTCGCGCAGCTCGGCGTAGTGGCCGCTGGGGCCGTTGTCGAAGCGCAGCTGAAACGCCAGGTAGTAGGCCAGCGCGACCAGCGCTCCGTCAACGGCCAGTTGCGGCAGGGAGCGGCGGTTGAGGGGCAGGGCGGCCGATCGGAGCATTCGGCGCATTACCTCGATGATTCTACGGCCGTCAGCGGAGAGAGCAGCAAATCGACGAGCACCCGGGGATCGCGGCGGATCCTGTTGGACGCGGCATCTGAGGAGGCTGCGAGACGCTTGGCGAAGCTGAGCTCCCCGGCGACAGTCAGCTTGCGCAGGCGACCGTCCGCGATCAGGCGCTCATCGACGGCCCCGAGACGGCCCTCGAACGTGCTGTACACGGGCGTTCCCAGCGCGACCGCCTCGCGATTCATCGTGCCGCCGGCGGAGACGACCAGGTCGGCGTAGGCGATCAGCGATTGCGCGTCGATCGCGTGGGGCGGGACGATGAACCCAGGTACGTTGCTGCACTCGGCGCGCTGCTCGCTCGTGCGCGGCAGCACGACCACCTGCGCCCCCTCCTCGGCGGCGGCCGCGCGCGCGCGTTCGAGCACGCCGGCGAACAGGTCGTTGGCGAAGCGGTGATACAGCGAGACCTCCGGCGGCGTGCGCACGACCGCGATCGGGCGCTGTGGATCGAGGGCCAGCTCGGCCAGCACAGCCGGGTCGGGGTCGAAGTCGGCCAGGTAGTACTCCTCCTTCAGGCCCGGGTACGGGCGCAGCTTGCCCTCGGCTCCGTATGGTCGCAGGCGCTCGGCCGGAATCGCGTCGGGCACGACCACCGCCCGAGCCAGCCGGCAGTTGACGTGGTGCTGGACCGCCGCCCACTCGTAGTCGAACATCGTCGAGCACGGGATCCGCAGCGTCGCCGCAGCGATCGAGATGTCGTTGGAGCCGTGCCCCAGGGCGATGTCAAAGCGCCCGGCCGACCCCATGTCGGCGCGCGCCCAGCGCACGAGCGCGGTCGAGCGCGAGGCCAGACCGCCGAGCTTGGCCGTCAGCCGCTCACCACGGTGATGGCCGATCGCGACGTGTTCGATCTGAAAGCGCTCGCACAGCTCGAGCGTCTGCGCGAACTCGCGCGCGGTCACCCGCACGTCGTGGCCGTCGGCGCGCAGGCGCTCGATCACCGGGCGCATGACCAGCACGTGGGGGCTGTTGGTCAGATCGATCCAGACGCGCATCCCACGCGCCACGGTAGAGGACGGCGCCGCACGCGGTCCGGACCGGCCCGCATACGAGGACTCTCACGGGAGACCGGCTCGCACACGGGTATCGTTGCGGGCCAGATGCTGCTCGTCATCGCCTCGATCTCGGAAACGCTCGTCAACGAAACCTCACACTTTGTGCGCGACGCGGGCCTGCCGGGCATATTCGCGCTGATGGCGATCTCCAGCGCCTGTATCCCGATCCCCTCGGAGGTCGTGATGTTGTTCGCCGGGTTCGCCGTCGCCGACCCGACGCAGAGCGCCGCTCAGCACCACATGACGATGACCGGCGTGATCCTGGCGGGACTGCTGGGAACGATGGTCGGCTCGTGGGTCGCCTACGCGGTCGGGCGGGGAGGGCGTTTGGAGCTGCTCGAACGCCACGGCGCCAAGCACAAATGGGTCCCCACCCACCCTACTCAAATCGAACGAGCCGACCGCTGGTTTCAGCGCTACGGCGAGCCGACCGTGATGTTCGGCCGGCTGATCCCGCTCGTGCGGGCGTTCGTGTCGCTGCCGGCGGGGGTGGCCAAGATGCCGCTCGGCCGCTTCACGTTGTTCTCGCTGATCGGCGCGATTCCGTGGGTGGTCGCGCTCGCGCTGGCCGGGCACGCGCTGGGGAGCGACTGGACGAGCGTACGCCGCGGCTTTGAGTACGTCGACTACGCGATCGTCGTGCTGGCGGTGCTGGCCCTCGCCTACGCGATCGTGCGCCGGCGTCGCGATCGCCGGGAGCGCAGCGCGCCCGCGACCGATGCGACCGGGTGAGGCCATCGGGGGGAGCCGGCCCAAGCGGGGCCCCAAGCCGATGCACGCGATCGTGCTCGGGCTGCTGCAGGGCCCGACCGAGCTGCTGCCGGTCTCATCCTCCGCTCACATCGCACTGATCCCGCGGCTGGCCGGCTGGTTCTACTACGACACTGAGCTCGCCCCCGCGCAGCGCAAGTCCTTCGAGGTGGCCCTGCACCTGGGCGCGGGCGCGGCGCTCGCGCTGGACATGCGCGACGAGCTGGGCGAGGCTGTGCGCGGATTGAACGTGCGTCGGGTCGCGACAATCGGGCTCTCGCTGGCGCCGGCCGTACTGGCCGGCTACGTCCTCGAGGGGCCGATCGAGCGTCGGCTGGGCGGTCCGCGATCGACCGCCGCCGGGCTGATCGCCGGGGCGATCGCGATGGCGGTCGCGGACGCGTATCCCACACACCGCCGTCTCGGTGAGACCGACGGCCGCCTTGGACGGGACGGCCGCCGTGAGCAAGATGCGGGTCCGCTCGATGGGCTGGCGCTGGGTATGGCCCAAGCGAGCGCGCTGATGCCGGGTATCTCGCGCAGCGGCGCCACGCTCACCGCCGCGCGCGCGCGCGGGTTCGCCCGTGAGGACGCCCACGCGCTGTCCTGGCACGCGGCGCTGCCCGTGATTCTTGGCGCCGGCGCACTGAAGGGCTGGCGGCTGCTGCGCTGCAGAGGGGACGGGCGCAACGAGGGGGGCGAGGGGGGCAGCGAGGACATCCGCGCCGGCAACGGCGCCGGGGGTTCCAACGGCGCCGGCGGTGGCGGTTTCACCCAGGCAAGCTCGGCGCTCGCGATCGGCGCCGCCAGCGCGTTTGCATCCACCTGGGCGAGCGCCCGGGTGTTGCGCCGCCCCCGCGTCAGCCGGCGGTCGCTGCTGCCGTGGGCGGCCTATCGCTGCGTGCTGGCCGCGGTTGCGCTGCACCAGGCAGGAAGGGACGCGGGCGGAGCGCAGAATATGAAGAGATGACCGCCGCGATCGGAACCATGCTCGGTGGGCGCTACCGCCTGGATGCGGAGATCGGCCGCGGGGGCATGTCGACGGTGTACCGCGCCCACGACACCGTGTTGACGCGAACCGTGGCCATCAAGCTGATGCACCGCGAGATCGCGACCGACTCCGATCAGCTGGAGCGGTTTCGCCGTGAGGCGCGCGCGGTCGCCCAACTGAACCACCCCCACATCGTGACGGTGATCGACGCCGGCGAGGAGCCGGCGGGAGACGGGACGGTGGCGGACACTGGCGACGCCGGAGGATCGGCTCGGCCCGACGCGGGCATTCTCTCCGGAGCGCGTACGCACTCCGGAGCAGGCGCGCCCTCGGAGGTGGGCACGCCCTACATCGTGCTCGAGTACGTGGACGGGGAGACGCTCAAGCAGATCATCCGTCGCGAAGGGCCGCTGGAGATCACCAAGGCGCTCGCTTATGCGATCGAGATCGCGCGCGCGCTGGGCGTCGCCCACGAGCACCTGATCGTGCACCGCGACGTCAAGCCCCAGAACGTGCTGATCTCGAGCGAAGGCCAGGCCAAGATCACCGACTTTGGGATCGCCCGCACGCTCGATCAGGAGGGTCTGACGCTCGATGGGCGAGTGCTGGGAACTACCGACTACGTCTCCCCTGAGCAGGCCCTCGGGCAGCCGGTGACCGGCCAGTCGGACTTGTACTCGCTGGGGGTGGTGCTGTACGAGATGCTGACGGGCACGGTCCCGTTCAGCGGACAGACGCCGGTGGCGGTGGCGATGCGCCACGTGCGCGAGCAGATACCCGACGTGCAGCGGCTGCGCCCGGGCGTCTCAGCGAGCACCGCGGCGGTGGTCGAACGCGCGACCGCGGCCGACCTGCAGAGGCGTTACCCGAACGCGGCGGCGATGGTCGGCGAGCTCGAGGAGGCGTTGGCGATCGAGACGGCTCGCTCGGGCCAGGCGACCGGCGAGGTCACGAGCGTGCTGCGCACCCTGCCGGGCAGCTCGTGGCGGCGGCTGCCGTGGCGAATGCGCCATCCGTGGCGCTGGGCGGCCTCGCTGGTGGCGCTCGTGACGGTCGCGGTGATCGCGGTGGTGCTGATCGCCGGTCACACCCACAGCGGCGTCCCGCCGGACGTGTCGGGCGGGCACGGACTGACGCCGGTGCGCCTCGCGCAGACGGCCGCCCACAGCTACAACCCTTACGGCACCGGCCCCGAACATCCGACGCAGACCTCCAACGTCCTGGATGGAGACCCGAACACGAGCTGGAGCACCGAGCACTACCTCGAAGACAAGCTCGCGAACAAGCCCGGCGTGGGGGTGTACCTGGACGCCAGCCCGGGGGTAGGGGCGCGGACACTCGAGCTGATGACGCCGACGCCGGGATTCACGGCCGGCGTGTACGGGGCCAACCACATCGAAGAACTGCCCTACGGCGACACGGTTCCGCTGGCCCAGCGCGGCTGGACGCTGCTGGCAAGCCCGCGCACGATCGCGGCGAGCACGACCATCGCGCTGAGCAACCCGGCCGACGAGCGCTATCGCTACTACCTGATCTGGATCACCGCTCTGCCTCCCGCAAGCGAAGTCGCCGAAATCTCCGAAGCGACGCTGTTCAGGCGCGCGGGCTCGACTTGATCGCCGCGAGCAGCGGCGCCTGTTAGGCGCGCTCGCGCAGGCGCTCGTGCCGTTCGATCCCCAGACGGCACAGACGGTCCAGCAGCTCCGGGTAGGAAATGCCGGAGGCGTCCATCAGCTTGGCATAGACGCTCGTGGGGGTGAAGCCGGGCATGGTGTTGAGCTCGTTGAGTGTGACGGTGTCGCCGTCCACGAAGAAGTCGACTCGGGCCAGTCCTTCGCAGCCGACCTCGGCAAACGCCCTCAACGCGAGCTCGCGGACGCGCGTACGCGCCGCAAGGGAAATCCGCGCGGGCACGATCAGCTCCATTCCGCCGGGCTCGTACTTGGCCTCGTAGTCATACCAGTCACAGCCGCCAGCCAGCACGATCTCGCCCGGCTCGGAGGCTAGGGCGCGGGCGTCGGCATCGCCGATCCGATCGCCCTGGATCTGGCCGCCGTCCCGGGCAACGTCCACGCCCACAGCCTGGCCCACTCCCCCATCCCGGCCCTGTACACGAGGGAGCTCGAGCACGCCGCACTCGACCTCGACACCGCTCGCGGCCTCCTCCACGATCGCCAGCTCGTCATAGGCGAGCGCTGCCCGCAGCGCGTCGGGCAATCCGTCCGCGCCGGCGACGCGCGCGATCCCGACCGAGGAACCGAGATGGGCGGGCTTGACGAACACTGGAAGTCCCAGGCCGGCGATCTCCGACAGCACCCGGGATGGGCGCTCTCGCCAGTCGCGCTCGTGCACACCGACGTAGCACACCTGCGGCAGCGACGGGCCGCCGGCCGAGGACAGCACGCGCTTGAACAGCACCTTGTCCAGACACACCGCCGACGCTGTCACGCCCGCACCGACGTAGGCGACGTCCAATGTCTCGAGCACACCCTGCACGGTCCCGTCCTCGCCGTAGGGGCCGTGCAGAGCTGGAAAGACCACGTCTGCCCCGAGCAGGCCCTCGCCCGGGCGCAACTCGATGATCTGCCCGCAACCCTCCCCCTCGCGCCAGCGACCGTCGCGATCGATCGTGACCGCCACCACGCTGTGCCCTGACGCAATCAGTCCCTCGCCGATGGCCGCTCCGGACGCCAGCGACACCTCGTGCTCGGACGAACGCCCGCCCGCGAGCACGGCAACCGTCAGGGTCATCCGCTGGCCGCCGGAGGGGTCGGAGTCGCGGGCGGGCTGGATGTGGTCGTGGTGGTCGTCGTCGGGGTCGTCTGTGTCACCGGGCCGCCGACGGTGATCGTGACGGTGGCGCCCTTACGCGCGGTGGCGCCGGCGGCGGGGCTCTGTTCGAGCACGGCGCCGACCTGGGACTGTTCGCTGCTCGCGCGCGTCGTGGACTGGACCGTGAAGCCCTGTTTTTCGAGATGGCTCTTGGCTGCCGCCTTGGCCGCGCCGACCACATTCGGCACGGTCACTTCCTTGATCGCCTGCGCTACCAGGAGATCGACGCTGCCACCGGTCTGCGACGAGGAGCCGGCCGCGGGCGTCTGTTCGAGGACCGTGCCGGGCGCCTGTTCGCTGGTTTCCCGCTGCGTGATCGTGCCAACGGTCAATTTGGCGTTGGTCAGCGTCGCTTCGGCCGCGGTCTTGGACTGGCCCACGACGTCGGGCACGCTCGTCTGGGCGGGTCCGCTGGAGACGACCACCGTGACCTGACTCGCGGCCTGCAGCTCGGTTCCCGCAGGCGGATCGGTCGAGATCACGCGGCCGCTGGACACGGTCGCACTCGGCTGGGTTTCGGTCGAGGGCTTGAATCCGGCCATCTTCAATCGAGACACCGCCTGCGCCGAGGTCTGGCCCACGACGTTGGGCAGCGCCGAGCTGCCGGGGCCGGTGGAGACCGAGATTGTCACGTGCGTGCCCTTGCCCACGACGCTGCCCGCAGGGGGGGTCTCACCTATCACCGTCCCGCTCACCACCGTCGCGTTGGCCGTCAGCGCGGGTACCGCTACGAGACCGGCGTGGTGCAGCGTCGCGATCGCCTGCGCTTCATGCTGTCCGGCCACGCTCGGCACGGTCACGGTCGGTGTGGAGGAGGGGCGGGTCAGCGCGAGCGCCACGACGATCGCCACCACCGCCGCGGCGATGGCCGCTGCCATCGCGATCCAGCGGCGGCGACGACGTTTGGCCTGCTCGTCCTCGGGGCCCTCGCTCCCAGGCGGCGCCGCGCCCAGCGGTCCGCTGCCGGGCGGCGAGCTGCCCGGGGGTGTCAGCCGTGTGGCGGGACGCACGCCGGTCGACAGCGCCATCCCGGCCGGCACCGTGCCCTGTGCGATTGTGCCGGGGGAGGCGACGGCTGCGCCGGCCAGCCCTCCAGCCGTGGCCCCCGCGACCGCGCCTGCCGCAGCGGCTCCATGACCCCCGGGCGGCGTGGCGAATATCGTCGTGTCCTGGGCCGGGGCCGGCAGCTGGGAGCGCACCTCGCGCAGGGCCGCGATGAACTCCTCCGCGCTCCCGTACCGGTCGGCTGGGTCCTTGGCCAGCGCGCGCAACACGATCTGATCGAGCGCCGGGGGCACCGCCGGGTTGACGGCGCTCGGGGCGGGCGGCTGAGCTGAGACCTGCTTGAACGCGATCGCCACGGCGGTGTCGCCGTCGAAGGGGACGGCGCCGGTCAAGAGCTCGTACAGGATCACCCCGATCGAGTACAGGTCGGAGGAGGTGCTGATCGTATGACCCTGTGCCTGCTCGGGGGACAGGTACTGGGCGGTGCCCATGATGGAGCCGGTAACGGTCATGTCCGAGGCCCCGGCGTAGGCGATGCCGAAGTCGGTCACCCGCGCGCGGCCCTCTTCGTCGAGGATCACGTTGTGGGGCTTGAAATCGCGATGGATCACCCCGCGCGCGTGCGCGAATCGCGCGGCCTGCAGGATCTGGGTGACGATGTCGATCGCCACGACCGGGTCGAGTGCGCCCCGCTCGCGCACCAGCGCCTTGAGCGAGTTGCCGGGCACGTACTCCATCGCGATGTAGTAGGTCCCGTCCCACTCGCCACGGTCGAAGATGCCGACGATGTTCGGGTGCGACAGGCGCGCAGCGGAAGAGGCCTCACGGCGAAAGCGCTCGACGAACTCCTGGTCCTCGGCGTAGTGGTGGTGCAGCACCTTGACCGCCAGCCGTCGCCCGAGCAGCTGGTCTTCGGCCAGGTACACATCGGCCATCCCACCAGAGCCCAGCCGCGAGAGCACGCGGTAGCGCCCGTCGATGATCGTGTCCGGCTCAACCATCGCTCGCCCTCACCTTCCCAACGCCGTTTCGATCACCTGACGCGCGACCGGCGCCGCGAATGAGGCGCCCTGCCCGGGCACCGCCTGCAGCGTCACAGCGACCGCCACTCGCGGCGCACGAGCGGGGGCGAAGGCGATGAACCAGACGTTGTTGATCGCGTTGCCGATCTGGGTTTCGGCGGTGCCGGTCTTGCCCGCCACTTGCACGCCCGGGATCTGCGCAGAGGTGCCCGTTCCTTCGTTCACCACCGCTTCCATCATGCCCGTGACCGCCGACGCCGTGGAGGATCGCATCACCACAGACTGCACGCGCGGAGCGACGGTCGTGACCGTGCGCCCTTCGGGGTCGACGATGCGCGAGGTCAGGTGGGGAGCCATCAGCCAGCCGTGGTTGGCGACGGCCGCGGCCACCTCGGCCATCTGCAGCGGCACGACCTGCAGTTTGTCCTGGCCGATGCCCATGCGCCCGACGTCCACCAGCGGGCTGATAGGCGCGATCAACCGCCCGTTTTCGTACTCGCCGCTGATCGACATCTGTTCGGCCGGATAGTCCAGCTGCGGGCGGCGGTTGAAGCCGAAGCGGCTCATGTAGCGGGCCATGGTCTGCTTGCCGAGGTGCTCGGCGACCTGGGCGTAGACCGTGTTGACGGATTTGACGAGCCCTTCGGTGAGCGTGATTTCGCCGTAGTTCTCGCCGTCGTCGTTGGACAGCGGCACGCCCGAGACGACGATGCCGTCGCGCCCGGACACGAGCGACTGAGGCGTGTACTGGCCGGTGTCTATCGCCGCCGTCGCGGTCACGATCTTGAACGTCGATCCAGGCGCGTAGCCGAACTGGGTCGCGCGGTTGACCAGCGGCGTGCCGAAGGAGTCGTGGGTCAGCTGTTCGTAGGCGCGCGAGGAGCTCAGCAGGTTGGGGTCGTAGCTCGGCGTGGAGGCCATCGCCAGCACCGCCCCGGTACGGGGATCCAGCGCGACCACCGCCCCACGGTGTTCGCCCAGCGCCGAGACGGCCGTGCGCTGGACCGCGGGGTCCAGGGTGGTGATGACTTCGTCGCCCTGCCTGCGCTTGCCCTGCAGCTGGTCGAGGATCGCCTGCAGGTTGTTCGCCGCTTCTTCGCCGTCGAGTGCCTGGTTGCGATAGCGCTCGATCCCCGCCTGGCCGAGGTCGGTGTAGGAGTAGCCGACGGTCTGGGCGAACAGCGAGCCGGTCGGATACGTGCGCCGGTAGGTCCCTTCGCGGCCGCGCACGCTGCGCGCGAGCACGGTCCCGTCGGCGGCCACGATCGATCCGCGCTCGATCCGTTCCTGCTGCAGCAGCGCGCGGCGGTTGAGCGGGCTCTGACGCAGAGACGACGCTTCGAAGACCGTCCAGCGCGAGGTGAACGCGATCAGCAGCGCGAACATCACCACGACCAATCCAAACAGGCGCACGATCGGCTTGTTCATTGCGCGGCCTCACCGGTCATTCGCTGAGCTGGCCGAGTTCGAGGCTGCGCACGAGGCTGCTCGCATCCGATTCGGTGCGCAGCGTGTGGTTGAGCAGCGTCCGCCTGCGCGCGGGCGCGATCGAGGACGCGGCCACACCGCTGACGTATTCGGTGCTGTACAGCTTGATGCCGGCGGGCAGCTGGTAGGGCACGCCGCGGTAGACCGTCACCAACCCGCGCGGGTTGGTGCCGATGAAGTACACCGATTCGAGCGTCAGAAACGCTCCCGCGGCAATCAGCGCGAGCAGGCCCAGGGCGACCACCAGCGGCAGCATCCGGCGCAGGCGAGAACGCTTGGCGGCCGGCCCTTGCGCGGGCATGCGCGGCCGGCGCGGTTGCACGGGCGCCGGAGGGGACGCAACAGCGGTGGCGGTGGGCGTGGACAGCGCCGAAGGTCTGGAGGGCGACTCCGCGGCGGCGGCGACCATCGCGGATGCCGGAGCGGGAGCTGGCGCAGGGGACCGCTCTTCGGTGGCGGGATCGGCCGGAGCGCCGGCCACGCCGGCGGGCGCCGCGGGATCTTCCAAACGGAACAGCACTACGGTGATGTTGTCCCGTCCACCGGCGTCGTTGGCGGCCGCGATCAGCGCCTCGCCGGCATCCCGCAGGACGGTGTGCGAGCGCAGGATCTCGGCGAGCAGCTCCTCGGAGATCATCGTCGTCAGACCGTCGCTGCAGAGCAGGTACTCATCGCCCGTGCGGGCGGTGTAGGAGCGCGTGTCGACCTCCACCGCCGGCTCTGGCCCGAGCGCGCGCGTGATCACCGAGCGCTGCGGATGATCGACCGCTTCCTCGGGCGTGATCTTGCCCTGGCGCATCAGCTCGTCCACGAGCGAGTGGTCGTCGGTCAGGCGCATGAGCTCGCCGTCGCGCAGACGGTAGGCGCGACTGTCCCCGACGTGGGCGATGGCGATCTCCTGCGCCGCGACGTAGGCGGCTGTGAGCGTCGTGCCCATGCCCGCGTGCTCGGCGCTCGAGTGTGAGAGCTCGTGGATGCGCGCATTGGCCGCCCCCGCGCGCGCGGCCAGGACCCCCTCAGGTTCGGAGGTGTCGCCCAGGCCCTGTTCGAAGCACTCGATCGCGATGCGCGAGGCCACCTCTCCGGCCTGCGCTCCGCCCATGCCGTCGGCGACAACGAACAGCGGCGAGCGGGCCAGCAGCGAGTCCTCGTTGGCCCGGCGCTGGCGGCCCGTGTCGGTGGCCGCGTAGTGCTCTGAGACGCGCAGCATCAGTCGACCTCGAACGTGAACTCGGAGTCGCCGATGCGCAGGCGATCGCCCGGGTGCAGCGGCCTGGGGGTTTCGAGCAGCTCCTCGTTGAGGTAGGTGCCGTTGGTCGAATCCAGGTCCTCCACGACCAGGATGTTGCCCTGTATGAATACGCGCGCGTGGCGCGAGGAGGCAAAGGGGTCCTGCAGACGGATCTCCGCGCGCTCGCCGCGCCCCAGCACGACATCGCCGTCGAGGTCGTAGATCATGCCCGGGTCGTGTCCGGGGGCGCGCTCCACGACCAGGCGCGGTGAGCGCCCGGTGAGATCGGCCACGCCCGCGGCCGATGCCGAGTACAGGCCGGTGGCGTCGGGCAGAGCGACGGCGCCCGGAGTCGGCGTTCCGGTGGCGCCCGCGCGGCGGAGATCGCGCAGCGCACTGCGGGCGACCCACACGAGGAACAGGTACAGCACTGCGAGGAAGCCGAACTTCAGGGCGACCGATACGGGGGCGAGCGAGGTCATGAGCGCGGGGTCGTCTTCACAGCCATTCGGGCGAGGTCCTCTGAGCGGGGTCCTCCGAGCGGGGATCGTGGGGCGCGCGGATCGTGAGGGGGTGAGGGGTGGTCATGCGATGTCGAATACGAGCTCGGTCGATCCCAGTTGAAGGCGGTCTCCGGGCTGCAGTGGATGGTGTCCCGCGTGGATATCTTGACCGTTGAGCAGCACGCCGTTGGTCGAGCCCAGGTCGGCCACCGTCCAACCCTGCGCGCTCGGGCGCAGCTCGGCGTGGTGGCGTGAGACGCCGGAGTCCTCGAGCACGACCTCGCAGTCGCGACTGCGACCGATCACTCCGCCCTCGGGTCCGAGTGCCAGGCGGCGCCCGCCGACTGTCAGCAGCGCCCGGCTGGGTCGCGGCGAGCGACGCCCGCCGAGCTCCTCACGCGAGCGGGCCGAAGCGCTGTAAATCATCGTCTGTCCGTGCTCGTCCAGCGGTTCTGGAGGAGGTGGAGGGGCAGGGGCGCTCAGCGCCCGCGCGTGCTCAGCGGCGTGCTCGTGGCCGGGCGCAACCTCCCGCTCGTCGGCCGGTACGCGCACGAGCCGGGCCTGGATGCCGAATTCGCCCAGCGCCAGATCCTCGTCGGTGTGAAACGCGATCAGCGGTCGCGAGGCGAGGATCAGATCTTCGCGGCGAGCGTGCTCGAGCAGGTAGGCGCACAGCTCGTCGATCACCTCGTGCTCGACGCCCTCGTAACGCGCCCGGTCCTCGGGCGAAAGCCACACCGAATACTCGTTGGGCGCGTACGTGCGCGAGACCGAAGCGGTGCGGTGCTCGTCCATCTCGCGCGCGAGCTTGTGCGCCAGTTCGATCGGGCGCACCGGCGAGCGAAACAGACGGCCGAACCCCCCTTCGACGAAGCCGGCGATCCTCGACTCGAGCGCTCTCAGCGGATTCACTCCCGGCACTCTAGGGGTGTGCGCCGGCCACCGGTCCGCGCAGAGCGCGGGCCGCGACCGCGATCGCAGCGGCCAGAATCGCGCCCACCACCGCCCCGCGGGGGGCCACCGGGCCGGCTGCGCCCAACAGCACGGACACGCCTCCGTCGAAATATGGTGTGGCTGCCAGCAGCGCGGCCGACCAGACGATCGCGGCGAGCGCATCCAGCAGCGGTCCCCGCCCGCGCACGACCCACGGCAGCACAGCGGCGCCGGCCGCCCACAGAGTCGCGCCGAGGAGCACTCCGGTGCTGAGCGCCGGGCCGACGGCATGGACGGCGGCGGTGTCCAGAGATCGCTCCCACACCGTTCGCGCCGGCAGCCCTGGGGATGGCGCCAGCCACATGCGGGACACGGCCGCGCCGCCTGCTCTGACTCGACCCGCTGCTCCGACCCGGCTCGCGGCAACGGAGACGAACAGTGGCGCCGCCAAGGTCAGCCACCAGTAGCCGAGCGCTCCCAGCGTCGCGCGGGTGCGCCAGCGCTGTGCTTGGCCTGCAAGCGCGGGGTAGGCGCCGGCCAGCCCCACGAGACCCAGCGCCGGCGCGAGCACGGCGGCCAACCAGCCGACTCCCGGACGGGGACTCATCGCCAGCAGCGGGGCGGCGCCCGCCACGAGCAGCAGCGCGACTCCCGGCAGTCCGCTCACGGCGAGCCACACGGCGCCCGCCAGCGCTGCGCCGAGCCACAGAGCGCGGGGCACTGGCAGCGTGCGCGCGGACCTGACCGTCGGGGTCGAGATCGCCGCGGCCGGGTCGGGCATGACCGCGACCCGCTCAAGAGCGGCTGGGGCTGAGTCGGGCGTGCGGCGAGGGAGTAGG
>Ga0335075_10004792_pt1 | contig 21073 bp, 20 predicted proteins | sample Lox_Sample_24_FD_206723 | JGI IMG/M metagenome (GOLD analysis project Ga0335075, IMG submission 206723) | Soil microbial communities from Loxahatchee National Wildlife Refuge, Florida, United States - Lox_Sample_2.4 | ecosystem: Environmental > Terrestrial > Soil > Wetlands | place: USA...
CGCCGCCGCAGCAGCCGCCACCGCCCGCGCCCGGGCCGGCCGGCTGCCCGGCCCGGCCGCCGACCGCGACGGTCGACAGCAGCTTCACAGTGTCCTCATGCCCCTGCGGGCACGTGGCCGGGGCCGACGACTCGCTCATCGGACGGCTCTGCTCGAAGGTGTCGCCGCAAGCGCGGCAGCGGTACTCATATCGCGGCACCCCAACACTGTACCCGGGCAGGGCCGGGCCGGATCAGCCGTAACCTCAGCTAGCAGCCGAGAGATGCCGCCAGTTCGTCGAGTCCGGCAGTGTCGACCAGGCCGTCGAGTGCCGGCGGGTCAGCCCGGGCGGCCGACCCTGGTCCCCACTCCAGCGGGCGGCGGACGAAGAGCGGGCGGAGGCCGAGCGCGGCCGCGGCTCGGAGATCCGATGGATGCGCCGCTACCATCCCGGCCTCTTCTGGCGGGCAGTCCAGCAGTCGCAGCGCGGTGAGGTAGACCTGCGGGTCCGGCTTGTAGCTGCCGGCGAGCTGGGCGGAGAGAACGGCATCGACCCGGAGGTCGCCGAACTTGAGCAGGTCCGCGAGCAGGGCCAGGTGGCCGTTCGACAGCGTGGCCGTGAGATAGCGACTGCGCAGCCGGCCGAGCCCGGCCCGGGTGTCCGGCCAGGGCCGCAGCTGCCGCCAGCCCTGCACCAGCGACTCCTGCTCGGCTGGCGGCACCGGTACGCCACGCTCAGCCAGCACGCCGGCCAGGGTCTCGCGCTGGAGCGAATCCAGGTCACGCCAGACGGCACCGTCCCTGACGCGGTCCATGGCAGGCTGATACGCGCGCCGCCAGTCGTCCACGACGGCCGGCCAGTCAGCGGTCACGCCCGACCTGGCGCCCGCGGCCGCTGCCAGCTCGATCATGCTGGCCCGCCAGTCCACAAGCGTCCCGAAGACGTCAAACAACAGCACCCGCATCGGCCTCACAACCGCCAGTAAACCAGTGGCGGCTGCCGTCACTGTCGTGCTTTCGTGACCGGATGGCCGGATTCGATGATCCTCAGTTCTATGGCGACCGCTGGGCGAGTGTCTATGACGGCCAGTTCGGCGGACTGGACGTCGCGCCCGCTGCCGACTTCCTTGCCGGGCTCGCCGAGGGCGGACGGGTCCTCGAGCTGGCGATCGGGACCGGCCGCGTTGCCCTGCCCCTGGCCCGCCTTGGTGTCACCGTGGACGGCATCGACGCATCCGAGGCAATGGTGGCGCAGCTGCGGGCTAAGCCAGGAGGCGACGCGATCGCGGTCACCATCGGCGACATGGCCGAGGTTGCGGTGACCAGCCGGTTCGGGCTCGTGTACGTAGTCTTCAACTCGCTGTTCGCGCTACTCAGCCAGGGCCGGCAGGCGGACTGCTTCCGCAACGTCGGCCGGGTCCTGGAGCCAGCCGGGAGGTTCGTCGTCGAGTGCTTTGTTCCTGACCCGACCCGGTTCGACCGGGGTCAGCGCGTCCAGGCGCTGGCGGTCGGCGAGGACTCGGTGACGTTCGAGCTGGCTCGCCACGATGCCGTGCAGCAGCGCGTCACCGTTCAGCAGGTCACCATCGACGGTGACGGGGTGCGCCTCAGGCCGGTGGCTCTCCGGTACAGCTGGCCGCCCGAGCTGGACCTGATGGCCGGTCAGGCCGGGTTCCGCCTGGCCGATCGGTACGGCGGCTGGGACCGGCGCCCGTTCGACTCCGCCAGCGGCTCCCACGTCTCGGTCTATCAGCGAATCTGATTAGTCGCTGACCGGCGCCGGCTCCGCGTCGGCGGCGGGGCCGCTGGCCGCTGGCGCGAGCGCTGGCTCGGTGTAGATGAACTGCTTGCCGCGCAGCAGCGAGATCAGCGCACCGAGCACGGACATCGCGATCGCCGCGCTGAACACGATGATCAGGCCGTGGTGGAACGGGCCGGAGATCAGGTTCGGGAAAAACTCCTTGCCGGTCAGCAGGGCCGCATTGTGCGCCGGCAGCCTGGGCAGCACGCCGGACGGCGTCAGCAGGCTCTTGATCGGGTTGTACCCGAGCAGGGCGGAGAACAGGGTGCTCACGGGCGGCAGGTTCGCGATGTGAGCGGCAATCGCGGCCGGCACGCCCTGCGCCCGCAGGCCGCTGGAGAGCGTCCTCGGCAGCGTGGACGCGAGCCCGGCGATCATCAGCGAGAAGAAGATCCCGATCGACAGCGACATCCCCGAGTTCTGGAAAACCGAGCGCATCCCGGACGCCGCACCACGGTCGTATGCGGGGACGCTGCTCATGATGGAGGACGTGTTCGGCGAGGCAAACAGCCCGGAGCCCAGCCCGTTGCACAAGATGACGAGCGCGAACACCCAGTAAGGGAAGTCAATGGGCAGCAGCATCAGCCCGGTGAATGCGCACGCCGCGACCAGCAGCCCGGCGGTCGCGAACGGGCGAGCGCCATAGCGGTCGGACAGGTAACCCGAGACCGGTCCGGCGATCAGGAACCCGCCCGTCAGCGGCAGCATGTAGATTCCGGCCCAGAGCGGGGTGACGGTGTAGTTGTAGCCGTGCAGCGGCAGCCAGATCCCGGCCAGCCAGATGACCAGCATGAACTGCAGTCCGCCGCGAGCGATGGCGCCCATGAGGCTAGCTGCGTTCCCGGCTGCAAAGGCTCTTATCTTGAACAGCCCGAGCCTGAACATCGGCTCGGCGATCTTCGTCTCCACGACGCAGAAGATGACCAGGACGGCGGCGCCGCCGATTAGCCCGGCGAGGACGAGCGGGCTGGTCCAGCCGGTCGCATGGCCACCGTACGGCTGGATCCCGTAGGTGATCGCGGCGAGCAGGCTGGTGGCTCCGACCGCGAACAGGATGTTCCCGATCCAGTCGATCTTCGCCTTCCGGGTAGTCGCGAGCTCGCGCAGGCTGAGGTAAGCCCAGATCGTGCCGAAGACACCGATCGGAACGTTGATCCAGAACACCGCGCGCCAGTCCCAGGCAGCCAGCAGACCGCCGAGGAGCAGCCCGACGAACTGGCCGGAGATCCCGGCCACCTGGTTGATGCCGAGTGCCATGCCGCGCTGGTTAGCCGGGAACGCATCGGTGAGGATCGCTGCCGAGTTCGCCATCAGCATGGCGCCGCCGAAGGCCTGCACGACACGCCAGAGGATGAGCCAGAGCGCGCCGTGGCCGCCAGTCAGCGGGTCAAGCGAGAGCGCGATTGACGCGATCGTGAAGACGACGAAGCCGAGGTTGTAGATCTTCACCCGGCCGAACATGTCGCCGAGGCGCCCGAGGGTGACCACCAGCACCGCCTGCACGAGCAGGTAGCCCATGATCATCCACAGCACGTAGGTGATGTTGCCGGGCGCGAGCGGGTTGATATGGATACCGCGGAAGATGGCAGGCATCGCTATGATCACGATGGAGCCATCGATCGTGGCCATCACCATGGTGAGCGTCGTGTTGGAGAGCGCTATCCACTTGTACCGGGGCGGTAGCTGACCTTCTGCTTGTGCCCGGTTTCGCCGCTGCCCGGAAATCACGCCCACACTGAGCCAGCCTACCGCCAGAAGTTTGCTTGCTGGCAACTACCTACCTGACGGTTACCTCTTCGTGGCGCCCGGCAGCGTCTGCGGCTGTCATTGACTTCGCGATCCGGGATAAATCATCCCGACTCAGGCGATGGCCATTACCAGGCAGAATTCTCTCGCCAACCATCGGGACGCTCCAGCGTCTGTCATTATGCGGTTCGTCGCCAGGGCGGCTGCCGTACCGAAGATGGCAGCCGGGGCCTGGGCCTCGTGACGAACGGACCGCGATGGTTCAGCAGAAGACTTACCCGCTCCGCACAAGGTCGCGCCGTCGCCGCAGGGCACCACGCGCCGTCTTCTGGACACTGGCCGTGCTCGTGCTGGCGGCCGCCACCGTCATCAGCGCCGGCGTCGCCTGGGTCGCCAAGTCCGGCACCTCTGCCGCCGCGGCCACCGCACCCAAGACCCGCGAGCCCGCAGTGCCGACCTCGGTGCTCGCCGGGTCACCCGCCGTCATCAGCGACACCGCCGCCACGACGATGCTGGCCTCCGCGCCTTCCGTGGTCGTGACGAGCCTGACCAGCCGCTCTGCTGCCAGTGCCGCTGCCTCGATCGCACTGCGGGCGCACGCCCCGCTGCTGCTCATGCCGCCCGGCGCCGGCCAGCAGCTGACCGCCCTGCGGTCGGCGATCAGGCTCCTGCACTCGACCGCCGTCCTGGCCTCCGGCGTCCCGGCGTCCGCGCTGGCCGCGGACCTGCCAGGCGTCCGGGTGGTCAGTTCCGCTGCCGCTCTGCCGCGGCTGACCGCGGCCACGCCGGTGCGGAACGTCGCCGTGCTCGTTCACAGGACCAGCTCGCCCGAAGGAGCGAACCTGGCCGCCGCTGCCGCGACCACCGCCGCGGTGGCCGGCGCCCGGGTGATCGCCATGCCCGGCTACGACCCGCAGACCGTACCGGCAGCAATCAGGTTGCTGGCAGCGGCCAAGCCGACCAGAGTGATCGCGGTCGGTGCCCGGTTCGGATCGACGCGCGCGGTCGGTGTCAGGGTCGCGGTCGCCGAGACAGGCGTGCAGCTACCGGGCGGCGGCCAGGTGCTGTTCCCCATGCGCCGGATCGTGGCGCTGTACGGCAACCCGCTGTATCCCGCTCTCGGCGTGCTGGGGCACCAGGACCTGCCGGCCAGCATTGTCCGGGCCAGGGCCGTCGCGGCGCAGTACAACCGGCTCAGCAAGGTGCCGGTAATCCCGGCGTTCGAGATCATCGCCACCGTGGCGTCCGCCTACCCCGGACAGAATGGCGACTACTCCTATGAGATGAGCCTCGCGTCGCTCCGGCCCTGGGTGAACGCCGCCACCAAGGCGCACATGTACGTCACGCTCGACCTGCAGCCAGGCCGGGCGAACTTCCTCGCCGAAGCGAAGCACTACCAGTCCCTGCTAGAGCGGCCCAACGTCGGGCTCGCCCTTGACCCGGAGTGGAAGCTCGGCCCTGATCAGTTCCCGCTGAAGCAGATTGGCAGCGTCAGCATCAGCGAGGTCAACAGCGTGGTCACCTGGCTGGCCCGGCTTACCGCCCAGCACCACCTGCCGCAGAAGCTGCTGGAACTGCACGAGTTCCGGCTCAGCATGATCCAGGACATCCAGCAGCTTGACCGGCGGCACAGCGACCTGGCGATCGTGATCAACATGGACGGCCAGGGCGCACCGAGTACCAAGCAGCAGACCTGGGACGCGGTCATCGCCAACGCACCGAAGGGTGTCTTCTTCGGCTGGAAGGACTTCTACGTCAAGGACACCCCGATGCTCGACCCGCGGCAGACCATCGAGCACACGCCTGAGCCAGTGCTGATCTCGTATCAGTGAGCTGATCGGGAGCGGAACCGCAGAAGCGCGGCAGCACGGCAGCGCGGCCGCCGTCGGCGCAGGCTAGCGGACGCGGGGCAGGCCGAGATCCGGCTCGGTGCGCACCACGGTCGCGCAGTCGTCGGCGAAGGTGATCAGCACATCGACGTGCTGGCCGGCCAGCACCAGCGGCAGCCAGTACCGGGCGTCGTCCCACATCCGGTCAAGCGGCAGCGCGTCTTCGCGATACCAGGCGGGGGCCACCTCGTCGGATTCCGCTGCCTCGCCCTGGAACGCCCAGGTCGTGAAGACCTCGGCGGTCTGATCCCACGACGGGCGCGACGGAAACCGGAACTCGATGCTCGCCATGTGCGCCAGCGAGTCGGTCAGCACGATCAGCTCCGACTCCTCCTGCACCTCACGCGCGGCCGCTGCCTCGGGCTTCTCGCCTGGCTCGATGTGACCGCCGAGCGCCACCCACTTGCCGGCTCCGAAGCCGGTCTTCTTGAGCCCCAGCAAGACCTCGGGGCCCGCAGCATTCTGCCGCCTTACCAGGCACAGGCAGGTCTGGGTTATCGCCGACATCGGCCCAGCCTAGTCGCCGGAAGCCAGCCCGGCCGTCATTGACGCTGATCAGCCGAGCCCGCGCGTCAGCCGTATCAGGCGGTCCAGGACCGCGCCGTCGCTGACCCGCAGACCGTCATGCTCGTACTCGCTGGTAACCCACGGGCGCAGCCCGCGGATGCCGGCCGCCGTCTGCACCGACAGGTCTCGCGGCACGTACATGTCGTTGTAGTAGATGGCCGCGGCGCACTGGACAGCGTTCCGCCCGAGCTGGGCGGCGTCGTAGAGGACCGGCCAGTCTTCCTTCTGGGCGAGCAGCTCGGCGGCCTCGGCGAGCGGCGCCAGCACAGGGTCAACCAGGAAGGCCCACGGGTACACCATCTCGCCGGTAAACAGCAGCGGCGCGTCCCCATCCACCGCTGCGGCAGGCGAGAACGCGGCGAACTCGGCCCGGATCCGCTGAGCCGACCACCGGGTCGCTCGGCCCTGCGCGTAGCAGGCCTCGTGCACCACCGCGTAGAGCGGCGCAGAAGCGTAGGACAGCGTCGCCCAGACCCGGTGCAGGAAGTCGTCGCCGAGCTCGGCACCGGCAAACGGGTCTTCCAGCAGATAGTGGAGGGTGTGCGAGCCCGTGCTCGAGCCGAGAAGCTGGCCCAGCGACTGGAACCGCTCCACCGTCAGCGGGCCGCCGTCCGGAAGGCAAACCGGGTCACCGGCATTCTCGCGACGTGCGAGCTCCCTGGCGACCCGGCGGGCAGTCCCGGCGTCCTGCGGGTACCGCTGGTAATGCTCCCGGCAGTTCGCTTCCACCTGCTGATAGGTCAGCCGGTACACGTCGTCCGCGGTCACCGACAGGCCCGGCAGGCCCCCGGTGAGAAACGCCTCGCTGATGCCGTCCGGCACGGCGGACAGGTAACGGACGGTGCAGAACCCGCCGAAGCTCTGGCCGAGCACTGCCCACGGCGCGCCGCCGGTGACCTGCCGCCTGATCAGCTCCGCGTCCGCGACGATGGAGTCAGCCCGGAAGTGCGCGAGGTAGTCGGCCTGGGCCCGCGCTGTGCGCAGGCCGGCCAGCGTCTGCCGGGTAGCCGGGGTGGACCGGCCGGTGCCGCGCTGGTCGAGCAGCAGGACCCGGAAGTCGCGCAGGGCGCGGCCCAGCCAGCTGTCCTGGCCCACCGGCCGGGGCGAGCCGAAGCCAGGGCCGCCCTGCAGGTAGAGCAGCCAGGGCAGCTCGGCGTGGGCGCCATCGGCCGCGACCACCTCGCGGGCGAAGATCTCGATCTGCTGGCCGGCCGGGCTGGCGTGATCGAGCGGAACGCTGAACGTCCGCTCCGTGAGGACCGTGCCAGGCTGACGGTAGGTGACCATGATCAGTACGGTAACGCCCGCCGTCTGCGTGCTTGCCCGGGGGACGCTACCCGGCGGCCGCCATGTTCGCCGCCGACCGGGCCCTACGACGTCACCGTCCGCCGCGGGGACGAGGTCGTGGCGGAATTCCGCGGCCGCAGCCGGACCCTCAGCTAGCCGCCCGAGCCGGGGCAATACCGGCCCCCAGACCAGCCGATCTTGGCTGCTTTGGCGGCACCGGCTAGATTCGGCGACGTGCCGCTCCGCAAGCTCCGCCTGCCGTTCCGCAAGCCGGTCCGCAAGGTCGCCGTCCGCGGATATCGGTGGCGGCTGCGGCGGCGGCTCACTCGCGGGCCGTTGCCCCGGCACCTCGGGCTGATCATCGATGGCAACCGGCGGTGGGCGAAGGAGGCCGGGCTGCCCAGCCCGAGCGACGGGCACCGGTACGGGGCTGAGCACATCTGGGATGCGCTCTCGTGGTGCCGGGCAGCCGGCATCCGGCATGTCACCGTATTCCTCGCCTCGGCAGAGAACCTGTCCCGGCGCGGCGAGGCTGAGGTCGCCACGCTGATGGACATCATCGAGACCGTCGTCGTCGGCAGGATCGCGACCGCCGACCCAGCCTGGCGGGTTCATATCGCCGGCCTGGTCGACATGCTCCCGGCCACTACCGGGGACGCGCTCAAGCAGGCCGCCGACGCTACCCGCGGCTGCACGACGGGGTACCACGTGACGCTGTGCGTCGGCTACGGCGGCCGCCAGGAGATCGCAGAGGCCGTCCGCGCGCTGCTCCTCGAGCGGGCAGCGGCCGGCATCGGCCTTGCCCAGCTAGCCGCGACAGTGACGGAAGACGACATCGCGAAGCACCTCTCCGGCGACGGCCAGCCGGAGCCGGACCTGATCATCAGGACCAGCGGCGAGCAGCGCATGTCCAACTTCCTGCTCTGGCAGAGCACCGGCGCATATCTGCACTTCTGCGACTGTTACTGGCCGGCCTTCACCGAGGTCGACTTCCTCCGGGCACTGCGGGACTTCGCCCGGCGCGCGGCCGTGACCGACGTCTGAGCATGCGGGTCGCAGTCTTCCTCGGCAGCTCCGTCGGCCGCCGGCCGGAGTATGCCGCCGCGGCGGCTGAATTCGGGACACGCCTGGCCAGTGCCGGTGTCGGGATTGTCTACGGCGGCGCCAGCGTCGGGCTCATGGGAGTGCTCGCCGACGCCGCGCTCGCGGCCGGCGGCGAGGTCGTCGGCGTGATCCCGGGCGGCCTGTTCGCATCGGAGGTCGCGCATGCGGGCCTCACCCGGCTCGAGATCGTCGGCACCATGCACGAGCGCAAGGCGATGATGGCAGGACTGGCCGACGGGTTTGCCGCGCTGCCGGGCGGTCTCGGGACGCTGGACGAGCTGATCGAGATCCTGACCTGGCAGCAGCTCGGCCTGCACGCCAAGCCGGTTGCGCTGGTCGACGTCGGCGCGTTCTGGGATCCTGTGACCCGCCTGCTGACAGAGCTGACCGCGGCCGGCTTCGTGCCGCAGGCCACCGCACGCAGTCTGTTCCGGGTGAGCGGCGCAGCGGAGTTCCTCGGCCTGCTGCGCTGACTCGCTCGGGTCCCGGGTGGCAGCGGCTCAGCACGGCACTGCTGGCGCCGCCGACCCCGCCGGCGCCGGAAAACAGCTCGATCGGTTCCGGCTGGTCCTGTTAGCTTCCCGACTATGACGGTGACGGTCACGAGGTTCGCCGGCGAGTTCGCCGCGCTGGCTGCCTGGACAGGCGAGCCCGAGGACCAGCTCCAGGCCGAGGAGGACTATCACAGCGCCGAGCGCGAGCACTGGCTCGCCTGGGACGGCGCCGCAGTGGTCGGCGCCCTGCACCCGTGGCGCTCGCCAGACGGCAGGCTGCGCCTGTACTACGACAAGTGCAGGCCGGACACGTACGGGCCGCTGGCCGGCGCTATCGACGGCGAGTGTCATGCGATGGTGGACGCGGCCGACACGGCGGCGCTCACGGCGCTGACCGGCGCCGGGTTCGCCGAGCTGCGCCGGGAGAACGAGTACGAGATCCCGGTCAGCCGCACGGACCCGCCGGTCCCGGCCGGGATCGGGATCGTGACCGCCGATAAGACCGAGCTTGAGCCGCTGATGCTGCTCGACTGCGCGATCCGGGCGGACATTCCCGGCTCGGATGGCTGGCAGCCGGATCCGGACTGGTTCCGCGCGGAGACCTACGACTCGCCGTTCTTCGACCCGCAGACCTATCGCGTCGCGCTGGCCGCGGGCGAGTACGCCGGCCTTGCCCGCATCTGGAAGCCGCTGCCCGGCCGGCGTTACGGGAGGCTCGGCTGTGTTGGCGTGCTGGCGAGCTACCGCCGCCGCGGACTCGGCCGGGCGCTCATCGCACAGGCCCTCGCGCCGCTGGCAGCGGTCTGCCAGACGGCTGTCACTGCTGAGGCGGACGTCACCAATTTCGCCTCGCATGCCCTGCTCACCAGCTTCGGTGCACGTGTCACCGGCGGCACGGTCGAGCTGCACCGGGCCGGGCCGGTCAGGCCGGCCTGACGCCAACAGCCGCGGCTAGATATCCGCCTGGATCAGGTGCGGGCCAGGCTCGGCCAGCGCGGCAGTCAGCCGGGCACCGAACTCGGCGACCGTCGAGGCCCGGCTTGCCGGGACGCCGAGGCCGGCTGCCACGGCCGTGAAGTCAATCGCGGGCCGCGTCAGGTCAAGCAGGTCGCGCGCCGCGGCTCCGGTCGTCTGCGCCCCGGTGCGCTGCAACTCGATGGTCAGGATGGCGTACGACCGGTTGCTGAAGATAACTGTCGTGATGTCGAGTTGCTCGCGCGCGTGCGTCCACAGCGCCGAGATCGTGTACATGGCGCTGCCGTCCGCCTCGAGCGCCAGGACCGGCCGGTCCGGGCACGCGATCGCGGTTCCGGTCGCCAGCGGCAGGCCCTGGCCGATCGCACCGCCCGTCAGGCTGAGCCAGTCGTGCGGGGGCGCGCCGGCGGTCGCGGCCGGCAGCCAGATCCCGGAGGTGTTCGCCTCGTCACAGACGATCGCGGCATCAGGCAGCAGCGCGCCGATGACGTCAGCCGCGCTCTGCGCGGTCAGTGCGCCATCCTGCAGGCTGGCCAGGCTGGGCCGGTCCGGTTGCTGCGCGACCGGCCTGGCGTCGGCCGCGACGAGATCGGCGAGGGAGTCAAGGGTGCCGGGCACGTCGTCGCGGCCCTCGGCGAGGACGTGCACCTCGCAGTCGTCGGGCAGCGGAGTGCCGGGCCTGCCGGGGTAGGCAAAAAAGGAAACCGGGCTGCTCGCGCCAGCCAGGATCAGATGCCGGGTGCCGGCCAGCTGACTGGCGGCAGCCTCGACAAGGTAGGCAAGGCGGTCAACGCGGGGAATGCCAGCGCCGCGCTCCTGCCGAGCAGCGAAGGTCTCGCCGAGAAGCCGGGCTCCGGTACCGGCCGCTATCCGGCTCGCCGCTTCGAGAGCGCGTCGGTGCAGGCCCGTTCCGCCGAGCATGATCGTGCATGGCGTACCATCGCGCAGCACCGCCGCGGCACCCGCCACGACCTCCGCCGGCACGCCCGACGGCCGCCTGACCGGCACCGGTGCGGCGACCTCGGCGCCATCGGTCCAGGTCACATCGGCAGGCAGGATGAGCGTCGCCACCTGCCCGGGCGGAGACATGGCGGCAGCCACACTCTGCGCCGCGTCAGCCGGCGCGTCCGCGCTCCGGCTGCTGCGCCGGAGCCAGCCAGAGACCGAGCCCGCCAGGGCGTCGATATCGGACTCCAGCGGCGCGTCGAGCCGTTTGTGGTACGTGGCGTGGTCGCCCACGATCGCCAGCAGCGGCGAGTGTGCCCGGCGCGCATTATGGAGGTTCGCGAGCCCGTTGCCGAGGCCCGGTCCGAGATGCAGCAGCGTCGCCGCGGGCCGCCCCGTCATCCGCCCGTAGCCGTCAGCCGCGCCGGTCGCCACGCCCTCGAACAGGCACAGCACAGCCCGTATGTCGGGCACCGCGTCGAGCGCCGCGACCAGGTGCATCTCCGAGGTGCCTGGATTGGCGAAGCACGCGCTCACGCCGCTGCCGGCGAGCGTGCGGACGACCGCCTGGGCTCCGTTCATGTCGTTCCTCCTCAGGTCGGCGCAGCCACCCAAGCGGCAGGTAAGCGGCCAGCCAGCGCTTCGGTGAGGCCGACCGGGCTACTCGGGGATCTGCGTCGACAGGCAGAACGGATGACCGGCCGGGTCCGCGACCTCGCCGCCGATAAGCCCGGCCCAGAACGCGGCCAGCGCGGCGGGATCGGAGCAGTCAAGCGCCGTTGATGCCAGTCGGGCTAGTGCCATGCCGCAACCGTACCGGCGAGAGACTGGCTGGCGGCGGCCGCAGTATTCATCAGCAGCTGCGCCGTGGTCACCGGTCCGACGCCGCCGGGCACCGGCGACAGAGCGCCCGCCACGGCGGCCGCGCTCGCGGCGTCGACATCGCCCGTCAGCCCGCCGTCAGCAGTTGGGTTCGTGCCCACATCGACCACCACCGCGCCAGGCCTGATGTTGTCCGCGGTGATCAGGCCCGCGCGGCCGGCCGCGGCGACAAGTATCTCGGCCTCTCTCGTCACGGCAGGCAGGTCGCGGGTGCGCGAATGACACACCGTCACAGTGGCGTTGCGCCGGAGCAGGAGCTGCAGGAGCGGCTTGCCGACGACAGCCGAGCGGCCGACCACGACCGCGCGGCGGCCGGACAGCTCGATGCCGTGAAAGTCCAGCAGCTGCAGAACCGCCTGCGCGGTCGCCGGGGCGAACGAGGCGAGGCCCACCGTCAGCCGCCCCAGAGAGACCGGGTTCGCGCCGTCCACGTCCTTCGCCACGTCGATCGACTGCGCCAGCTCCTCGGCTCTGGCCCCGGACGGCAGTGGTGTCTGCAGGATGATCCCGTGCACGTGGTCGTCAGCGGACAGCCGGGCGAGTGCCTCCTCAATCTGACCCGGCTCCGCCTGCGCGGTCAGGTCAACAACCTCGCACTCGATGCCGGCCTTGCCCGCGGCGGCCGAAATCGAGCGCACGTACCGGAGCGACGACTCGTCCTTGGTCGCAGTGACGATCGCGAGTCGCACGGCCACGCCTGCCGCGGCCAGCGAGCTGACCGACTCCGCGGCGCTGGCCCGAAGCTGGGCAGCGAGGTCGCGTCCGCTCAGCACCCGCGCGCTCGGCGGTTCGGCACTCACCGCGCGAGCTCCTTGCGCACCCCGGCGCTGACCGCCCCGGCCCGGCCGAGCACTCCGTCAACGACAGCTACCGCGACTGCGTACTGGTCCCTGGCGACCCGATCGGTCATGCCCGGCAGGTTCGCCTCGACGAGGATCCGGGCGGTCGCGGCGGCGGCGCGGATCGCCTCGGCCGCGGCGGCGACGTCGCCGAGCATCGTACGGTTGCCGACCTGCGCGAGCTCCTCGGCCAGGTCAGTCAGCCGTGCGGCGGCGGCGATCACGTCCGCAGGCGGCCGGGCTGCGGTGATCAGCGCCGCGCCGACAGCTGCCGACCTCGCTTCCTTCTGCTCGCCGGTCTCCCTGGGCAGCGCGTACGCAGCGGCGACCGAGCCGAACGCCGTCGCGTCGGCTGCAGCCAGATCGAGGCACTCCGCCCGAAGCCGGTCCGCAGCCGCGACTACCTCGCTGATGACCGCCGCGTGGTCGGCATACTTCGGCCCGTCGGAGTAGCGGGCCACCATCGCCAGCAGCGCCGCTGCCTGGGCAGCGTGCAGCGCGGCTGTCGCGCCGCCGCCGGGGGCTGGAACTCTTGCCGCCAGCTTGTCCAGGAATGTACCGAGCGTCTCGTCGCGCATCCGCGGCTCCGTTCATCTGGCCGGGGCCATGCTCCGGCACCATCGGGCAGATCTTCATCGGACAGCAGGAACAGCCGGTCACGCTATGTTGCCGAGGCTAACGAGACCAGCGGCGGGCTAGTGCTGCGGCCTGCCTCAGACCTCAGACCTCCCTGGTGCGCAGCCGCGCAGCAGCGAGCAGAAGCGCCGCCGCAGCAGCGGCCAGCGCGATGGCCAGTGTCGGCAGGAAGTACGGCAGCGTGTGCGAGCCGTCGGCCAGGTCGTAGGCCGCGCCAGGCAGGGCGCTCGGCAGCCAGCGGGCGACCGCGCGGACGGTGCCGAGCACCGGCAGCGCCAGCAGGATGATGACGGCAATTCCGGCGATCGGCACCGTGGAGCGGGCCGTCGAGGCGGCAAGCGCGGTGACAGCGACGGCGAAAACCAGGTAGACCGCGCCGCAGAGCAGACCGCCGAGCACGGCAGCCGCGGGCAGCGGACCGATGAGCAGCGACGTCTCGTACCATGCCGCAAGCGTTCCGAGTGAGTAGGCGGCCGCGGCAGCCGCGGCGGAAGCGGCGAAGCGCGGCGCGAGTAGCTGCCAGCCGCCGGACACCCGGGTGCGCAGGAACGTGGCCAGGCCGGGCCGCGAGTCGAAGCTGAACGCGCTGGCCGCGAGGATGACCACCAGGATGAGGCCGACCAGCGTGATCTCCGTGACGTAGCTGCCGAGCCCGTCGGCAGCCGTCGGCGGCGGCGCCGATACGTGCACGCCGTTGCCGACGTGCGCGAAGATCGAGCTCGCGTACCTGGTCACGACAGGCTCGATGAGCCCGGTTGCGAGGAACACCGCGCCGAGCGCGAGCGCGCGCGGCGTGCGGATCAGGCGCAGCCACTCCAGCCGCCACAGGTTCATCCGGCGGCGGCTCGATGCGGAGCTCCCGGCTCCGCCGTCACTGCCGCGGCCGGCCGGCAGTGGCAAGCGGCGAACCGGGCGGCGAGCCGGCCGCCGCTCCGCCGTCCCCGCGCCGATCTGGCTCGTCATCGGTGCTCCTGTGCTGGCGACGTGAGGGCGAGAAATGCCGACTCCAGGTCGGCCGCGGCAGGCTCGCAGGACACCTGGCGGGCGCCGCACGCTGCGATGACAGCCGGGATGCCGCGCTCGCCCGACTCAAGGCTGCCGGCGTCCACCGTGATCAGGCCCGGTCCGGCCGGCCTGGCCGAGATGACCCAGTCCGCGGCCGCCAGCGCGGCGGTGACCGGCGCGGTATCCCCGGCGATCCGGATCAGCCAGCTCGGCCTGAGGGAGGCGTCAATAAGCGCCTGCGTGCTGCCCTGGTACAGCAGCCGCCCGTCGCGCAGCACGCCGACCTCGTCTGCCACCCGCTGGACGTCGGCGAGGATGTGGCTGGAGAAGATCACCGTCCGGCTGCCGCGCATCGCAGCGACGAGGTCCAGCAGCTCAGCGCGGCCGGCCGGATCGAGGGCCGCGGTTGGCTCATCCAGAATCAGCAGCTCAGGATCCCCGGCCAGGGCGCAGGCCAGGCCGAGTCGCTGCGCCATGCCGCGAGAGAACCCGGCCACGCGCCGGCCCGCTGCGCTGGCGAGTCCGACCGTCTCAAGCGCGGCGGCGACCGCAGCCACGTCAGCGTCGCGCGCGGCATCCGCGGGCGGCACGACCAGGGACCTGGCCAGGTCGACGACCTCGAATGCCGTCAGCCAGCCGTCAAACTCCGGCACGTCCGGGCAGACAGCCACGCGGCTGCGCGCGGCTGCCAGGCTGACGCTGCCGCCGTCGGAGTGCCGCATACCTGACAGGATCGACAGCAGCGTTGTCTTCCCCGCGCCGTTCAGCCCGACCAGGCCGTACACCGATCCCCGTGGCACAGCCAGGTCCACGTCGAACAGCCCCATCCCGCCGTAGTCCCTGGTCAGGCAGGTCGTCGTGATCATCATCGGACCATCAGTCAGCTCCTGCCTGACCGGCACGCTTCCGGCTGGCGCACGTACGCCGCTGGCCGCCGGGCCAGCGCTTTCTGGCCGCCGCCGGCCCTGCCGTCCGCTCCGGTCCGCACCGAAGAACAGGTACGCGAGCGCACCCCACGGCGCGCTGAGAAGGATGATGGCGACCCAGGCGGGTTTCGGCAGGTTCCGCACCGACGGGCTGCGGATGAGGCTGATCAGGCAGTACAGGTCCAGCCCGGCGATGAGCAGGAGCGCCGGGATGAGCGCTGTCGTCACCGCGGGCAGCGACCCGAGCAGCGGATGGCGGGCCGGGTTGACCGAGCCGACGGCCAGCAGCGCCGCGGTCATGCCTGACCCCAGTGCCGCGTCACCCAGCCGGCGATGAGCTCCAGCACCTCAGGGCTTACCCGCTCGCGTACCTGCCGCGGGTAGCCCCGCGGCCCGGCCAGCGCGGCCGCCACCGGGCTCGGGACATCACGAAAGCTCCCGGCCAGCGTGACGCCTCCGGAGCCGAGGGTGATGCTGTCGTCGCTCACTCGGCCTCCTGATCGTCTGGGGGAGCGCACCCCTCGAATGGCGTCAGGCCCCGGGCCCGCTCTGTGGCCTCGTCGCCGGGCAGGAACACCGACGCGATCAGCCGGCGCCGGCGACCGGGCTTGGGCGGGTTCGCGCGGCGCGGCTCGAGAACGCGATAGATGTCCAGCATCATGTCGGCGTACTCGGCGTCAGTCAGCCAGAGACCCTCGATGCCGAAGGCGACCCCGTCGCGCGCCAGGTCCACCTTGCCCCGCGCCAGGTAGCGATCGAAGTCCGCGATGACTCCGGCAGCGAATGCCAGGAACATCTGCCGGTGATCTTCGGCACTCATGGTCTCGAGGTCGGCTAGCGGCACCCGCGCAGCGGCCAGGCGGAGCACATACGTCCGCTCGACGGCACCGCGCACCCGCCGCTCCGCGACGACCTGCAGCACGCCAGCACTGACCAGGCGGGAAACATGCCGGTACAGGCTCGCAGCTGGCACATCGGCGAGCTCAGCGCTCAGCTGCGAGGTCGTGAGGGCCCGGTCGCCGAGGAACGCCTGCACGATCCGCAGGCGGACCGGATGAAGCAGCAGCTCAGCAGAATCCACCACGAACCGAGCTTAGCTCATTTATCTCAGTTCTGAGAAGGATCTCATAATCGAGAGGAAACGTGGCCGGTGGCGCCAGTGCCCCTCGCGCCGCCGCCGCCTGCCCGGACGGCCGGCCTGCCGAATCGCCAGGAGAAGTAAGTGAGACGACCGGGGAGGGCTGCCGGCTGGCAGAATCCCGGGCCGCGGGCAGCGGTGCACCGCGCTGCCTGACGGCCCCGTTCCCGTTCTGTATAGTTTGATCTGAAGGGGAGTAGTCCTTCGCTGGCGCGCCGTCATCACGGTGCTTGCAGATCGCTTGCCTGCACCCGGCAGCCAGGGCACCTGCGCGGGAAGACCGCGCGGTGCTGGGCGAGACCTTCGGCTGTTGAGTCATTCCGGCCGAAGATCTGCGCTCCAAGCGGAAATCTGCGGCCGGACCCGAGCGGTAAGGACGCTGCTTCATGCCCGAGCTTGCAGTGATCGGAATCGCGTTCGCGGTGACGTTCCTGGCCGAGCTTCCCGACAAGTCAATGTTCGCGTCGCTGCTGCTGGCAACCCGGTATCGCGCTTCGTGGGTGTGGACCGGAGCCGCCGCTGCGTTCGCCGTGCAGATGGGCATCGCGGTCAGCGCCGGGCAACTGCTGACCCTGCTGCCGCATCGCGCCCTGGAGTGGGTCGTGGCCGCGCTCTTCGCCGGGGCCGGCGCCTACCTGTGGGTGACCAGCTTCCGCCCAGCCCGGCACGAGGGCGACGATGCCGCCCGCGAGGGCGGGGGCCGCGCGTCGTTCCTGCGAGTGGCGGGGACCGCCTTCGTGGTCATCTTCCTGGCGGAGTGGGGCGACGTCACCCAGATCGCTGCGGCGAACCTGGCTGCGCGGTATAGCCCGCTGCTCGTGTTCGGCGGCGCGACGCTCGGGCTGTGGGCGGCCGCCGCGATCGGCGTGAGCGTCGGCGCCAAGGGCCTCAGCCGCCTGCCCGCCGCCTGGCTGAACCGGATCGCCGGGGCCATCCTGCTCGCCCTCGCCGGGTACGCGGCGTTCACGGCCGTCTCCTGACACACCGGGCGGCGAGACGCGAGGTGATACAACGGGCTCATGGCGACTTATGTCCTGGTCCACGGAGCCTGGGGTGGCGCGCACGGCTTCCGGCTCGTCCGGCCGCTGCTCGCGGCACGCGGGCATGAGGTCTTCACGCCCAGCCTCACCGGCATCGGCGAGCGGTCCCACCTGGCCAGCCCGCAGGTGAACCTCAGCACGCACGTCCAGGACGTCGTCAACGCCATCTGGTACGAGGACCTGCAGGATGTCGTGCTGCTCGGGTTCTCCTACGGCGGCATGGTGGTCACCGGCGCGCTGGAGCACATCGCCGACCGGGTCGCCCACGTGGTGTACCTGGATGCGTTCGTGCCGACGAACGGGCAGTCGCTCTACGACCTGACCGGCCAGCAGCGCGGCCGGGTCCTCGTCCCCGGCGAGGAGTGGCTGGTGCAGCCGCCGCCGCGCTCCTACGACGAGCCGGAGCAGGCCGCATTCGCCGACCCGCGCCGCTCGCCGCATCCGGTTGGCTGCTTCACCGAGCCGGTGCGGCTGCAGCACCCGCTGGAGCAGTTTCCGTTCACCCGGCTGTACATCAAGGCGACCGCCGAGCCAGGGCCGGACGCGTTCGTGCGGGCTGGCCAGCACGCCAGGTCCTCGCCGGCCTGGGACTACCGGGAGATCGCGACCAACCACCTGGTACCGGTCAACCGCCCGGACGAGCTCGCCGGCATCCTGCTCGAGCTCGGCTGACGCGCGCTCACCACGGTATGGCGCTGCCGTCGAACGAGAAGAACCCGCCGGTCGGGCCGTCGTTCGGCAGCAGCGCGAGCCACACCGCGCCAGCCGCTCCCTCCGCGGGGTCTGCGCTGCTGGCCGAGGCGAGCGCGTTGAGGTCGGTCGCCCGCAGGCCGGGCGCGAGCGCGTTCACCTTGATGCCGTCGTCCGCGAGCGCCTGGGCGTAGAACACCGTCAGCGCATTCAGCGCGGTCTTGGACGAGCGGTAGGCCGCCGCGCCGCCCTTGCTGCCGACGATGCCGCGACCCGGGCTGGCAGTGGTGGCCCGGCTGAGCGAGCCCGTCCCGCTCGAGATGTTCACGATCCGAGCCTCGTCCGACCTGCGCAGTTGCGGGAGGAAGGCGTTGGTCACCTCGACGACGCCGAACACGTTGGTCTCGTAGATGCGCCGGAAACTCTCCGCATCGGACTCCGGCGCAGGCCGCAGGTCGTCACCGATTCCGGCGTTGTTCACCAGAACGTCGAGCGCGTCGACCTGGCCTGCGGCCGCCTCGATGCTGGCTGCGTCGGTGACGTCGAGGACGAGCAGCCGGGCGCGATCGCCGAGCTCGTCCACCGCAGCCTGCCCCCGCTCGGCGTCGCGGGATCCGACGTAAACGGTGAGGCCGGCGTCCGCCAGCTGACGGGCGATCTGCTTGCCGATGCCTTTGTTGGCCCCGGTCACGAGGGCGATGCTGGGACTCACCGGCCCGACGCTACTCCCTCTCGCCTGGCCGCCTCCGCGCCGGTACCGTGAGCGGATGAGCGACCCGACCACCCCCGGCGAACTGCGCGAGCGGTACGCGGCCGAGCGAGCCAAGCGGCTGCGGCCGGACGGCAACGACCAGTATGTCCGGCTCGCGGGCCAGTTCGAGCGCCTGCTGGATGACCCGTACACCGAGCGCGTCGAGCGCGAGCCGCGGCGCGATCACGTCACCTTCGCCTTCGTCGGCGGCGGCTTCGCGGGTCTCGTCACCGCCGCGCGGCTGAAGGAGGCCGGGGTCGCCGACGTGCGGATAGTCGAGAAGGGCGGCGGGTTCGGCGGCACCTGGTACTGGAACCGCTACCCGGGCGCGCAGTGCGACACCGCGGCGATGATCTACATGCCGCTGCTCGAGGAGACCGGGCACATGCCCTCGGAGCGGTATGCGCACGCGCCGGAGATCCTCGAGCACTGCGACCGGATCGGCAAGCAGTACGGCCTGCAGGACGATGCCCTGTTCCACACGCGGGTGACCGGGCTGGAATGGGACGAGGCGGGGTCGCGCTGGATCGTGCGCACAGACCGCGGCGACGAGTTCACCGCGCAGTTCGTTGGCGTCGGCACCGGGCCGCTGCACGTGCCGAAGCTTCCCGGCATTCCCGGCATCGAGAGCTTCGGCGGCCACAGCTTCCATACCAGCCGGTGGGACTACGCCTGCACCGGCGGCGACCCGGCGGGCGCGCCGATGGACCGGCTGGCCGGGCGGCGCGTGGCCATCATCGGCACCGGCGCAACCGCGGTGCAGTGCGTCCCGCACCTCGCGGCGGCGTGCGGCGAACTGCTGGTCTTCCAGCGCACGCCGTCCTCGGTCGACGTTCGCGGCAACGTGCCGATGGACCCGGAGTGGTTCGCCGGGCTCGCCTCACCTGGCTGGCAGGACCGCTGGATGGAGAACTTCGTCGCCAACATGGCGGCGACCGAGTTCCCGGCCGAGGACCTGGTCAATGACGGCTGGACTGACCTGGCTAAGCGCATTCGCGGCCGGATCAGCGCGCCGCGCTCGGGCCCGGCCGCGTTTCAGGAACTGCTCGCCGACTTCGAGAACGCCGACTTCGAGAAGATGAGCGAGATCCGCGCCCGGGTGGACGAGGTCGTGTCCGATCCGGCGACCGCGCAGGCGCTGAAGGCCTGGTACCGGCAGCTGTGCAAGCGGCCCTGCTTCCATGACGAGTACCTGGCGGCGTACAACCTGCCGTCGGTCCGGCTCATCGACACCGACGGCCGCGGCGTGGAGCGGATCACGCCGACCGGCCTCGTGGCAGGCGGCACCGAGTACCCCGTCGACTGCATCATCTTCGCGTCCGGGTTCGAGGTGGGCACCAGCCCGATTCGCCGCAACGGCTTCGACGTGACCGGACGGGGCGGCCTCCGGCTGTCCGAGTACTGGTCGGCCGGCATGCGCTCGCTGCACGGCAGCCAGGTGCACGGCTTCCCGAATGCGTTCTGGGTCCAGCTCGGGCAGAACGGGAACTTCCTGCCGAACGTCCCGCACAACCTGACCGACGCGGCCAGGACGGTGGCCGCGGTCGTGGCGCACATGACCGCGGCGGGCCTGGGAGTCGTGGAGGCCACCAGCGAGGCCGAGGACGCCTGGCTGGAAGCCCTCGCGCCGAATCCGGTCATGACGTCGTTCCTGGCCCAGTGCACGCCCGGCTACTACAACAACGAGGGTCGCGAGCCAGGTCCGTACTCGATGCCGGGCGCTTACTCGCGCGGAGCGGCCGCGTACTTCAAGTACATCGACGCGTGGCGGAGGTCCGGCGAGTTCGCGGGCCTTACGTTCCGCTGACAGACTCCGGCCATGGACATCATCCTGATCCCCGGCCTGTGGCTCGACGGATCGTCGTGGGACGCCGTCAGCCCGGTCCTGACGGCGGCTGGTCACCGCCCGCATCCGGTGACGCTGCCAGGGATGGAGTCGCAGGATGCCGACCGGTCCGGCATCACCCTGCGCGATCACGTCGACGCGGTCGCCGGCCTGATCGATTCCCTCTCTCCGGCCGGCGGCAAGGTCGTCCTTGCCGGGCACTCGGGCGGCGGTGCGATCGCACACGGCGCGGCCGACGCCCGGCCGGACCGGGTCGCCAGGGTGATCTACGTGGACAGCGTGCCGCTCGGCGACGGCGGTGTCATCAACGACGACCTGCCGGCCGAGAACGGCGAGGTGCCGCTGCCGGAGTGGTCGTTCTTCGACGACGAGGACCTGGTCGGCCTCGACGAGGGACTGCGGGCGGCGTTCCGCGAGCGCGGTCGAGTACGCGGACCTGCCCACCGGACACTGGCCGCAGTTCACCAGGCCGCAGGATCTGGGCCGGGTGATCGCGGCAGCGGCCGATCAGGCCTGACCGCGAGTCTTCCGGA
>Ga0335075_10004793_pt1 | contig 21072 bp, 18 predicted proteins | sample Lox_Sample_24_FD_206723 | JGI IMG/M metagenome (GOLD analysis project Ga0335075, IMG submission 206723) | Soil microbial communities from Loxahatchee National Wildlife Refuge, Florida, United States - Lox_Sample_2.4 | ecosystem: Environmental > Terrestrial > Soil > Wetlands | place: USA...
CTGTCGGTTGGCACAGTGCTTGTAGCATTGACGCTTGCCATTCACGTGGCGGCGGTGATGGCGACGGTGCATCTGTTCCGTCGTGAGAAGGAGACAGGACGCGCAGGCTCGAGCTTTCTCATGGATGCCTCGATCGTTTTCCGGGTAAACGGGTTCGTGTTTATCGCGCACTCGGTCGAGATCGGGTTATGGGCCGTGTCGTTCATGATGTGCGGAGAGTTCCGATATTTCGGAACGGCGCTTTATCACTCCGCAGTGAATTACTCGACGCTCGGGTATGGAGATATCGTGATGAGCGCCAAATGGAGGATGCTGGGACCGATCGAGGCCGCGAATGGAGCGCTCATGTTTGGCGTATCCACGGCATTGATTTTTGCCGTCATTCAGGGACTGATCCTCGCCAGGTATCACGACCTGTGAGTTTGGGGGGATGGATCAGCCGATGCTGGTCCAGTCGAGAATGACCTTGCCGGTGTTGCCGGAAATCATCGCGTCGAAGCCCTCCTGGAAGTCGCGATAGCTGAAGCGGTGGGTGATGACGGGCGAAATGTCGACGCCGGACTCGATCATGACGGTCATCTTGTACCAGGTCTCGTACATTTCGCGTCCATAGATGCCCTTGATGGTGAGCATGTTGAAGATGACGGCACGCCAGTCGATGGACATGGGGCTGGCGGGAATGCCGAGCATGGCGATCTTCGCTCCGTGACTCATGTTGGCGACCATTTCGAACATGGCGGCGGGGTTGCCGGACATTTCGAGGCCCACGTCGAAGCCCTCGCGCATGTGGAGCTGCTTCTGCACTTCGGCGAGAGGCGTTTCACGCGTGTCGACGGCGAGGGTCGCGCCCATTTTGCGGGCGAGGTCGAGGCGGAAGGGATTGATGTCGGTGATGACGATGTGACGCGCGCCGGCATGGCGAACGACGGGGATGGCCATGATGCCGATGGGGCCGGCGCCGGTGATGAGGACATCTTCGCCGAGCACTGGAAAAGAGAGCGCGGTATGCACGGCGTTGCCGAAGGGATCGAAGATGGCGGCGATTTCCTGATCGATGCCGGGATCGTGCCGCCAGATGTTGGTCATGGGCAAGGCAATGTATTCGGCGAAGGCTCCGGGGCGGTTTACGCCGACGCCGAGGGTGTGCGCGCAGAGGTGACGGCGGCCGGCGAGGCAGTTGCGGCAGCGTCCGCAGGTGACGTGGCCTTCGCCGCTGACGATGTCTCCGGGATAGAAGTCGTTGACGTTGGAGCCGACCTGGACGATCTCGCCGACAAATTCATGGCCGATGGCCATGGGCACGGGGATGGTCTTCCGGGCCCACTCATCCCATTGATAGATGTGGACGTCGGTCCCGCAAATGCCGGTGTGGCGGACGCGGATGAGGACGTCGTTGATGCCGATTACCGGTTCTGCAATATCTTCCAGCCATAATCCGCGCTCGGCGCGGCTCTTTACGAGTGCTTTCATGAACTCCCCAACATGTTTTTTTATCATGCGCCGGAGCGGTGTGCGCGATTGTAGCCTGATCTGCGCTGATATATGCGGCGCGCGCGTATTGCAGCGCGTATATCACAATGGAGTGGGCCACAGGCTATGAGCGAGGCGGAAGAGCGCTTATTCGACATCGAAGTGATCCCGGCAGCGCGCGAGCAGGAAGGGTTGCTGGCGAATCTGCTCGAGCTGTATGTCTACGACTTCAGCGAACTGCTGGGGCTGGAGCCGGGAGATGACGGCAGGTTCGGCTATCCGCAGCTTCCGCTCTACTGGAGCGAGAAAGGACGGCATGCGTTTCTGGTGAGGGCGGAGGCAAAGCCGGCGGGGTTTGTTCTGGTGAAGCAGGGACGCGGAGTTCTCGGCGGGGAGCTGGTGTGGGATGTTGCGGAGTTCTTCGTTCTGCGCGGATATCGCAGGCGTGGGATCGGAATGCAGGTTGCGCATGATGTCTGGAGGCGTTTTCCGGGAATGTGGGAGGTGCGCGTGCTCGAAGCCAATGTTGCAGCGGGACGATTCTGGACGAGGGCGGTCGAGAGGTTTACCGGCGAGGACGCGAAGCCAGTGCGCATCGCGAAGGACCGGCAGTGGTGGCAGGTGTTCGCATTCGAGTCAAAGAAGTCGTAGGGCCGCGGGACTTCCACAGTGAGAGAAGCCCGCGTCCGATAGCCGGACGCGGGCTTTTGTACTTCGGCTATTCGGTTGGGGTTGAGACGGGCCGGCGAGGCTCGGTGCGTCCGCTGGCGGCGCGGGCGTATTGCACGGGCCAGGTGATTTTCTGATGGAGAGCAGCGGCGGCGTGCAGCGGCCAGTAGGGATCGCGGAGAAACTCACGCGCGAGCAGCACGAGATCGGCCTGGCAGGAGCGGATGATCTGGTCGGCCTGTTCGGGTCCGGTGATCATGCCGACGGCGGCGGTGGGAATGCCGGCATCGCGGCGGATGGTGGCCGCGTGGTGCACCTGGTATCCGGGGCCGACGGGAATCTGCTGCGCGTGGTAGTTGCCTCCGGTAGAGACATCGATGAGATCGACGCCCTCCTCTTTGAGCCGGCGGGCAAATTCGACGGACTGCCTGAGGTCCCAGGATGGGCCGGCGGAGGGGGGCGCCCAGTCTGTTGCCGAGATGCGGACGAAGACGGGCAGATGCTGCGGCCAGGCGGCGCGGACGGCGCGCACGACTTCGAGAGGGAAGCGGATGCGGTTCTCAAAGCTGCCTCCGTAGTCGTCGGTCCGCTGGTTGGAGAGCGGCGAGAGGAATTCGTGCAGCAGGTAGCCGTGGGCGGCGTGAACCTCGACGAGGTCGAAGCCGGCAACGACGGCGCGGTGAGCAGCGGCGGTGAAGTCGGCGACGATCTTGTCCATGCCGGCGCGATCGAGCTCGGCGGGAAGCCCGTAGGCGTCATCGAAGGGGATTGCCGAAGGTGCGAGGGGCTGCCATCCGCCTTCGGATGGCGGGATAAGCCGCACCGGCTCCCAGGGTACGGCCATGCTCGCCTTGCGTCCGGCGTGTGCGAGCTGGCATCCGGCCCATGATCCGTACTCGTGCAGAAAGCTGGTGAGGGGCTTGAAGGCGGCGATGTGCTCGTCCTTGTAAATGCCGAGGTCGGCCGGAGTGATGCGTCCCTCGGGGCTGACGGCGGAGGCTTCGGTGATGACGAGGGCGGCTCCGCCGATGGCGCGGCTGCCAAGGTGGACGAGATGCCAGTCGTTGGGGAAGCCATCGACGGCGGAGTATTCGCACATGGGCGAGACGGCGATGCGATGGGGGAGGGTGAGGCTGCGCAGCTTCAACGGGGCGAAGAGATGGTGGATTGAGTCGGTCACGTCGATTTGATGCCGCAGGCCGATTTTGGAAGCGCGAAAGGTCGGCCAGTCCCGGGTTGAGGACCCGGGACCAGCCGTTTGCGGCAATTTACAAGGAGACTAGCTGCCTTCCTTGTCCCTGGCGATGGCGACGACGGAGACGATTCCGGCGGTTGCCACCATGCCCATGACGGCTGCGAGCCCGACGACTCCCACAATGGCGACGGCGTCGGAGGAGAGCGGCGCTGCGACGGCGGCCGGAGGAGCGGCAGGCGTGGGAGCTGCAGGCGGCAGCGGGTAATAGGGCGGCTGCGTGAAGGTGAAATCTGGAGTTCCGGTGCCCGGGGGCGTGGGTGTGGGCGTAGGAGTGGGTGTTGGGGTTGGTGTGGGCGTAGGAGTGGGCGTGGGAGTGGGTGTTGGTGTCGGGGTTGGAGTAGGCGTGGGAGTGGGGGTTGGCGTCGGGGTTGGAGTGGGAGTAGGGGTTGGCGTCGGAGTAGGGGTTGGTGTCGGAGTTGGCGGGGTGGTTCCGGGAGGATAGAGCTTGGCGGCGAAGGTGTAGTCGGTTTCGTCGATGTCGAGGCCGCCGGGGATGGGATTGCCGTCCTTGGTGATGGAGCCCGGGATCTGGTAGCACATGATGGAGTCGGGGTCGGGCGGGTTGGTTCCGGTTAGCGAGGACTCTTCGATGGGCGTGAGGACCTGGGCGTCGACCTGCGCCTTGTTCCAGTTGTCGTTGGCGAGGAAGTAGGCGTAGGCCTTGGTGGGGTCGATTTTGGCGACCAAGGCGGCGCGCATGTGCTCGTGGATGAAGCCGAGGGTGTGGCCGGTCTCGTGGCGGACGACTCTCTTGTACTCCGCGTCGGATGTGGACAGGGAGAAGGAGTCGAGGTTCATGGTGGCCTTGCCGGCGGCAATGGTCAGGATGTCGGTGCCGATGTAGGACCAGTAGCCGCCGGTGGGCGGGTCTCCGTGAACGGTCGAGATCCGGACCTGTCCGCCGCTGGCAACCTTGGTGAAGGCGACATTGGCGCGCGGGGCCCAGGCGTTCATGTGCTGGAGAATCTTGTCCTGCAGCGCGGCGTCAGTGACGTCGAGGAAGCTTACGGTGAGCGCGACCTTTCCCGTCTTCCAATACTTCGAGGTCATGGCGGCGATGTGTTCGCGGGTGGGTTTGAAGGAGGGCAGGACTCGGGCGAGGAGCTCAAGCTGCGGGTGATTCGCGGGATTGATGGCGACGGCGCGGTCGGCGGCCTCGATCCACTGCTCCTGCGGGAGATACCTCGGGGTACAGACGATGAGTTCGGACATGGTTTCCTCTTCTGAATGACCTGCGGGGGTGCGTCGCAGGTTCGGGGTGCACAGCCAGCGCGTGAGACGGCGCGAGGCCGCCCGGAGCTATCGACTTCATTGGAGCGTTTTATCGATCGGAAGAAGAACATCCTTCGATCGGGACAGCGCGGGCCGCCGCTACGGCAGGCAGATTGGGAACCGGTTCCGGCCCTGTTTCGAACGCAGCGAACCTTATAGACGATTTAGTGCAGAAAGCCAACGGAAATCTGAGGGCGGGCGCGGTCAGTGCACGTGGGGGATGTCGTCGTTCATGGAGAAGACGTTTTTCATGTCGGTTTCGTAGGGAAAGACGTGGATCATCCAGCTGAAGATGACGGGGAAGAAGGTGCCGCCCTCGGCTTTGCAGGCTTCGGCGGTGTGGATGGAGCCGAACATGCCGAATTTGGGGTTTTCGCCGTGGTATTCGTAGGTCTTGTTGGCGGGGGCGGCGCAGAAGTTGGTGTGCTCATGCCAGCGGGCGATGCTGAGAGGGATGCGCTGGTTGAGCTCGTCCTCGGTGGCGCTGGTGCTGTCGGTGAACATGACGCCTTCGAGGCGGTAACGCTCGGTGGGCGTGTGGTAATAGAGCAGCGATGAGGGCCTGGTGGGATCGAAGTGCGTGTCAGCGAGGCGGACGTTGGCGGCGTTGGTGAAGTGATATTGCGGCTGCTCGACTTTGGGATTGCCGATGACGTATCCGTCGGCAAGGGCCTTTTTGTAGTCCTTGTATTTCTCGATGGCGGCTTTGATCTGCTGGATGAGGGCCCTCACCTTTTCCTCGTCGCCGGGCTGTTGGGCACGGAGCGGGGTGATGCACATGTGATCGGTCATGGCGGCCATGCTGGCGCCCATCACGCTCATGTCGGACATGTTCGAGCCCATGTCATCGCAGGGACGGCTGGGATCGGTGGGATGCATGGCGGGCATGTCGTTCATGTTGCTCTGCTGGCCGGAGATGCCGGGAACGGCATATATAAGGATGAAGATGAAGTGGACCAGCAGAACAATGGTGCAGCAGAGGCGCAGCGCGGAGAATCGGAGAAGGGGAGCAAATATCCGCATAGGCCGGACTATAGCGCCGCAGGGGGATGCGGCGACATATCCACTCGGCAGGCTGCGCGAGGGGGATGCGCATACCACCGGACAGGATCTGGCTGTCCTTTTCCGGACGGTAGCGGACGCAAGTGGACGGTGCCGGTTCTGAGGGGACTGGGCAAGGGATTGAAGGCAAAGGCTTAAGCGGAAGCGCTGTTTGGGCTGTGACGTGCCGTAACAGTGGGGAAGCGGTCTGCCCGACGGCTCAGGAGAGGAATTTGTGACGACACTCGTTCAGGATGTGCGGTACGCCCTGCGGCAGTTGAGGAAGACTCCGGGATTTACGGCGACGGCGGTGCTGACGCTGGCGCTGGGAATCGGAGCGAATGCGGCGATATTCACGCTGGTGAATGCGGTGCTGATGCGGAACCTGCCGGTCGCCGATCCGAAGACGCTGGTGCGAATCGGGAACCAAAATCAATGCTGCGTGGGCGGCGGAGTGCAGAGTGACCGCGACGATGAGGGGAATTACAGCTATTTCCCGACGGCGACCTGGGAGCTGATCAAGAAGAATGCTCCGGAGTTTGAAGAGCTGGCGGCGATGCAGGCGGGCTTTCAGTATCGCCCGATCACGGTGCGGCGCGACGGGAAGCAGGAGATGGCGCGGTCGGTGATGGGCGAGTTCGTCTCGGGGAATTACTTCGAGACTTTCGGGCTGAAGGCAAATGCGGGGCGGCTCTTCGCGGACAGCGATGATGTGGAGGGCGCGCCGACGGTCGCGGTGATGAGCTATGCAGCCTGGCAGCGCGACTACGCGGGCGATCCTGCCGTTGTGGGCAGTACCTTCTGGGTGAACACGAAGCCCGTGACGATTGCGGGGATCGCTCCGGCGGGATTTTACGGCGACAGAATGACCAGCTCTCCTCCGGACTTATATCTGCCGATCGAGTCGATGCCGGTGCTGGCAAATGCCCCTTATGTGCATGATCCCGGAGTGCGCTGGCTGTACATGGTGGGGCGGGTGAAGCCGGGCACGAATCTGCCGGCACTGCAGCAGAAGCTGAGCGCGCTGGTAAGGCAGTCATTCGGAGAGACGCAGACCTTTTCCGGAGGAAGTGGGAAGGAGCAGCTTCCGAAGGTGCACGTGGTGCTGACGCCGGGCGGCGGCGGAATTCAGCAGATGCAGGAGCAATACTCGTCGAACCTGAAGATCCTGATGATCGTCTCGGGGCTGGTGTTGCTGATTGCATGTGCCAATATTGCGAACCTGCTGCTGGCGCGCGGCATGAGCCGCAAGGCGGAGATGTCGGTGCGGACAGCGCTGGGCGCGGGCAGGCCAAGGATCGTTCGCCAGCTGCTCACCGAGAGCCTGGTGTTGGCAGTGCTCAGCGGTCTGGCCGGCCTGATGGTCGCCTATGCGGGCACGCGTATGCTTCTCGCGCTCGCCTTCCCCTCGTCTCACAGCGTTCCCATTGAGGCCAGTCCATCGCCCGTTGTGCTCGCCTTCGCGTGCGGGCTGTCGCTGGTGACCGGAGTATTGTTCGGCGTGGCTCCGGCATGGATTGCGGCGCAGGCCGATCCGGCCGATGCTCTGCGGAGCGGGGCGAGAACGACGGCGGCGGGAGCATCGCTGCTGCAGCGCGGGCTGGTGGTGCTGCAGGCGGCGCTGTCGCTGGTGCTGCTGGTGGGCGCAGGGCTGTTTACGCAGAGCCTGACGAGGCTGGAGCACGTGAATTTCCACCTCGAGTCGAAGAATCGCTATATCGTGCACTTCGGTCCGCAGGCAGCGGGGTATTCGCAGACACAGCTGGAGGCGCTGTATCGATTGATCGAGGATCGCTTCCATGCTGTTCCGGGAGTCGTGAAGGTGGGCATCAGCTCGTATACGCCGATGGAGGATGACAACTGGGGCAACGGGGTGCAGATACTCGGACAGCCGTACAAGAATGAGATCGCCTCAGTGGTAAGGGTGAACGGCGACTACTTCGACTCGGTGGGAACGCGTGTGGTAGCGGGTCGCGCGATCAGCGAGAAAGATACGTCGACGGCTCCGTCGGTGGCGGTGGTGAACAAGGCCTTCGTGGCAAAGTTTTTCAAGCCGGGCGAGAATCCAATCGGCCAGCACTTTGGTGAACCGGGGAATGTATCGCCGGGAGATTGGGAGATTGTCGGCGTGGTCGAAGATACGGTCTATCAAAGCGTGTACTGGAAGGACCACACGATGTACTTTCTGCCGCTGATGCAGCGGCCGCCGAGCGAAAAGGGTCCGATCAACGACGATATGTCCCTGTACGCCGGGGCGATCATTATCCAGACCTCGCACCCGATGAACAACATGGAAGCGCTGGCGCGGCAGACTCTGGCGGCCATCAACCCAAATCTCACCGTCGTGAAATTCCAGACCTTCGACGAGCAGATTTCCGGCAACTTCGTCGAGGAGCGCATGATTGCGCGTCTGACGATGCTCTTCGGCGCGCTGGCACTGCTGCTGGCGACGATCGGGCTGTACGGCGTGACGGCTTATACCGTCGCGCGGCGGACGGGTGAGATCGGGATTCGCATGGCGCTGGGGGCGGAGCGCGGCAGGGTTATCGCGATGGTGATGCGCGGCGCACTGATCCAGGTGGGACTGGGTCTGGCGATCGGGATCCCGACGGCGGTGGTGTGCACGCGATTTATCAAGTCGCAGCTCTACGAAATCACGGGCGTGAATGCGGGTGTGATGGCGATCGCGATCCTCACGCTGGCACTGGCCGCATGCCTGGCGGGCCTGATCCCGGCGCGAAGGGCGGCGTCGACCGATCCGGCAAAGGCGTTGCGGGTGGAGTGATGTGGCTGGGTTGGGCGCTCAGGTGATGGTGTAGAGCGGCGCGAATTCCGGCACTCCCGCTGTGCGTCCGGCAATCCAGCGCAGCACATAGACCTGCGCGGGGTCAGTGAGGGAGTGAGTCAGGCCATTCGGGACCACCTCCAAGATCGTGTGGGCGCCGAGGTTGCGGTAGTAGTCGATGTCGGGCTCAACGGTCACGCAGTTGATACCGTCGATGACCGTCTTGTCGTTTTCGTGAAAGGTGAGCTGAACGTTGGCCTCGCCGAACTGGATCTGTTTCCAGCTTGAGGTCGCTCCGGGGTGGAAAATTCCAGGGGCATTCTCAACGGCGAAAAGGCCTTTGGCTGCGGCTGCCTTGACCTGATCGATGAGGGCAACGTCACACCAGGCGAAAAAGCGGTCCTGTGCGGGAGCGAATGGGGCATCCCAGCGGAGTTGCCTGATGTAGTCGAGCGGCGTGCCCTGGGGAAGCATGATCTGGCTCATTGACTCACACAGGTTGAGAAGACAGGCGAGAGATTTCCCGGTTCTTTCGAGCAGGTCATCGTATCTTTGTTCTCCCGCTGCGTTGTCCGTACCCGCTCCGATGAAGGGGTATCTGGAATTTGCGGCAGGCCACCGGGCATTGGCAAAGCTGAATCCCGGATCGCAGGGGATGAGCATAATGTCCTGCGTGGTGAGGTACCGGTTCGACAACTTAACCGGGGCAAAGCCGGCCTGCTGATAGCCGTCGGCGGAGACGACGACGGTGTAGTTGTCGAAAAGGTTGTCAAAAAAAGGAAGGTCATCGAAGGTGAGGTCGTTCGCGGAATAATCCTGCGAGATTCGCTGGGTCTGGTTGCCGTCAACAATTCTGACGAGGAATTTGGCAGGAGCGGCAAAAGGCTGGCGGCTACCATCAAAAATTCGAAGGCGAAGGCTGCTTGCATCCGGCATGGCTTACCTCGGTAGGTCGAGACAGATACTCCGAGACAAAATTATCAACGATCAGAAAACTGTGTCGTCAATAATTCTCTAATTTTCGCCAATCAATATGGCATAGCCACGATTACGAATATCCGATGCTCGAAGGCGCGTTTTACGGCGACGGCGCGGAGGACGGAGTCGTGATATTTGGGTTGGGGCGCTTGCGCAGCAAGACAAGCACTGCGAGCGCTCCGGACCAGGCGGCAGTGACGTTGGCCAGCATCACCCAGCGAAAGCCGGAGAGGAAGGCGCCATCAAGAAGGGATGCGGCTTCGGCCTGCTGTTCCGGCGTGAGCCCGGCGGGGATGGGAGTGTCACGGAGGCGTGCCCGGTTTGCGATCAGCTGGCTGCGAGCCTCGACGGGCAGGCGGGATACCTGAAGGCGCGCCTTCAGAGCCGCTGCGAATCCGTGCGCCAGCAGAAGAGAAAGCAGCGATACGGCGAGGAGTCCCGCGAACCGGGAGAGCGTATTGTTCACCGCCGATGCTATGCCGGTATCGTTCTCCGGCACGGACGACATGACGGCGTTGGTGAGCGGCGAAACGGCCAGGGTCATGCCAATGCCGAGAAGAAGAAGTCCGGGCAGGACGGAAAAGAGGTATCCGTGCAGGTTGTCGAGCAACGCGAGTGTGGCAAAGCCCGCGCCTGCGAAGAGGGCTCCAGCGAAGAGCAGAACGCGCTCGCCCACTTTTGGAATGAGTGTTCCGACTCGGGCAGAAAAGAAAAACATAATCGCCGTGAGCGGAATGAAGACTGCGCCGGCCTCTGAAAGAGGGTAATGCCGCACCTGGATCAGGTAGAAGGGGATGACGTAAAGTGCGCCGTACAGCGCTCCGTAGAGCAGGAAGGTGAGGAGATTGGCGGCAAGAAAGCGAGGAATGGCAAAGAGCGAGAGCGGCATCATGGCATTGCTTCGACCTGACTGGGAGCGAAGGAAGGCGGCGAGAAGAGCCACGCCGAGCGCAAGCGGCCAAAGGACACGCGGGTTGCTCCAGCCAAGCTGCGAGGCAAAGGAGAGCGAGTAGATGATGCCGGCGAAGCTCAACGTGGCAAGCACGGCGCCGAGACGATCAAGAGGGCGGGCAGAAGCGCCATTCTCCGCGCGGCTTTCCGGGATTCGCGGCGCCAGCAGGAAAACGAGAAGAGTGAGGGGCAGATTCACGAAAAAAATCAGCCGCCACGACCAGAGCTGGATGAGCCATCCTCCCGCGACCGGTCCGAGTGAGGCGAAGACGCTGGTCCACCCGGACCAGGTGCCGATGGCGCGTCCGCGGTCCTCGGGCGGAAACGATGCGGAAAGGATGGAGAGCCCTTGCGGAATCAGCAACGCTGCTCCGATCCCCTGCACGGCGCGGGCAGCAACAAGCTGTCCCAGTGAAACAGAGAGGGCACAGGCCGCCGAGGCGAGGGCGAAGAGCGCGATTCCGGATAAATAGGTGCGCCGCCGCCCGTAGCGATCTCCAATGGAGCCGCCGGGGAGCAGGAGCGCCGCGCCAAACAGGGCGTAGCTCTGAACAATCCACTGAATGCCGGCAGAGGTGGCGGAGAATCTGGCTTGCAGTGTGGGCAGCGCGACGTTGACGACCGAGCCGTCCATGAATGCGATGGACGAACCCAGGATGATGGCGATGAGGATCCACTTGCGATTCGCTGCAGCGCATGGGGTGGCCGCAGTTGCGGAAACCGCATGCGTGCAGGGAGGCATCACGGGACATTTTGGAACGGCGGCATTACTCACATGAGGGTGGATGCGCGCGGGCGGGGTAAAAGTGGCGGCATTTTCGGTTGAGTCTTGAAGCAAGGGCGCATCAAGGGCCGAGCAGGCGGGCCGAACAGGCGGGCCGAGCAGGCGAGCCGAGTCAGCCTTACCGGCCCGGCAGCCTGCTCGCGATGAAGTCCGAGATGCGGCTCGCGGCGGGAGGGTCCATGTTTGAGAGCACGGCGATGATATAGCCTGGCCCCGGGCATATCTTCAGGTCGCCGTTCATTCCGGGAGCTCCGCCCCCGTGGCCGAAGCATCGCGTGCCATTGATCGTGCGGTCCTCGAAGCCGTAGGCATAGCTGCCAATTGGTCCAGGCACCTTTCCGGTGGTGAGCAGGTCGGTGTACTTCGCATTCAGCAGTTTGTTCTGCTGGAGCGCGTTGGCGAAGCTCAGCAAATCCCCAACGGTCGAGTAGCCGCCGCCGGCTGAAGTCCCGCGCCAGGGCAGGGTGTCTGTGTTGGGATGTGGACTTCCACTGCCCATACTCGTATATCCGATACTGCGATCTGCGACTGGCTGGTTCTCGGGCTCGGAGCCGGTTGAAGTCATGCCGGCCGGCTTGTAGATGTGCTCGCGGACGTAATCGTAATAGCTTTCGCCGCTCACTTTTTCGATGCCTACGCCGAGCAGAATGAATCCGTAATTGCTGTACTCCCATCGGCCGCTGCCGGGCGAGAAGGCGAGTCCGCGGTTGCCGTAGAGCTTCACATAATCCTGCAGCGTACGCAGCTCGAGGCGATGCGCGTCAAATTCCGGACCGAAGATGTCTCCCGTACCGCCGGTGTGGGTCAGCAGGTGATGGATTGTTACCTGGGAGGCAACGTCTTTGTTGGGATAGTCGGTGAGGTACTTTCCCAGTGGATCGTTGAGTCCAAGCTTACCCGCTTGTACGAGCTGCAGGATCGCCACCGCTGTGAACATCTTGTTCATGGAGCCGATGCGGAAGCGCGTGTGGAGCGTGTTGGGAAGCTTCTGCTCGCGGTCGGCGAGGCCATAGGCCTCGGCAAATACGGGCTTGCCGTCTTTTGCCAGCAGCGCTGCACCGGCAAAGCGGCCATTGGCGGAATCCTGTTCGAGTTTCTTTCGCAGGGCAGAGATTAATTCGCTCTCGCTCAGATGAGGCTGGGGAAAGTCGTCCGGGGTCGGAATTGCGCGTATCTCGAAACGAATGATGACGTGAGGTTCGGCGGCGTCTACCTGCAAGGTCAACCGGGCAAATTGATCTGAGCCGCGCTCCTTGAGGAGAGCAACCAGTGTTGCGGGCGTGGATTCTTCGATTTTCCTGAGGTCAAAGCCACCCGTGCGCTGGCGGAAGTTCCACTCCCGGTCGAGGTTGCCGGCTCTTGATGGAATGTTTTTCTCGAGGTATGCCCCATAAGCCTCGCGGTCAGTCCCGTTGAAGAGCTTGAGCCAGGCGGCGCACTGGCGCGCGGCAGGCGTATCGGGAAATTGTACCTGCTGGGCGCAGGCCACGGAAACGAACAGCAGCAGGGCGAGCAGTCTGGCGAGCCGCATGAAAGATTTGACGACAGAGCTATTCATTGGTGAGGCGCGCGCAGCGAAGTTAATGGGATTTCAGGACCCCGGCGGGTGCTTGTATGAGGTGGATGCTCTCGCGTGAGGGAAAGAGCGGTAAATTCTGGTTCAGTCCGGGTGCATGGTGTAGCTTTCATGCGCTGTAGTTGGCAACGACTCTGGTCACTTTGAAATCCGGGTCGAACTCCATGAACTCGCCGGTCCTGGTGCCGTTCTGGTTCCTGTAATAGAGGACGACGGTCGAGAGGCCCCACATCACATCGATGAGCTCGAAGGCAAGATGGGGATAGGCTTCGAGTCCGCGGGAGAAATAGGCGCGCAATGCGGGTTTGCCGGTGACGGTTCCGGAGGGATCGTTCAGCAGTCTGGCGGCAGCGGGCGAAGTCAGGACGACATCCGGCGCGTAGTGCGAGAGGATGGCGTCGAGATCGTGCGCATTCCATGCGCGCAGCCAGGCGGCGGCGAATTCCCGGGCGGCGGATTCTGTGATCATGATGGTTACGTAATGCGACGGCTATGTGGTAACGTGGCTTGCCGCCACAGGGCGGAGGACGCGATCGAAGGCGCGGGCCTTCGGCAGGGCTGCGGCGAGGAGGAGAATGGTTCCGGCGAAGAGCAGCGTGTCGAAGATGTAGTTGAAGCCTTCGGTGAGTTGCTCGACTCCGGAGTCGGTGAAGAAGATCGGCACATAGAGAACCAGGGTGAGGATGACCATCCAGAGACCGAGGCAGGCTGCGGCGTCGCGGGCGAAGCGGTCGATGAGGATGGTGGCTCCGGCGGTGAGCAGTAAGAGCGCGGTGATGGTGGCGAGGACATGCGGCCAGGGCATCCACGCGGGGGTGAGCTTGGCGAGCGGGACGCCGGGGGTGTTCTGCGGATGCAGAACGTGCATGATGCTGAAGAAGATGAAGGCGATGGCGTTGATGAGGCGTCCGATGAAGACGGCCAGCTTTGAGCCCGAGCCCTGCGAGCCGGCGAAGGCGAGGAAGCCTCCGGCAAAAGCGGAATCGCGCAGGACGACGGCCCAGGAGATGCGGTCGTGGCTGGCGAAGACGCGCGGGATGTGGAGGGTGAGGACGAAGATGAAGAGCATGACGGCGAGCAACGTGGTGGAGAGCCGCGTATAGCGGTTCGCGGCGAGGCTGAGAGCTCCGGCGAGGAGGGCGAGGCCGACGAAGACGATCCAGAAGGGATGGAATGGGATCCAGCTGGGAACGCCGGGAGAGAAAGCCATGATGTTTACCATGTGCTCGGCACCGAAGCAGGCCAGTGCGGAGGCGGCGAAGATGCGTCCCAGGACGACGACTTTATCGAGGCCGGCGGCGGCGGCGAATTCGCCGCGCACGGAGATGGCGCCGAGGATGAGAAAGGCCACTCCCGCAAACCATGGCCAGAAAACGGAGTAAGTGAACAAGGCCAGCCTCTTTCTCGCGGAGAGACACGTCCGCGGAGCTTTCTTGGGAACGACCGGATCGTCCGATGGTAGTCGTGCGGTTGCGCAGGCGCCATAGCCACTCGGGAAGAGATTTCGAGGCTTGCGCTGTACACTTCGGGACGTGGTGATTTCCAAAGTCATGGGGAGAAGAATGTCAGGATTTGTGAAGTTGAGAGCTCTGGGGGCGGATGCAAAGTCGGCAGTCTCCCGATTTGTTTTGTTCACGCTGTTGCTGGGCGCGCTGACTTGTATGGCCCAGCAGGCGACTGCTCCCGCACGAGCTGTGCGGCAGTCATCCGCGCCTACGGCGCTGGTACCCGCGCCGCCGAAGAGTCCGCAGGTGGACGCGGAGGGGAACGCGACGTTCACACTGGCGATGCCGAATGCGCAAAAGGTGGAGTTGCATCTGGAGAATGTGAAGGAGCCTTTTCCGATGACCAAGGGCGCGGACGGCGTGTGGACGGTGACGGTTCCGAAGCTGGCTCCGGAGTACTACAGCTATTCCTATGATGTGGACGGGACGAGCATCACCGATCCGCACAATACGCTGGTGAAGACCAGCTTCTTCAACAAGCAGAGCATGTTCCTGGTGCCGGGGCAGCCGCCGATGCCGTGGGAAGTGGCGGATGTTCCGCATGGCGAGGTGCATCACCACTTCTACCGCTCGAAGATTGTGGACATTAACAGCGAGTACTACGTGTATACGCCGCCGGGCTTCGACGCGAAGAGCGGGAAGAAGTATCCGGTGCTGTATCTGCTGCATGGGTACAGCGACGACCCGAGCGCGTGGACGTGGATGGGCAAGGCGAATGTGATTCTGGACAACCTGATCGCGCAGGGCAAGGCCAAGCCGATGATGGTGGTGATGCCGCTGGGCTACGGAACGATGGATATGATCACACGCGGCTGGGAGGTGTGGCGCGATCCCGCAACGACGGCGCGCAACTTCAGGGACTTCGGGCGGGTGCTGTACGAGGAAGTGATGCCGCTGGTGAAGAGGCAATATCCGTTATCAGATAAAAGGGAAGAGCACGCGATCGCCGGGCTCTCGATGGGTGGCGCCGAGACGCTGCTGGTAGGACTGAATCACACCGATGACTTTGCCTATATAGGAGCGTTCAGCGCGGGCGGGATCGGCGAGGATAACTTTGGGCCGCTGTTTCCGGCGATCACTAAGGAGACCGGCGCACAGATTCAGTCGAAGCTGAAGCTGTTGTGGATCTCGTGCGGAGAGCAGGACGGTCTCTATCCGGCGAACCAGAATCTGATCGCGTGGCTGAAGGAACAGGGCATGCAGCCCAGGGCGGTTACGACCCAGGGGATGCACGCATGGATGGTTTGGCGAGACAACCTGAGTAACTTCGTTCCGCTGCTGTTTCAGTAATCCAATTTTGATTACGTAATGATGACGGTTACATGGGTGATGATGGCGGGGTTGCCGGGCACGGGCAAAAGCACGCTGGCGCGGGCGGTGTGCGCCCGGGTGGGCGGAACGGTTCTGGATAAGGACCGGGTGCGTGAGGCGCTCTTTGCCGGCGCGCTGACGGACTACACGCGCGAGCAGGACGATCTGTGCGTGCGGGCGATGCTGGAGGCGGCGAGGTATCTGACGGCGCATCGCAAGGTCGAGTACATCTTCATTGATGGCAGGACCTTTTCCAGGCGCGTCCAGATCGAGGAAGTGATCTTCGCGGCGGAGGCGGCCGGGGCGGGGTGGCGCATCGTGCAGGTGACATGTTCGGATGCCGTGGCGGAGGAGCGGCTGAGCCGGAAGGATCCGGAGAATCCGGCGACGAATCGCGACATGACGCTGTATCGGCAGGTGAAGGCGGGCTTTGAGCCGATTCCATACCCGAAGCTGGAGGTGGACACGTCGGAGGGCGTGGATGGGGTGGTGGAGGATGTGTGCGGTTGGCTCTTTGCAGAATTGTCATGAACCCTGCCGACTCTCCGGCGCATCAAGGCGCGTAGAGTAGATATCCGAAGGAGAACCGTTATGCCAGAAGGAAGATATGCGCAGGTGGTGAAGGCGGGGGGGCCGCTGGAAGTGGTGACGCGGCAAGTGCCGGAACCGGGAGCGGGGCAGGTACGCGTGCGGGTACAGGCCTGCGGGGTTTGTCACAGCGATGCCATCACGATGTACGGGATTTTCCCCATTGAGTATCCGCGGGTGCCGGGGCATGAGATTGTGGGAGTGGTGGACGCCGTCGGCGAAGGCGTGACGCAGTGGAAGCCTGGCCAGCGGGTGGGCATCGGCTGGTACGGCGGGCACTGCGGCAAGTGCGAGCCGTGCCGCAGGGGTGACCACATCTGTTGCCAGATCCTGCAGATTCCGGGGATAAGCTATGACGGCGGTTATGCCGACTACGTGGTGGCCCCGGCGATGGCGGTGGCGGCGGTGCCGGATTCGCTGGCGGGAGCCGATGCGGGCCCGCTGCTCTGCGCGGGCATCACGACTTTCAATGCGATTCGCAATAGCGGAGCGCGGCCCCCGGATGTGGTGGCGATCCTCGGCCTCGGCGGACTGGGGCACCTGGGCGTGCAGTACGCGGCGAAGATGGGCTACACCACGGTCGCCATTGCCCGCGGTGCGGACAAGGAGAAGTTCGCGCATGAGCTGGGCGCGCATTACTACATCGACAACGCGGCACAGGATGTGTCTGCGGAGCTGCAGAAGCTGGGCGGGGCGAAGACCATCATCGCTACCGTGACCGACGCGGACGCGATGTCGAATGCGATCGGTGGCCTGGGCCACCAGGGCGAGCTGCTGATCCTGGGCGTGCCGGGCGATCCGCTGAAAGTCCCAGCCATCCCCCTGGTCATGCAGAAACGGGCGGTTGCCGGGTGGCCGAGCGGGACGTCGATCGATTCGGAAGACACGCTGAAGTTCAGCTCCCTCTTCGGAGTAAAGGCGCTGATCGAGAAGTATCCGCTGGAAAAGGCTCCCGAGGCCTTTGAGCGGATGATGAGCGGGAAGGCACGCTTCCGCGTCGTATTAGAGACGGGAGCTTAGCGGATCAGAGAAATACGCTGAGCGAACGTCGATTGGGGGATGCACGACCACGAGAAGCGAGCCGGTTGGATTCGGCTCGCTTTCCTTTTATGCTGCGAGGAATGGATACAGCGGCGGTTGCGACGCGGGGGCTGACGCGGCGGTTCGGAGATTTTACGGCGGTCGACGAGGTGACCTTCAGCGTGGCGCCGGGGCAGTTCTTCGGATTTCTGGGGCCGAACGGGGCAGGGAAGTCGACGACGATCAAGATGCTGACCGGGCTGCTGGAGCCGACGGCGGGCGGGATCGAGATTCTCGGGCAGCAATTCACGGCGGGCGCCCTCGAGCTGAAGCGGCAGATCGGCGTTGTTCCCGAGGGGATGGCGCTGCTGGGACGGCTGACAGCGTCGGAGTATCTGCGCTTTGTGGGACGGATGTACGGCCTCGACCGGCCGACGACCAATCAGCGCACCGAAGAGCTGCTGGACTTTATGCAGCTGGCCAGCGAGCCGAAGAAGCTGGTCACGGATTTCTCGCACGGCATGCAGAAGAAGCTGGCGCTGGCGGCAGCGGTGATTCACGGGCCGAAGGTGCTGTTTCTGGATGAGCCCTTCGAGGGCGTGGATGCGATCGCCGCCGGCACGCTGAAGACGATGCTGCAGGGGATGATCCATCGCGGGGCGACGATTTTTCTTACCTCGCATGTGCTGGAGATTGTCGAGCGGCTGTGCAGTCATGTGGCGATCATTCACAAGGGCAGGCTGGTGGCGAATGGATCGCTTGAAGAGTTGCGCGCCGGCGTGGAGACGAGGATCGAAGGCGCGGGGATGAGCGGGCCGGGCGGAAAGCTCACGCTGGAGGAGATCTTTCTCAACGTGGTCGGGGCGGGGACGGGCGAATCTGCGCAGGAGCTGTCGTGGTTGTGAGTGGCGGAAGGTCGATGCTGTCGCCACTGTCACGGGCACAGTATGCGGCGCTGGCGCGCATGCGGCTGCAGATGCTGGTGAATTCGCTGCGATCGAAGCGCGGCAGCTTCGATCTGGCGGCGCGGATCATCCGCACCACGTTTTTTCTCGGCGTCGGGCTGCTGATCGGCACCGGACTGGGCGTGGGCGCCTTCCAGATTACGAAGGACAACGAGCCGCGGCTGCTTCCGCTGCTCTTCTGGCCGGTCTTTATGCTGTGGCAGTTTACGCCGGTGGTGATGGCGTCATTGCAGGAGCCGGTGGACCTGAGCCTGCTGTTGCGCTTCCCGGTGAGCTTCGGATCGTATGTGCTGGACTACCTGGTCTTCGGGCTCTTCGATGCGGCGTCGATTCTGGGAGGGATCTGCGTGGCCGGGATCTGGACGGGCGTGGTGTGGGCGCGGCCCGAGCTGGCGGGATGGGCGGCTCTGGCGGCGATTCTTTTTGCCGCATTCAACGTGCTGCTGACGCGGATGATCTTTGCCTGGATCGATCGCTGGCTGGCGCAGAGAAAGACGCGCGAAGTGCTGGGGATGGTCTTCCTTTTCCTGATCATGGGAGCGCAGCTGCTGAATCCGGCGCTGTATCAGCAGCACGGGCAGCCCTCGCAGAAGACGATATCGACGATGATGCGGCTGCTGCGCACGGCGGACAGTGTGCAGAAGGTGCTGCCACCCGGACTGGCGGGAACCGGGGTGGGTGACGCGGCGCGCGGCCGCGGGGCGAAGGCGGCGGGCGATCTGGCCGGGCTGGCACTGTATGCGATCGCGGCGGGATCGCTGCTGTGCCTTCGGCTGCGGGCGCAGTATCGCGGAGAGAGCCTGGGTGAGGCTCCGCGGCGCGCGGTGAAGGCTGAGGCGGAAGCGCGCCGGCCGGCCTTCGACCTTTCCGGTCCGGTAGGGGCGGTGGTCGAAAAAGAGCTGCGCTACCTGGCGCGCAGCGGCGTGATGCTCTACAGCCTGGTGGCTCCGCTGTTTATTCTGCTGGTGCTGGGGCGGAGCTCAGCGGGAGCGGGCTTGATGGCGCGCTATGCCCTGCCGCTGGGAGCCGCATACGGATTTCTCGGGCTGACGCGGCTGGTCTACAACAGCCTGGGCGGCGAGGGCGCGGGGATCCAGCTTTACTTTATCTCGCCGACGCCGATGAGGACGGTGATGCTGGCGAAGAACGCTGTGCAACTGCTGCTCTTTGCCGTGGAACTGGGGATTGTCTGCGCGATTATCCTCTATCGCTTCGGGATGCCGGATGGGGAGATGCTGGCGGTGACGGCGTGCTGGCTGCTCTTCGCGCTGCCTCTGCAGCTTGCGCTGGGCAATGTTCTTTCCATCACCATGGCGTATCGCATGACGCTGACGCGCATGAGCCGCGAGCAGGGAGCGGCGGGGAATGGGCTGCTGAGCCTGCTGATCCAGCTTGTGATCTTCGGCGTGGGAGCCGGACTGTATTTCGCGCTGGGCCACTACGGGCTCGCGCATTTCACTGTGCCGGTGCTGCTCGTTCTCGCCGTGGGCAGCGTCGCAGCATGGCTCCGGGTACTGGCGGGCGCGGATGCGATGGCGTTGCGGCGGCGCGATGCGCTGATCGAGAGCCTGGCGAAGACGGCCTAGGAGCAATCGCACGATCTCTGGCTGACGAAGTTCGGTGGAGTCGCTTTCGTGCCGGACGGGATTTGCAGGGCAGGATTGCTGGGCAGGGCAATCCGGCTCCTTTGAGAATTTCAGCCACGGATACCGCTATGTCCCCACGAGGGAAGTTACTGCTGCGCTGCCGGGCCTATCAACATCCTGAGCGGCATTAAGGGTCCGACGGGAATGTACTGGTGATCCATCAGCTGTTCCTTGGCGAGCGGCAGTGTTTCCATGACTGCTCGTGCTTCGTCCTCAGTCTTTGCTTCGACCAGGAAGATGACGCCTTTGCCATTGCCGCGCGAATACCACTCGCGGATCTGCCCGTCGAGGTAGAGCTTTACGGTTGCCCGAACCTCTGAGGGCATGACGGCGATGATCTGCTGGGCAGTTACGCCCTGCCTGGGAGTTTCAATGACCAGCACTTCGGTTGTTGGAGGTATAGCCGCACTGGGTACGCCTGAGGCCGATTGCGCCAGGGAGGCGATCGGTAGCACGGCAACGACGACAGAGAGCATGAATTTCATCGGATTATCCTCGCGATTCTGTTTGGGTTGGGTTTGACTGCACAAAGAGTACGACCGTGCTCTTTGCGGACAAAAAACTTCACTCCTCAACGAAACACTTGATAAAGAAGTTCCTGGCTTCCAGCAGCCTCTGCTCACGCTTTTGAGGGTCCGAAGTAACGCGGGCCATCATCAAAACCCCTGCCATGCTGGAGAACAATATCCTGCATTTCGTCATTTTTTCTTCTCGTGTCTGACCAGGAACAAAGGGCAACAATCGCTCACGATAGACATCGAGCGCCGCCTCAATCCGTTTCCGCACCGATACCGGCTTTCGTGCGAGCTCCGGCCCGAGGGCAGAAAGAACGCAACCCGCCCCTGGTGTATTCGCGTGGCGCGCGCTTAGATAGCGTTCGATGATGAGCCGCAGAGCCTGGCCCTGGGGCGCTGACATTGCGATTTCTGTCATGCCGTTTCCCATCTCCTCGAATGCGCGGGTTACGGCTTCGACGAAGAGATCGTCCTTGCTTTCAAAATGCCGGTAGAAGCCGCCTTTGGTGAGGCCTACCTTCTTCATCACCGTTCCGATACCGCTGCTGTCGCCGCCCTGCTCACGGAAGGTGCGGGCGGCGACGGAAAGGATGTTTTCGTGGTTCTGGGCTTTGTGTTCCGGGGAATATCGCACGGCAATAAGATTACGCACGTACTCTAAAGGCTGTCAAGGGTCGATATAGATACGGTAACTACCCCCGCTGGTACTAAAGGGTCACATTACTCACGACAAAAGAGCTA